>Ga0226835_1000321_pt1 | contig 65727 bp, 60 predicted proteins | sample LAC_MetaG_1_FD_163627 | JGI IMG/M metagenome (GOLD analysis project Ga0226835, IMG submission 163627) | Anaerobic ammonium oxidizing microbial communities from anammox membrane bioreactor (MBR) in UC Berkley, California, United States -... | ecosystem: Engineered > Bioreactor > Anaerobic >...
CCGCCCGAGGAGGGACGTTTGCAGAGCCGCCATCGAGACCCCTCCCCCAACCCAGGCCCCGATGCCCGCCAACCAACCCATCCACAGCGCCACCATCACCCCTCTGGAATCCTCACCGAGAGCCGCTGTGCAGGCCATCGCGGCGGCCGCGCCCGCCACCGCTCCCAGCAGGACCCCATCGAGGGGCAGGTCGATCCAGCCCGCAAGCCTCCCCAGACCCAGCGCCACCGCCAGCCCGGCGAGCCAGATCCCCGCCATCACGACGCCGGCCGCCCAGAATTCCCCCACCCCCGCGAGGAGGCCTTCTGCCCCCCGGGCCAATGCCAGGGTTACCAGCGCTGCGGCCAACGCCACCGTCCCCGTGCGCAGAACCGCCTTCGCCCCCTGCCGGTCCAGCCAGAGCATCGCCGTTGCCGTCACCTGCACCCCGGCGACGACGGCGCCGGCGAAGATCACCTGGTGACTCATCGCAGGACGAGATCCGCCGGCAGCCCATGCCGGGCAAAGTACCGCCGCGCCTCCTCCACGTCCTGACGGATCTGCGCCGCCAGGGCGACGCTGGAGGCGAAGCGCATCTCGTTGCGCAGGCGGGAGAGAAAGAAGAGTCGGACGGCCTCGTTGTAGACGTTGGCGGTGAAGTCGAGCACGTGGCTTTCGACGGTCTCGCGGTAGTTCTCGTACACCGTTGGCCGCACGCCGATATTGGTGACGGAGGGAAAGACGCGCCCGAAGGAAGGGATCTGAACGGCGGTGATGTAGACCCCCTGGGCGGGCAGGAGTTCGTTGTCCGGCCGGATGTTCAGGGTGGGGAACCCCAGCCGTCGCCCCATTCTCTCGCCGGTGAACACCCGACCGTCGATGAAATGCGCGCGGTCCAGGAGCAGCCAGGCGTCGGTGACGGCGCCGTCCAGGACGGCCCGACGCACCCGGGTGGAGGAGATGGGCAGGCCCCCCTCGATCACCGGCTCCATCCCCACCACCGAGAAGCCCAACCCGGCACCCATCGTTTCCAGAAGCCGGACATCGCCGCGACGCCCCTCGCCGAAGCGGAAGGTGGCGCCCAGCCTGACTTCCCGGGGAGCCAGGCGGCGCACCAGTACGTCCCGCACGAACTCCTCCGCCGGAGTTGCCGCGAAGGCGCGCGTGAAGCTCAGCTCCACCAGGGCGTCCACCCCCAGCCGGGCCATCAGCTGCGCGCGCTGCTCCGGGCTGGCCAGCAGCTTCAGGCCCGAGGTCGGGCGCAGCACCTTCTCCGGATGGGGATGAAAGGTCAGCACCACGGCGGGAACGCCCAACTCCCGGGCGCGCAGCACGGCGCCGCCGATCAGAGCCTGGTGGCCGCGGTGCACCCCATCGAAGTTGCCAATGGTCACCACACCACCGCGCGGCAGATCCGCCGACGGCGCAGGGTCACGCAGCAGCTCCATCACCCCCCCGTGCCAGCGCCGCTTCGCGCCAGCACCGGCAAAGACGGTAACAGCCGCGCCTCACATGGCGGCGCCGCATCTACCACGCCGACGATCTCCCCGACCAGATCGTGGACAGCGGTGCGGGTGATCCGCGCCCGCACCAGATCGCCGGGCCGGGCGGTGCCGTTGATCAGCACCACCCGGCCGTCGACTTCCGGTGCCTGCTGGGGCAGGCGCCCTTCCAGCAGCAGTTCAGATTCCGGGCTCGGCCCGGTGACCAGCACTGTCACTTCCTGCCCCTTCCAGTGCCGGTACAGCTGGCGGCTGATGCTCTCCTGAACCTTCATGAGGCGCCGCCGTCTCCTGGCTTTCACCGCCGCCGGTACGGGGTCGCCCAGGCCTGCGCCGGGATTCTCCTCCTGGAAGGAGTAGCTGAACACCCCCACGTGGTTGAACTTCACCTCCTGGAGAAAGGCTTCCAGCTGGGCCACATCTTCCTCTTCTTCTCCGGGAAAGCCGACGATGAAGGTGCTGCGCACCGCCAGGTCGGGCACGGTGGCGCGGGCACGGGCAATCAGGCGGCGATAGCTGCGGCTGTCGCCGCCCCGCTTCATCGCCTTGAGGACCCGTCGAGAGGCGTGTTGCAGCGGCAGATCGAGGTAAGGGACCAGGCGCGGCTCCCGCGCCATGAGAGCAAAGATCCCCTCGTCCAGGGTGGCGGGATAGGCGTACAGCAACCGCAACCAGGGGACCGAGGTCCCCTTCAGCAGCGCTTCCAGCAGCCGCCGCAGTCCGTCCCTGCCGAGGCCCAAGTCCTCCCCGTAGCGAGTGGTGTCCTGCGCCACCAGGACCAGCTCCCGCACCCCCGCCGCCTCCAGGCGCTGCGCCTCGGTGACCAGGGAGTCCAGCGAGCGCGAGCGGAAGGCTCCGCGCATGCGAGGGATATGACAGAAGGCGCAGGGGTTGTTGCACCCCTCGGCGACCTTCAGGTAGGCGTACACGCCACCGGTGGAAATCAGCCGGGGGGCTCGCTCGTCGTACAGGCGCAGGGCGGCCTGCTGATCGGGGAGCTCATCCCTCCCCAGTTCGCCGAACACCGCCTGGCCCACCCGTTCCAGCTGGTCCAGACCGATGAAGGCGTCCACTTCGGGGATCTCGCCGGCCAGCTCCTGGGCGTAGCGCTGGGCCATGCACCCGGCCACCACCAGGCGCTGCAGTGTACCCTCCCGGCGGCGCTCGGCCACCTCGAGAATGGCGCCAATGGACTCCCGCTTGGCGTCTTCAATGAAGCCGCAGGTGTTCACCACCACCACATCCGCCTGCTCGAGATCCGGGGTCACGATGACCCCGCGCTCCACCAGGTGGCCCAGCATCACCTCGGCGTCCACCTGGTTCTTGGCACACCCCAGGGAGATCATCCCCACCCGCAAGCGCCTGGCCTGGGCAGCCCCCCTCGTGCTCACCACGACCGGCGATTCTATCAGCCCTTTCTTTTTTTCCTCGACCTGCACTCCGACTCGGAGGGGGGTTGACAGCAACCATCTCAGCGCATATACTCATCCATGGAGTCGTTGAAGTGATCACCCAGACCGGCCGCTACGCCATCCGCATTCTCGGGCACCTCGCCGAACACCCCGGGGAAATGCTCAGCGGCACCGAGATTGCCGCGGCCACCGGCATCCCCGCCAACTACCTGGTGAAGATCCTCAACCAGCTGCGCAAGCGGGGGTTCGTGGAAAGCCAGAAGGGGTGGGGAGGCGGTTTCGCCCTCCGCCCCGAGACTCTGGGAGTGAGCATCGCGGACGTCATCGAGCTGTTTGAAGGGCCCCAGGATCATACCGGGTGCGTGTTCGAACTCAAGGAGTGCGACGAGGAGCACCCCTGCCCCCTGCACCAGCACTGGGAGAAAGTGAGGTCCAGCTATCGCGTGATGCTGTCGTCGGTCAAGATCGGCCACCTGGCAAAGGCGGCATCGACATAATTTTTTTGAGCTTTCAACGGACTCCTGCATCCGTAAAACCTTTGAAAGGAGAACGACGCGTGAACAAAGCCATCGAGACCTTGATGCACGAACACCGGGTGATCGAGCAGGTGCTGGGCTCCCTGGCCACCCTCACCGCCCGCCTGGAGGCCGGCGAGCAGGTCGACCGGGCGAGGCTATCGGACTTCGCCGCCTTTTTCCGCAATTTCGCCGATCGCTGCCACCACGGCAAGGAGGAAGACCTCCTCTTCGAGGCCATGACCCGGTACGGCTTTTCCCGGGAAGTCGGGCCCCTGGCGGTGATGCTGGCGGAGCACGTGGAGGGACGGCGCTGCGTGGGCGAGCTGGCGCGGGTGGGCGAGGGAGAAGGGGAGCTCACCCCGGCCGAGCGAGCCCGGGTGGTCGAGGCCGCCCATACCTACGTCCCCCTGCTGCGCGCCCACATCCAGAAGGAGGATCAGATCCTCTACCCCATGGCCACGCAGCACCTCCCGGCGACGGTCATGGAGGGCTTGGCGAAGCAGTTCGACGTGTTCGAGGCCAACGTGATGGGCGCCGGCGAACACGAGCGTTTCCACACCCTCGCGGATCACCTGGTGGCCGCCTTCCCCCCCACCCTGCCCGCGGCGTCCACCCCGTTTCCACCCTGCCACCACCACCACGGCTAGAGGCGCGAGGAGGTGTCGACCATGTCAACCACCCTACCCCACCCGCCCCTCTCCCCCTGGTGGCGCCGCGGCGCCCTGGTCGTGCTCGCCGTGGGATTCGCCACTTTGGGGGTGGTCACTCTCCTTGCCTACCGAAACGCTCCGCCGATCCCAAAGAAGGTGGTGGACCAAGGCGGGCAACTTGTCTTTACCGAGAAGGACATCCTCGACGGCCAGGAAGTTTTCCTCAAGTACGCCCTCATGGAGCACGGCACCCTGTGGGGGCACGGCGCCTACCTGGGACCCGATTACTCCGCCTCGTACCTTCGCCGGGAAGCCGAAATCGTGCGCGAGCACCTGGCCCTCGAGCGTTTCGGGACCTCCTTCGACAGCCTCGAGGCGGTGCAGCAGGACGCGGTATCGGCGGCCCTCCCCGGGGTGTTGAAGGAGAACCGCTACGACCCGGACACCGGAACCCTCACCCTCACCGACGGGGAAGTGGCGAGCTTCCACACCCAGCAGGGTGAGTGGGCGGCCTACTTCCGCGACGGGGCGCCGGGACTCCCTCCCGGCTATATCAAGAACCCCCACGAAGTGGATGCTCTCACCGCCTACCTGGCCTGGGCCGCCTGGGCCACCCGCGCCAACCGTCCGGAACGTCCCTACTCCTACACCGGCAACTGGCCCTACGAGCCCCTGATCGGCAACACCCCCACCTCCCAGGCCCTGCTGTGGAGCGCCCTGAGTCTGGTCTTCCTGCTCGCCGGCCTGGGAGCCATGCTGTTCGTCTTCGGGCGCTTCGATTTCCTGGGCTGGAGGGGAGAGGGGGGGGCCGGGCGCCTGCCGCTCCTGCCCGAACCCAACCTGCACCCCAGCCAGCGCGCCGCAACCCTGTACTTCGCCGTGGTGGCACTGCTGTTTCTCCTGCAAGTACTCACTGGCGGCGCCCTCGCCCACTACCGCGTGGAGCCCCAGGGGTTCTACGGCTTCGACCTCAACAGCATCATCCCCTATACCCTCATGCGCACCTGGCACCTGCAGCTGGCGGTGTTCTGGATTGCCACCGCCTGGGTCGGCGGCGGGCTGTTTCTCGCCCCGGTGGTTGGAGAAAAGGAGCCAAAGGGACAGAAGGCGGGAGTCGTGGTGCTGTTGGGCGCCCTCGCCGTGGTGGTGTTCGGGTCCCTGGCCGGGGAGTACCTGGGCGTCCATGACCTCCTGGGTGACCTGTGGTTCTGGTTCGGCCACCAGGGCTCGGAGTACCTCGACCTGGGCCGCTTCTGGCAGATCCTGCTGGCCGCCGGCCTGATGCTGTGGCTGACATTGATGTTTCGCGCCTTGAAGCCCGCCCTGGCCGATCCCGGCCGGCGGGAGCTCACCACCCTGTTCATGGTGGCAGCCTCGGGGATCGTGGTGTTCTACCTTCCGGCGTTCTTCTGGGGGGCCCGCACCAACTTCGCCGTCATCGACGCCTGGCGCTTCTGGATCATCCACCTGTGGGTGGAGGGGTTCTTCGAGCTCTTCGCCACCGTGCTGGTGGCGGTGATGTTCACCCACATGGGACTGGTCACTCCCCGCACGGCCACCCGGGTGGTCTACCTGGATGCCATCCTGTATCTGTCCGGCGGCATCGTGGGGACCGCCCACCACTGGTACTTCACCGGCCAGGAGTGGATCGCCATGGCCCTGGGGGCCTGCTTCTCGGCCCTCGAGGTGGTTCCCCTGACCCTGTTGACCCTGGACGCCTGGGATTTCATCAAGCTGCAGCAGGCCAGGGAGCCGGCAGAGCGCCACCCCGTGGCGGGCCGCCAGCGTCTGGCGATCTCCTTCCTGATGGCGGTGGGCGTGTGGAACTTCGTGGGCGCCGGGGTGTTCGGCTTCCTCATCAACTTGCCCATCGTCTCCTACTACGAGATGGGAACCACCCTCACCCCCAACCACGGGCACGCCGCCATGTTCGGCGTCTTCGGCATGCTGGCCCTGGCGGTGCTGGTGTACGCCCTGCGCGCCTCGGTGACCGATGTCCTGTGGGCCAGGTTGGAAGGCCATATTCGCGTCAGTTTCTGGGGGCTCAACGTGGGCCTGGCGCTGATGGTCATCCTGAACCTCTTCCCCGCCGGGGTGGTGCAGCTGCTCGCCGTGATCGAGCACGGCTACGCCTACGCCCGCTCCCTGGAGTTCACGCAAACCGGCTTCTTCCACGCCTCCGAGTGGGTGCGGCTGGGGGCCGATACGGTGTTCATCGTGGTCGGGGTCCTGCCGCTGGTCATCGCCACCTTGAAGGGGGTCTTCGGCCGCGGTGGGGCCTTGCGCCAGCGCCTGTAAGGAGAGATTGAAATGATCATCCATTCTCGTTTCGCCTCAACTCCTCGGATCACAACCCTGGTGGCGCTGGCCCTGGCGCTCCTGACACCCTCTCCGGCGGCGGCACACTGCGACGCCCTGGACGGCCCGGTGGTGCTCGATGCTCGCGCCGCCCTCAGTACCGGGAATATCACCCCTCTTCTCAAGTGGGTGAGCGCGGACGACGAATCTCCGGTGCGCCAGCTCTTTGCCACCGTCATGAGAGTCCGCACCCTAGGCGACGAGGCCCGCGAGGTGGCCGAAACCCACTTCTTCGAAACCGTGGTGCGGCTGCACCGGGCGAGCGAAGGGGCGCCTTTCACCGGCCTGAAGCCGGCCGGATTGCCCCGGGAACCCGCCGTCACGGTGGTGGAGGCGGCTCTCGCGGAGAGGTCTCCGGATTCGCTGCTGGCGGCCGTCGCCGCCCATCTTCGCCCCGGCCTGACCTCGCGGTGGGAGGCCGCCCGGGCAGCGGCGGAGAACGCCTCCACGTCGCCGGAGAAGGGTCGCCTGTGGGTGGCGGCCTACGTGGATCTGGTGCACCACGTCAAGAACCTTCTGCAGGCAGCGGGTCCAGCGGGAACGGGGGGAGACAGCGACCGCCACCAGGGTCGCGTCGCCGCATCCTGCACCCATCCCGACTAGGTCGCCGCCCCGGCGGCCACCCAGGCACCGGCCCTGGCCAGCACCCAGGGCCGGTGATATCTTCTTTTCGTGCGGACCCTCGCAAACGGCGCCGTTGCAGCCCTGGCACTGCTCCTGTCGATGGGCGGGCTCGCCATCGCCGCGGGGGGCGGGCAGGAGGGGCAGGAAGAACCCAGCACCCACGAGGTGCCCGCGGGGGAGACGGTCGCGACCCCGGAAGCACCTCAACCGGCTCAGGACCCCTGTGCCCGCAGGCGTTCCCTGCGGGACAGCGCCATCGACGACACCCGCCGCGTGCTCGCCGAGACCCTCTGCCGCGCCACACTGTGGTTCGACGGTCTGTTCGGCGCCGACGAACACCCCGAGGCGGCCCGCAATGCCCACGGCCGGGCGGAGGTGTCGGTGTTCAACTCCGATTACGAGGGTACACGCCTCCGGGGTCGCCTCAACGCCCGCGTGGACCTGCCGAACCTGCAGGAGCGCCTCAACGCCTTCGTGGGGCGCGATGACCCCGACGATTTCGTCCAGGACCGCCGGGAAGGGGCCGCCCTGCGCAGTCAGATGAGGGATTTTCAACGCCATGAGAGCTGGCTGGCCGGCTTCGGCTACTCCCTGCCGGGGGACTATCGCCAGCGCTTCGACGTCCGGGTGGGCACCCGGGTCTCTACCGCCCCCAAGCTGTTCGTGCAAGGCCGCTGGCGGCGCAACATCGAGGTGGGCGAGGCGAGCTTGTGGCACCTGCGCCAGACCGTCTTCTGGACCAACCGTGATGGCTTCGGAACCACCAGCGCCGTGGAGTACGACCGCGTTCTGACGCCTTCCTTGCTCTTTCGCCTGGCCGCCGTCGGCACCGTGTCGGAGCGCGGGGAGGGGCTGGACTGGCGCACCAACGCCCTGCTCTTTCAATCCCTTCCGGGACCCCACGCCATGGCCCTGGAGGGGTTCGTTCGCGGCGAAACAGGTGCCGAGGTGCCCCTGCGCGAGTACGGCAGCCGCCTCATCTACCGTCGCACCCTGAGGCAAAGGGAGTGGCTGTTCGGGGAGGCGTTCGTGGGCTACAGCTGGCCCCGCCGCTTCCTCGAAGAGGAGCGGAAGGGCTCGCTGGCCATCGGAGTGGGACTGGAACTCCTGTTTGGCCGGGATTGACCGGGGTGGGGACGGGGGCGCGTCATGCCGCCGCAGACCGAGCGGCAGGGAATGGAGTACAGTTTGCCGCGGAGGACGGTGCATGGCAGCGACCCCAGCGGTTCTCGAAGCCTTCCTGGCCGAGTACGGCCGGCTGGTAGAGAGTACCCTCAAGCCCAGCCAGGCTGACATCATCGCCGAGTTGTCCGGGTGGCAGGATCCGGCGCACTGGGAGAAGTACAAGCGCACCAGCAGGATGCCTCTGCCAACTCCGGTCCACAGCATCCTTTCTCGCATCAAGCGCCCCGAGCAGGTGGTGGACAAGATCCTGCGCCGGCCGGACACCTTCCCCGCCGGCCTGGTGGCCGAGAGCCTGGCGCGCATGCCGGACACCCTGGGCTTCCGGGTGGTGGTCTACTTCCTCTCCCACCTGCCGCTCATTGACCGGGAGCTGCGCGACTCCGGGGTGTTCGAGCTGTCCGCCGAAGACCCGCCGGTGGCCTACCTGCCCGCCGACCAGGTGCGGGTGCTGGGTCTGGATCACCTCGTCCAGCGCGAGAAGGAGAGCGGCTACTCATCGGTTCACTACACCATCCGGCTGCGGCGACCGGGAGCTCCCTGGTTCGAGCTGCAGGTGCAGACCCTCGCCCAGGAAACCTGGAGCGCCATCGAGCACCACCTCGGCTACAAGCCCGGCAAGTGCATCTCCCTGGCCGCCCAATCGCAGTTCAAGATCCTTTCCAAGTACATCAGCGCCATCGACGAGCACTTCAACCTGCTGCACGAGGAGCTGAACCACCTGCAGGAGGAGGTCACCTACTCGCAGGAGGACTTCCTCAACGCCGAGAACCTCCCCTCGGTGCTCGCCGACATGGGGATCTCCTGCGCCCAGCGGGACCTCAACAACATCCTCAAGTTTCTCTACAGTCGCGGGGTTGAACACGTGGCGGACCTGCGCGGTCTGGGGACCGCCAAGCGCCTGGCCACCATACGCAACACCTACCTGGCGGTGGCCGGGCGCCCGCCGGTCAATCTGGAGATCATCGCCACCCTCGCCGCCCTGCGCGGCGCCGCCAATGGCAGCGAGGAGGTCGAACGTATCAAGGCCCAGATCGCCTACCGCGGCGCCTGGGACAGCATCCGCCAGGACCTCCTGCGGGCCTGACCTCCGCCCGGCGACCGGGCGACATCAGGGGTAGAGGCGGTTGAGCAGCCGCGGGTAGGGGATGGCCTCCCGCAGGTGGGAAAGACCGCACAACCACGCCACCACCCGCTCGATCCCCATGCCGAAGCCGGAGTGGGGGAAGCCGCCGTAGCGGCGCACGTCCAGGTACCACTCGAAGGCCTGGCGCGGCAGCGAGTGCTCCTGGATCCGCCGCTCCAGCAGCTCCAGGGAACCGATGCGTTCGGAACCGCCGATGATCTCCCCATAGCCGTCCGGGGCGATCATGTCGAGGGCCAGGGCGCGGGTGGGGTCGTGGGGGTCCGGTTCCATGTAGAAGGCCTTGATGGCCGCCGGGTAGCGGGTGATCATGATGGGCTTGCCCGACTCGTCGGCGAGCGCCGTCTCCTCATCGCCGCCGAAGTCGTCGCCGAAGCTCACCGCAAACCCCTTCCCCGCAAGCTTCGCCACCGCGTCGGCGTAGTCCAGGCGGGGGTAGGGCCGCGAGGCAGCCGGTTCCAGGCGCGAGGTATCGCGTTCCAGCCAGGCGAACTCCTGCTGGCACCGCTCCAGCACCCGCGCCACCAGCTCCGAGACGAACTCCTCCGCCAGGTCGCAGAGCTCATCGAAGCGCATCCACGCCACCTCGGGCTCGACCATCCAGAACTCGGTGAGGTGGCGGCGGGTCTTGGACTTTTCCGCCCGGAAGGTGGGGCCGAAGCAGTACACCTTGCCGTGGGCGGCCGCGGCCGGTTCCAGGTAGAGCTGCCCCGACTGGGAAAGGTAGGCCTTCTCGCCGAAGTACTCGGTTTCGAACAGCGTCGAGGTGCCCTCGCAGGCGGCCGGGGTGAGGATCGGCGAGTCGATGCAGACGTAATCCCGGCGGTAGAAGAAGTCGCGGATGGCGAAGATCAACTCGTTGCGAATCCGCATGATGGCGTGCTGGCGCCGGGAGCGCAGCCAGAGATGCCGGTGATTGAGGAGAAAATCGACGCCGTGCTCCTTGGGCGTGATGGGGTACTCGGGACAGAGCGAAACGATCCCCAGATCGGCGATCTCCAGCTCCACCCCGCCGGGGGAACGTTCGTCGCGCTTCACCGTCCCCTCCACCCACAGCGACGACTCCTGGGTCACGGCCTCCGCCTGCTCCCACACGCGATCCGCCACCTGCGGCCGAAACACCACCCCCTGCACGTACCCCGAGCCGTCACGCACGATCAAGAACCGCAACTTCCCGGAGGAACGCGAGTTATAAAGCCAACCGTGAATCCTCACGCGCTCCCCGACCAGGCCCGGCAAGTGACGAATCTCGGCCACACGCATACGCGACCCCTCCCCGGGGCGAGGGGGAATTCTACTGCAGTGCAGACCCGCTCCAGACCCGGTTGCCAGAGCTCGCCTGTGGTATGATCCGCACCGGCATCGACGATGGCCCGGAGTCGCCGATGAGAGTTCTTCGCGCCTTTTTCGTCTTCGGCCTACTGATTTCCCTCAAGGTCATCAGTCGGTTTTTCTATCGCCACGAGGTCACGTGGCTCACTCCCAGACCGCGTCGCTGGGGCGACGTCCGCCTGCTCGCTGGGCTGAACCACACCAGCCTCTACGAGCCCCTCTACGCCGGCTCCATTCCCATCGGGTTGCTGTGGAGCTTCGCCTGGCACGGCGTGCTGCCCATCGCTGACAAGACGGCCCAGCGGCCGATGGTGGGCCGCTTCTTCAAGATGTTGACCCAGGACGTGATCGACATCACCCGGCAGCGCGACGAGACCTGGCGGCGGCTGCTGGGGCTGATCAAACCCCGCTCGGTGGTGGTGATCTTTCCCGAGGGCCGCATGAAGCGGCGCAACGGCCTGGACAAGGACGGCAAGCCCATGACCGTGCGCGGTGGCATCGCCGACCTCCTGCGCGCCGTCCCGGCGGGGACCTTCCTCATCGCCTACTCGGGCGGGTTGCACCACGTTCAGGTACCCGGACAGCTCCTGCCCAAACCCTTCCGCACCCTGAGGCTGGCCCTGGAGGCAGTGGACGTTGCGACCTATCGCGACTCCCTCCTCGCCCAGCACGGCGAGGAGGGCTTTCGGGCCGCGGTCATCGCCGATCTGGAGCAGCGCCGCGATCGCTTCTGCCCCCGTGCCCCCGGCACCGATTCGCTCCCCGATCTGGAGGCCGCACCCGCCCGCCCCCTGGCACCGTCCTCCTGACCGGGGAACGAGAGGCAGCCGCAGGGTCCGCGCCGCTTCTCATTTCTCGTCATCGTCTTCCACGACCACGAGACAGAGCATCTGCCTCTCGCCCAGACTGGCTCTGAAGCTCACTCCAAGTTCGCCACCTGCTCCCGCAGGCGTTCCAGTGCCGCCTTGGCCTCCACCACCCGTTCGCCCATCCCTGCCTCCCGGCACTTGGAGGCGGCGGTGTTGACCTCGCGCAGGAGCTCCTGCAGGACGAACTCCAACCGCTTTCCCACCGGCCCCCCCTCGGCCAGCAGCCGCCTGGCCTGCCGCACATGGCTTTCGATCCTTTGCGCCTCCTCGGCCACGTCGGCGCGGTCGGCGGCCAGCGCCACCTCCAGGAGCAGACGATCCTCGGGCAGGGAGCCGGGAGGCAGGACCTCCGCCAGCCGGGCGCGCAGGCGCGCCAGGAGCGCGTCCCGTACCGTCGCGTTGATCTCCCCCAGCCAGGCGGCAAACCCGGCGAGGAGATCGATGTCGGCCGCGAGGACCGGCAGGATCGCGGCTCCCTCCTCGACCCGGGCGGCCAGCAGATTGTCACGCGCCTGGGCCAGCAGGCCCAGGAGAGCCGTGCGCTCCTCCCCTTCCAGCGCTCGTTCGCCATCAGCGCAAAAACCCGGCAACGCCAGCAGGTCCCGTAGCGACGGGGGGGCCAGCTCCAGACCCCCCGGGCGGCGAGCCAGCTCCCGCTGCAGCTCCTCCAGCACCTCCCAGTGAAACTCCAGCCCCTCGCCCTGGCCGGGGAGCGGCTGCAGGGTGATGTTGACGCTGACCCGTCCCCGCTGTAGCTTCTCGGCGAGCACGGCGCGGATGGCCGCCTCCAGCTCGCTGGTGTCCAGGCGGGGCTGGGTGCGGATGTGGATCTCCAGATACCGCCCGTTGAGCGAGGCCAGGCGCACCTCGGCCGCGCGGCGATCAGACAGTGGTCCCTGCGCCTCGCCAAATCCGGTCATGCTGCAAACGTGAGCCGACATGGCCTCTCCCCTCTCCCCCGGCATGATAGACTCTACCCCCGCCCGCGATGTCGTCGGCACCCTCCAACCGCCCCGGGCCCGCGCACGGCCGACCGCCAGACACCATCTGGACTCTCTCCCTCTGGGGCCTTCCCTCAACCCGCGGCGATCGGCTCGCCACCCTGGCGACCGTGGCTCTGCTGGCGCCCAGCCGTTTCGCGCTGTTGCCCTCGGGCCCCTGGGACTGGGATGAGACGCTGTTCGCCCGGGGCATCCTCGACTTCGACTTGCCCGGCCACTACCCTCACCCCCCCGGCTTCCCCCTGTGGATGCTGCTGGGGTGGCTGGTGCACTTTGTGGTCTCGGAGCCCCTCGTGGGGCTCCAGCTCCTCTCCGCCACCGCCTCTTGCCTGACCCTGTGGCCCCTGGCCGCCCTGGGCCGGCGGGTCGCCCCGCCGCCAGTGGCCGCCGCGGCGGCGCTGGTGATGCTGTTCGCCCCGGGGGTATGGCTGCACGCGCCGCGCGGCTTTTCCTGCACGCCGGCGACGCTGTTCGCCCTGTGGGCCGCCGCCCTGGCGCTGCGCCCGGCGGACAGCAGGCCGGTGACGGCCTTCACCGCCCTGGTCACCGCCGCCTTCCTGATTCGCCCCATCCTGCTGCCCTCCCTGGGCCTGCTGTGGCTGGCCGGCATCTGGACGGTGACCCCCCGGCGACGGCTCCTGCCCGGGCTGGGTGCGGCCGCCGCCGCCGTGCTGGTGGCCGTTGCCGGCATGGTGGTCGCCCAGGGCTCCTGGAGCGAGTTCGCCCGCTCCTTCCTGGTGCATGGTCGCCGACACACCCGCAATCTCCTGGGGAACACCGGTGGCTTCGCCGAGCTGGGAATCGTCAAGGGGTTGGGGGGACCGATCCTGGCCTGCGTCTTCACCGCCGTGGTGCTGGCCGGCCTGGTGGTGTGGTTGCGCCGGGTGGGGCGGCGGTCGACCCTCGCCTGGGTCGCCGTGCTCACCCTTGGCATCGGCCAGCTCATCTGGTTGCAGAACCGCACCTTCAGCCGCTACGCCGTGCCGTACCAGATGGCCGCAGCCCCGCTGCTGGCCGGCGCCGCCGCCCTGCTACCTCCAACCCTCGGCGCCGGCCTCCTCCTGGCCTCTGCCACCTCTCTGGCCGCGACGAGCTTCCCGGCCGTCGCCGAACAGCACACCCGCCTGATGCCCGGGTGGCAGGCCTTACGTTTCGCCGCCGACCTGGCTGCCAGGGAGGGCTACGACCTGGTGGTGGAGCCCGGCCTGTTCCCCTTCGCCTCCTATCTGGCCCACGCCGAGCGGGCGGCGGGGAGGCCATGGCCGTTTCAGGCCCTCCTGGCGCCCTCGAGCCCCGACGCCGCCAGCCTGCCCCGGGGCCGCTACCTGCTGGTCACCGATCTTCCTGGCAATTACTTGACAGCACCCTGGGAGCGCCGCTGGCGCTGGCAGGAGGTGGGAGCGCGACTCCGCCCGCTCACCTCGGGCCGCTTCCTCAACGCTGCGGTCATCGATGGCGCCATGGTGCCGATCAGGGGTTTCTGGCCGGCCGAGCGCTCTGGAGGCGAGACGTTCATCTGGGGAGAACCGCTCGCCGAGCTGCTGCTGCCTCCTCTGGCTCTGGAGGGACCGCTGGGGGTGGACCTGCTGCCGGCCCGCGGCGATGCTCCCCTCGCCGTTCGCCTCAACGGCTTCGATATCGCCCTTCTGCCCGGCGACGCGCCCCGGCTGACGCTGCCCATCAATCCCGCCATGGTCTCCGCCACTGCCGCCAACCGCCTGCAGCTGTCGCGAGAACGCGGCTACCCTCCGGGAGGCGGTGACTCCCGGCCGCTGGCGGTACGCCTGTTCGGGTTTACCCAACCAATTGACGAGAATACCTTTATCGCCAGAGAACGGCTCGCCGCGCTGCTCGCCGAGTCCGACCCGCAGAGACATCCGAGCTTTGCCGCGGCCGGCCTGTATCGGCCCGAGCGATTCCCTCGGGGCCGCGGTACGTGGACACAACCCCAGGCGACCTTCGATCTTCCGCTGGCTGCCGGTATCCTCACCCTCACCGTGTGGGCACCCCGCCCGGGCCCGGTGGACCTGGTCGTCGACGTCGGCGGTACCACCACCATCGGTCCCCTGGCCATCGGCCGCGATCCGCAGGATGTGTCCCTCATCCTCCCCGGGAGCGCAGGGCAGGAACCCACAACCCGGCTCAGCCTTGGCAGTCGCCCCTACACTCCTGCCAGCGAGGGCTCCCGGGACACCCGCACCCTGGGGGTGGTGGTGGGGCGCCTGCTGTTCACCCCCACCACCCCTTCGAGCCACGGCTGGATGGCCGTGCCCGATCGAGAAGGCTCGGCGCTGCTCTGGGCGAGCCTGACGGCGCAACCGCCCCAGCCGCAGGCGGCGGTCGGCTGGCAACGGGCCGAGGCCGGGGAGCAGGAGTACTTCGTTGGTGGCGACGGAGCCCTCATGCCCCTCCCTGGCGCCCGCGCCGGCGATCGGTTCGTTCTGGAGGTCTCGACACCGCCGACGACCGATCCGGCGCTGGTGGAGATCGACGGCCGACCGGCGGCAGTGCTCCTTCCAGGCCTCGCTCGGGTGATTCTCGAGCTGCCGGCAGGTCTCCAGACGGCGGGCGCACCTTCGCTGCTTACCGTGCGGCACGCCCGAGAGGGCAGCGGAAAGCTGGCAGTGCACCTGCACTCCGTGGCCGTGCGTCGTAGCGGTGAGTCCTGGGGAGGGCCCATCGACCACCCCCTGGAGCGCGCTCGTCTCGGGGTGCGCCTCACCTCTGCGATCCCCTCCTCGGCCCCCCTGCGGGCCACCGGGCTGCACCACGTGGAACCCTTCCTGGCCGGCACGGGAGCCTGGACGTTCCCGCGGGCCGAACTCACCTTGCCTTCTGCTGGTGGTCTACTGCGGCTCACCCTGGCCGCGCCACGCCCCACCTCCCCCGAGCTGGAGCTGACCCTCGATGGGCGGCCCCTGGCGGGCCCTTTGGCGCTGGGCTCGCAACCCCAGGATCTCGTCGTCGCCCTGCCGTCCGTCCAGCCCGAGGGGAAACCGACGCTCCGCCTGGGCCTGCGCTCCGTCCCCTTTGTCCCCGCCTCCCGGGGGGGCTCCGACAGTCGCGAGCTGGGCGTCGTGCTGCTCGGGGGAGAGCAGCTAGCCCCTCCGGGAAGCCCCATCGTCCGCTGGCTTTTTGTCCCACCGGCGAGTGGCCCGGGCTGGACCGTCACCGCTTTTTCACCCGGCACCTACGGACCAGAGCGGTTCGGGGATCACGAGGGCTGCTGGACCGTGCCCCGGGCGTTGCTCACCGTGCCGCCGGGCGACGGTGTTCTCACCCTCACCGCCTGGGCGGCGCGGCCGTCGCCTTCGCAGTTCGAAATCTGGCGTGACGGCAGCCGCCTCCTCGGCCCGCTCGACCTGCCCAACCACCCCACTCAGTTGGAGATCCCACTCCACCCACGATCGACCGATGGACGCGAGATCGTGCTCGAGCTGCGCTCTGCCCCCTACTCTCCCCGCCGCCACCACGGCAGCAGCGACGATCGCGAGCTGGGGGTGGTCCTCTCCCACCTCGCCTTCCGACCCCCCGATTAGCTCGGCGATGCTTCCGACGACAGGCCGAGAAGGCGAGCGACGGCGGCGGCGGCCCGGGCGCTGGCCCCGGGCGGTCCCAGCCGATCTCGCACCGCCTGCAGCTCCCGCCGCTGGCGTTCCCCGTCGTCGCTGAACAACCGCCCGGCCGCAGCCGCCAGGGCCTGCCAGGTGCAGGCCCGTTGCAGCAGTTCCGGCACCACCGAGCGACCGGCCACCAGGTTCACCAGGCTGACGTGGGGCAGGCGAACCAGCCGGCGGGCCAGGGCGTAGGTCAGGGGATGGAGGCGGTACGCCACCACCATGGGGACGTCCAGCAGCGCGCACTCCAGGGTGGCGGTGCCGGAGGCTACCAGCGCCGCCGACGCCGCCGCCAGATGGGCATGCCGGTCGTGGACCACCAGCTCCACCCACTCCGCGGCCTCACCCAGCAAGCCGCGCACGCGCGACACCTCCAGACCAGGTGCCACCAGCAGTGCGACCCGGAGCGAGCGATCTTCACGCCGCAGGGCGCCGGCGGCCCGCGCCATCTCCGGCAGCAGTGCCCCCACCTCCTGCCAGCGCGACCCGGGCAGGAGCGCCAGGGTCCGATGCTGGCGCGGCGGCGGCGCGGCGACCAGCTGGTGCAGCTCGTCCACCAGGGGGTGGCCCACGTACTCCACCGCAACCCCATGAGGGGAAAAGAACTCCACCTCGAAGGGCAGGATCGACAGTACCTGGTCGACGTCCCGCCGAAGCCTGCGCACCCGCCCCGCCCGCCACGCCCACAGCTGCGGCGAGATGTACACCACCACGGGCACGCCGGCACGGTGGAGGTGGCGAGCCAGAGGCAGGTTGAAGTCCGGGGCATCCACTAGGACTGCGGCGTCCGGGCGACGGGCGAGCGCCTGGCGTCGCACCCGGCGAGCCAGGCTCACCAGGCGGGGCAGCTCGCGCACCACCTCTGCCAGCCCCATGACTGACAGCTCCTCGACCCCCGCCAGCGCCTCCACGCCGGCCGCCCGCATCCGCTCACCGGCCACCCCGAAGGCCATCACCTCGGGGTGCTGCCGGTGGAGCGCAGCCACCAGGTTGGCGGCGTGCAGATCCCCGCTGGTTTCGCCCGCCACCACCAGGAGGCGCTTCACCGTCGGCGCCATAGCCACCATCCCGTGACCCCGAAGATCGCTCCCGCCACGTCGGCCAGGAGGTCGCCCCACTCGGCGCGCCGGCGCGGCGCGGCGCTCTGCAGCGCTTCGAGAGTCGCGCCGTGGGCCGCCGCGTAGACCAGCGCGGCGAACGGTGGCGAGGGTCCCCAGCGCAGCACCGCCAGCGCCTCCGCGGAAGTGAAGGCCAGGGCGGCGTAGCCGAGGGCGTGGAGGATCTTGTCGTTGAGCGAGCGCAGCGGCGTTGGCACCTGCGGAGACAGGCCGAAGACCAGGATGCCGCCCGACAACGCCGCCGCCAGCAGGGGCGCCAGGAGCCTACGCAAACGCGGGAGCATAGGTAAGTCTAGGGGCGGGGGAAGGGGTACATCAGCCACCCCACCACCACCGCACCCAGGGCCAGGGCGGCGAACACCTTCCAGAAGTAACGCCAGCGCTCCTTGCCATCCCTCTTCCACAGAAAGGCGAAGAACACCGCGATCAGAAAGGCATCCAGCACCAGCAGGAGGAAGTGATCCACAGCTCAAAAGTCCTTGTGTCCGACGGCGATATCGTGGACGTCCAGCACCAGCAGGAGGTTCATCATGCCCGCCGTCAAGAGAAAGGTATTGCCGTACTCGTAGCCGGAGGCGGTGACGACCCCATCGCCCAGGCCCAGCGCCTTGGCCAGGACGAAGAGACACCCGTTGCCCAGGGCCGCAATGGCCGCCAGTACCGACAGGGGATCCCCCGGGCGCGGCAGGATCAACTCACCCCGCAGGAGGATGCCGACCACGAAGGCGACGACGATGACACCGGCGAACACCGCGGCACGGAGTCGACGACCCAGGAGCAGGTGCCCGAGTCCTGGCACCAACCACGCCAGCCCCATCAACAGGGGCAGGGGCAGTGAGCCAACTCCGCCTTCGCTATCCGTTTTTCTCGCCACCATCGTCCTCCAAAGCGGCACGCAGCTTGCTCCAGGTCTGCTCCAGCTCCTCGGGAATGACGCGAACCCCGCCCACCGCAGTCATGAAACTGGTGTCCCCTCGCCAGCGGGGAACGATGTGCATGTGGAGGTGATCGGCAATACCCGCGCCGGCTGCTTCACCCAGGTTCCAGCCGAGATTCATCCCGTGGGGATGATAGACGACGCGGAGAGCCCGAGCTACCCGCTGCGCCACCACCATCGTCTCCAGCAAGGTATCCGGGTCCAGGAGCCCGAATTCGGCCACATGAGCAATGGGTGCCACCATGGCGTGCCCCGAGGTGTAGGGATACCGGTTGAGAAGAGCGAACACGCGCTGGCCGGTCAACAGAGTGAGGGTCTCACGCCCCCCACCGACCGCAGCGCAGAAGATGCACCCTTCGGCTGCCGGCTCCTGGGACACGTACTGGAAGCGCCAGGGAGCGAAGAGCCGCCGGGGCTCTTCATCAGTCACTGTTCAGGATCTCACGCAACTGCTTGCCAGGCTTGAAGTAAGGAACCACCTTGGCGCCCACCTTGACCTTCGCTCCGGTGCGCGGGTTACGCCCCTGGCGAGCCTGCCGGCGCCGGGTGCGGAACGACCCGAATCCCCGCAGTTCCACCTTTTCGCCAGCCCGAATCGATTCCACCACGCCATCCAGCACCACCGCCAGCGCCTGGGCGGCCTCGCGCCGGGTCAAGCCCACCTGCTCCGCCAAGATTCGAACGATATCCGCCTTCGTCATCGCTCCTCCTCCTTTGTTACAGCAGAACCCTCCCCGGCCTCGCCCTCCAACTCCTGCGTCGCCTCCCGGGCAATGCCCTCACCGCCTGTCTCGGGCGCCGTCGCAGTGGCCAGCGGCGACGAAACCTCGCCCGGCTCATCTTCCCCCTGCGCAGCCTCCAGCCCCTCCACCCCCTCCACGGAGTCCGACTCGAGACCGGGCACCTCGTCGCCGGGTGGTACCTCGATTCCGGGCACCTCCCCCTCTTCATCCACACCGCTCCCACCCACATCCTTACCCTTGCCCGTGGCCGGCTGCGGGATTCCTCGCGACGATAGTCCAATGCGTTTCTCGTTCCAATCGATCCTGATGAGCCGGACCCGCACTGGCTGCCCCTTGGCGAACTCGGCCGACAGCGGCTGGGTGCCGACCCGGTCGAGCTCCGACACGTGGCACAGCCCCTCCACCCCGGGAGCCAGCTCGATGAACAGACCAAAGTCGGTGATGTTGGTGATCACCCCATCCACTTCATCGCCGACCTGATGGGCGGTCGCGAACTCGTCCCAAACGTTTGGAAGCAACTCTTTGATTGACAGTGAAATCCGCTGATTCTGCACATCCATGGCGATGATCATCGCCTCGATGGACTGCCCCTTCTGGACGACCTCCGACGGATGCGAGACGCGCCGGCTCCACGACATGTCAGAAACGTGGACCAGACCATCCACCCCCGGCTCCAGCTCGACGAAGGCACCGAAATCGGTGATATTCCGCACCGTGCCCCTGACCTTGCTCCCCACCCGGTAGCGCGTGGCAAACTCCTCCCACGGGTTCGGCTCAGCTTGCCGCAGGGACAGCGAGAGTCGCCGCTTGTCCACGTCCACGTCGGTCACCACCACGGCCACCTCGGCGCCGGGCTGAAGCAACGACTTCGGGTTCTTGACCTTCTTGGTCCACGACATCTCGGAGACGTGGACCAGGCCCTCAACCCCCTGTTCCACTTCCACGAAGGCACCGTAGTCCACCACGTTGGTCACCCGCCCGGTGAGCTTCTTGCCCACCGGGTAGCGCTCTTCCACGTGCACCCAGGGGTCCTCGAAACGCTGCCGATACCCCAGCGAAACCCGCTCCTTCTCGCGGTCGACGCGCAGCACCACCACCTTGACCTCGTCGCCCACCTTGAAGTACTCGGACGGGTGGCCCACTCGCCCCCAGGAAATGTCGGTGACGTGGAGCAAGCCGTCGATCCCGCCCAGGTCGATGAATACACCGTAGTCGGTGATGTTCTTTACCTGGCCGGTCACCAGCGAACCTTCCTCGAGGTGGGCCAGCGTCTCATCCTTGCGAAGGTTGACCTCGGCCTCCAGCAGGGCCTTGCGGGACAGCACCACGTTGGAGCGCCGGCGGTCGAAATTGATGATCTTGGCCTCCAGCTCCTCGCCGATGTAGTCCTCCAGACGGCGTGAAGGCCGCATGTCCACCAGGGAGCCGGGCAAGAAGGCCCGCACCCCGATGTCCACCGCCAGGCCTCCCTTGACCCGTTCGAGCACCCGCCCGCGCACCACCGCTCCCTCTCGGTAGGCGGTTTCCAGAACTTCCCAGAGTCTGATCTTGGCTGCACGATCGCGAGAAAGTCGGATCTCCCCGGTAGCGGCGTTGTAGTGGTCGATGAAGACGTCCACTTCGTCACCGACTCGCACATTCACGCGCCCACTGTGATCGGCGAACTCGGAACGCGGGACGATCCCCTCGGACTTGGAGCCCACATCGATCACCACGGCAGCATCCGTCACTGCCACCACCGTGCCCCGCACCACGTCCCCGTCACGCAGCTCCTGAAACGACTCTTCCACCAGCTCTCGCAGGTTGGCGCGAGGCCCTCGGGACGAAGCCCCCCCCTCTTCCCGAGGGTTGTCCAGTTGGTTGTTGTTGTCTTGGCCGTTGACCACGAAACCTCCTCGTGATGCCGCCCGAGAGGGGCATCTAACTGCTTGTTCCACAAGCGCGAAACTATAGGTGCGCCAGGGTGGATCTGTCAAGCGGAAGACCGGCCCGAGCGGCGAGTTCGGCGAGCCGCCCAACCACCTCTTCCAGGGTCAAGTCGCTGGTGTCCAGAACGATCGCCCCGGCCGCCGGGCGCAGCGGGGACTCCTCCCGCGACGCGTCACGCTCGTCGCGCTGGCGCTGCTCTGCCATCACATCTTCCCAGGCGACGGCAACCCCGCGGCGCCGCAGCTCATCAAACCGTCGCTGGGCGCGGACCTCTGGCCGCGCGGTCAAGAACACCTTCAGGTCAGCCTCCGGAAAGACAACGGTTCCGATGTCACGACCCTCGATCACTCCCCCTCCCCGCTGACCCATTTCCCGCTGCCGGGCCACCAGGACCCGCCTCAACTCCGGAACCACGGAAACCTGTGAGGCCGCTTGCGAAACCTCCGGCGAGCGAAGTCTCCCCGTGACATCCTCTCCGTTGCAGATAACAATTGTTTCCGAAGACTTCGTCACGAAACGCAGGTGCAGCATCCGGGCCAACTCCACCACCCGCCGCCGGCCGTCCTCATCCAGGGGAAACGCAATGCCCTGCTCGAGCGCGGCCAGCGCCACCGCCCGGTACATCGCCCCGGTATCCAGGTAGGGGATCCCCAATCTCCTGGCCAACTCTCGGGCGGCGGCTGATTTACCGGCGCCGGCGGGACCATCGATGGCGACAACGAAACGGCGGCGCGGCACCGCCGGAGTCTACCGTGCCCACCCCAGAGAGGTCCATTCCCCCCGGCCCGGCGGGCTCGGGCCGCGGTGCGGACCCTCGCTACACTGGGCGGGTGCGGATCTACCTGGCTGCCTCCATGACCTCTCCCGCCGCCGAGATCGCGGTCGTTCGACATCTCCTCGCGGCCCTCGAGGGCGAGGGCCACGTGGTTCCTTCGCGCCACGTTGCCGATGCTGCCGCCGCCATGACCCGGGACGCCCAGCTGTCCGATGCCCAGCTGGCGGCCCGCGACCTCGCCTGGCTGGCCGAGTGCGACGCCGTCATTGCCGAGGTCAGCACCCCCTCCCACGGTGTCGGGGTCGAGGTCATGGCCGCCTCCGCAGCCGGCATCCCCGTCCTCGCCCTGGCCCGCCACGGCGTGGGGGTCTCCCGCCTGCTCAAGGGCCTGCCGGGGGTCCGCGCCGTCGCTTACCGAACCATCGAGCAGGCGCTGGCCGAGGTGGCTGACTTCTTGAGCCGTCTGGCAGTGGACCATCATACCCGGGAGTAGGACCCCGCCATCGATCGTGTATCCTCCCTCATCCGCTGTCTGCGGCAGCGGCCGGTCGCCCGCCGGAGGAGAGAGCCAGATGCCAGCCCCCCACCGTGTCCTGCGGTTCGTCCCTCAACTGTCCCTGGCAACCCTGATCGCCATCGTAGGGTCTGCCACAGCGCACCAGGCACCGCCAGGGGATCTCCCCCCCCCGGCGTCCGCGGCCGAAGGGGCCTCGTCCGATGCTGCGGCGGTCTCCACCCCCGCCCAGCAACCCGACCCTTCCCCCCAAGGGGCGACGACTGCCTCCTCACCGCCCAAGACTCCATCCCCGCCCAAGATTGGCGGGCTCTGGTACCTGTCCTACCAGGGACTCGACGCCGATCCCTCCGCCTTCGTGATCAAGCGCGGCTACATCAATATTGAAACCCTCGTGCTGCCGTACATGTCCGCGCGGATCACCCCGGATGTGACACTCGACGCCACCGGCGACCTCAAGGTGCGATTGAAGTACGCCTACGCCAAGTTCCACGCCCCTGACCTCGGGGTGATCACGCGGCCGGAGGTGGAGGTGGGGGTCGCCCACATGCCGTGGCTCGACTTCGAGGAGCGCATCAATCTGTACCGCATGCAGGACACAATGTTCATGGAGCGCAACGGCTTGTTCAACTCCGCGGACCTTGGAATCACGTTTGCGGCGCTGCTCGGTGGCGTACTGTCCGAGGAGTATCAGAAGACCGTGAGCAGCTCCTATCCGGGTCGCTGGGGCTCGTTCGCCGTCGGCGTCTACAACGGCGGCGGCTACTACGCTGCCGAGAAGAACGACAACAAGGCGCTGGAAGGGCGCCTGACCGTGCGACCGCTGCCCGATACCGTGCCAGGATTGCAGCTGTCGGTCTTTGGCGTGAACGGGAAGGGCAACACGGCCGCCGCCCCCGAGTGGAACGTCCTGGCGGCGATGGCCAGTTACCAGAGTCGCCACCTCATTCTCACGGGCCAATGGGTCGACGCCACGGGTAACCAAAAGGGGAACGCGGTGACCATCCACGGGCGTGCCCTCGAGCGCGATGGCTGGTCGTTCTTCGCCGAGGGCAGGTTGCACCCCCAGTGGAGCCTCATTGGCCGTTGGGAGACCTTCGACCCCGACACCGCCACCGTCGGCGATGACAACCGGCGCATCATCGCCGGCCTCGCCTACCACCTGGGCAAGGGCAACACCGTCCTCCTCGACGTCGATCGGGTGTCCTACGAAGACAGCGCGCGCCCCACCCACACTCGTCTCCAGGTGACCCTGCAAGTGAGGTACTGATCCCGGGAATACCCCCGGGCGTGAACTTCGTTCACCAGGCCGGAGGGTAACACCTCCACCACGCGGACCGCGTGGTCAAGGGGCCGCTGACGGGGGGAAGCGGCCCCTTTCTTTCATTTCGGGGGGTCCGGTCGCCCCCCACCCACCCCCCGCGACCTCGACCCCCCGGGCCCCCCGCTCGCAGCGGAAGTGAATTCCGCTGCTCGCCTTCTCACCTCCAGCACACCCCGGCCACCCGCCCTCCCGGCCCCCGCGAAGGCGACAGGGGTGACAATGCCTCGGCCAGGGTCCGGTCGCCCCCTAGCACCTTTCCTGGGGGGCTCCGCTTCCCGCCCGCCCACACCTCCTCGCTCTAGCCCCCCGAACCCCCACCGCTCGCAGCGGAAGTGAATTCCGCTGCTCGCCTTCTCGCCTCCAGCACACCCCGGCCACCCGCCCTCCCGGCCCCCGCGAAGGCGACAAGAGCGCCAGGTCCTCGGTCAGGGTCCGGCAACCGGCGGCCATGGGCTTCGCACCTCGAACATCGACTCGGGGGGCGTCGCGACGAGGCGAGGCTAGCGATCCGTGACCCTGCGGAATGGCGGCCGGCGAAAATCAGTCCCTCAGCGTGGCGACGAGGGAGGGGGGGTCGAGCAGCATGTCGAGCGCCGCACCGATGTCCGGTACGACCACGTCGGCCACCCGAATCAGCTCACCGGCCGTCCCCTCCTTGCCCAGCACCGCGATCCCGATGGCTGCCAGCTGCACCATCGGCACGTCGTTGCGACCGTTGCCGATGGCCACCACGCGGGCGGGGCCGAGCTCCTGCACCAGTTCGGCCTTCTCTCTCCCGGTGGCGATGAAGCGCACCTCCACAGGCAGGCCTGCCAGTTCAACCGCCGCCGTTCCCCGGGTATCGGCAGTCATCACCACGATGCGCACGAACGAGGCGAGAGTCGCGAGGCGCTTGGCAACGCCGGGTAGCAGTCGACCCCGCGCCGATAGGGTGCCCGTGAAGTCCAACACCACGTGCTCGATACTGATCGTTGGCTGGTCAGGAAGAGAGATCGCGATCGCCATTGACGCCCTCCGTTTCTGATTCAACTGCCCACTACTCTCCTGCTGCAGCGTTTTTCTGCCGAACGGAGGAGGCGCAGAAAGAACGCCCTGCCCGACCCCGGTCGCCGTCCCACCAGCAGTCGCCTGCACCGCCAGGGAACCCCACAGGCATCCATCCAGCAGGCGGGCCGACCATCTCCGCGGTGATCGAGGCCGAGCACGCTTACCCGGCGCGTGGGGGCGGCCCCGCGCCTCGTCCAGGAACGCGATCATTTCACCGAGCTTGGCCCCCAGATCCGAGACCACTTCCTCCAGCGCCCGACGTGCCTCCTCGGACAGCTCGCCGTATCCCTTGAGCGACGACTCCTCCAGCTCCTCCAGGGCGATGTCCGCCGACATGAGCCGCACCTGGAGTGCTCGCACGGCGCTGATCTCCGCCCCGCCACCCGTCACCCCGAGCTTCTCGAGACCCTCCAGCAGCTTCCGCCGCAACTCCAGGAAGCCATCCGCCAGCACTCTGCACTGTTCCGGCGTCGCGTCGAGGATGTACCTCGGAAACGCTGAACGCTCGCTCGTGCTGACCATGAGATGCTCGCTCTCTTGCCACCCTCGCCTCCAGAGGCAGCCGCCACTTCCTAACGGGGTTGGATGGGCTGGCCCTCAGAACCACCCAGATCGGCCTCGGATGAGCGCCAGATGACCAGCGCCAGAGCCAGGAAACCCGCAGCCGAGAAGACCCCCGCCGTACCATAGGCCCAGGCCCGTCCCAGATGATCGAGCAAGAATCCGGTCAAGACCGAGGACACCAGGTCTCCCACGGCGTTGGCGGTCGCCAGCATGCCAAGGGCATAGGTTCTGGCCACCTCCGGGATCATCCGAGCCGCCGTCGCCTTCTCGACGGTTTCCTCGATGGCGATGTACACCCCGCTCATCACGAACAGGGGCACCAGCCACCCCATCCCGGCGGGGAGAAACGCGAGTCCCAGGTTGAAGGCGCAGCCCAGGCCGTACCCCAGCAGCAGGGTGCGGCCGTAGGACCAGCGATCGGTGAGAGCACCCGCCGGGACCGTCGACAGACCACTGACCAGATTGTGGCCCACGTACAGCAGCACCGGGATCGACAGCAGCGCGCCAGTCGCGCTGGCCGGCAGCCGCCCCGCCGCCTCGAAGATCAGGAATGTGCGTGAGAAGTCGCCCATGCCGAAGAGCAGCACGGCGCCCAAAAAGGCCCAGTAGCGGGGGGGAAGGCTCGGGCGCAGCGGCCTCTGTCGCAGTGCTATTGCGTCGACTGCCTGCTCCCGCACCAGCAGCACCACCGCCAGTGCCGCGGCGAGCCCCGGCACCAGCGTCCACAGGAAAATCCCTTGCAGACTGGTCCCCGCCGCCAGCAGCGCCACCGCCGCCAGGGGTCCGATCACCGCCCCGGCCATGTCGCCGGCCCGTTCCAGGCCGTAGGCCTTGCCGTAATGGGCGGGGTCGGTGGAGGCGGCAACGAGGGAGTCGCGCAGGGGGCCCCGAAAACCCCGGGCGGCCCACGCCACACAGCGCAGGAACAAGAAGGGAACCACCCGCGTGACGAAGGCGAACGCCCCCATGCAGGCGGTGGTGACGGCATACGCCGCCGCCGTCAGCATCTTCTTGCGCCGGGTTCGCTGGCCGAGGGAACCCGCCACCCATTTGGCGGCGGAGTTGACCACGTCGGCCACCCCCTCGATCAACCCCAGAACCGAGGCGCCGAAACCGAGGTTCTTGAGAAACAGCGGGAGCACGGCGGTGGCCATCTCGTGGCTGGCGTCCGAAAGCAGGCTGGCCAGGGAATAGCCGAGGACCGTGCGGTTGTGCCAGGACCGATCGGGTTCGCTCATCACTCCATCTCCCGAAAGTAGGGGCCATCAGCCCGGGCGGGCAGTCTGGGCGAACCCCATCGCCGGACCGATTGTACACAAACCCTGCCGCCCAGCCTACGAGTCTGGCCCAACTGTTTTGCCAGAAAGAGCGGCTTCTCCCCGACCTCGCCACCCCATCAGCGGCCGGCTGGCGCAGGGGGTGGCGGGGCGCCCTCTACCGGAAACGAGCCGCATTTCATATGATGGAAGCATGGTCAAGATCATCCCAAACGACCTGTTCCCCGGCGGGGTAATTCCCAAGTTCTACCCCGCCAATTACCCCGTGCAGATCCGCTATGCCGACGTGGACGCCATGAACCACGTCAACAACGCCGCCTACCTCACCTTCCTGGAGGTGGCTCGCACCCGCATGTGGCACGAGAAGGTGCGACCCGCCGAAACCGCCCGGGATTTCCCCTTCATCGTCGCCCGCGCCAGCATCGAGTTCAAGTCACCCCTCCTCCTGCACGACGAGGTCACCGTCGGGGTGGCGGTGAAGAAGGTGGGCACCCGCAGTTTCACCCTGGAGTACGGTATCCAGGCGCGGGAGCGCGTGGCGGCGGAAGCGGAGACGGTGCAGGTCTACTACGACTACGCCCTGGGGCGCTCCCTCCCCATTCCCTGCGAGCTGCGCGAACGCCTGGAAAAGCTTCACCTGCTGGAGGTCATGTAAATGCAGCGGCGGGCGCCGGGTTGCCCGGCGCCCGCCACCCCGGTAAGTATGGTCCTGTCTAACCGAAGTGAATGGCGTAGAAGATCGGCGCCAGGATCATGGCGACGACGCTGATCAACTTGATGAGGATGTTGAGCGAAGGACCCGAAGTGTCCTTGAAGGGGTCGCCCACCGTGTCGCCGGTGACCGTGGCCTTGTGCAGCGCGTCGTAGGCGTCGCCGTAGACCTTGTGGCCCTGCTCCTTGACCTGTTTCTTGGAGTTGTCCCAGGCGCCGCCGGCGTTGGCCTGGAAGATGGCCAGGCAGACCCCCGAAATGGTCACCCCCACCAGCAGGCCACCCAGCATGTGGGGGGAGTAGATGCCCACCAGCAGCGGCACGATGAGGGCCATCAGGCCCGGCGCCACCATCTTCTTGATCGCCGCGGCGGTGGCGATGTCCACGCAGTGGGCGTATTCGGCCTTGCCGTCGGCGGCGCGGATGATCTTCTGCTCCTCCTCGGTGGGTTCGCGCTCCTCCGACTCGGCCCTTTCCGCGGCCAGCAGGGCCGGCTTCAGCTCGGGGATCTCCCGGAACTGCCGCCGCACCTCCTGGATCATGTCCTGGGCGGCCTTGCCCACCGCCACCATGGCCATGGCCGAGAAGCGGAACGGCAACATGCAGCCGATGAGCAACCCCACCAGCACGTAGGGGTTGGCGGCATCCATCTCCACCTTGCCGCCCATCTTGGTGATGTAGGCCGCGGTGAGCGCGAGGGCGGTGAGCGCCGCCGAGCCGATGGCGAACCCCTTGCCGATGGCCGCGGTGGTGTTGCCCACCGCGTCCAGCTTGTCGGTGCGGGCGCGGATGTCTCGACCCAGGCGGGACATCTCCGCCACGCCGCCAGCGTTGTCGGCGATGGGGCCGTAGGCGTCGGTGGCCAGTTGAATCGCCAGGGTGGAGAGCATCCCCACGCCGGCCAGGGCGATGCCGTACAGGCCGGCGAAGGCGTAGGCGATCAGAATCGCCGCGCCAATCACCAAGACGGGGAAGGTTGTCGAGTTCATCCCCACCGCGATGCCCTGGATGATGGTGGTGGCCGGGCCGGTCTTGGCGGCCTCGACGATGGTCTGCACCGGATTCTTGAAGGTGGCGGTGTAGTACTCGGTGATCATCCCCACGGCGATACCGGAGATCAATCCGCCCACCACCGCCAGCATCACGCCCCACCACTGGTGGGTGTTCACCTGGCCGGTGATGATGTCCTTCACCTCCACGCCACCCGCCGGGATCATCGCCTTGATGGCGAAGATGGTGGCGATCAGCATCAAGACTCCGGCAACGAAAGTGCCCCGGTTCAGTCCGGCCTGGGGGTTCCCCCCCTCCTCCACCCGCACGAAGAAGAAGCCGATGATCGAGGAGACGATCCCGATGAGGGCGATGACCAGGGGCAGGTAGACGGCGTTCAGGCCCAGCCCCGGGTTGATGGCAGACAGCCCCTGCACCCAGGCTACCCCCAGGATCATGGCGGAGATCATGGCTCCCACGTACGACTCGAAGAGATCCGCGCCCATGCCGGCCACGTCGCCCACGTTGTCGCCGACGTTGTCGGCGATCGTGGCCGGGTTGAGGGGGTGATCCTCAGGGATCCCCGCCTCCACCTTGCCAACGAGGTCAGCACCCACGTCCGCCGCCTTGGTGTAGATGCCGCCGCCCACACGGGCAAACAGGGCAATCGACGAGGCTCCCAGGGAAAACCCGGAGAGGTTGTTGAGCACCAGCATCATCACCTTTTCCTGGGTGAGGGACTCGGGATTCATGGACGTGTATAGCAGGAACAACCCCCCCAGACCGAGGAGGGCCAGCCCCACCACCGAGAGTCCCATCACCGAGCCGCCGGCGAACGCCACCTTCAGCGCGTCATTGAGGCCCGTGCGCGCTGCACTGGCGGTGCGGGTGTTGGCGCCGGTGGCGGTCTTCATGCCGAAGTAGCCGGCCAGCGCCGAGCACAGGGCGCCCAGCACGAAGGACAGGGTGATCAGCGCCGTCGTGTCCTCCGAGACGAAATAGTTGGAAACGCCCAGCAGCACGGCCACCACGATCACGAACCACACCAGGAAGCGGTACTCGCGCTTCAGGAACGCCATGGCGCCGTCGGCGATCCATCCGCCGATGAGGCGCATGCGTTCGTTGCCCGGGTCCTGTCTCTTCACCCAGGCGGCGCGCATGTACGCGTACACGAGCGCCAGGATCGCCACCACCGGAACCAGCAGGACTACGGTCTTGGCCTCCACGGTAACCTCCTCCTTCCCCTCCTTGGACGGTATGCACTGCCGGCCCACCACGGCCAGGCCGCGCCGGCCCGGGCAATGCGGCTTGTATCATACACCCGCGTTCACGTGACCGTGACGCGCCTCCGACACGTTGACCCCTCCCAGCAGCCACCCCCCCGCCACGAACAGCCCCAGCACCGCCAGGATCCCCGCCCGCCCATGCCCGGCAAGGCCGGTCACCAGGGCGAAAATGAGCGGCCCCGCCACCCCCGCCATCCGGCCGGAAACATCCAGAAATGAAAAGTACTCCGCCTCGCGCCCGGCCGGCACCAGGCGAGCGAACAGGGATCGAGACAGCGCCTGCGCCCCCCCTGCACGCATCCCACGAGCAGGGCCAGGCCCACGAACTGCCAGGCGTCCCGCATGAAGTAGCCGAGGATCACGATCCCCACGTAGCCGCCGAGAGCCACCATGATGCCGGCCCTGGGCCCCACCCGGGCACCCAGTCGCCCGAAGGCCATGGTCGCCGGAACCCCCACGAACTGGGTAGCCACCAGCGCTCCCAACATGACCTCGAGGGGGACTCCCAGCTCGGCGCCGTAGGCGCCGGCCAGCTTGATCACCGTACCGATGCCATCGCTGTACAACCAGTAGGCCAGCAAGAACCGCCACAGGTCGGGGTGCCGCCGCGCCTCGCGGATGGTCTGGGCCAACCGCGCGAAGGGCCGCCTTTCCCCCGCCACCGGTGGTTCCGGCACGCGGCGCACCACCGGCACAGTGAACGCCGCCCACCACACCCCCACCAGCACGAACGCCCACCCGGCGGCGTCCTGTCCGGCGGCAATGACGATCAGGGCGGCGGCAATCAGTGCCAGCCCACCGCCGGCGTACCCCCAGGCGTAGCCGCGCGCCGACAGGTCGTCCCAGCTCGCGGGTGGCCCCAGGCCGGGCAGCAATCCGTCGTAAAACACGTTGGCGCCGGCAAATCCCGTCGCGGCCAGAACGTACAAGACGCAGGCCGCCCGCCAGCTGCCCGGCAAGGCCAGCGCCAGGGCGGCCGTCGCCGTCGCCCCCCCCAGAGCGAACGCCAGCAGCAGGCGCTTGCGCCACCCGCGGGCGTCCGCCAGCGCCCCCAGTGGGGGTGCCAGGACCGCCCCAAAGCCCAGGCCGGCCGCCGCCGTCCACGCCCACGCCACCGTCCCCGCCGGCGCCCCCAGCTCCTGGTTGGCCAGCGAGGCCACCAGCGGCGGCAGCACCGCCGTCATACACACCGTGGCGAACGCCGAGTTGCCCCAGTCGTAGAGGAACCAGCTGCGTTGCGGGGACAGCCACCTGCCGAGGGTCACCGGGGGAGTCTACGAACCCTGGCCGCCGACTACAATCCTCCCATGGTCACCCTGCTCCTCGCCCTCCTGGCCACCGCCCCCCAACCCTCTCCCACCCCCGAGCCCGAGCGGCTGATCGCCGTCGCCCTGGAAGACGCCCGCAAGGCGGAGCAGTTCCTCGACGCCGAGGCCATGCGCGAGCTGATCGCCGCCTCCTTCACCAGCGTGGAGGAAGGCGCCCGCCTGGGGGGTGCCTTCGCCTTCCTCGAGCCCCTGCGGCGCGAGCGAAGCCGCGGCGTGGTGGTCCACGAGCTCGCCTTTCAGGATGTGATCATTGCCGTTTACGGCGCCAGCGCCATCGCCAGCTATACCTACGTCAAGGGCTGGCGCGACGGCGGCCGACGCCACCACTCCCGCGGCTGGTGTAGTGACGTCTTCGAGCGGCGGGACGACGGCGCCTGGATCCTCGTCCACCGTCACCGCTCTCGCCTGCAGCCGTGAGGGGAAAGAGCGAGAGGCATCGAGCAGCAAAAGCCACCTCCGGACGACCGCACCCCTGTTACGGCGGCTGCGTCGGGATGGCCTCGGCCCGCACGCTGCGCAGGATCTCCCGCAGGCGGCGCTGCAGCTTCTCCTGGCGACTCTGTTGCACTGCCAGTTCGGCCCGGAACGACGCCAGGAGCCCCATGGCCTCCGCCCGGGCCGGGGTGGTGCGCGCCGGATCGGCGAGCTTGGCGTGCTGGCGCTCCAGCGTGCGGCGCTGGGCCTCCAGAAACTCCCGGCTGGCCCGGTCGCGGACCACCTTGAGCTGCTGGTCCAGCTCCTCGAGGGCCTTTTCCAGCTCGGCCCGCAGCAACGCCACATCCTCTTCCTGGCGCTGCAAGGTCATCAGACGCGCCACTTCTTCCCGCACCCACAGGTACCGCCGCCACTCCACTCCGAGCGCCGCCGCCGCCTCGCGCTCCGCCGCCGATAGCTCCTTGACGCGAGTCCCCACGTCCCCCCCGGTGCGCAGCACATCTTCGAGCGATTCCTCCAGGCGTTGCAATGCTCTCCCACGAACGGCGAGAAGCGCCTCAAGATCAGCGCGAGTCAGGGCTTCCGGGGAGTCAATCGCCGACGGTGACGCCTGCACCGCCGGTGCGCTCCCCCGCTCGCCCCTCTCGCACGCCGCAGCGAGCAGGATCGTCCCCGCCGCCGCCCAGGCCACCGTCAACCGCACGCCCACGCCAGAAGGCTAACACCTTCCCTCCCACGGGCAAAACCGCTACAGTTGCGCGCGATGGGCGAGGCGCCGAAGCGGATCGGCAAGTACGAGATCGTCGAACAGATCGGCATGGGAGGATTCGGGGTCGTCTACAAGGCCTGGGATCCCTTCATCCAGCGCTGGGTGGCGCTGAAGACCTGCACCGCCAGCGACGAGGAGGCCACCAAGCGCTTCTTTCGCGAAGCCCAGCTCGCCGGCGCCCTGCAGCATCCCAACATCACGCTGATCTTCGACTTCGGCATCGAGGACGGGGTTCCCTACTTCGTCCAGGAGTTCCTGTCCGGGACTGATCTCGACGAACTGCTCAAGCAGCAGCGCCTCTCCCTCGCCGGCATCATCGGGATTCTGGTCCAGGTGTGCTCAGGCCTGGAGTTCGCCCACTCCCGGGGCATCGTGCACCGCGACATCAAGCCGGCCAATGTGCGAGTGCTCGAGGACGGCTCCGTCAAGATCATGGACTTCGGCATCGCCAAGCTGGTTGAGTCCGAATCGCGCCTGACGCAGACCGGCGTGGCGCTGGGGACCGCCGGGTACCTGTCACCGGAGCAACTCACCGGCAAGCCCCTGGACGCGCGCACTGATATCTTCTCTCTCGGCGTGATGGCCTACGAGCTGATCACCGGCGTGCGACCCTTCGCCGGACCCAACATCTCCAATGTGATCTATCAGATCCTCAATCAGGACCCGCTCCCGCTGCGACGCCGCAACCCGTCCTGCCCGGAGCTGCTGGAGAGCGCCGTGCTGCGCTGCCTGGCCAAAGACCCGGAGCGCCGCTACTCCTCGGTGCGGGAGCTGGCCGCCGATCTCAAACGCGCCCTCGCCGCCATGCCCACCACCACCAGGCAGACCACCAGCACTGGCGCGGTGCGGGAAGAGCTCTCCCGTGTCTCCCACGGCCCGGAGCAGGCCGTGACCGCCCCCACCGAGCTGGCCGCCCGGCCGCTCCAGCGCCTGCCCGGTGACGCGCCCACCTCGGCCCCGCGCCGCTCCCGCCGGGTGGTGGTTCTCCTCCTGGCGGCCGGCGCTGCGCTGCTCGGCGTGGTGGGGTGGCTGGTCGTCGGCGGACCCGGCCTTTTCTCCCACGACCCCGGTCGCAGTGCCTCGGTCCCCGCCCCGCCCCCGCTCCCGACCCCCACCCACGTCGCCTTCGTGCTGCCCACCCCGGAACCCACGGCCGCGCCCACGGCCACGCCCGCCCCTGTCCCGGTCGACCTGTTCGTCGACCCCCCTTCCCTCGTGGAGGTAGATGGACGTTCCCTGGGCAAGGTGCAGTTCGTCACCGTCCCTCTCTCTCCGGGGCGCCACCGCATCCGGCAGGTCATCGAGGGCTACCGCGAGGCCACCCAGGAGGTGGACATCACCCCAACCACCCGGCGCCTCAACCTCACCCTGCCGCCCTTCGGGCTGCTCACCGTCATGCCGGACCTGGGGCAGCCTGCCGCCGGCGCCAAGGTCTATATCGATGGTGAGCTGCTGGGCGGGCTCCCCACCACCGATCGCAAGGTGGCGGCCGGCGATCGACGGCTCAAGGTGGTGTGGCCGGATGGCGGGGCGTTCGAGGAGACGATCACCGTCGCCGCCGCCGGCCACACCCGGCTCACCGTCTGGCCGCGCTCGTGAGTCTTCGGGCGGCGATCACTCCCGGGTGGCCTTCCCCTTCTCGTAGATCCGGGAAGCGCCATCCTTGAGGATCTCGCCGAACTTCTCCAGCCACTTGATGATCTTGTCGTCGATCTCGGACATCGTGGTGCCGGAAATGGCGCGATGGTGCAGGGCCAGCAGCAGCTCACCCGTCTGCCGATCCACGAATTTCAGGTCCCAGGTGGCGTTGGAGGCCCCCGCCCCCATCCCGACGATCCACTTGGCCGCCTTGGAGCCGGCGTTGCAATCCACGATGCGGCCGGTGACCACCACGTCGCCCTCCTTGCGCGATACCGTGGCGATGCCGTCCAGGGAGTGGGAGAGCGCCCCCCGCAGCCTGCCCGGGAAGGTGTCGGTCAGCTCCGAGGCCTTGGCTGCGTCCTTGGGGTCGCGCTTCTTCTTGGCCAGCATGACGGGATCGTCCCAGGCATCGACGTGCAGAGTGCGACCGGCCAGATCCAGGCCCGGCTTTACCCACAGGTAGTCGATCTCGTCGGTCTTGCGGAACTCCACCTCGCGTCCGAACCAGGCGGGGTCCAGGAGCCCCTCGTCGAGCTTCTGCGCCCCGGCGGTGCCCACCAGCGCCACCGCCACCCATAGGGCGATCGTCATTCGTCGGATGGCAGCCGATCTCATGCGGTAATCCCCTCCCAAGGAGGGGGAGGATAGGGCGACAAGTCCGCCGGGGTCAAGAACGGCAACAGACCACCCGGATACCCCCAGCTACAGACGGTGACCGTGGCCGTGGCCGTGCCCGTGTCAGTGGCCGTGACCGTGCCCGTGTCGGTGGCGGTGTCTCCCGGGCGGCGTGGCCTCGTGGCGGTCTTGCTTGCGGTTAGCGCCCATGGGCTGTCGCCGTCAAGGGCTGGTGCCGCCTTGCGGGCGATTGCTGGCGCGACCCTACCACGTTCCGCGGCTGGAGGAGCTCGCTGTTTGCCGCTCGCCCGATCTTTCACGACCCGGCCGACCTGGCGCAGGTGGCGCGTGGGGAATTGCAGCCGTACGCCTGGCTCGACGTCGACGACCGGCTATTCCTGCCAGACCCCTCGGCAGAGCCCGATATGTTCGGACGTGGCGTGCAGCAGCGCCAACGCCCCGGCGAGACCGCGTACGACCGCGCTCGCAACCACCTCTTCGTCCTCAAGAAGTTCGCCGACCGAGGGAAGCCGATCGTCCACGTCTGGAAGGTCGGATCTTGACGAACGGTCCCCGCCGGACCGCACCAGGACTGGCACGTGACCGAGGTCCCGGGTGCCATCACCCTTGCCGGCCCGCAACAGGCCTCCGCGACCCGGCCGAAGCTGCAACCTCACGGGCCAGGATCGCTGGCAGCAGACCCGGAGTGAGTACCCGCACGAGGGCCGCAGCCTCGGTGGCAGCAGATGGCCGACCGGCAGCGGCGAGCGCCTTGACGCGCATGGCGCGGGCGAGGTCGAGAGTCTGGCGATTGCCGAAGTCGTCCCGCGCATCGCCCTCGATGGTCTGGAGGAGGCTTTCGAGAGCCTCCAACGCCTCCGCTGGCCGGCTGCGGCCGAGCAACGCTGCAGCCAGCGCCACCTGGCCCTCGGCCGCGGCCTCGGATTCGGACGTCCCCAGGCGCCGCATCGCCTCGACATCAGCCTCAGTGGTCTGGCCGTGCCACCAGCGCAGCAGCACGGCCAACGCATCGCCCTCCGGCAGGTACACGGTGGAGCGGATGGAGGCGCTGGCCGCCGCCGGCTCGTCCCACCACAGCCGTGCGCGTGCCCATGCGGTGGCAGTCAGGAGTGGGCGCTGGGCGCTGTCGATGGACCAGTCGGCCGCCTTCTCGCAGCACATGGCCACCGTCGGGAGGTCGCGAGCCTCGATCGCCACGCGCAGGAGCAGCAGTCGGGCGTCGTAGCTGCCGCGAGGCGTGCGCGGCGCTCGGACCAGCGGCACGAGGCACGCACCGGCGCGCTCGATGTGCCCGGAGACTGCTTCGAGGTGTGCGAGCCGAAAGACGAGGTCCTCCGGCGGGTCGGGCGGCGCCTCGGCTCGCAGGAACGCCACCGCGGCGCCAGGGTCCCGTGCCCGTGCCAGCGCCCGCGCCACGGCTGTTGCGTAGATGGCCCGGTACGGGGCCTCCTCCAGCAGCGGGGCAACCTGTCGGGCCACGGATTGCGCCAGAGAGAGCACCTCTGCCGCCTCGGTCGGCTGAGCGGGTGGCGAGAAATCCTGGAGAAGTTGGAAAAACCTCAATCGGCTTTCCTCAAGGTCACGCCCCGTGTTCGGCCCCGGCTGGGGGTTGTGGAGACGGTCCAGCCGGACCTCGTGCCCGCTGTCGAAGACGATCGCCCAGCCCCCCTCCGGGCTGCGCCAAACCCCGGCCTTGCCCGCTGCCATCCATCGGGCCTCGGCCTCCGCCTGCCGCAGCGGGACGTAGGCGGCCCAGCGTGCCACCAGACCGAACCCCGTCCCCCGATCCGGGGACCTGAGCGGTATGGCTCCGAGCAGCCCCTGGCGGCCCGGCGATGCCAGGTCGAGCACCAGCTCTGCGGCGACGGGCAGCATACCGAGACGGTTGTTGACCGCGAGGAAGCGCAGCCGAGGCGCCCCGGCATCTGGAAAAGGGAAAAGGTCGTAAATGTGCCCGGTGTGATCCAGGATCCACTCCCAGCGGTCCTCGCGCGGCAAGTAGAGGAACAGCTCGTCGGGGTAGAACGTCGGGTGCTGGCAGTTGAGGAGGACCTCCGCCGCTCCGTCCCGATCGAGGTCGGGAACGAGCGCCACGCACGCGAGATGCCGCTCGTACGGATGCGGCCAGGCCGAAATGAGTATCTCCGGCCGAGCACGGGTGAGGATCCGTCCGTCCTCGCGCACGACCAGCACTTCGGGCACCCGCTGGCTCGCGGCATCGAGGCGGTCCTCGATAGAGGGGTTCGCCACGACCACGAGGTCGGGCCTGCCATCGCCGTCGACATCGGCCCGTTCGGTCTGGCGAATGGTACTGGCGGTCGTGTATTCCCACCGCACCCTGCCGTGCTCGTCGAGACCGCGCACTGTCGTGCCCACGCCCTCCATCTTGACGGTCTTCCGGCCGTCGAACGTGCGCCACCCGAGTGCGGCCGCGCCTGCCATCGCGACGACCAACCCGAACACCGCCAGCGTCCGGCGCGGCAGGCGAAACGGCGCACGCTCGCGGGCCAGCGCCAGCTCGACCTGGGCCGCGGTGGGGCGGCGCGTCGGGTGGGGGTCGAGCATTTGCAGCAGCAGACGGTCGAGCCAGGCCGGGCAGTCCGGTACGCTGCCGCGCAACGAGCGCGGAGTCAGCCTCTGGCGCTGCATCAGGGTGTCGAGGGCGGTGTCGCCAACCAGTGGCACCTCGCCCGCGAGGCACTCCCAGAGCGTCAGGCCGAGGGCGTAGACGTCGGCCGCGGGTGAGACCTCCGGACGCAGCCCCTGCTCTGGGGCCATGTAGGCGGGCGTGCCGACCACCATCGCCGACTCGGTGACCGTGTCGCCGTGCTGCAGAGGACGGGTGAGCCCGAGATCGCAGAGTTTGGCCGTGCCGTCTGGATTGGTGAGGATGTTGCCCGGCTTCACATCCCGGTGGACGAGCCCGAGGGCGTGGAGATGGGCGAGCGCGGCGGCGAGCTGCCGGCCCAAGGCTACGGTCTCGCCGGCTCCCAGCCGACCCCTCTTCCTGAGCCGCTCACGGAGGGCGCCGCCATCCACCAGCTCCATCGACAAGAAGACGAGCCCCTCGGCCTCGTGCAGGTCGTAGATGTGAACCACATTGGGGTGGACCTGTCGGGCGGCCTGTACCTCCCGACGCAAGCGCTGCCGATTGGCCTCCTCCACGAGGTGAGGCAGTAAGACCTTGATCGCAACCTTTTGACTGAGCCGCTGGTCGAACGCCGAGTAGACCATCCCGGAGGCGCCGCCGCCGAGCACTCGCCCGAGCACGAAGCGACCAGCCAGCACCCGGCCAGGCGCCGGCAGCGCCACCCCTGCGCGCGCCGCTGCCGCCGCGCTAGCCTGATTCTTCCTAAAACTCACAGTCAGGCGCTCGGAGCCCACAGTCCCCCCACGCCTCCGTCTCCATTCTACGAGGTCTGCACCGCTTCGTGGCCCGCCCTAGCGGAAAGCGAGCCGGATGCGTTCGCCCGAAACGACGACCCGGTCACGCTTCGCCCCCCAGGTGGCCGGCGATGCGTCCGACGAGGCGGCAGGCCACTGCCCCCTCGCCAAGCGTCGGCCAGTGCTCGACACCCTCTGCGGTGACCAGCAGCGCCGCGGTGCGGCCGCCGCCTGAGGCGCCGGAGCCGGGCGGCACATCGTTGGCGACGATCCAGTCGCAGCCTTTGCGAGCGAGCTTGCTACTGGCGTGGCCTGCGAGATCCTCCGTCTCGGTGGCGAACCCGAACAGCAACCGCGGCCGACGCCTGCCGGCAGCCGCGAGTGTCGCGAGAATGTCCGGGTTTTCCAAGACTGTGATCGTCGGCGTGGACCGTCTGTCTTTCTTGCGGTTGTGCGTCGCCACCTCGGCCAGACGCCAGTCGGCCACCTCGGCCATGCTCCCGGCGCTGACCTCCTTGTACGCCATCGGCCTCACGCCGGGCCCGCCTGCTGCACGCCACGGGCCCAGGGCAGCGCCATGTTCGCCTGGGTGACCTCCTTTCCCCACATCACGACATTCATCGCCGGGGCCACGAGCACCGGCCAGTTCGTTCTGAAACTCCCTCTGGCCGAGGGCTCTCGTTATGCATGCAACGGCGAATCGTGCGCATCGGTGGGCGACTCTAATAGTGGCGCCTGGTCCGGGGCTCCTGAGGCCATTTACATCGCCACGATGGGATGCCAGTCGGGAAACAGAGAACCGTGCAGCAACAACCCCCGGAAAACTGGAACCTCCACGGGCAACTGTTCAGCGGGTGCCAGCACGCCCACCGTCCGATGTACGCAAAAAAGCGACTGCGACGACAACAACATCGGCACGACAGACGGGCACCTTGCCTCCTTGCTACCACGTCAAGGAGCTGCCAGGCGGCCAGTCCTTCGGGGTCAAGAACGGCAAGGGTTCACGCGGATGGCGTTGGCTGAAGCAGGAGATCTGACAGGGTGTGGTAGGTTGACGATTGAAGGTGAGGTGAGCATGTCGGGCCGAGTGATCGACTTCAAGGGCTTCACCCCGCCCCCCTGGGCGAGCTTTCCGCGTCCCCCCCTCCGCCTGGTGCTCGCGGTCATCGCCGGGCTGGTGCTGGTGGGCGGAGCGCTCTACCAGGTGCAGCCGGAGGAGGTCGGGGTTGTCCTCCGCTTCGGGCGTTACGTCCGTACCACCGAGCCGGGGCTGCGCATGAAGCTGCCCTTCGTCGAGCGCGTATTCAAGGTCCCGGTGCAACGCCAGCTCAAGCAGGAGTTCGGCTTCCGCACCGTGCAGGCGGATGTCCGCTCGCGCTTCGCCACCGAACGCTTCCAGGCCGAGTCCATCATGCTCACCGGCGACCTCAACGTGGCGGTGGTGGAGTGGATCGTCCAGTACCGCGTCGCCGACCCCCACCGCTACCTCTTCCGGGTACGCAACGTGGACGAGACCTTTCGCTACATCAACGAGGCGGTGATGCGCGAGGCGGTGGGCGACCGCACGGTCACCGAGGTGCTCACCGTGGGGCGCCAGGAGATCGAATCGGTGGTCCACGCCAAGCTTTAGGTGCTGGCCAACCAGTACGAGATGGGCATCGCCGTGGATCAGGTGGTGCTGCAGGACGTCACCCCACCCGACCCGGTCAAGCCCTCCTGGGACGAGGTGAACCAGGCCCAGCAGCAGCAGGACCGCCTGATCAACGAGGCCCAGGCCGAGTACAACAAGGTCATTCCCCGCGCCCGCGGCGAGGCCCAGCGGACCATCCTGGAAGCCGAAGGGTACGCCCTGGATCGCGTCAACCGGGCGCGCGGCGACGCCGCCCGCTTCGTGGCGCTACACGAGGAGTACCGGCGGGCGCCCGAGGTGACCAGGCGTCGACTCCACCTGGAGGCCATGCAGCGGGCGCTGCCGGCCACCGGTTAGCGCCTGATCCTGGACGAGGACGCCAGGGGGGTGTTGCCGCTGCTCTCCCTGGACGGCCTCAAGCTACCGGCGACCCCGCCAGCCGCCCCCGGAGGTGCCCGATGACGCGCTCCCCGCTCACCCTCGTGGCCATTGCCCTGGCCGCCCTGCTGCTGCTCGGCGACAGCGTGTTCGTGGTGGACGAGACCAAACAGGTGGTGATCACCCAGTTCGGCAACCCGGTGGGCAATCCCATCACCACCCCCGGCCTGCACGCCAAACTGCCCCTGATCCAGAAGGCACACTTCTTCGACAAGCGGTTCCTGGAGTGGGACGGTGACGCCAACCAGATGCCCACCCGAGACAAGCGCTTCATCTGGGTGGACACCTACGCCCGCTGGCGCATCAACGATCCCCTGCGCTTTTTCCAACGGCTGCGCGATGAACGGGGTGCCCAGTCCCGCCTCGACGACATCCTCGACGGCGAGACCCGCAACGCCGTGGCCCGCCATGACCAGGTGGAGGTGGTGCGCTCCTCCAACCGGCCCCCGGAAGCGATCCTCGTCGACTCCGAGGAGGAAACCGCCATCCTCCAGACCATTGCCAAGGGGCGCCAGGCGATCACCAATGAGATCCTGGAGGCGGCCTCGCGCCGCACCGCCGATCTGGGCATCGAGCTCATCGACCTGCGCATCAAGCGCATCAACTACGTGGACCAGGTGCAGCGAGACGTCTTCGCGCGCATGATCGCCGAGCGCAGGCGAGTCGGCGAGCGGTACCGCTCGGAGGGCGCCGGAGAGTCGGCCCGCATCGGCGGTGAAAAGCAGCGCGAGCTGCAACGCATCTCCTCCGAGGCGTACATGAAGGCCCAGGAGATCCGCGGCAAGGCGGACGCCGAGGCAACTCGCATCTACGCCGAGGCGTACGGACGGGACCCGGCCTTCTACGCCTTCGTCAAGAGCCTGGAGACCTTCGAACAGGCGGCGGATCAGCGCACCATCCTGGTCCTCACCACCTCCAGCGACATGCTCAAGGTGTTGAAGAAGCCGTAGGCCAGCCGCCGCCGGAGACGGGTTACACTTGCGTCATGCGCACTGCCGTCGCCGCCGCCGCAGGTCTCTTCCTCGCCTTCAGCGCCATCGCCACCGCTCAGGACCCTCTCGCCGACGCCAACGCCGCCTACCGCCGCGGGGAGTTCCGCCGGGCGGCACAGCTGTTCGCCCAGGCCGCCGAGGCGGAGGCCGACCCCACCGCCCGCGCCAACATCCTGGTCAACCTAGCGTGGACCTACTGGGCGCTCAAGGAGCGGGGCAAGGCCGAGGAGGCGCTGGAGCAGGCGCTGGGGGAGGCCCCCCACCTGGAACTGGTGCCGGAGTACTACACCCCCGATTTCGTCAAGGCGCTGGCGCGGGTGCGCGAGCGCATGGCCACCCCCCGCCCCACCCCCACGCCCCGGCCGCTGCAGGCTCAACCTCGAGTCGAGCCGGGGTCGGTGGCGGCGCTGCGCGGCCGACTCGCCCTGGCGGAGGACACTCCCGCCCTGGAGGCGCTGCTGGGCGAGGTGCGCGCCGCCGCCCTCACCGCCGCTCCCCCCCTGGCCAGCGAACTGCTGGATCTGGAGGCGGACACTCTGGATCGCCTGGGTCGCACCGAGGAGGCGCTGTCGCTGCGCGGGCGGGGAGCGGCGATGCGCGCCATGTCCCTGGCCGCCCCGGGGGCGCCGGTGGTCCCCCTGGATGCGCTGCTCGAGGCTCGTCGCCTGCTGGCCGGCAATCGCCCCCAGGAGGCCGCGGCCATGATGAGCGGGGTGCTGTCGGCGCTGCCCTCGTGCGTACCGGCGCTGGAGATCATGGCCGAGGCGCTGCTCGATTCGGGTCGCCTGGACGAGGCCTACTCGGCGCTGCGCACCGCCCTGCTGGGCAACGAGAAGCCCGACCTGTTGATGAACCTGGGCGAGGTAGAGGTGCGGCGCAACAACCCCAACGCCGCCCGGGAGGCCTTTCGACGGGCCGTGGATCTGGATCCCCGCAACGACCGGGCCTGGGCCGCCACCGGCCTGCTCGCCGCCCGGCTGGGCGACCTCTCGGGCGCCCGGGAAGCGCTGGACAAGGCGCTGGCCCTCAACGGCACGCTGTTCGAGGCGCGCGTCGTTCGTGCCCAGCTGGCGTTGACCGACGGCGACGCCGCCGGGGCGTTACAGCATCTGCAGCGCGCCCTGCAGGTGCGCCCCGATGACCCCTGGGCCTCGGGGTGGGCCGGGGTAGCCCACCTGGCCGCCGGCAACCTGGCCGCCGCCCAGCCGCGCCTGGAGGCGGCGGCGGCGCGCGATCCGGAAACGTTCACCCTCCCCCTGGTGGAGGCGCTGCGCCGGCAGGGCAAGGTGGAGCAGGCGCTGGCACGGCTTGGCACCCCCCGCCCCGAGGACGTGGAGGCGCAACTCCTCCACGCCCGCTGCCTGCTCGACCTCGGCCGTCACGCCGACGCCGTGGCCGCCCTGCAGCCGCTCCTGCAGCTTCGCCCCAACGACGTTCGCCTGCGGTACCTGCTGGGCTTCGCCTACCACGCCGGGCGCCAGTGGGATCAGGCGCTGGGGCAGTTCGCCCAGGCGGGCTCGCTGCCCGGCGCGCCTGCACAGCTCGCAGAGGCCGCCGAGCTGGCCCAGGCCACCGCCGCCGGCCAGCGGCTCATGGACGCCGCCGAGGTCCCCATCACCCTGCCCCGGCGGTGATTGCCCGCAGCAGCACCGCGGCCGCCCGGGGGGGGTCGTGTCCCCCCTCCTCCCAGGCCGCCCGAGCAGCGGCGCGCGCGGGATCGAGCGCCTCCCGGCCAGCAGCCAGAGTCGCGACGTGTCTCACCAGGTCCACCACTCCCGCCTCGCCCGGCGGCACGCGCAAAGCCGCCGCCGGCGGGAACTCCAGGAACTGCCGGTAGCCGGAGACGATCACGGGCACCCCGGCGGCGAGGAAGCGCAAGGCTGCCGCCGAGGTCTCTCCCGCCGTGGGGTAGCGCGGCACCAGCCCCACATCCGCGGCGGCCAGCAGCCCGGCGAGGTCATCGCGCGACGCAAACCCCCACAGAACCAGCCGCTCCCCCAGACCGGCCGCACCGGCACGGCCCGCCACCGCCGAGTTCTCGCTCCCCTCCCCCACCACCACAACCCGACACCCCACCCCCAGCTCCTTCAGTGCAGCCAGGGCGGTGAGGATGACATCGACCCCCTTGGCCGGCGTGAGAAAGCCCAGGTGGAGCAAGACCAGCTCGCCGTCACTCACCCCCAGCCGCTGGCGCCAGGCCTGCCTTTGTTCCGGCCGGGCCAGGCACGCCACCGCCAGGGGCACCCGCGCCACGGGCAGATGGGGTACCGCCTGCGCCACCATCCTGGCCGCCGCCCGGCTGTGGACTATGACCGCGCGGGCGTGGGACAGGAACGGCGCCTGCGCCGGAAACAGGAACGGATCCAGGCGACCGGTAAAACCCCAGCGCCGGGCCCTCGCCAGCCGCCCCCCCGCCCCGGGGTGAGCCTCCTCCAGCTCCTCTTCGAACCGCTCCCAGTCTCCCCCCGCGGCCGCCTCCTCCACCAGCAGGTGATGGAGCACCGGGTCATGCAGCACCACCACCCCGCCGTGCCGGCGCAGGCGTGCCGCCACCCACAGGTGGTACGGGTTGTTGCCCAGGTGCAACAGGGAGACAACCCCCTCGCCCCCGACGCTGGCGTGGGAGATACGCGGAAGATCGAGCCACGCCCCCCCCTCCGGGGGCGGCTGCCAGCCGGGGGGTTCGACGACGGTGACGTCGGCGTGGGCGGCCAGCTCCGGCAGGATCTCGGCGGCGTAGTCCGCCACCCCGGAGCGCGTCGGGGGCAGCGGCGAGACCCACATCAGGCGAGGCCTCGCGGGGACCTCGGACAATGACCCTCCGGCGTCCGCCGCGGCGGCCATCACCGCCCGTTGCCGGCCAGCGCCTGCATCTTGAGGTACGCCTCGATGAAGCCGTCCAGGTCGCCGTCCAGCACCCGATCGGCGTCCCCCACCTCGTAGTTCGTCCGCACGTCCTTGACCAGCCTGTACGGCTGCAGAACGTAGGAGCGGATCTGATTCCCCCAGGAGATGTCCTTCTTGGGGCCCTTGATCTTCTCCAGCTCCTCCTCCTTCTTCTTCAGCTCCAGTTCGAACAGCCGGGCGCGCAGCACCTTCATGGCGGTGGCGAGGTTCTTGATCTGCGAACGCTCGTTCTGACAGCTCACCACGATGTTGGTGGGCAGGTGGGTCACCCGCACCGCCGAGTAGGTGGTGTTCACCCCCTGTCCGCCGGGGCCCGAGGAGCAGAAGCGGTCGATGCGGAGATCCTTCTCGTCGATGACCACCTCGACCTCCTCGTCCACCTCGGGGTAGACGTGCACGGAGGCAAAGGAGGTCTGCCGGCGGGCGTTGGCATCGAAGGGGGAGATGCGCACCAGCCGGTGGATGCCGTTCTCGCCCTTCAGGTAGCCGTAGGCGTACTCGCCCTTGACCAGGACGGTGGCGGCGCGGATGCCCGCTTCCTCGGCGTCCTGGGTGTCCAGCACCTCGGCCTCGAAGCCGCGCCGCTCGCACCAGCGCAGGTACATGCGCAGCAGCATGCTGGCCCAGTCCGCCGAATCGGTGCCGCCGGCGCCCGGGTGGATCTCGACGAAGGCATTGGCGACGTCGTAGTCGCCGGTCATCTTGGTCTCCAGCTCCAGCCGCTCCAGGCGAGGGGTGACCCTGGACAGGAGATCTTCGAGCTCGGGCAGCGCCGCCTCATCCTCGGCGCTCAGCTCCTGGAGCACCTCGATGTCCTCGATGGTGCGGGCGAGAAAACGATCGGTCTCGATCTGCGCCTCAAGGGCGCGCCGGCGGCGCATCACCTCGCGCGCCCTGTCGCGGTCGCTCCAGAAGTCCGGGCGCTGAGTGAGCTCGGCGATCCCCGCCAGCTCACCCTCGAGCTTCACGGCGTCAAAGGTACCCCCGCAGCGTCGCCGCCCGCTCGCGGGTCTCGTCTGCCCTGGCCAGGACTTCCTCGCGCATGTGGACCTACCCTGTCTGCGCCTTCCCGCCCCGGCGGTGGCGCGCTGTGATTATAGCCGCCAGCCAGGCCGCCACGATTGCCCAGCGAAGAGTGATCCCCCAGCGCACCGCCGGCGTCACGCCCTCGCCGGCCCACACCTGGGCCATGATCAGCCCCCGCTCGCCGAACCCCAATCTTTCGATGATCCTGCCGCGAGGGTCGACGATGGCCGAGATACCGGTGACGGCGGCGCGCACCAGGTAGCGCCGGGTCTCGGCGGCCCGCAGCACCGCCAGGGCCAGGTGCTGGCGGGGGGCCGCCGAATCCCCGTACCACCCGTCGTTGGTGATGGTGACCAGGATGCTCGCCCCGGCCAGCACCTCGGCCGCTGCCAGAGAGGGGAACGCCACCTCGTAGCACACCGCCAGGCCCGTGGGGCCCACCGGCCCGGGCACCGGCAGCCGGCTCCGGCCGGGGGTGAACGAACCCACCTCCCGCACCAGCGGGCGCAAGATCGGCAGGCGCCCCACCACCGGGATGTACTCCCCGAACGGCACCAGGTGCACCTTGTCGAAGCGGTGCGGCAGCAGTCCCGCGGGGGAGGCGGTAAAGATCGAATTGAAGTACTCCTCCCCCCCGGGGGAGAGCCCGATGGACCCCAAGGTCAGCCACACCCCGTGCCGCCGGGCGAAGGCCTCGATGCGGGTGCGATGCACCGCATCCCGCTCCACCACCCGTGGCACCGCGCTCTCCGGCCACACCACCCACGCCGCCCCCGCCCTCGCCGCCAAGGTGGAGAGCTCCCACACGTTGCTCTCGATGGCCGCCAGATTCTCGGCGTCCCAGCGAAACTCCAGGGGCACGTCGGGCTGCAGGGCGGCGACCTTGACCGGCTCGTCCACCGGCCGGGGCGGCGGAGTCAGCCAGGCCGCCAGGCCTAGCAGCGCCACCGAGGCCGCCACCACCACCGCGCCCTGGCGCCGACTGGGGCGCTCCAGGAGGCCAGCGAGCCCCGCCCCCAGGGCCAGCAGCAGCAGCGACAGGCCGGCCGAGCCCACCACCGGCAGGGGCGACAGCAGCCACGGCCAGGCGGTCGCTGCCGCTGCCACCGGGTTCCAGGGGAACCCCCAAGGCGGGTGCCCCTGCAGCACCTCCACCCCCGCCAGCGCCAGCGGCAGCACCACCAGGTGCCAGCGCCGGGGTGTCTCGGCCGTCCCCCAGGCGGCCAGGCCCCAGGTGAGGCCCAGGATCGCCGCCATGACCACCCACCCCAGCAAGGCCACCGGCAGGGGCAGGTGCCCGTAGCGGTGCAGGACGATCACCACCCACGGCACGGCGGCAAGCCACTGGGCGGTGCCCGCCACCCACCCCACCCGGAACGCCGCCCACCCCCGCACCCCCTCCAGGGCCCGCCGCAGCAGGCCGGGGGTGAGGAGCAGCAGCGGCACCAGGCCCGGCCCCGGCAGCGCCAGCGCCAGCGCCACCCCGCTGCCGGCCGCCAGCCCCCACCGTCGCCACTGCCCGACCATCCGCACCACCGCACGCTAGCACATACGGGTGAGAATTCTTTGTGCCACGCGATAGGTGGAGCCGGACCACTCATTTCCAGGGTATCATTGCAGCTAGAAATGTCCGGGAATTCTCGCTCGAAAGGCACGGAGGAATAAGGGGGGATTGGTGAGCACGACTGGCCCACGTCGCCGTCTATGGAGAGGAAAGCGCGAATATCTGACCGCGCTCCGGGTGGAGGGGTTCAAGTCCTTTCACACCGAGCAGCGGCTGATGCTCCGTCCGCTCACAGTCCTGGCCGGCGCCAACAGCTCTGGCAAATCGTCCATCGTGCAGCCCCTCCTTCTGATGAAGCAAACACTGGAGGCGCCCGCGGATCCCGGGCCATTGCTGCTCCACGGACCCAACGTGAGGTTCACCAGCGCGGATCAGTTCCTCGCCCGCAAGAAAGGGCAGGCCGCCCGGGAAGGATTCAGCGTCGCATTCGAAACGGCCGCTGGCGAGCAAATCCAACTCGTCTTCCACAGGCCCAGCCGCGCCTCGCTGGAGATCCAGGAGATGCGGTACCTGGTGGGGAATCTGACCCTCCGCTACCGCGAGGGGATGGCGGGCGACGAGGTGAAGGAACTTATTGCCCCCCTCGTGCCGAAACCCGTCTATCGCGACCTATCGGAGGTGGAGGGGGACAGTGAGCTGCTGGTGTATCGGGACAGGTGTTTTCTCACAGTGGGTTTGCGGATACGAAAGTCCGAGTTTCCACAGAGGTTGTTTCTGCTGCCAGCTTCCCCGACGGACAGCCTTTACGAGCCGCTCATGGGCCTCATTCACGTACCCGGCCTGCGCGGAAACCCCGAGCGCACCTATCCGACAACCGCGGTGGGGCGGGGATTTACGGGCACGTTCGAAGGCTACGTGGCGAGCATCATTGCCCGTTGGCAAAAGGAGAAAGACCAAAAACTCCAGGACCTTGCAGAACTCCTCAGCTCGCTGGGCCTTACCTGGAAGGTAGAAGCCAGACCTGTGGACGAAACCCGGGTGGAACTGCGGGTGGGCCGGTTGCCTCGCAGTCAGCGGGGTGGCGCGCACGACATGGTCAGCATCGCCGACGTGGGATTCGGAGTGTCTCAAGCCTTGCCGGTCGCGGTGGCCCTCCTGACCGCCGAGCGGGGGCAGCTCCTCTACATCGAACAGCCGGAAATTCACCTCCACCCGCGGGCGCAGCGGGCACTGGCCGGGGCGCTTGCCGCCGCCGCCAGGCGAGGGGTGATGACCATCGTCGAAACCCACTCGTCGTTGCTGATTCGAGCGTTGCAGACCCTGGTGGCCCGCGGTGAATGCCCTCCCGAAGACATGGCGTTTCATTGGTTTCAGCGTGAGCATGAAAGCGGGGCCAGTGTGGTCAGGGTGGCTGTTCCGGACCGGGCAGGCAGACTCCCTGACTGGCCAGCGGATTTCGATGACGTGGAACTGCAAGCGGAAGGTGAGTTTTTGGATGCCGTCGAGGCGGCCCTCAGCCGCTGATGGGGCGGTCATTCTCCAAGCGGCTGGTGGTGGACGCCTCCGTCGCGAGGGCCGCCAGTGAGACGGACCACCCGGTGTCGAGCGCGTGCCGCAGGATTCTCGAGGAGATTCGCACGGTTTGCCATCGGGTGGTGCTATCCGGTGACCTAAGAAGAGAATGGTCAGACCACGCCAGCAGGTTCTCCCGCACCTGGCTGGCCAGCATGGAGAACGCCAGAAAGCTCGTACGCGTCGAAGCCACCGATGCAGCTCATGTCCTCATTGCCAACATCGAGGAGTCAGGCCTCAGCAAACGCCAGCAGAGTGCAGCGCGCAAGGACGTCCACCTCGTTGCAGCGGCTCAAGCTACAGATGGGATTGTTGTTTCCCTCGACCAGAAGGCGCGGCGGGCGTTCCGTGCTCTCGCGGCAACCCACCGGGAACTGGGAAAGCTCATGTGGGTCGATCCGTCAGAAGCCGCCGACGAGTACCTTGCGTGGTTACGACACGGGGGCACGCGCTCGGGGCATCGCCGACTCGGCACCGGACAAGACTGAGCGATCCCCCCTTACCCGGACCGGCGAACGTGGAGGAAGGCCTCTTGGGCGTGGTAGGAGGAGCGCACGAAGGGACCGGCGATGACCTCCAGCCCCAGGGCGCGGCCGCGGCGCTCCAGCTCGGCAAACTCTTCCGGCGCCCAGTAGCGCACCACCTCCACCTCCCGGCGGGTGGGGCGCAGGTACTGGCCGATAGTCACCACCCGGCAGCCCACCCGCGCCAGATCCTCCAGGGCGGCGACCACCTCCTCCACCTCTTCCCCCAGACCCACCATGAGGCCGGACTTGGTGACCATGGCCGGGGCGCGCTCAGCCACCCGGGCCAGCACCTCCAAGGCCCAGCGGTAGCGCCCCTGGCGCCGCACCCGCGGGTATAGACGTTCGACGGTTTCCAGGTTGTGGTTGTAGACGTCGGGGCCGGCGTCGATGACCACGTCGACGGCCGACCGATCGCCGCGGAAGTCGGGGGTGAGGACCTCGATGGTGGGGCGGGGATCCAACGCCTGCAGCGCCCGGATCACGGCGGCAAAGTGGGCGGCGCCGCCGTCAAGGAGGTCGTCGCGGTCCACCGAGGTGACCACCACGTGGCGCAGCTGGAGCTCGGCGGCGGCGCGGGCCAGCCGTTCCGGCTCTTCGGAATCCAACGGCCGGGGGCGGCCGTGGGCAATGGAGCAGTAACGGCAGGCCCGGGTGCAGACGTCGCCCATGATGAGGAAGGTGGCGGTTCCCCGGGAAAAGCACTCGGAGCGGTTGGGGCAGCGGGCCTCGTCGCACACCGTGTGCAGGCGAGCCGCCCCGGTCAGCGCCCGCACCCCGTGCAGGTGGCCCAGCTGCAGCTTGCGCTCCCGGATCCACACGGGCAGGGAGGGCACGGCGCTACTCCCTCACCATGAAGGCATCGGGGAACCCCTGGGTGCGCAACCGGGCGATGATCCGCCCGGCGCTCTCCTCGTCCGGGAAGGGCCCCAGGCGCACGCGGTAGCGTCCGTCGGGCCCGCGCGACACCACCACCTGCTCCGGCGCGAACCCCAGCGCCACCACCCGCTGCCTGAGCCCCTCTCCCTGTCGAGCCTGGGACAGGGCCCCCACCTGCACCCAGACCCCGGCCGCAGGGTGGGCCACCGTCGGCGGAGTCGGCTCGCGCGCCGGGAGCGGCGTGGGCGCCGCCGGAGGGGGTGTTGGCGAGGGCGTCGCCGTGGGTTCTGGTGACGGCACCACCGCCGGCGACGGGGAGGGCTCCGGTAGCGGGGTGGGCTCGGATGGAGCCACCGTGGGGGGCACGGCGGTGGGTGGTGCCTCTTCGGCCACCCCGGCCCAGCCGGGCGGGGCCGTGGTAGTGACCAGCTCGGGCTCGCCCACCACCGTCGGCCCCTCCTCCCGCCCGCCCCGGTGGCGGTCACCGCGGGGTTGCAGCAACCCCACGGTGACGCCCAACCCGAACGCCACCAGCATCAGCCCGGTCAAGGCGGCAACGAGGAGCGCCATCTGGCGCCCGCTCATGATGATCTCGAAGTGCTTCTCGCCCACTCCAGCTCACGCCCCGGGCTTCACTTCTTCTCGTCCCCCTTGCGCATGAAGGCGGAAATGATGTCGATGGGCACCGGGAAGACGATGGTGGAGTTCTTCTCCGTGGCCACCTCGGTGAGGGTTTGCAGGAAACGCAGCTGCAGCGCCGCCTCCTCGCTGGCGATCACCTTGGCGGCGGCGGCCAGCTGCGCGGAGGCCTGGTACTCGCCCTCGGCGTGGATGATCTTGGCGCGCTTCTCGCGCTCCGCCTCGGCCTGCTTGGCCATCGCCCGCTGCATCTCCTGGGGCAGGTCCACGTGCTTGACCTCCACCAGGGAGACCTTGACTCCCCAGGGGTCGGTGTGGCGATCGATGATCTCCTGCAAGCTGTGGTTGAGCTTCTCCCGCTCGGCCAGCAGTTCATCCAGCTCCACCTCGCCCAGCACCGAGCGCAGCGTCGTCTGGGCGAGCTGGGAGGTGGCGTAGACGTAGTTTTCCACCTCGATGATCGCCTTCACCGGGTTGAGCGCCCGGAAGTACACGACAGCGTTGACCTTCACCGAGACGTTGTCGCGGGTGATGACATCCTGCGGAGGAATGTCCAGCACCACCGTGCGCAAACTCACCTTGACCATGCGGTCAATGGGCCAGAAAACGAAGACGAACCCCGGCCCCTTGGGCTCCGGCAGCACCCGCCCGAGGCGGAAGATGACGCCCCGCTCGTACTCATTCAAGATGTTGATCCATTTGAAAACTAACAGCAGGCCGACGAACACCGCGACGAACAACCCGAACGGAATCTGACCCTGCATGACTCCTCCTTCTCTATACGACCTCTTACGGCGTTGACGAGTCGGCCACCGGCTCCACCTCCAGCCGGTCGCCCAGAACCTTCACCACCCGCACCCGCTCGCCGAGGGCCAGAGGGCGGGGCGCCACGGCATCCCAGTACTCCCCGTGGACGAAAACCTTCCCCCTCGGATCCAGGGCCACCACCACCCGCCCCTCCTCACCCACCAGGCCCTCCTGCCCGGTCAGCGGCGGCCGGCGGTGCACGTTGAGGACGCGGTTGAGCAGGAAGATGACCAGGCCGGCGATCAGCAACGCCGACGGGAGGATGACCTCGAGGCCGACGCGCAGCGCCGGAATGGGAGTATCAATGAGCATGAGCGCTCCGAACACGAAGCTCACCAGGCCAGCAATGGTGAGCAGGCCGTAGCTGGTCACCTTGACTTCCAGCACGAAGAAGACGATGGCGAGCAGCATGAGGAGGACGCCCACGTAGTTGATGGGCAGCACGGACAGGGCGAACAGGCCCAGCAGCAGGCACAGGCCCCCTACCACTCCGGGCACGATCGCCCCCGGATGGGTGAGCTCGAAGCCCACCCCCGCAATGCCGGCCAGAAACAGCAGGAAGGCGATGTTGGGGTGAGCGATCACCGACAGCAACTTGTCGGCGGCGTTGGGCACGACCGGCACGATCTCCGGGGCATCCAGCTTCAGGGTGGTAACGCGGCCGTCGAAGCGCTTCACCTCCCTGCCATCCAGCTGTTTGAGCAGATCCCCACGGTCGATGGCAATGAGGTCGATGAGCTTCTTCTCCAGCGCCTCACTGGCCGTGAACGACGCCGATTCACGCACCGCCTTCTCCGCCCACTCCTCCGGCCGGCCGCGCGCCTGGGCCAGTGACCGCGCCAGCGCCGCTGCGTCGTTGGCGATCTTTTCGCTGATCTTCGCCTGCAGGTCCTCCCCTTGCGGGCCCACCGGGTGCGCAGCACCGGTGTTGGTACCCGGCGCCATGGCGGCAATGTCGGCGGCCATGAGCAGGAAAAAGCCTGCCGAGGCCGCCTGGCCACCCGACGGGGTCACGTAGACCGCCACCGGAGTTGCCGAGGCGGTAATCGCGGTGGTCATCTGCCGCAAGGACGTCAGCAGCCCTCCCGGGGTGTTCAGTTCGATGATGGTCAGCACCGCCCCGCCGTTGCGGGCGATGTCGATCCCCCTCTGCAGGTAACGGAGGGAGGCGGGCTGGATGCTATCATCGAGGGTGAGGACGACCACGCGCTGGGCGGCGAGCGACGACGCAGCCATCGCGAAGAAGCACACGGCGACGAGGAGTTTTCTGGTCACGCAAGCATGATAGAGACGCCGCCCGCTCCCCGCAAGATCGCTCTGCGCCCCAGCGAGCTGGCGCTGGTCGGGGCGCTGGGAGCGATGACCGCGGTGGCCTGGGCCCACCCCGAGGCGGTGCCGTGGTCGGTGCGGGCCGCCCTGCCGACGGTGGCAGCGCTGTTCGCCGTCGCCGCCCTGGCCCTGGGCGATGAGCGAGCGGGGTGGCGCTACTGGTTCCGGGAGCTGCTTGCCATCCCTGTGGTGCCGTTCATCTTCTTGAACCTGGGCACGCTCATCCCGCTGGTCCACGACCGCATCCTCGATGAGGCGCTGGAGCGCCTGGATCGGGCGCTGCTGGGAGCCGAGGCGCAGGCGGCGCTCTACAACCTGGCCCTCCCCTGGTGGCTGACCGACCTGCTGACCCTCGCCTACTCCACCTTCTTCTTCCTGCCCATCCTGCTGGCCGTGGACCTGGCCCGGCGCCGGGACGAGCACCTCCCCAGGGTCGTCACCGCTGTCGTCTTTACCTTTCTCCTTTCCTACGCCGGGTATTTCGTCGTGCCGGCGCTGGGGCCGCGCGCCACGGTGGCCCAGCAGCGCTACGCCACCCTGCCGCCCGGGGTGGTGGGCGCCCCCCTGCGGGACCTGCTGGACCACTGGGAGAAGACCAAGAGCGATGCCTTCCCTTCAGGCCACACCATGGTGACCCTGTCGGTGCTCTTCTGCGCCCGCCGCCGCCACCCCCGGTTCTACAACGCGCTCCTGCCGGTGGGCGCCCTGCTCATCGCCGCGACCATCCTGCTCACCTATCACTGGCTGGTGGACGTGCTGGTTGCCCCGCCGCTCACCGCCCTCGCCCTGCTGGCGGCGCGGGTGGCGCATGGGCCGATTCCACCCCATTCCCCGACCCCTCCGCGGCGGCGAGACAGCGCATCGTAGCCTGCAGCCGGCGACGAACCTCCGCCGCCGCGGGCGCCTCCTGGCCGCCATAGCGCACCGCCTCGTGGGCGGCGACCAGCCAGCCGGCGCCCTCCCCCGCCGCGGGACAACGGCGGGTGATTTCTCCCCCGAGAGCGCGGGGGCTCACCCCCGCCATCGCCCAGCCGCGGCGCACCGCTTCCCGGCGCAGGCGATCCACGGCGCGGGCCGTCACCTCGGTGATCTCACCGGTGCCCCCCGCTACCACCCGCCGACGCCATGCCAGCGCCAGGGCCAGGAGCCCGCCCGCCAGCACTCCTGCGACCAGTAGCCTGAGGGCGGGACGCCAGGCCGCGGCGGCGCCCTCCCATCCGCGGCGCAGCAGCTCCAGCTGGTCGGCCAGGGAAAACGTCAGCACCCAACGATCCCAGGCCTCCTCCACCCGCAGCCAGGTCAACCGCCAGGGGGGAAGCCGCACCGCCGAGGAGAACGCCGGCCGACCGGCGGCGGGGGTGGGGTCGAAGACCCGCCAGCGCCCGTCCACCCAGGCCACCACCCAGGCGTGGGCGTTGGCGTCGCGCACCACCCAGCCCCCGGCTCCGTCTGGCTCGCCGCCCAGGTAGCCGGTCTGCAACCGGGCGGGGATGTCCAGGGCCCGCAGCAGCATGACCATGGCCGAGGCGAAGAACTCGCAGTGGCCGCGCCTGCCCTCGAAGAGGAACCAGGCCACGGGATCGCGCTGGAAGGGGGCGTCCAGCGGCCACTCCAGGGTGTACCCGAACTGGGTCCGCAGGTGCTCCTCGAGGAGGTTGGCGGCGGCGGTGGCGTTGGTAGCGCCGGTGGTGAGTTCGGCGGCCAAGGGGCGCAGCTCGGCCAGCTCGTCGGGGAGCTCGAGGTCCCCCTCGTTGGGGGGCGGGAGGAGCACCTCCCCCGGCTGGAACACCACGCCGTAGGTGATCGGTGGTTCCAGCCGTCGCTGGGTACCCAGACTGCCCTGGGGGTCGCGCCAGAACGTTACCCGCTCGGCGACGAGGAGCCGCGTCGCCCCCGGCGGCACGAAAACCCGGTCGGAGGGTTTCTCGATCGTGACGGCGAGGCGCGCCGACGGTCCGGACTTGCCCCCCAGCACCAGCTCGCCGTCGGGCCCCGGCAGGAGACGTTCCCGCCCCTTCTGCCCCTGCGCCCACAGCCCCCCCCGGTAGCTCTGGGTGGTGGCACCCACCAGGCGCAGCCACTCCCCGACGGGTTCCTCTCCCTCGTCCAGCTTGACGTGCAGGGCCCGGGCGCGCGACACCTGGATGCTCCTGATGTTGTTGAGGCTCACCGTCTCGCGAAAGCCCGACACGGCGCCGCCGGTCATCGGTGCGGCGGCAAACGGCGAGCGCAGGCGCGGCAACAGGGCGAACAGCGGCGTCGCCACGGCAAAGGCGATGAGGACCGTGGCTGCCACCAGCCGCGGCGGCGGCCAGTCCACCCTGCGGCCACTCCCCCCTCGCTCCGCCAGCCCCAATAGCTCCAGTCTGGCCGCCGCGGTCACCACCGCCCCCAGCACCACCACGAGATAAGCCACCAACGCGACATGGGTGGAGGAGGCAATGCCGGCCACCCCCACCAGCGCCAGCAGCGCCGCGAAGCTCCTGGTCCGCTCCGGGCGGGCGCTCCCCGGCAGGCGCACGGCCGCCACCAGCACGGCCAGGTGGGCGACCGGCCGCAGGATGCCGAAGCGCAGGCCACCCGCCATCACCACGATCACCACCACCAGCGGCGCCAGCAGGTTCTCCACCCAGTTGGGCACCGGCCTGAGCACCTGGCGGGACAACCCCACCAGCAGCGCCACCACGGCGAACACGGCCACCACCGGCCAGGTCACCACGCCGGTCAGCGGCAGCGGTACGGCCAAGAGCAGCGCCAGCCCCGCCAGCCAGCGCTGGCGTTCCAGGGCATGGGCGGGACCTCGCCGCGGGGCAACGTGAAACCCGGGAGAGACACCCCCTTTCACCGCCCACCCGCCAGTCGGTAGACCGCCCCGTGCACCGCCAGCGGCGGCAGCGGGTCGTCGCCGGGTCCGACTGCCTCCACCAGGGCCAGCCGCTCCAGCAGGTTGCGCGCGTGCCCCGGGCCCGATCCCGGCTGCAGCACCGTGCCCCCCAGCACCAGCCCCACCTCTTCGCCCCGGCGGAGGGCGTCCACCGCGGCGGTGGCCACCTCGCTGACCAGATCCTCGAACCTGGCCAGCAGCGTCGGGTCATCGCGCCGCGGCAACTCCCGGTCCAGCACCAGAAAGCGCGACGGCCGCCGTCGCTCTCGCCGCTCCATGACGATGGGCCGCTGCTGGCGGGCGGTCTGCTTCCAGTGCATGTCGCGGCGATCGTCCCCGGGCCGAAACTCCCGCAGCTGCTGCACATCCCCCCCGCGCATGGCGAGCGGGCCCAGGCCTGCCAGCTCCCGCTCCCCCAGGGTTGCCCAGCGGGGAGCGGGCCCCACCACCCGGCGCGGGTACACCAGCACGTCCCCGGGCTGGCGGATGGTCACCGACTTGACGAAGAACCCCAGCGGCAAACGTACCTCCAGGCGCACCGCCGGGACGGGATGTCGCCCGCGCCGAGGGAAGACGGTGGTCAGGGCCACCCGTGTCTCTCCCCGCGCCGGCACCACCGGGATCAAGGCCTCGCCGGGCAGCTTGACCAGCCGGCAGAGGGCACCGGCTGCCGGCAGCCACGGCGAGCCGTTGTGCACCTCCACCGTCAGGGCCACCGGCGCGCCGGCGAACGCCTCCGGCGGCGCCACCACCCGCGCCGACAGGTGCCGGAGGGTGTGGCGGGACAGCGAGCCGGAGGCCACGAACGCCCCCATGGCCAGCGACAGCAGCAGGTACAGGGCGTTGTTGCCGGTGTTGAGGGCGGCCGCGGCGAGCAGCGGTGTAGCGACCACGAACACCCAAAGGGCGCGCCGGGGAGTGAGCGAAAAGCCCGGGAAGGCGAGGGCGAAGCGCGAGACTGCCCGACTCACAACCCGACCGGCGTCGACTCGACAATCTCGCGAATCACCGCCCGTTCCCGTTCCGAGCGACTCCACCCCTCGCTCACCTCGGCGCCGGCGACGATCACCCGGTGGGCCATGGCCGGCACCGCCAGGCGGGCCACATCGTCGGGGATCACGTAGTCGCGGCCCTCCACCAGGGCGAGCGCCTGGCTCGCCCGCTTCAAGGCCAGGGCGCCGCGGGTGGAAACCCCCAGTACCAGGGCCGGGTGGGAGCGGGTGCGGTGCACCAGCTCCAGCATGTACCCCACCAGCGTCGGTGCCACCCGCACCTGGGCGACGCTGCGCTGCAGTTCCAGCACCTGCGCCCCGTCCAGGACCGGCGACAGGGCCTCCAGCGCCTCCTCCACCCCCCCCTGCTCCAGCAGGGCCCGCTCCTCGTCAGGGGCGGGGTAGCCCAGGGATATCCGCAACAGGAAGCGGTCCAGCTGCGATTCCGGCAACGGATAGGTTCCCAGGTACTCCACCGGGTTCTGGGTGGCCAGGACGAGAAACGGCTCGCGCAGGCGATAGCGGGTCTTGTCCACGGTCACCGTGCGCTCGTTCATGGCCTCCAGGAGCGCTGCCTGGGTCTTCGGGGTGGCGCGGTTGATCTCGTCGGCCAGCAGAACGTTGGTGAAGATCGGGCCGGGGAGGAATTCAAACTCGCCTCGCTCGGCCCGCCACAGCGACACCCCGATGACGTCGGAGGGAAGCGTATCGGAGGTGAACTGGATACGGGAAAAGGCCAGGTTGAGGCAGCGCGCCAGCGCCTGCGCCAGCGTCGTCTTGCCCACCCCCGGGATGTCCTCGATGAGCAGATGACCGCGCGCCAGCAGGGTGGCGATGGTCCAGTCGATCATCTCGTCCTTGCCGCGGATCACCCGCGCCACCGAACGCTTCAGTTGCGCCAGTCGCTCCCTCAACGCCGCCGACGTCACCTGCCCCCCCACAGTCCCATCGAGATGGCCTTCGTCCAGCTCCTTCAGGCGCCCAGGCGGGCCGCCGCCGCCCCATCCAGCGGCGCCACCAGCAGGCGCTTGGTGGCGATGGCGGCTGCCAGCACCTCCCCCAGCCGCGCCGCCTCTGCGGCAGGCAGCAGAACATCGACGCCCATGCGAAACGCCTTCATGCCGCCGGGATCCGCCTCCCCCACCACCGCCACCACGCACCCCCGGCGCAGCGAGGGCGGCCACAGGGACAACGCCGACAAACCCTCGCCCACGTCCAACCCTACCACCACGGCCAGCGCCCCCGCCTCCACCAGCGGGCGAGCTGCCGCCAGGGAGGGCACCGGGAGCGCCTCGAACCCGGCGGCGGCCAGAGCGCCCATGACCGTATCGGCGTGTACCCCACCACCATCGACGACCAGCGCTCGCCTCACGACGACTCCTCCCGCACATCCAGCAGCCGCAGCTCCAGCTGACGGGGGGCCGCGGCCACGGCCAGCGCCGTTTCTCGCGCCAGCAGCCCCGCCCGCACCGCACGTTCCAGCGCCCGGTCGAAGGCCAGCAGGCTCTGGTTCTCCCCGTCCCGCAGCAGGTCAGCGACGGCTGATGGCTCCAGATTCCCCTCGATGAGATGGGCCACGGTGGCCCGGGTGGCTCGCCACACCTCGACCACCGGACGGCGACCATCGCGGTGGGGCACCAGCTGCTGGGTGAACGACCAGCGCAAGGTGCGGGCGGCCCGCGCCCGCGCCTCCTCGCGCTCCCCCGGTGGGAACAGGCACAGGAGCCGCGCCAGCGCCGTCGCCGTATCGAGACCCCGCATGCTGGTGAGGACCAGGTGGCCGGTCTCCGCCGCCTCCAGCACCAGTCGCGCCTCCTCGGGGGAGGAGATGCTGCTCACCATGATCACCTGCGCGCCGTGCCGCAGACCATCGGCGAGCCCCTGGGCCAGGGACGGGGTATCGATCCCCACCTCCCGCTGGTTCACCGTGGCGACGCCGTGGCGGTGCAGGTACTCGATGGGATCCTCGATGGTTTCCACGTGGCAGGGGCGGGTGGCGTTGATTTCACCGATCATCGCCGCCAGGGTGGTGGTGCGACCGGAGCTGGTGGGTCCGTTGACCAGCACGATGCCGCTGCGCTCGGCGCAGGCCTCGCGCATCCCGGCAGGGAGCCGCAGCTCCTCCAGCGTCGGCACTCTCTCGGGGATGGCGCGCAGGGTCACCGCGCAGCTGCCCCGCTGGGAGAACACCGCGGCGCGAAAGCGACTGACGCCGGGCACCGAGTAGGCGAAGTGGGCAGCCCCGTGCTCCCGCCAGCGGGCAGCGGCACTGGGCGGCGCCATGGCGAGGAGATGCACGACCATCGCCTCGGTCTGGAAGGGCGAAAGCCTCTCCAGTCCCGGGAGCGGCACCGCCCGGATTCTCCCGTCGACCAGGATCTGGGGGGGACACCCCACGGTGAACAGGAGGTCACCGCCAGAGCCGGCAGCGGTGAGGGTTTCGCCGAGAAAGCGGGGCAGGTCGAAGTGAAGCATCGCAAAGAAGTATACGTTATGACCTAACGGGTATTCCCGAAACCACCGTGGGTTGGGCGGGCTCGTCGCAGTTCCCCCCCCTCCCGCCGTCGGCTATCCTCGGCAGCGACCAGGAGCGCGATGCTCACCCCGACGTTCATCGACTCCCTCGACCGGGCCGAACTGGCCCCATTCCGGACGCTGCGCCGCTCGGTGGAGCAGCGCCGCCAGGGACTCTTCGTCGCCGAGGGGGGGGCGGTGGTGGAGCGGTTGCTGGCCACCGAGCTGGAGATCGTGAGCCTGCTGCTCTCCCCGACCTGGCTGGAACGCCTCGCCCCCGAGATCGAACCGCGCAACCCGTCACCGGCGGTGTTCGTCGGCCCCCACGGGCTGCTGGAAACCCTGGTGGGCTTTCCCCTCCACCAGGGCGCCATGGCGCTGGCCCGCGTGCCGGCCCCGCGATCGCTCGAGGAGGTCCTCGAGCAACGCTCTCGCCCCTGGTTGCTGCTCGCCATCGACGATGTCACCAACACCGAGAACGTCGGCACCATGGTGCGCTCCGCGGCGGCCCTGGGCGCGTCGGCGGTGATCGCCGGTGAGACCTGCGCCTCCCCGTGGCTGCGGCGCGCCGTGCGCGCCTCCATGGGAGCGGTCTTCGCCGTGCCCATCGTGGAATCTGACGACCTCGTGCGGACCCTCGATTCCCTGAGCCGCCGCCAGGTGGTCACGCTGGCCGCCGACCCCCATGCGGCGGCGCCCGCCTTCGCCGTCGACCTGCGCGCCAGCTGCTGCCTGGTCGTCGGCCACGAGGGGCGCGGCGTGCGAGCCCGGGTGCGCGCGGCGTGTTCCGGCGCCGTCGCCGTTCCCATGGCCGCGGGGGTGGACTCCCTCAACGTCGCTGCCGCGACCGCTGTGCTGCTCTACGAGGCAATGCGCCAGCGCCTGGGGTGACCAGGCCTTCATCGCCGCCGGCAGGTCTCCCGCTCACCCCCTGCGCCGGGCTTCCGGACCCAGGCGCGCATCGGCGGCGGCAAAACCCACCTCGCCGGTGGCCTCATCCAGCACCGCCACCGACACCCGACAATCCCCTTCCGGCACCTCGACCGAGAGGTCAATGGTGAGGGTGCCGACGCGCGACATCTTGTCGGCGGGCACCACGATCTCGTGCTCCTGGCGATCCAGCGGGGAGAGCTTGTTCCCCGCTCCGGCGGCAACCGTCCACACGGTGATTCGACCCCGGTATTCGTCCCCGGCCGGCAGCAGGGTGACCTTGTCCACCGGCACCAGGACCTTGATCGGCAAGGTGTAGCGCTTCTTCCCCGCCGGCCGGGGCTCCCCCAGCAGCGCCCGGATGGCCAGGGGGTTCTCCAGCACGCCGAAGGTGAGGCCCGCGTAGGCCCGATCGGCCATGCGCATGGTCAGGGAGCGGGCCAGCAGGCCGGTGCGGTAGCGCAGGCGCAAGTCCTTGCGGTCCTTCAACTCCACCCGGATATCGTGGAAAACGTCCTCGTTCCTCTCGGCCAGGGGAAAGCCCAGGGAGTAATAGGTCTCCATGGCTTCGGAGATACGCTGCAGGCCCTTGTCGAACTCATTGGTGTTGATCACCGTGATGCCGCCGGTGACGTTGGCCATGGCGATCAGTGGGTCCTGGTAGTTCTGCAGATGGAGCACCTCGATGTCGCCGAACACCGGGCGGCTGCCAGCCGTGCGCACGCCGGGAGGTTGGCGCCCGAACTCGGCGGATTTCTCGGCACCGGCCTTGAGGCCGCGGGCGTCGACGGTGTAGAAGGTCACATCGGCGCCGGCGGCCCAGCGGGCCAGATCGTGCCACAGCCCGGTGGTCTCGTAGCTCTGGAACTCGGTGTCGCCCATGCGAGCCTGGGGGAAGAACTCGGTGAGCAACTGAAACGTCTCGATCCCCGGGGAGCGCGGCAGGCCATCGGAGATGTAGAGGACCGACTTGCGCCCCGGCACCCCGCTCATGGTGCGCAACAGCAGCTTGAACGCCCCCACCGTCTGCTCCGTGTGGTTCCTGATCTGCTGCGCCGCCATACGGGCGGTGACGATGGCCTGGTCCAGGATGACGGCGCGCACCGCCTGGTCCTGGGTTTGCCGCTCGGCCAGATCGCGGATCTGGCGTTCCGCCATGGCGCGGTAGGTGGGATGCCCCCCCACGTTGGCGGTCTCCCGCCGCAGCTCCTCCAGCAGGTAGGCCAGCTCGTCGGCGTTGCTGGTCAGCGGACTGACGAACCGCAGCGAGTTCTCGTACACCGCCACCATGGCCATGTCCGGCGGCCGTAGGGTGCGCCGCACGTACTCCGCCACCCGTCCCAGGATATGGTTGCGGTTGAACACGGTGGTGTTGGCGCTGTCAATGAAGATCACCTGCACCCGCCGCTGGCGGGGGGGCGTTGCCGCCTCCGGGATGCCTGCCTCCTCCCCCGTGGGCGAGTCGGCCCCGGTGGCAAGCGTCTGCGGCGCCCGGGTGTAGGCGCCGAAGTACTCGATGTCTCTGAGCTTGCCGTCCACGTAGAGGAGAAAATCCTCGCGGGTAAGGCCCGAGACGACATTGCCGTTCCTGTCCTGGACGGTCACCTCGACGTTGCCAACGTTGACGTCGACGCGATCGACGAACCGCGCCTGGGAGGTGGGTGCCTGGGCATCCGCCGCCAGCGGCAAGGCCAACACCCCCGCCAGCGCCAGCCCGGCAAGGGCCACTCGGCGAAGAAGCTTTCTGTCAGTCATGTTCAACTCCTCACTCCGCGTCGTCGCGGTGTGCAGCGGCCAGGAGGCGACCGGAAACCTCCCCGAAGCCTACCCGAAAGCCGTTCCCCTGCGCCCATCCGGTCATCACCACCCGGTCCCCGTCCTCCAGGAACGCCCGCCGCTCTCCCGAGGCAAGCGTCAACGGCTCCTCTCCCCGCCAGGTGAGCTCCAGCAGGCAACCGCGCGAGTCCCGCGCCGGCCCCGAGATGGTCCCGGTGGCGAGGAGGTCGCCCGGTCGCAGGTTGCAGCCGCTCACCGTGTGGTGCGCCAGCTGCTGGGCGACGTTCCAGTACAGGTACTTGAGGTTCGAAGCGACGATACGTTCGGCAGCCGCCATGGTGGCGGTCTGCAAGCGCACCTCCAGGTGAACGTCGAACGCCCACTCGCCCGCAGTGCGCAGATACGGCAGCGGCTCCGGGTCCTGCACCGGCCCCGGGCAGCGAAACGGCTCCAGCGCGTCCAGCGTCACCACCCAGGGCGAGATGGAGGTGGCGAAGCTCTTGCTCAGGAATGGCCCCAGGGGAACGTACTCCCACTTCTGGATGTCGCGGGCACTCCAGTCGTTGACCAGCACGAAACCGAAGATGTGCTCGGCGGCGTCGGCAACGGCAATGGGCTCCCCCAGGCGGTTGCCCGGCCCTACCAGGAAACCCACCTCCAGCTCGAAATCCATCCACCGCGAGGGCGCCAGGCGGGGGGGGCGACTCTCGTCCGGGCACACCTGGCCCCAGGGGCGACGGATATCGGTGCCACTGACCACCAGCGACGAGGCCCGCCCGTGATACCCGACCGGAAGGTGCAACCAGTTGGGCTGCAATGCATTGGCTGCACCCCGCAGCATCGTGCCGACGTTGGTGGCGTGCTCCCGGGAGGAGTAGAAGTCGGTGTAGTCCCCCACCTGGGCGGGCAACAGCATCTCCACCCGCGACGCCGGCACGATGGCCGCCTGGCGCAGCCCCTCGTCATCGCGCAACCGCGGCTCGTCGAGGCGCAGCAGGCCGACGAGCGCCGCCCGTGTCGCCCGCCACACGGGGCGACCCGCCCCCAGAAAGGCGTTGAGACTCCCTTCGGCGAACAGACCCCGGCTCGCCGCCGGCAGAAGTCCAGCCTCGTCCAGCACCGAGAGGTCAACGACGAACTCCCCCAGGGCCACGCCAACTCGGGGCGTTGCCCCTCCCGCCGGACGGAACACCCCGTACGGCAGGTTCTGGATGGGGAAATGGGAATCCCGCCCCACCTCGATGAAGGACTTCATCTCGTTCAAAGGCCTGTACTCCACCAATCCTCCCTGCTGCGCGACCAACCGCGAAGCCGCGCGAATCACTCCAGCAGGCCCAGGGAACGCAACCCTGCGAGGGGCTCCTCCACCGAGCAGCTCCCGAATGAGGTCACGCCGAACCGCCGCGCCGCCGCCAGTGCCTCCAGCGACGCTGGATGGTCGCGCCAGGCGAAGGCGGAGTCGGTGAACACGAAGGAGGCGGGGTCCTCGTCGGCCAGCACCTCGGCGAGACGATGCCCATCGAAACCGTGGGTGCGGGCCAGCACCGCCGCCGCGAAGAGGTTGAGAAAGCCGTGCGCCGGACACCCCAGCGTCTCATCCTGGTGCCGGAGCGGGTGGTGCAACCCCTGGGTGGCCTTGATGAGCACCCCGTGGTCCCGCCCCAGGGCAACCACGTTTGCCAGCTCCTCCCCCGTCGGGATCGCCGCGGCGGTTGCCCCTCCGCAACGCACCTTGAGGCACACCGGGGTGGCGGGCGACGCCTGGTTGGCGCTCGCCAGCCCCTGGATCACCTCGTCCAGGACGGCAGGCGGGGAACCCGCGATGGGAGCCTCCAACGCCACCAGCATGCGCCGGGGGGCAGCCAGCGCACCCGTCACCGCCCCCGCCGCCTCCGCCACCGCCTGGGCTCCGCCAGCGATCACCGCCGCCGGCAGCGGCACTTCGTACTGGTCCACCGCCAGCCCGCCGCCCCCCAGCAGCGGCTGCAGGTGCTGGCGGACCTCCAACGTGGATGCTACCAATTCGTCCATCGAGGCCGCCGGCGGCCCCAGCACCGCCAGCACGGTCGGCGGCGAGCCGGCAGCGGCCCGCAGGGATCCCAGCTCGCTCACCCGCATCGCCGGGCAGACGAAACGCCCCAGCATCCAGCGCTCGGAGCCCGCCAGCAGGGCTGCGTAGTGCGCCGCCGCCTCCCCCAGCGGCAGCGCCGCGGGTGGAAACATCCCGGCGTAATCGATCGAACGGGAGAGCAGCACCAGGACGCTCTGCCTCATGTGAGCTGTAACCACCGACGAGCCTCCTGACTTCCCACTCCAACCACCGCAACCTCACGCCCTGTACCCCGTACCATTGTGCACCAGTGTCCCTGAGGGAGGAGTCATGAACCAGCCCCCCTTCGCCACCCTCCAGATCGGTTACGTGGAGCCCCTGCGCGCCGCCTGGCGCCGCACCCGAGAGATGCTGTTCCACCCCGTGAAGCCGCGCACCTGGCTGGTGCTCGGGTTCGCCGCCTGGCTCGCCGGGCTGATGGAGGGTACCGGGGGCGGGCCCGGGAACCTCGGCATCGGCAAGACGGGTGGGGCGTACCACCCCGTCGAATTCCTCCGAGGGGCCTGGCAGCGCCTGCTGGAGCACCCCTGGCTTGCCGTCCTCATCGTGGTCGGGGCAGCCGCCACCCTTCTTGTGCTCCTCCTCCTCCTGTGGATCAGCTCCCGCGCCAAGTTCGTCTACCTGGACAGTGTAATCACGCGGCGTCCCGCCATCGTCGAGCCCTGGCGGCGCACCCGCCAGCTGGGCAACTCCCTCTTCCTCTGGCGCCTGGGGTTCTTCGCCGTGGCGCTGCTGGCGGCCGCGGCCCTGGGCACGGTCCTCTATGTGGCCGCCGGCGGCCTCGATGGCTTCGGTTTCGCCACCGCTCGCAGCGCTCTCATGACGGTGCTGGCAGGCGCCGCGGCGCTGCTACTCGTCATGGCTCTGGCGCTGGTGACGCTGTTCCTCGACTCCTTCGTGGTGCCGTTGATGGCGCACGGCAATCTTCGCACCAGCGCCGCCTGGGCTGCCTTCCTGCCGTGGCTGGAGGCCTACACCGGCAGCTTCGTGCTGTACGGGCTCGCCGTGCTGGCGCTCTGGATCGGCGTTGCCCTGGCGGTGACGGTGGCGGGGTTCGCCACCTGCTGCATGGTGTTCTTCCTCCTCGCCGTGCCCTACGTGGGGACCGTCGTCCTGTTGCCGGTGCACCTCACCTACCGCCTCTTCAGCCTGGCCTTCCTGGCCCAGTTCGACCCCGGCCTGGACATGACCGGGCTGCGCGGCCCTCTTCAGCCCTCGTCGTAAGGTGCCAGCGACTGTGCCAGCAGCCGCTCCAGCGCCACCTCGAAGTCAACCCGGAAGCGCGCCAACCCCGGATCGGTCAGGGCCAGCGCCAGCCCGCCCCGGGGGGTGGCCCGAGGATGGACCGCCGCTGCCAGGCTGACCACATCCCCCAGCAGGGCAGCGCCACCCCGCGCTGCCGCCGCCGGCGACTGGGCCTCCAGCCGCCTGGCCAGCTCGGCCAGTGGCTTTCTCACGCCGGCGATCATCATCGTCAGACCGGCGTCATCGCGCGCGTGTTCGAGGGCAAAGGGCAGCAGGTACAGCAACCGGGGCAACGCCGGAAAAGGCGAGAACGAGCGGGCGAGCAGTGCGGCCGTGGCTGAACCATCCAGCCTCCCCTCCCGTTCCAGCAACCCCAGCACCGCCGCACACCACGCCTTCACCTGCGCTGCGACGACGCGCACGAACAGCGCCTCGCGGCTGCCGAAGTACAGCGACGCGGTCCCCGCCGGCACCCCGGCCTTGAGCCCGATGCCGTCCAGCGTGACCTCGGCGTAAGCCGCCACCTGGAATTCGGCCAGCGCCGCCGCCTCGATGGCCGCCATGCGCTGCACCTTGGCTTCCCGCGCCTGTGCCTGTCGCGCCGGGTTGATCAGCTTGCCCACGCCCGCCCTCCTGCACTGCCCTTCTAGCACGGCGCCAAGAAAAGCACTACACGGGGAGCCCAACGACGCCCCCGGCCGCCGGTGCCGCCACCCACTCTTGACCGAACGGGCAAATGCGCGGCACATTGGAGGGTATGGAGCGACGTCGGTCTCACTTCGAGGAGCTCGAGGTTTCGGAGTTGTTTTGCCCCCGCTGCCGGGCCGCCCGGCCGGTGCGCAAGCACCTGCTGCTGGTCCTGCCCACCGGCCACAAGTACGAGTACCGCTGCGCCGCCTGCGGCACGCCGGTGGGCGGTAAGGACGATAACGACACGCGCGAGTACCGCGAGATCCTCCTGCGAACGTAGGAGATCGCGGCGGAGTTTCCGTAGTCTTTTCCAAGCGGCCGGGGCTGCCTCCCCCTCGCGTCAACGAAATACCTCGAGGGATTTTCCAGGTCGCCCCGGGTCAACCGACGGTGCGCCCGTCACCCCTCCGTCCCGCCTTGGTGGCCGTATCGCCGGCTGCACGTCGCGTCGGGTCAACCGACGGTGCGCCCGTCACCCCTCCGTCGCCCGCGGCCCGGATCAACCCCTCCTCGAATCCTATGAGCGAGTACACATCGTCACGGGCTCACAGCGGCCATTCACCACCCGGAAGCCGACCCCCACCTGCTACAGCCGCCTCAAATCGATGAGCCTCTCAACCGGGAAGACGATCGACCACTGGCCCTGCGGGCCGGTCTCCCATCACTCTCCCGTCCCAATCGACTCGCCCTCCATGACCGCGCCACCCGCCGCGCCGCGCACCCCCGCTCGGCTACTCACTTGA
>Ga0226835_1000325_pt1 | contig 64796 bp, 53 predicted proteins | sample LAC_MetaG_1_FD_163627 | JGI IMG/M metagenome (GOLD analysis project Ga0226835, IMG submission 163627) | Anaerobic ammonium oxidizing microbial communities from anammox membrane bioreactor (MBR) in UC Berkley, California, United States -... | ecosystem: Engineered > Bioreactor > Anaerobic >...
GGCTTCTCGGAAGGTTCCACTTCGGTCTCCTTCTCATAGGTCGAATAGAGATACGGAGTGAACGCCTGGAATTCGGCTGCGCAGGTGTCTACGATCTTGTAAGCGGGCTCGATTCCCAGGGCGAGGCGCCGGTCTTCCACTTCCTTCTCGCTCACCTCCAGGCAGTCGGCGAGCTGGCGGTCCGAGAATCCCCGGCGCTTGAGCTCGAAAAGAGTCTTCTCGTCAAGCTCCTCGAGGCTCTGGCAGTCTTCTTTCAGCGAGACTCTCAGCTGGTAGAGCTCGTGGAGGTTGTGGAGGAACCACGGATCGATGGCGGAGAGATCGTGGATCTCCTCGACACTGATACCGGCTTCGAAGGCACCGAAAATATCGGTGATCCGATGCGGGCTTGGTTTGGAGAGCCGGCTGCGCCATTCCCAGAAGTCGGCCCGGGAGCGCTGGGGCACGGCTGAAAAGCCGCTTATGCCAAGCTCCAGACCGCGCAGGGCTTTCTGCACCGATTCCTGAAATGTCCGGCCGATAGCCATGACCTCGCCCACCGAGCGCATCTGGGTGGTGAGGGTAGTGTCGGCGCCCCGGAATTTCTCGAAATTGAATCTGGGGATCTTGGTGATCACATAGTCCAGAACAGGCTCGAAAGAAGCCGGAGTGTTCCTGGTTATGTCGTTGGCGATCTCATCGAGGGTGAGACCGACAGCCAGCTTGGCGGCAATCTTGGCGATGGGATAGCCGGTGGCTTTGCTGGCCAGGGCCGAGGACCGGGAGACCCGGGGATTCATCTCGATGACCACGGTGCGTCCGGTCTTTGGGTTGATTCCGAACTGGATATTCGATCCGCCGGTATCCACTCCCACGGCCCTTATCACTTTGATAGCGGCATCGCGAAGAATCTGATACTCCTTGTCCGAAAGGGTCTGGACAGGGGCCACGGTGATCGAATCGCCGGTATGCACGCCCATGGGATCGAAATTCTCGATGGAACAGACGATGATCACGTTGTCGGCGCAGTCTCGCATCACCTCCAGCTCGATCTCTTTCCAGCCCAGGACGCTCTCCTCGAGCAGGATCTCCCGGACAGGGCTGGCATTGAGACCGGAGAGAGCGATCTCGTCGAGCTCTTCCTGGTTGTAGGCGATGCCGCCGCCGATACCGCCCAGGGTGAAGGCCGGTCGGACTATGATGGGAAAGCCTATCTCCGAGGCGATCTGGCGGGATTCCTGGATATTGCGGGCGATGCCCGAGTTGGGAACATCCAGCTCGATCTCGATCATCTTGCGCTTGAAGAGATCACGATCTTCAGCAAGCTTTATGGCGTCGAGCTTGGCGCCCACCATGATCACGTTCATCTCGTCGAGGAGCCCGGACTCAGCCAGTTGCACGGCTACATTCAGGGCTGTCTGCCCTCCCATGGTCGGCAGGATGGCATCCGGGCGCTCTTTCTCGATGACTGCTCGGGCTACCTCGGCGGTGACAGGCTCGACATAGGTCCTGTCAGCCACCTCTGGATCGGTCATGATCGTAGCCGGATTGGAATTGATGAGGACGACCTGGAAGCCCTCTTCCCGAAGCGATTTACAGGCCTGGGTCCCGGAATAATCGAATTCGCAAGCCTGACCGATGGTGATCGGACCCGCTCCCAGGACCAGAATCTTTTTTATATCGGTGCGTTTGGGCATTGAGTTCTCTGAGATGAGATTCTTCGTGACAGTCTTTCGAAACCGGCTGAGTGCCCAGTTTACACAACTGAAGACCCTCCGGCCCCCTCGGGCTATGCATTATTCACGAATATTCTATAGAAACAGGTTTTAAGATCGGTCACTTCTTGGTAAGTGAAAGACAGTAAGCGCAGTTCTTTCCGTCGATTCAGGCAAGCCAAGAGAGATGCTCAGAATCAGCCTTAAAGCCACAGCTATCCTGCTGGCATCCATAGTCGGTCTTTTCACCCCGGTGCAGGCCGAGATCGTCCGCGAGGACAATCCTGCCATCGAAGGGGCTCCCGCCGACCTGCCTGTGATGGTCTGGCACGACACAGAGCGCAAGCCCAGGGGGGTCGCCATGGCATTCCATGGTCTGATCATGCATGGCGGCGTGTACGAGAATCTGGCCAGGGACCTGGCCAGGCAGGGTTTTGTAGTGGTCGCCCCGGACATGAGGGGTTTCGGGCGCTGGTGCCTGAAGGACCGGGAAGAGCTCGATCTGAAGAGCCTGGTCCCCCCGCCTCCGACTTTGACCAGCAACGCCCGGGAGAGCGAGAGCGTCCAGAATTCTCGTACCGCCGAGGAAGAGATCCGGGACCTGCTCGACTACGATCTGGAGACCGCCAAAATCCATTACAAGCAGAGCTACAGAGACATTGCCACCCTAACCAGGGCCGTGCACGAGCGGTATCCGGCTCTTCCCATGTTTCTCATCGGCGAGAGTCTCGGCGCCGGTATGGCTCTTCATGTAGCGGCGGATATGCCGGAGTTGATCGACGGAGGCCTCGTCCTCTCCAGCCCGGCAATCAAGCGCCGTATGTATCTTTCGCCCAGGGTGGTGATCGATACTGTCAATGTGATGTGCAGACCGACCAGGGAAGTGGACATCACGCCTTATATCAAAGCCCTTGCCTCCGAGAGCAGCCGGGTCGCCAGGTCGACCCTCACCGATCCCCTGGTGCGCAAGCGTCTGACTGCCTGGGATATGGTCCGGACTTTCCGGTTGATCAGGAGCAATGTCAAATTCGCCAGAGGCGTGCCTGCGCAGATTCCTGTCCTGATCATCCAGGGCGACCGCGACCGTGTCGTCGACAGCAATGGCGTGGCCGTGCTTGTCGAGCATCTGAAGTGCACCGATCAGACGGTGAAGTGGTTCCCGGGCAAGGGTCATCTCCTCCTGGAGACTCCCCATATAGAGCCGGAAACCAGACAGGCGGTGAGCTCCTGGCTTCTCGGTCATCTGGACAGCGCCCGACCCATGAAAGCCTCTCGCTGAGGCTGTCAGCGGCTATTTCTCCAGCAGGACCAGATTGCCTTCTTGCGAATACTGTCTCGAGTAATCTATGTAGTTGCGCCAGTTTCGCTCGAAGCGCTCTTTGTCCCGGTCGTGGACCCTGCGCACGACCCTGGCCGGTATCCCCATCAGCAAGCTGTCTTCCGGGACCGCCATCCCGGGAGCGACCACCGCTCCGGCAGCGACAATGCATCCGGAGCCCAGATGGGCGCCATCGAGAATCACGGCGCCCATGGCGATGAGACAGTCCGAATCGATCCTGGCGCCGTGGATGATCGCTCCATGTCCCACTGTTATGCGGTCTCCCAGAAAGACGCCGTGCTCGTGGGTGACATGCATCACCGAAGAGTCCTGGACATTGGTGTTCTCGCCAATCTCGATATTGTTGATGTCTCCCCGGATAACAGTGTTGAACCAGAGGCTCGCACCCTGTTTCAAGACCACCCTGCCGATCACCACGGCAGTGGGCGCCACATAGGCTGTTTCATGGATCTGGGGGCGGTGTTCCAGGAATTGATAGATCATGTCCATCATTTTGACAGCTGCATGACCTTTGATTTATCCGGAATTACTTGTCAATATTTGCAGGAGCCGAATATGCCCGGTATATGGATTGCTTGTCAGGTGAACTACACAACTATTAACAGGTCTCAATCAAGGCATATTCATTCATGGTCCAGACCTCGGCATGTCTCGAAACCAGCCCAGGTTAAACGCTTGACGGGTTCGAGCCGCTGAAAAATGTTAGAATCAATAGCCAGGAACTAGGAGATTTGATAATGCCTGTTTTTGAACAACCCATGCGGAAGCTTCTTGGAACCCTTTCTCCGACCATCACCTGGCTTTACGAGCAGGGATCCGTCGATGTAGGCTCGGTTCCGGAAGATCATCTGGATGCGATCAAGCAACTGGAGCGAATCGGGGTAGTTCACAAGCGCAACAATCGCTGTTACGAGCTTCAAAAGATTCGTCTCAAAAAGCTCATGGGCAATCTCGGCATGGAGCGTCTCAGCCCCAATGAGCCCAATATCTTTCCCGAGCCTCCGACGTCTCAGACCCTGAACTGACATCATCGAATCAGACGACCTGGACCTCCGATCTTTCCGCAGTCTCGAATGGGACCGCCTTCTTTCCTTCCTCGCCGGGGAGGCTCTCTCGGCCTTTGGCAGGGAGATCTGTGCCAGCCATCCTCTCAGTGTCGATCGAAAAGAGATCGAGGAGCTCCTCAGCCAGACCACCGAGGCCGAGGCTGTGCTATCAAGCCAATCGCCCCTGCTTGTCGATCCGGTTCCGGATCTGCGTGAGATCATCACCAGGCTTTCCCGGGGCGCCCTTCTCAGCAATCTCGATCTAGTGCGGGTCAGAGACCTCCTGGGAATGGCCAGCCGGGTGAAGAGCTCTCTCTCTCTCCTGTCTCCGGACACATTCGGTGCCCTCACTGCTTTTGCCCCCAGGCTCTATCCGCTTGCCGAAGTCCGTAACGAGCTGTTCGCCTGTCTCGATGACCGGGGCGATGTCAAAGACGATGCCTCCCCGGAGCTCAAGCGCCTGCGCAATGGAATTCGCAAGCTTCATGAGGAGATCAAGAAAGACCTCAACCGGCTCATTCATTCCGCCGCCATGGCCCAGATTCTGCAGGAGCCCATCATCACCCAGCGCAACGGGCGTTATGTTCTGCCGGTGGACGCCAATAAGCGGGGCTCTTTCACCGGTATCGTCCATGACAGCTCGCAGTCCGGTCTCACCGTCTATATCGAGCCCATGTCGGTGGTGGAACCGACAAACAAGATCAGGCTCTTCGAGGCGGAAGCCGAGCGCGAGGTAGAGCGGATTCTGACCGGGCTCTCCCGGCTCTGTTTCGAGAATCTCGCCCAGATCGAGGCGGACTTCCTGTGTCTTACCGACCTCGATGTGATCATGGCCAGGGCCCGACTTTCTCTGCGTTACCGGGGCTTCGCGCCGGAGCTCAGCGGCGATGACCGGATCGAGCTTCTGGACGGCCGTCATCCCCTGCTCGTGCTCAATGGCGAAAAGAAAGTGGTGGGCAATGATTTCAGCCTCGGTGGCAGGGATCGCACTCTGGTAATCACCGGTCCCAACACCGGCGGCAAGACAGTGCTTCTCAAGCAGGTCGGTCTGATGGCCCTGATGGTCAGGGCGGGAATGCACCTGCCAGTGAGAGCGGGATCCAAGATCCCGGTGTTCCGCAAGGTATGGGCGGATATCGGGGACGAGCAGTCCCTGGAGCAGAGCCTCTCGACCTTCTCATCGCATATGCAGAATATCGTTAGAGTAGTAGAGAATGCTTCTTCCGGCGTTCTCATCCTGCTCGACGAGATCGGGGTAGGGACGGATCCCCGTGAGGGAGCCGCCATCGCCGAAGCCGTCCTGGAGCATCTGACCGATTCCGGCGCCCTGACGGTGACCACCACTCACTACAGCGAGCTGAAGCTCCTGGCCTATGAGAAAAATGGCTTCCTGAACGGCAGCCTGGAATTCGATGAGGCGACTCTGGCTCCTACCTACAAGCTGCGTCCCAACCTGCCGGGAAGCTCCAAGGGCGTGGTGATTGCCGAGCGTCTGGGTCTCAGCGCCGCCGTGGTGGAGAGGGTGAGAGGTCTTCTGGATCAGGGCTCCGGCGATCTCGATCGGACCATGGCCGAGCTCGAGTCTCGACTTCTGAGACTGGCGGAAGCCGAAGACGAGATGACCGAGAGGTCGCGTCTTCTTGCCGAGAGCGAGGACAGGATCAAAGCATCAGAGGAATCTCTGGCCAGGAGACGTCTCGCCCTGGAGAAACAGGCCGCCGGTGTTTTCGAAGAGCAGTACCGGGAGGCCGCCGATAAGATCAAGAACCTGACCCGGGAGCTGCAGGCCGGACCGAGCCTGAAAGCAGCCCAGAAGGCCAGGGACGAGCTGCTCGCCGTCAAAGAGTCCCTGGATGCCGCGGGCAGGCGGGCCGAGCCTGTCTCGAAAAGGCCTGCCCGGTTGGAGCCGGGCCAGCATGTTCTGATCGCCTCTCTGAACCAGAGAGGTGTGGTGGAATCGGTGAAGACCGAAGACGGCAAGGCGGTGGTGATCTGCGGGAGCCTGAAAGTGAATGTCTCTCTGGAGGACCTGGTTCCGGTCCAGGCTCCGGCAAAGCCCAGAGCGAAACCCAGGTCCAGGACAGGAGCAGGAGCCGGAGCCGGAGCCGGAGCCGGAGCCGTTCGTAAGGTCGAAAGCAACAGAAATCGACTGGATAGTTTCGTCTCCACCAGCCTCAACACCGTAGACCTCCGGGGCAAGCGGGTGGACGAGGCGATGGATAGACTCGAGGAGTTTCTGGATAGTTGCACCATCTCCCAGATAAGTCCGGTAATGATCATCCACGGGCATGGCACCGGGGCGGTGAAAGCAGCCACCCGGAGTTATCTATCAGACTCGCGTTATTGTCGGCGCTTTCGGCCTGGCGAGCTTTTCGAGGGCGGCGACGGTGTCACCGTGGTGGATTTAAACTGAAGGCTGTCCAGGATTTCCAGGGACTGTATAGAGAAGGTTGAGCCTGGCTCGCCCGAGTGAAGATAAAATTTTCGCAGCCTGTGGATGTTCCTACGTAGTTTTCCCACATACATCCCCGGGAATGATCAATTAAGCTAGGCGCTACGGGCTGTTTTGCGCAATGAATGAGGTCCCCCCAAATGGCTTTAGAGACTGGCGATGCCGATGCCGGCAAGCAACGACAAGGATCGGTTGTTGACGACATATTGCACCTGAAAGACGATCAGGGTGCCGAGACCGCTACCGGACAGGGCGAGAGAACCACAGTACAGGCCGAGGACACCACCGGCCAGGGTCAGGGCGAGAGAACCACGGTCCAGCCTCAGGACACCACCGGACAGACTGGTGATGCAGTCACCGGAGACCCTGCGCTGGTCAGTCGCGAGGCTACCCAGCGTCTGAGCACCGAAGCCCATGATACCGGAGTAGAGCAGGCCAATAGCGGTGGGCCCAAGCCTGTTCCGAAAGAGCTGGAAGGCGAGATCGTTTTCGATCAGCCGGCTCCCAGCCGGGACGCCACTGATACCACCGGTGGGCGGGTAGAGACCCTGGACGAGATCATAAGGAATGCCGGCGCCATTCAGAAGGAAGTGAATGACGTCGTCCAGCACATGGACTCGGCCGGCGCCAGGCTGCGCGAGATCAATGCAGGCAATCCGAGCGAGCAGGAGAAGGATCAGAGACTGCTCCGGGCCATGGAATCCTTTACCGAAGCGACGAAGGTGGTGACGCCGGAGGAGCAGGAGTCTTACAAACGCCAGCGCGAGATCATCAAGAGAGCCATGGAGTCCGAGACCGATGTCGAGAAGCTCAAAGAGCTCAAGATCATCGAGCGCAATCTGAACGTTCTCGAGCATGCTCCGGGATTCACCAGGGGCAATGCCGCTCTGGCTCTCTATCAAGCCGGCAAGATCAGACCGGTGGAGATGGACGGACAGACGGTTTCGCCGGCCCGCAAGTGGCTCGAAGACGCGATCAAGGCCGATCCCAGCCTCATCCGTGACGAAAACTTCCACCGCCGCCGCCGGGAGATCGAGCGCAAGTTCGATGTCGACATCGCCAAAGACATGATCGACTTCATAGACAGCTCGGCTCGTCGGCAAGGACCGGGGCAGGAGCAGGGACAAGAGCAGGGACAAGAGCAGGGACAAGATCAAGGACGGACGCGTCCGGTAGGGGACGGCACCGAGTCTGGTGTGGAGCAGCCCCAGACCGGCAATCTCTCGCCCTCGCGCAACGGCAAGTCTCCTTACGAGAACGCTGCTGCTGCCTTCCAGGCAGTGACAGTGGTGGACGATGCCGGCAACAGACAGATCAAATGGCCCGATGATCCCGCCGAAGCCCAGCGGATAAAGGCCCAGTTCGAGCAAGCCATGGCCGACGCCGACGCCGGCGACACACCGAACCGGGCGGCACTGGAAGAGCGTATCGCCGACGCCGAGAACAAGAAGGTCCAGACGCCCATCGAGACCAGCAAGGGTACCGAGACGGTCGCCCAGACTGCGGTCCGCGTCACTCAATCCATGACCCAGGTCTTCGGAAATCTGCCGGCCGACAAACAGGATCCGGCCAAGGATCTCTTCGTCAAGATGAACGAAGCGAAGACCATGGAGGACTACCGGAAGAGTGCTACGGATCTGAAAGCCCTGGTAGGCGAGAACCCCGAGTTCGATGCACTCATGGCCGACCATGCCAAGGCTGCCGAGACCTATATCAATTTCAGCAATCAATCCGAGTTGCTCTCACGCAAGCTCGCTTTCGAGGTCAACGATTCGGCCACGGTTCGTTCTCTTTATGCCACCGCCCTCAAAGGCAGCGGCAGCGCCGAGGATCAGGCCAGGGTCAAAGAGCTGTCCGCCGACGCTTATGGGCGCAATATCGATGGCGAGCTCATCGATTCATTGCGCACTGACGCCCTGTCTAACGGCGTCAAGCCCGCCGAGCTCCTCGACGCCGCTCTCAAACGTCCCGAGCAGGACAGGGATGGTGGCTCTTACGGTGGCATGAGCCTGGATGTCATGGCCGCCGAGGCCAGTCTCCTGTTTGATATCGCTCGTGGTGCGAACAAGCCGGCAGGCGAGATGCCGGATCAGGCTACCCTGACCGCCAATACAGCCGCCGCCATGGAACAGTTCGGACCGCTCTTCGACCGCCTCTCCACCGTGGTCGGTGGCAAGGTGACCGAAGGCGAGGCCAACCGCGGCAAGATCATCGAGCAACGCGATCAGCTCCTTCCGCAGGAGCCCGAGAAGAAAGCCAGAGCTCTGGAGCTCCAGGGACAGATCAGCGGGTTCGAGGGCTTCGAGGATGGCGAGATCGATCAGGCGAGAGTCCTGGTGACTCCCAACGCCAGCGCCGAAGATGTGGCGGCTGCCCGCAAGTCCCTGACCGACAGCGGCAAAGGCGATTGGCTGGGCAAATTCGACGAATGGCGCGGTCTTGTCGGCGACAATGCCAGCAAGCTCCTGATGCTCCAGGGTCTCGAATACAACAACGACAGCCAGACCCTCACTTTCAGAGACCTGCAGTTCCGGACCCGGGGCATGCATGCCCAGGCTCTCCTGGATGGCGGCAAGCAAGGCGAAGCCAAGGACAAGCTCAAAGAAGCTCTGGATGGACTTCCCGAGGATATGAGAGGCCAGTATGCCGGCAGCGCCAAAGTCAGCGAGCTGGCAGGCAAGGTCGGTCTCGATCTGGCCCCCTACAATCCCGTGGCCAATCAAGGCGACCAGGGTGACCAGATGACCGGTGATCAGGGTCAGGGTCAGGGTCAGGGGCAGGGTACGGTAGATCGCACCACTGACGGTGGCGAGGTCGGCGAGCCTCCCAGAGATATGCGCCTGGCCAATATGACCGACACCGAGCTCATGCAGTCGGTGATCGATGCGGCCACGGTCAAGGTGAAGGCCACCAATGCCGAAGGTCAGGTCACCGAAGGCATTCTCGAAAATAACGACCTGATCAGGAAGAATATCCAGCCTATCCGCGTCGGCCTCGAAGAGCTGATTCGCCGCAACGACAGCATCGCCGTCGACGGCCAGATCGTCCCCTTCGACTTCGAAGAGGAAGCCCGCAATGTGGCGAAGATGCAAGAGATTCTTCGCACCGGCAAGGATCCCGATACCGGCGAGACGATCAATCTCACCGACGCCGATCGCTTCCAGATGCACCGGGGCATCATCAATACGTTCCGGATCGCTCAGAACCAGGTGGATTATCGCCTGCAACTCGCCGAGAAACTGAGAGTCGCGGGCCAGTATGAGGACGCCACCAGGTATTTCACCGAGGCTGTTGAAAAGGCCGATCTGATCAAGAAAAACTTCATGCCCGACGGCAAGGACATGATCAGAGCCGAGGTCGAGCTGGCTACCACTGATACGGCAGCCATGGACAACGCTCCGCGCTTCCCCCTCGAGGCTGGAGGCGAGCCGAAGGTTGGCTACGCCGATGTTCTCAACGAAGGAATCGCCAGAATATCCGGAGCGGCGCCTGGCAGCTCGGACCTGAGACTGGCTCCGGTGGAAGCTCGCATGCTTGCCGCCAACAATGCTCTGGGCGCCAAGAGCGAAGCCTCCGGCCAGTTCCGCGCCGGTGTCACATTCAACGAGAACGGCACCGACAAGCCCATGCCGATCTGGACCGACACCTATGGTGAGCGCCCCGGCTGGAGCGGCGCCGAGGGTGGACGCCTGATCAAAGAAGCAGTGGAGCAGTTCGAGTCTATTGAAGGCTATAACCCGCTCAAGCCGGAAAACCAGGCCAGATCGCAGCTCACAGGTCAGCTCGGCGTGCTTGTCGACCGTGCAAGAGGAATGAGCGACGAGAGTTTGCAGTCCATGCTCAAGGAGACCAGCGGATTCGACCAGGCTCTCTCTTTCGGAGCCGCGATGACCGCTGCCGGTCTGATGCTCGTAGCCACTGCCGGAACCAGAGGCAAGGAAGGCCGACCGATAGCCGCTTCCTTGACGCGCTCGTTGCTCCGCGTCGGAGCAGCGGTAACCGTCGCCGGCGGTACCCATGCCCTGACCTACAGGGGGCTCACCGGAGAGTGGGAGCGGCCTCAGGATGCTCTTTTCCATGGGGTCGCCTCGACCCTTACCGCCGGTGTCATGTACAAGATGATCCGGGGCGAGAAAGGCAACCTCAATCTCATCAACCAGGAGTGGAGCGCCAACGCCATGCGTGGCCTGAGCGCCCGGGCACCCAGAGTAGCGGGTCTGGTCCAGCGGACCGGCTCGACCTTCGGAGACGCCACCGGCAAGCTCAGCTCCCAGGATGTGGCCAAAGTCGCCGAGGCCGGCGGTTTCCAGACCGCCGAATCGCTGGCGGCAGGCTTCCGGCGTCTCGGTCTCGATGATCTGGCCCTGAAATTCGATCCTGCTACAAGCGGCTTGAAGGCAGGCACCCGGGCAACCGCACCCGAGGTGGTCAGGATTATCGAGGCGAATGGCCTGAAGAACAACATCTTCGAGATGATGAGCCTGGTCGGTCGCAACACCAAGTTCGACGCTTCCGCCGTGGCTCGTTCCCTGGAAACCCAGGGTGTCCGTTCTCTGGACGATTTCGTGGCGATGACCGAGAGACCTCTCACCTCTCTGCGTGCCGGAAGCCAGGAGATTATCAGAGCCGGGCTTCCTGACGAGATGCTCCTAACCGACGCTGCCAAGTCGGGTGCTTCCGGTCTGGACGATTTCTTCCTCCAGGCAGCCAGAGAAAACAAGATCACCCGGGTAGGCGATCTGAAGAAATTCCTGGCCGAAGGCGGCGGCTACCAGAATCTAACCATGGCCGAGCGCTGGCCCCTTATCCAGGCTATGCGCAATGCCGGTCTCGAAGGCAGCACTTCCATGAGCGAAGTGGCGGCCAGGGGCGTCCAGATTTTTGATGTCGGACTCGGCTCGCGCAGCCTCGGCAAAGAGTTCCGTCTGCGGAACACCCAGTCGGCGGCTTTCGCCGAAGCCACTGAAGGCGTGGCACAGAACGCCGGTCGCCGTTCGGTCTCCCAGTGGGGCTCCGATATGTGGTCGGCCACAAGGCGGCAGGTCCAGGTCTCGCCTCTGGAGGTCACCGAAGCCACCACCGCCCGGGATCTGGCCCGGATGCCGCGCCAGGTCGAGATCTTGCAGCGCAACCGCAACTATCTCAAGGGTCTGGTCGGTCTCGGTCTTTACCGCAACACATCGAGAGTCTACGAGCTCACTCAGGGCGGCATGTCTCTGGGTGACGCCATGATGACCGCAAACTTCCCGACTCAGCATGTGAGGGAGAACGCCTCCAGCTTCGAGGTCGCCACAGCCAAAGTCATGGGTCCTTTCATGTCGACACCTCTGGCGCCGCTCCTGACCATGAAGATGTTCTCGCCCACCGGCCGGGCCGTGCCGCTCTGGAGCTCGCCCATGGGCAAGACTATGGGCACATGGGGCAGAACCATGGAGTATATCGGTCCCGGTCAGAGACTATGGCAGAACCTCACCTCCACCAGCGCTTCCTCGAGCATGGACGGGCTGCTGGCCCGGAGTCTCACCGGAACGCGCAACGCCGTGGCTCCCATGGTCGGTCTCAGTACGCCCCTGGCGATCAGCACCTTCTTCGACGACTACGGCGAAAGACAGTTCGCCCAGGGAATCAGGACCAAACTGGACTACGCCGGACAGGAATTAGAGAACGCTCCGTTCGTGGAAGGCCATCGTGAGCTCAAGACTCTGCGGGAATATCTCGACGAGCAGACCAAGAAAGCCTCTGATGAAGCCGCTGCCCGGAAGGCCGCCGAGGACGAGGCCGCCCGTAAAGCTGCCGAGGACGAGGCTGCACGCAGGAGAACCGAAGAGGAAGCTGCCCGGAACGCCGGCGAGACCCAGACCGGGGACGTGCAGACAAGACCGGCCGGCAATGACGGACAGCCTGGAGGCAATGTCCAGGCGAATCCCGACGACTTCTAAGCCGGTCTTGCAGGAACACTGACCTCTGGAAAATCTGTCCAAAATGGGCATAATCTGCATATAGACGAGTGTCCCATTACATTCGTTTTTTCATGAGGCTCCTTTCCATGGGCAATCCTTTTGAGCAACCTGAGCAACAAACCGATTCCACCGGCGGTCAACACAAATCTACTCCTGCCGGTCTGACCCTGGTCGAGATCGCGGTTATGGACAAACCCGTCAGCACCAAGCCGGCGGGCAATACAGACAGTGACCAGAGCAGAGACCGCGGTGCCGAGACTACACCGGGTGGCTCGGATAGAGTGGCAGTCAATGACCGGGTCGAGAGCCAGGACCCGGACGCTCAGCGTTTCGAGGAGCTCAAGCGTGTTTCGGACGAGCTCCAGGTCCATGACTCGAGAGTGCAGGAAGAAGACCGCAAGCTCGAGCTCTACTCCGGCAATCCCTCCGTGGCCGATCCCGAGGTCGTGCGACGCTCGAAGACGACGATCAGGGACGAAGCCCAGGCAGCTATCGATGTCGCCGAGAAGATCGACCTCAATGGCGAGAATGGCGTGGTCAAGATGCGGGACCGGAACTATGTCCGGATAAGAGATGCTGCCAGAGAGCTGGGTTTGCTTCCGGCTTCCACCGGATCGGACAACGGTCTTGAAGGAATCACCGGCGAAACCCTCGGGGCAATAAGGCAAAATATCACTCCTGAAGTGATGGTCGCCAGATACAATGCCCCGGGCACCACCGCCGAGACCCGCCAGAAACTCGAAGATCTGCGCAAGCTGATGGAGCGGGACGCTGTCTATGACAGGCTCATCCACGCCCAGAGCTTCACCAATCTGCGGATGGCGGACCAGACCTCCAAGGGCAACACCAATCCCGACCTCAAGCTCGGAGAGGACGTGCCCCAGGGACAATATATGGATGGCTTCCGCTATCTGATGCGGGCGCGCCTGCACGAGGAAGAGACCAAGTACACCGAACCCGGAGCCCGGGTGAGCGGACAGGTACTGGATGGTCTCAAAGAGATCTATCAGGATTCCCAGACGACCAGCGATATGCTCAAGCTGCTCAGAGAAGGCACCGAGGCCGGTGGGCAGCAGGACAGAGTGACCGAGAGAGACAGATTCAGACGGGCCGCCGAAATGGCCTCCAGTATGGATCTTGCCACTATCATCGACCAGGCCGGCAAACCCGAGAATATCGATTCCGGTCTATCCAAAGAGATGGTGGGCATGGTCACCATCGCCAATGGAGCCAAGCTCGAGTATGCCAATATCCTCGTCAGAGAAGGCAAGTACGACGAGGCAGCCCGGCTCTTCGACTCGGTGAAGGCCGAGGATTTCCGCAACGCCAATCTGTACAGACAGAAGGGCGACCTCATGAAAGAGCGGGAAGACCTGGACAAAGGCAACAAGTCCGAAGAGGAAAAAGCCAGGGAAAGACAGAGGATCGATCAGGAGATCAAGCGGATCGACGCCACCGCCGGTCCGATGCTGATATACGGTGTCGGCCCGGATGGCCAGATCACTCACCGTCAGTACGGCAATATCGATACCGCTGCTCTCGAGAACAAGCTCACCCTGGGAGTCACCAGCGTGCAGCCCCAGGCCTGGGACAATTCCTACAACAATTTCGTCAAGAACCTGAAAGACGGCAAATATGGCGAGAATGGCGCCAACCCTACCGGTGCATTCAAAGATATCCGGGACATGTATAAAGCCAACACGCTCATGCGCCGAGATATAGAGCAACGCAACCAGGCTGATCAAACCCGCAAGACCGAGCTCGAGCGCGAGCGCCAGAATCTCGGCACCAGCGACCTCAGCGAGAGCGCCAGAAAAATCCGCCAGGACAGCATCGATCAGGAGATCAAGATCCTGGACGCCAAAGTCCAGGCCCGGGAGCAGCAGATCCGCCAGCAAGAGCGCATGACTAAATATATGAACGGTCTGCTCGCCCAGGGCTGCGATGATATCGGCACCGCCCGTGGTCTCTATAAAGAAGTCAACGATGACATCATCAAGCAGTTCGAAGAGCAGCACCCGGAAGCCAAAGGTCGTGGTGCCGAGTTCATGAAGCGGGATCAGTACAAAGACGATCCCCTGGTCAAACTAAAAGGCCAGCTCGAGCTCGATGACCGCATGCACGAAGTGCGCGGCGGCATCGGAGGCTGGATGGAGCGCAACTGGAAGACCGTTGCTATCGGCGCCGCTATCGTGGTCGGTGGTATTGCTACCGGTGGTGCCCTCTGGGTAGCCGGAGCTGCCGGTCTCGGTCTGGCTGCCACCGCCGGTGTAGCCATCGGCGCTGGTGCAGCCGGTGGTGCGCTGGGACACTGGGGCGGCGAGAGTATCGCCCGGCAGAAGATCGCCGGTGTGGACAGTCTCATCGCCGGAGCCAAGATCGGAGCCGTGGAAGCAGCCATGATCGTGGCGCCTTACGCCATGGCCGGTGGCGCCACCACCGCCGGGACAGGTCTGACCATGGCGGCAAAGGGAGCCAACCTCTTCAAATACTCGCTCTCCACCGGTTTTGGCATCTCCGCCACCACCAATACCATGGAGCTGGCCGCCGGAATGAAAGACTTCAGTGGAGCCGCCATGGGCACCCTTATGGAAGGAGGTTCCAACGCCCTCTTCATCGGAGCTGCCGGCAAGATGCCTTTCGTCAAGCCCGGTGTGATGTCGGCAACCACAGAGGCCGGAACCTTCGCCACCCAGATGGGCAGGCAGGTCCTGCAAAACGGTGTCTGGCGTCCTCTGGCGGGCTATACCGTGATCAACGAGTCGGCGGAGCTCCTGGGCGACGGAATGGCCACCGGATTGTCTTATCTCGGCCAGCACAATGAAGGAGCCGAGCATGCTTATCGCATGATGAACGGCGGCAGCCCCGGCGAGTACCGCTGGGATCAGAGTCATGTGGACGGCTGGATCACTCCCATGGTCTCGAGCTGGCTGCGGGACGGTTACGATCCCAGCACTCAGCGGGGACGCACTTCTATCGATCAGAACCGGCTCATGCTCGGTCTCGATGGGACGGCAGGGAACGCATTGTTCGTAGACCGTAACAAGGCCAGACCCTTCCGACCGACCGGTTCTGGAAGCCCCCGCACGCAACCTTTCTTCTTTATCGACCCGGAGCGTGGCAACGTCTACTGACGACGATTTCAAGTAGCCTATACTTTAGGGATGCCTGAGATATCGGTTGTCATTCCCGCTTACAACGAAGAGCTCCGCCTGCCGGCGACCCTGAGCTCGGTGCATGCTTATCTGGCGGAGAGAGAGACGCGCAGTTTCGAGATCCTGGTGGTGGATGACGGGAGCAGCGACGCCACGGTGGCGGCAGTGGAGGACTTCGCCCGTAGCCATGAGAATGTCCGGTTAGTGAGCTATAAGCCGAATCGGGGCAAGGGCTATGCAGTGCGAACCGGCATGCTGGCTGCGGAAGGCGAGCTGATTATCTTCAATGACGCTGACGGAAGCTCGCCGATCGAGGAAATCGAGAAGCTCATCGCCAGCATTGAAAAAAAAGGTAGCGATATCGCCATTGGTAGCAGGGCCAAGCCGGATGAGTCCCGTTTCGTCGATGCCCTGGCTTACCGAAAGTATCTGGGCAATTCTTTCAATCTCATCGTCAGGAGCCTGGTTCTGCCCGGGATCTATGACACACAGTGCGGTTTCAAGATGTTCAAGAAAGCTGTTGCCCGGGATATCTTCTCGGTTGCCACCATGGATGGCTTCGCCTTCGACGTGGAGATTCTCTATATCGCCCGGTTGCGCAAATATGTCATCGACGAGGTGCCGATCAACTGGGCGAATGTGGAGGGATCCAAGGTGAATGTTTTCACCGACTCCCCCAGGATGTTCCTGCAGGTGCTGAAAGTAGCCATGGGCGCCTGGACCGGCCGGTACAAGCGTTAATTCAAGATTTTACTTGAATGTCGGCCAGGGCGGCTTTGATCTGCTTATGAAGATGACCGTTGCTGGCGATTATGTCTCCCCGGCAGAGATCCAGATCGGCGCCTGCAAGATCGCTGACTCTGCCCCCGGCCTCGGTGACGATGAGAGATCCGGCGGCGATATCCCAGGGGGCCAGCCCGGCTTCCCAGAAGCCGTCGGTGCGCCCGGCCGCCACGAAGCAGAGATCCAGGGCGGCGCTGCCGTCCCGTCTCACACCATGGCAGTGACTGGTGAGGGTCTTGAACTCGAGCATGTTATCCGAGTGATTGTTGCGGGTATCGGGAGGAAAGCCCGTGCTCAGGAGAGACTCGCCGAGCTTTTTCGTGCCCGAGACCTGGAGCCGATCGTCATTGAGGAAGGCGCCGCCGCCGCGCTCGGCCCAGAAGAGCTCGTCGCTTACCGGATTGTACACCACCCCCAGTACCACCTCGCCGTTCATCTCGAAACCGATGCTGACACAGAAAAAGGGATAGGAATGAGCAAAATTGGTGGTGCCGTCCAGAGGATCGATGAGCCATCGGCGGTAGGATTTCACCCGGCTCGCTCCTGATTCTTCGGCGAGTATGGCATCGTCCTCGAATTCGGCTTCCAGAATGCTCTTGATCAGCTCTTCGCAAGCCCGGTCGACTTCGGTGACGAGATTGAAAGCGCTTTTATAGTCGACCTTGTGAGCCAGCCCGAGTTTTTCCCGCTGAATCCGGCCCGCTTCGAGCGCCGCCCTGAAAGCAACCTTTCTCTCTCTTTTCACCTGCTGCTCCCTTGATATTGCTTTACTGGGACCCCGAGCCTGTTGACTGTCCCCGACACCGGGCCTTATCCTGATTGATCTCGTTATACCCAGGACCGGAGGCAAGCTGCAACAATGGCAGTCTCCCCTTCAATTCAAGAGCACCGGGCGATTATCAGGCCATAGAATCTGGCGACTGGTTGTCAATGAGACCATGCCGCCAGCCCCGGGCTGGCGTTTTTGTTAAAGGAGAGAATTTTCAATGACAGGCAACGGCGAAAGCAAATCCTATAGCGTCAATCTGCCCTCCACGGGTTTCCCGATGAAAGCCAACAGCTTCGTCCGGGAAGTGGAGTTTCAGGCGCACTGGGACGATATCGATGTCTACCGGATGTGCCTGGAGCGCCGGAAGGATGCCGACAAGTTCGTCCTGCACGACGGGCCGCCCTATCTCTCCTCGTCCAAGATCCATATCGGCACGGCTCTCAACAAGATCCTCAAGGATATAGTCACCAGGTACAAGACCCAGAAAGGCTTCTACAGCCCCTACGTGCCTGGCTATGACAGCCACGGTCTGCCCATCGAGAATGCCGTTCTCAAAGACGTCAAAGGCGGCCGGGCGGCCCTGACCCCGGTGGAGCTCAGACAGCGCTGCCGGGACTTCGCCCTGGCCAATCTCAAGGGCCAGGAGGCCAATTTCAGACGCCTGGGTGTCTGGGGGGACTGGGCCAATCCCTATATCACCCTCGATCCCAGGTTCGAGGCTGCCCAGCTGAGAGTCTTCGCGAAAATGGCTTCGCAAGGCTATCTCTACAAGGGTCTCAAGTCCGTGCAGTGGTGCCCGAACTGCGAGACCGCCCTTGCCGAGGCGGAGGTGGAGTATGCCGATCATGTCTCCCATTCGATCTATGTCCGTTTCGCCGTGGACGAGGCATCTCGTGATCGCCTTCCCGAATTCGTCGACAGGAAGAAGCCGGTCAATTTCGTCATCTGGACCACCACACCCTGGACCCTGCCCGGTAACATGGCAGTCTGCCTGCATCCTGGATTCACCTATGAGTTCCTCGATACCGGCAAAGAGATCCTGATAGTCGTGGACGAGCTCAAAGGTGCTTTCCTGAAAGCAGTTGGGCTGGAAGAAAGTGACGTGAGAGTGCTTGGCACTGCCCGGGGTGCCGACCTGGAGCATATCGACACCAGACATCCATTCATGGACAGAAAGAGCCCGGTGGTGCTCGGCGAGCATGTCACCACCGAGGTCGGTACGGGCTGCGTCCACACGGCTCCCGGTCATGGTCCGGAGGACTATGAGATAGGCCGGCAGTACAAGCTCGATATTCTCTCGCCTGTGGACGGCAAAGGCATTTTCACCGAAGAGGCCGGTCAGTTCGCAGGGCAGCGTTTCGACAAGAGCAATACGGTCATTGTCGAGCATCTCGAAGAGATCGGCGCCCTTATGGCGAACAGCTCATACAGCCACAGTTATCCGCACTGCTGGCGGTGCAAGAAGCCCCTCATCTTCAGAGCCACCGAGCAATGGTTCGCTTCTGTGGACGGTTTCCGCAGCAAGGCTCTGGCTGCAATCGATACGGTAAAATGGATACCGGCTTCAGGCCGAAACCGGATCTTCACCATGGTGGAGAATCGCTCGGACTGGTGTATAAGCCGCCAGCGCTCCTGGGGAGTGCCGATCCCGGTCTTCTACTGTGACGCTTGCTCCAAACCTCTGATGACCGAGGAGTCCATCGAGAAAGTCGCTCAGGTCTTCGAGAAGGAAGGCTCCGACTCCTGGTGGAGCAAGAGTCCCGCCGAGCTTCTCGGCGACGGCTTCAAATGCGACTGCGGCAACGGCGAGTTCACCCAGGAGACCGACATCATGGATGTCTGGTTCGACTCCGGGGTGACTCATTCGGCGGTTCTCGACGCCCGTCAGGAGGAGCTCAGGGGAACACCCTGCGAGCTCTATCTCGAGGGCAGCGACCAGCACCGCGGCTGGTTCCAGTCGTCCCTTCTCACCAGTGTGGCGGTGAGGGACCGCGCTCCTTACAAGACCGTTCTCACTCACGGCTTTGTCGTGGACGAGAGCGGCAAGAAGATGTCCAAGTCGGTGGGCAACGTGGTGGAGCCGGATCAGGTGATCAAGCAATATGGCGCCGATGTGTTGCGTCTCTGGGTTGCCTCGGTCAACTATACTGACGATATCCCCATCGGCAAGAACATGCTCTCCCAGCTCGCCGAAGTCTACCGGAAGCTGCGCAATACGGCCCGTTATATGCTGGGGAACCTTCATGACTTCGACCCGGCGACCGATGCGGTGGCTTATGAGGACCTCGGCGATCTGGACAAATATATCCTGCACCGCCTCTCGGAAGTGGTGGACGAGATCAACGAAGACTTCGATAATTTCGAGTTCTTCAAGTATTATCAACTGCTCCAGAATTTCTGCGTGGTCACCCTTTCGAGCTTCTATTTCGATATCGCCAAAGACCGGCTCTATACATCGGCGCCGGCAGCCCGGAGCCGCCGGGCGGTGCAGACGGTGCTCAATCAGCTCCTCCAGGCTCTGGTCAGGCTGCTGGTGCCGGTGACCCCGCATATGGCGGAGGATATCTGGCAGCACATGCCCGATGCCATAAAGAGCCGGGAAGCCCGGGAGCCCAGCGTGCTTCTCACTGATTTCCCGCAAGGCGAAACCGCCCACCGTAATCCTGAGCTGGCGGCTTTTTTCAAGCAGCTCATCGAAGTGCGTTATGTGGTCAACAAGGCTCTGGAGGAAGCCCGGGGCAAGCGCGCCATCGGAAGCTCCCTGGAGGCCAGGGTGATCCTCGATGTGGAGGACCGGGAGCTTTTCGCCAGGGTCGCCTCTCTGGGTGACGATCTGCCGGGATTCTTCATCACCTCCCAGGCCTCTCTCAGCGATTCGGGCAATGGCGGCATGACCGACTCCGAAGTACTGGCTAGAGTGAGCGAGAATGGAGTCAACGTGGTGGTGGTGAGAGCAGACGGCGAAAAATGCGCTCGCTGCTGGAAGTTCTCTCTGAGAGTAGGCGAGAAGAAAGACATGGCTGAGCTCTGCAATGTCTGTGTCGAAGCGGTCACCGGTGGTGGTTGCTGCGCCTGACCGGGCGAAAAGAACCCTCTAAAAACCCGAAAGAGACGTCTGCATGCGTCTCTTCACCGAGTATCTGTTTTCTTGTAAATGCTCGCAGGCGCTGGTGCTGCCCCAACAGGTTCGATCCCTCGATCCCCTTTTCTGAAGTTCCTGCGTCGATGTTCGTATTAAACACCGAGATTGTGTCAAATGTGTGAAATAGCAGGCTATTTCTTAAGATCCAGCAATAATTCAGTTCTTGCTGGGGGACTTTTTGCCCTTTTCGCCACCCAGGCTGTCCAGGGTGACTTTCATCTTCTCTGCTTCCGAATCCGGCGGGTGCAGGGTCAGGGCTTTCTTGAGAGCTTCGACGCATTCGTCTTTCTTGCCGGCCATTTGCAGGGTGACAGCCAGGTTGTTCCAGAGCAGCCAGTCTTTGGGATCGAGCTTGACGCCTGTGCGCAGGGCATCTTCGGCTTCTTTCAGTTTGCCCATCTGAGCATAGGTGCCGCCCAGATGCTTGTAGAAGTCCGGATCATCCGGGACATCGGCGATAGCTTTCTTGTACTCGTCGACGGCGGCGCTGTAGTTGCGTGCCCGGCGGTGCTCTTCGGCGGTGTTGAAGTGATAGTTGGCGCGTAGCTGTCTTTTCCTGTCCCGAACCGGCGCGGGCTTCGATTTGGTTTTGCTCACCACGGCTTTGCCGGCTTCCAGGGGCTTATTGGCAAGAGCAGGAGACTGGCTCGAGATTCCGAGAGCGATTATGGTCAGGGAAAGAAAGAGATTCGTGCGCAGCATGTCAGACCTCGGAGTTGGATAATTCATTCTAGCAAGTCGCGTAGAATGATAGCACCGGATAAACGAGACCAGACCAGAAATGAAGCATATTCTGAAGACCCTGCCCGTTCTTGCCCTGGCCATATTGCTCGGGGCCTGCCAGCAGGGCGGCTCCAGGGTCGAGCCTGAGAGCAGCACCACCAACAAAGAGAAGCCCCAGTCCACCAAGACCGTCAAGGTCGAGCGTCTGGAGGACGGCAGCGAGCAGGTTCGCATTACCTATACCGACACAGAGGGGCGCAAGGAAGAAACGGTGGTGCCTCCGGCAAACTGCAAGGACTTCCTGAAAAAGGTGAGGGAAGCCGCCAGCCTGGGTAGCGCCGAGATGCAGGAGAAAGCCATCAACGACTTCCTCGACCAGCAGGAGAGTCTGGTGGGAGATTAGAAGATCTGGGAACCAACCTGATTCCCTGGAGAGTCAGCGTCAACCGCGCCTTCTGGCTGGAGCGCTGTGGTTCGAGGCTACCCTCGAGTAGTTATTGCCGTTTCCTGTATAGGTCCGTCTTGAGGCGTAGCGGCTCACTGAATTGAGGGCGGCGGTGGCGTTGGCCTGAAGCCTGGGATTCTTGCTATAGCTTGCCACCCACTGGAACTCGGAGGAGGCGCTCTGGAGCTGTCCCTGTCCCTGATAGCAGAGACCGGCATAATAATGGGTAATGTCCGAGGGAGGCATGGCGGCAATCTTATCGAGAGCATCGCGATAGCGACCCTGGGTGTAGCTCTGATGAACGCTCTTCATAGCTTCGTTTGCAAAAGAGCTGTTCTGTTTGGTGGCGCTGCTGCTGGCTTTTCGTTTGGCCTTTGCGCAGGCGGGCTGGGCTGTCACCGGCGAGAACAGAAGAGCGAGAGCTGGCATGATTGCGAGAGTAACGAGTAGTTTGTTTTTCATAGTAACTACATATATTCCCAGTTTCAACGATTACTTCAGCTCTCGACCGCGGCAAGATGAGCCTGCATTTTCTTGAGGGGCTCCATGTCGCCTCGTTTCGCCGCCACCTCCACCCCCCGGCTCCAGGCGTCGGCAGCTTCATTGCGCTTGTCCAGAGCCAGGAGAGCCCTGCCCAGATCGAGATAAGCGACAGTATGATTGGGCTTGATCTCGATGGCTTTGCGCAGATACTCGAGAGCGCGTCCCGGCTCATCGAGATCGAGAAGGCAGCTTCCCATGCCGTAATTAGCCAGAAGGTCCTCGCTGTCTATCTCCAGGACCTGCTCGAACATTCCCATTCGCGAGACAATCTCTTCTCGTTTCACTTTCGCCTGGTCTTCTCGTCTTTTCTCTTCCATCGCCAGTCTCGCGGCTTCGCGCATGCGGATGCTCATGGACTCGGCTTTATGCTCTTCGGCTTTCTCTTTGTCTCCTTTCTCGAGCCAGAAAACAGAGAGATTGGTGTGAGCCATTGCCGAGTCCGGATTGAGACGTTTGAGTAGATCCATGGTAGCGATGGCTTCATCGAGACAGGAGCGTTTCGATAGTATCACCCCCAGTGCCTCCAGCGCATCCTCGCAGACTGGATCGAGAGCGAGGGCCTGGCGCAGGAGGGCGATGGATCGTGATTCTTCCGCGGGGAGCTCGGCGGGCTCCCGGGCGAACTCCCGCAGGGCTTCCTCATAAAGACTGGCAGCTAGCTCGCCAAGGTCCGGGCGACTGTAGAACGGCAGAACCCTGACGGTGAGAGTCGCCCGGTGACCGTCTACCGTCACTTCCAGGGCGCGATCCGGGGTCCGGTAGTCACGCTTGATCATCACGAGAGCCAGATATTTACCCAGAAATTCGGAGGAGCAATTGGATTTGACGTAGCCGATTGTCTCTCCGTCTCCTTTGTCGAGCAAAACAGGACTACCCGGGATGAGTTCGCGGTCCGGAGCCGGTTTGAGCTCGGCGCCCACCAGGGCCCGGCTGGGCGCTCCCTGGCTTCGGATCCTGGCGAGCACCTCCTGACCCTGGAAACAGCCTTTCTCATAGCTCACAGCCGTCTCTGCATAAGGGGTCTCGGCGATCAGGCAGTGCCGGTCGAAATCGACGCCGAAAACGGCAAGACCCGCCTCGATTCTGGCTGTCCGGGCAAGAGCATCATCATTATCGAGCTTCAACAGACCCCGGCTGGAGGCCTCCCTCTCGACTGCTTCGCCCAGACCTGTCGAATCGCTCGCGGTGCTGGTGGGGCAGATAAGAAAGCCCTCCTCTCCGGTCTGGCTCAGGGAAAATACCCTTACCTCTTCTTCGAAAAGCCTGCCCTGCCAGATTCCCTGGCTGAATAGACTGGCGTCGGGTCGGTCCAGTCCGGTCTGCAAGATCAGCCTGCTCAACCTTCCCTCGACGAGACAGGCGGCGGCGGTGATCTCCTCAATCGCCACCCTGTCGTTGAATATGAAGCGCTCCAGGTGCTCGATGACCGGGGACGCCTCGGGGGCGAGGAGGTAATAGACGGGCTCCTGTTCGCTTCCCGTCGGATCGAGATAGATATGAAAAACGCTCACCACATGAGCCTTCCGATCTACCAGAGCGGATAGCTGGCTGCCACCCGGCTGAAGCCTGGCGAGATCGCTGGTGACCTGGGATTGCAGGAAACGCCGGCTGTCTCCACCTCTCACTCTAACCAGGGCGGTTCTGTCCTGGAGCCTATAACAACCTTTCTCTCTGATTGTCCGGGTGTTCATTTGTAACTCGAATGTAACTCGAAAGTGGCGACCCGTGCCGGTCAGCCGGCACGGGTCGAGGATGGTCCCGATTATTCTCTAAACAGAGAAAGACTCGCCGCAGCCGCAGGTTCCTTTGGCTTGCGGATTCTTGATCACGAAGCCTTTGCCCTGCAGACCGCTCTGGAAGTCCAGGACGGTGCCTTTGAGATAGATGGCGCTTTTGGGATCGATGAAGATTTTGACGCCATGCTGCTCGATGACGTGGTCTTTCTCCTGGGCAGTATCGAAGCTCAGCCCGTAAGACATACCGGAGCAGCCTCCGCCGCGGATCTCGAGCCTCAGCCCTTCTTTGCCTTGCTCTTCTTTGAGGAGCTCTTTTACCTGTTCGGCAGCAGCCTCGGTCAGGCTGACTACGGCAGTGCTCTCCTGGGTAGTCGATTCGGTCATTGATTGCCACCTCCGCTGGCTGAATTATTACGTTGGTCCTGATAATTTACCATATTCTCTCAGTTTCGAGGCTACTCTCGCCAGTTTGGGCTCCCGGCTCTTAATAAGCTCGGCGAGTTCGACGAATTTGAAGCTGATGAGCTCGTCTCTCTTGATGTTTATAGCCGCTCTCTCAGACCGGTCCGCCACCAGGACATAGAGAAAATCATGGTGATAATGGCTTTCCTCGCCACGTGCCGGATTGGCGGGGATGAAATGGGTGTCTATATCGAGGGGAATCTCGTGCTCTCTGTGCCAGTCAGCAGCCCGGACACCCGTGATACCGGTCTCCTCGGTAAATTCGCGAAAAGCGCCTCTTTCGGGGAGTTCGTCCGGATCGAGGTGACCGCCGGGCTGGATCCAGATGTCCAGGCTCCTGTGGTGGACCAGCAGGGCGGTACTGGTGGTGGTATCAACAAAGAGAGCGCTGGCGGTGAGGTGCCCGCGGAAATTGCGGCGCTGGCAGATAGTCGGTCCTGCCTCCCGGAGCTGGCTTGTAAGAGCCGCCAGAGCCTCGACCTCTTCCGGAAAGGTCTTCAGATAGCGATTCAAGATTCCCTCCACCGTCTCCAGATAGGCGGGGCTGTTCTCAATCAGCTCGGTTTTCATCGGTCTCTTTCTCCATGCACTTCCGGTGCTCTCTTTTCAGATCTTTGTATAGCTCGGTGGCGTTGCGATAGCCGCCCATGCTGCCGACCATGGTGCCGTCCGGTGCGATCACATCCAGATGAGGCACCATGATGCAGGAATATTTTCGATAGATGGCGTATTCTGTCTCATTGAGAGTGTTGTTGAAAGCAATCTTCACCGGGAAGAAATCTCTCTCGATCAGCTCTCTGACATCGGGATTGTAGACAGAGAGCCTGGCCATGCGCTGGCAGAGAATATTGTTCTCGTCGGTGTAGAAGATCAGGACTGGACGTCCGGAGGCGTTGGCCGAGAACAATCTGCCGAAGTCCATGGGGCGGTGCGTGGATTTTTTTTCTGGCTCTTTGTTCTCGGCTTTGTATTTCAGGAAGTATTCTTTTACCTCTTCTTTGCTCACGGCAGGAACCGCCTGCCAGGCTACCTTTGCCGAGGAGGGGACGCCCGCTCCTGTTTCGAGACGGTCGACACACAATCTGGTGCCGGTGGCTATGAAGGCGGCGGCGAGAAGAAGGGAGACATTGCCCCTGGTATTGCCTTTCTTAGTCAGCATCGTAATGGTACTCCCGGGCATTTACTATCGCTGTGGCGCAGGTGAGGGCGATGAGAGTATTGCTTACGGCTTCGAGAAACGGAGTGAAATAGAACGGTCTGGCTGTAATCAGATCATAGGTGTCTACTTTGGGAGCCAGGAAATTGGCGCCCTGGTAGAGCAGGCTCATATAGCTCTCGAAGCCCTGCAGGGCAGATCCTCCGAAGAGCACCGGAATGATCTCCCGGGTGAGCCAGTCGAGGGTACCCATGATCTGAAGCTCCATCATGGTGATATCGGCATTGGAGCCGCTCTGGGGAAAAACCATTGATGCCGGCACCATGCGAATGCCGATGGCGAGCTCGAAGGCGACTATGCCGGCGAGGATGCAGCTTTGATTGGGAAGCAGATAGATGAAGGTGAAGATGCTGGAAATTGTCAGTGCCGCTACGATTCGGTCGAGAAAGGCAGCGGCGATCATAAGAGGAGTGAGACCGCTATGGCTGAAGCTGCCGGCAAGAAGTAGAATGATCGCCTGGGCAAGGGTGACGGCGGCGATTACTGTTGCCAGGGCGAGCCATTTGGCCACCACATACTGGAAGCGGTGCAGTGGCCTGGTGACGATGAGGGGCATATAGTCGCTGCGACCCCCCAGGGTGAGGGAGCCGACGCAACTGGTGATGGTGACCACGAAAAAGCCCAGGAGAATCGAGACGGTATTAGGGTCAACCGGGCTCACCGTGGGCATCATCGGGGCGATATCTTTGTTTCGATCGAGAATCGGTCCGGCAAGGGCGATTACAAAGAGAGAGACCATGACGAATTTGTGTCGGCAGATCTTCAAGATTGTTTCTGAATAGATAGTGCGATTCATTGTTTCTTGTCGAAGAGCCTTTCCAGGGTGGTCGATTCCGGGCTGGCTGACTGGACCTCGATGGAGGCATCGACCATGGCCTTGAGGGTGGCGGCCGCCACCGCCGAGTTTTCCATCGATATCCTGGCACCGCTTTCGGTGAGCTCCAGAAGAGCCGCCCCGGGAGGAAGGATTTCATCGATAAGCCGCTTCTCCAGCCCTTCCTCTCTGTCTCTAGCCAGCCACTTGATCCTGAGGACGTGAGGGAGATCGTCGCCGTCGGCTATGGCTTTGATACTGTCGATCTCACCGTTGCGGATAAAGGCTACCCGATCGCAGACACGCTCCATCTCGTCGAGATGGTGCGAATTGAGGATTATGGTCACCCCTTTCTGCTTGAGCTCGATAAGCAGCTCACGTAGCAGGGCTACCCCCGGGGGATCCATGCCGGAGCCTGGCTCATCGAGAAATAGAATGGCGGGATCACCGATGAGCGCCTGGGCAAGCCCGAGACGTTGCAACATGCCCCGGGAGAATTTATTGATTCTTCTGTCCCATGTATCGCGCTCCAGACGGACCATATCGAGGACGTCCTCCACTTTTTGCTTGCCTGTTTTCCGATCGCCTCCGGACAGGGCGTGGTGATAAGCGATGAATCGCCGGGCGGTGAACCATGACTCGAAAAAGGGACGTTCGGGCAGGAACCCCAGGGTCTCGCGCACCGCCAGGTCGTTGGGGTCGAGACCGTCTATCCGGACGGTTCCGCCGTCGGGATGGAGCAGCCCGAGCATGCATCCCATGAGAGTGGTCTTGCCGGCGCCGTTGGGACCCAGCAGACCGAAACATTCTCCCCTGCCGACATCGAGATTGATACCCTTGAGGGCGAGGTCTTTTCTGCCCTCGTAGGCTTTGACTAGCTCTCTGACTTCGATCAATCGATTGATCCGTTATGCTCTGACGTCGGGAGAGAAGGCGTCGAAGACCACCTGTCCTAGCTCGCCGAGGAGCCGGAAGGCTTCCCTGCAGACATCCAGATCGAGCTGGTTGAAAGACTTGGGCTGGGACAGATAGACCCCATAGCCGGCCCGGACCACCAGCTCGTTGAAGCCTGTATATTTCTGCAGGTCCTCGATCCGGTCTTTGACGCCCGGATAGTGCACGAAACGCTCGGCCAGCTCGAAGCTGTTGTGGTTGAACACATATCTTCCTTCGAAATGCTTGTCCCCCACCGACTGTCCCCGGGACTCGAAAAGAAAGATCCGGGAGAGGATCGAGATTATGCCGGTGGCGAAGCGGGGAACTACTGAAATATAGAAGACCTGATCGGCCGGCGGGCGGCTCTTCATGTCAGGCTCGGTCTCGACGAAATAAGAGACGCCGAAAGGAAATCCCGAACGGATAGCTTCCAGAGTCGCCGGAAAACCCAGGAGGGTTCCCTTGATGCAGACTTCCACGCGTTTCGAGTCGTCCACAACCTTGCCTTCGATAATCTCGGCTATGGCTTTCTGTTTAGCCAGATCTGCGGTCATCAGTTCGTTTCGCTTGGCTTGGCCTGCAGATCCTCGGCTGAGGAGGGCGGCTGGATGAACATATCGACTTCTTTGCCGTTCTCTTTCTTGATCTTGAGCCTGTTGCCGAAGATCTTCTTGAGACCGCCTGCGGTCTTCTTGTCACCGGTCTTCTTGTCCGGCTCCTGACGTCGGGCTGTGCGCAGACCGCTCTCGCTCTTGCTGTCGCTGGCGGCGGAAGAAGATGTGCCGCTTGCGGCATCCTCTTCTCTCTGGCTGGTCAGAACCTTGTCTATGTCCGCTATCTGTTTGCGGGCGTGCCGGACGAACTTGCCGCCGGGCTCGAGTGCTATGCCACGCTCGAGAAGCACCCGGGCCGGAGCCAGGTGCTCGTTCTGCTTGAGCAGAGAGCCGGCGCAATAGTAGGCGTCAGCCATGCGGGGATCGATGGCGATAGCCCGGGCGTAGTACTTGAGAGACTCTTCGTGCTTCTTCTCTGATTCGAGGAGCTGGCCGATATTGTAATAAGCCGAGGCGAATCCGGGATCGAGCTCGATGGCTTTTTTCCACTTGGCCAGGGCTTCGTCGTTCTTCTTGAGCTGGAAGAGCACAGTGCCGATACCGTTCAGGCTCTGGGTGCGGTCCGGCTTCAGGGTGAGGGACTTCTCGAAGGCATCGAGAGCCCTGTCCCAGTTGTTCTGAGCGGCGTAGAGCATGCCCAGGTTGCTGAAAGCCTGCTCCAGGCGGTCGTCTTCCTGGATGGCTTCTTTATAGGCTTCGATCGCTTTGTTGAGATGACCTTTCTTGTGCAGGTCCACTCCGCGGTTGTAAGCCTCTACTGCTTTCTTCTCGAGAGGCCGCTTCGGGTCTTTCGGTGTCTCTTCGGCTTTCTCGACGGTTTTCTCGGCAGCTTTGTCTTCTTCTCGAGTGCCTTTCTCAGCCGCTTCTTTCCTGGCTGTCTCGGCTTCGAAATCGGACAGCTCTTTCTCGGCGGTCTTTACGTCGACCTCGGCGGGCTGGCTGTTCTGAGCCTCACTCTCGGATCCTGCTTTTTCTTCCGTCTCTTCAGCATTCTTGCTTTCCAGATCCTCGGTCTGGGCATCGGCCTCCTCTGCGAAAGCCGGGGCTGCCAGCGGCAGGGCGAGGGTATATAGAAGCGCCATGGCGCATATATATACGGATGATTGCTTGAATAGCCTGGTCGTATGAATCAAGTGTAGTCCGGACTCGATTGCTTGCCTGAGAACTAAGCGCCTATTATAGCCAGTTTTTCAGGATCGAGCCTGAATTGGAGCGGGGCATTTCTTAAGATGGCTTCACCCGCTCAATCGGGCGAGAAGCCCCCTGAGCCCCAGTTCATAACCGCAGACGCCGAATCCGAATATGACACCAGAAGCGATATCACTCAACAGGGAGCGTTTGCGAAAGTCCTCTCGGGCGTGGGTGTTCGAGATATGCACCTCGACAAAAGGCAGACCGGAGAGGCTGAGGGAGTCACGTAGAGCCACCGAGCTGTGCCCGAAGCCGCCCGGATTGATGAGAATACCCCGCACCGACGCCCCTTTCGCTTCTTGAATCCTGTCTATGAGGGCGCCTTCGTGATTGGACTGAAAAAACTCGAGCTCGGCGCCCAGCTCCCCGGCCAGGCGGCCGAGATCGCTCTCGATCTGGCTCAGGCTGGTGCTCCCGTAGACTTCAGGCTCCCGGACGCCAAGCATGTTGAGATTGGGACCGTTGATTACAAGAATCTTCAAATCTGGCTCTCGACTTCTTCCATCTCCAGAGCCTCAAGAGCGCACTGGGCTTCGAGAAGGAAGGGATCGTTACGAGCCAGGAGACGCTCTGCCTTGACAAGCCCGATAAACTGGGCGAGGACATCCCGCACCGGGCTCTGCACACCGCCGTAGTCCACGGAATAGGGGACCAGGAACATGGAGGCGGCCAGGAGCATCCTGGCTTCCACCGAGCGCAGCTCGCCGCTCTGGAGAATCCGGTCGAGGAGGGTCGGATCGGCTTTGTTGTCGAAAATTAGCTGTTTGCAGAACTCGAGAACCGGCTCGAGAATGCTGTGGGAACGCTCTTCCGGCAGAGAAGCGGCAGCCCTGATGAGATTCAGCTTGTTGCCGGCATCGCCCAGGGATTCGGCGCTGTCCACCAGGTTCCGAACCTGGTTGGCCTTGGTGTTGAACTGACGGCGAAGCTCGGTGGGGGCCACGGACGAGACTGGCACCTTGGCAGCGTCCAGACGTTTGTCATAGAAATCCTGGACATGCTGACGCTTTAGCTCGACACCGAAAGGCATCAACTCCATGAAGATGGACTCGAGCCCTTCAAGCTGAGACTGAAGGTACATCAATTCGTCTTGTGTGACCACGTCGGATCCTCTCCTATCGGCCTTCGTTTTCCCAAACAATGATTTTATACTGCCGGGCTCTGCCGGTCACACCTTTTCAGCCTTTTCCACCTGTAATCTAACAGAGGCAGCAACATCTTCTACGCTCGAAAGCGAAGTATCCACGGTGATTGCGGCTTTCTCGTAGAAGTCGAGACGTTGAGAGAGGAGCTCTTCGATACGATTCAAAGAGCTGTCTTTTTCACGGACGCTCGCTGGCGATCTCGAAAGAAGCGGTCGGGCCGTGTCCCCGGCCAGCCTGGCAGCGAGTGTTTCAGAGGGGCAGCTCAGATGAACCGTGAGCCCGATACTGGCCAGGATTTCGAGGTTTCCTGCCTGGCAGGGCAGACCGCCGCCAGTGGCGAGGATGAGACCACCGTGCCTCTTTGCATTCTCGACGAAATCGACAAGCAGCTGATCCAGAATATTTAGTTCCTGTAATGAGGGTTCTGTGCCCTCTACCAGAAGGCGCAGCGATTCGATGAGGTGGCGCTCGAGCTTCCTGAAATAGGGCTCACCGGAGGTGGCGAATATCTCCGAGATCGATCTGCCCGTGGCTTTCTCGATGAAATCGTCGCTGTCGGCGAAAGGATAGCCGATCTGCCGGCTCAAGGCCCGACCGCAGCTCGTTTTGCCTGCTCCCGGCATACCGATGAGGAGCAGACATCGGAGCTCATCGAAAGCGCTCATGGCTCAGTTTATATTGGTGCGGGCGGGAGAGACGCCCCGTCTCTGGGCGATTTCGATCTTGTGCCTGGCGTCGAGCAGGGATGGATTGAGCACCAGGGCTGTCTTGAAAGACCTGATCGAAGCCGGGTACTGCTTGAGATTGAGCTGGGCGATTCCCAGACCGTAATGTGCCGAGGCCATGTCCGGAGAGAGCTTGAGCGCCTCGACGAACTCCGCCGCGGCGCTCTGGTAGTCGCCTGAAAGCGAGCACATGGTGGCGAGATTGTTGTGGGCATACGCCGAGGCGGGATTGGCGGCCACGGCGCTCTGGAAAGCCTGTCTGGCTTCGCTCAATTTGCCCTGATTGGCGTAGATATTGCCGAGACTGTATGCAGCCAGTCCGTTCTTGGGATCGAGCGCCATGGTCTTGAGATACTCTTTGCGGGCCTCGTCGACCTTGCCGATGCTCATCAAGACATCTCCCAGAGCATTGTGGGCGGTGGCATCGTTAGGATTGAGCTCGATGGTCTTCTCGAGCTCTTGCTCGGCGAGCCAGACATTGTGCTGAAGCCTGGCGGTGGCCGCCAGCTCCCGGTGGGCCGCAGCCAGTGACGGCGCTCTCTCGATGAGACGTTTGTAGGCGTCGGCTGCTTCTTTGAGACGCCCTTGCTGCCGGAGGGAATTGGCCATGACCAGCATGGTGGCGGTCTCGTGGTCCAATCGTTTCGGATCTCCGGACTCCGAGGGGCGGCGCGCGGCATCTTGATCGTCACCGCTAGTGGTGGCAAGCGCAATCTCTCGGTCCAGCTCTTTGAGCTGTCCGATCACTTTGTCGCTTCGTCCCAGACGCTCATAGACCCGAGCCAGGCTGCTATGGGCGGCGGCAAGCTGGACATTGATCGCCGAGATCTCTCCGATGCATCTGGCGGCCCGGTCGAGATCGCCCCTGGCCCTGGCGCTGTCCGCCTCGCGCCTGAGGGAGCGGGCACTCTCGCGGGCTATCGTGATCGCCTGATCGAAATGGGTGATGGCTGCTTGATACTCGCCGAGCTCAAGACAGATAAGACCGGCACGGTTGTGGAGACTGGGGTCGTTGGGGTTTTCGGTAAGCTCTTTGAGGATCGCCCGGTTGCTGCGATCGAGCAGTCCGAGATTGGCTTCCGGCGCCGACTGTCGGGCGCTCTTCTGCTCTTTCTTTTCAGGCAGCGCGATTTGAGAGCGGAGATTCGTGAGGAGAGGCTGGTAGAAATTGTTGAGCACCAGGTCCGGCCCGGGGATTCCCAGAAATTTGAGCGGCAGGACCGGCACGGTGACCAGGAGAATGGCCACGGCTAAAATCAGCCAGGGACGTCTTATCGAGCGCCTGGTCCGGATGATGGATTTGGAGATCTGACTGTTGCTTGTCAAGATTATCGACAGAGAGAGGGAGATTTATATATAAGAGATAACCATCGTATCCAGGGCACGTCAATGCGGTTTTCCCCAACTCGCCAGGCTGATTATAGAGAGTTTATCTACTTGGCTTTGAAATACAGAATTATCAGGCCGAGAGTGCCGATCACTGTATTGGGCAACCAGGCAGCCATCATCGGATGAATCCGACCGGCTTCGCCGAGGGCGCCGGACGTGGACTGGAGCACGTAATAGAGAAACACGATAACGGCCGAATAGATAAGACCGATATTCGAACGGGAGCGCCTGGCGAGCAGTCCCAGGGGAGCGCCGGCCAGAGCCACGATCAGACAGGCCAGAGGCTGGGAGAACTTCTGGTAGAAACGCACCAGCAAATCGTTGGTGACAGCATTGGATTCTTTCAGGGTGGCGATATGAGCGCCCAGCTCCCACATATTCATCTCTGTGGGCAGTACAGTGCCTGATTCCATGAGCTTCTGAGCGTTCTTGACGCCGGGTATGCGCAGACGCTGGAACTGCAAGATCCGGGTGATGTCGCTGCTGGCGTCCACCACATAGGTCCGGCCTCTTTCGAGGACCCATTCGCCGTGCTTGAAGATGCCCTGGGAGGCGCTGATGATCTGCACCAGCTTGTTCCGGGTGAAGTCCAGGATGATGACGTTCTGGAGTTTTTCGCCGTCGAATTTGTCGACGAAATAAATCCGCTCGAGCTGGAGATTCTTGTCTCTCTGCATATAGGTGAAATTGGCGGTGCCGGAGGGCATCTCGGCTTTATAGAGAGCCAGGAACTCGAGCTTCTTCGAAGTACGGTTGGCCACCGGCACGATGAGCTCGTTGAGACCGAAGCTCATGAAGCTGGTCAATAGCCCGAAAAGAAGCGGGGCGACCATGATCCGGTAGAAGCTCACTCCGCTGGTCCGCAGGGCGATGATTTCGGAGTCGCCGCTCAAGCGGTTGAAGACCAGAAGGGTGCCCAGGAGAACACCGATGGGGATGGTCATGACGATGATCTCGGGAAGGTGCAGCCCGATGATCGAGAGAGCCAGGTCTATGGGCACTCCGGAGCGCATGATCAAGTTGAAGATCGTCTTGAGCTGGTCGGCGCCGAACCAGACACCGGTGACGATACCAATACCGAAGAGCAGAGGCTGCCAGAATTCGTTGGCGATATAGCGATCGAGTAGCTTCATTTGCAGACTCATAGAGTGAAGTCCTCGCCAAGATAGTGTTTCCTTGCAACGGGGCTTTCGGCTACTTCCTGGGAGGTACCGGCCACGAGAATCTGGCCCCGGTCGATTAGATAAGCCCGGTCAGTGATATGGAGAGTCGCCCGGGGGTTGTGGTCGGTGAGAAGAACGCCGAGGTTCCACTCGTCCCGGAGGCGGCGGATGAGACCCTGGATCTCGGAGATGGAGATCGGGTCGATACCGGTGAAAGGTTCGTCCAGGAGGATGAACTCGGGCTCGGAAGCCAGGGTCCTGGCGATCTCCAGGCGGCGGCGCTCACCGCCGGAGAGCTGCACCGCCGCTACTGTATCCAGATGCTCGAGACCGAACTGGGAGAGCAGGTGCATGATTTTTTCCTTGCGCTCCCGGGAAGGCACGTTACGAAGCTCGAGAATCATCAGGATGTTTTCGTAGACAGTGAGCTTGCGGAAAGTGGAGTTCTCCTGGGGCAGATAGCCGATTCCCAGACGGCTGCGCTGGTGAATGGCAAGCCTGGTGAGGTTTTTGTCTCCCAGGGAAATCGCCCCTTTTTCGGGCTTGACCAGACCGAGGACCATGTCGAAAGAAGTCGTCTTCCCGGCACCGTTTCGACCGAGCAGACCGACTACCTCGCCGCGATTGACGTGGAAGCTGACACCATCCACTACACGCCTGCCGGCATAGCTCTTCTGCAAGCCCTCGATCTTGAGGGTCTTGAGGCTGGTGGAATGGGCTGGTCCTGCCAATGTCTGGGTCATGACTTTTTTTCCTGGTTTCACTAGAGTGGCTTTTTGCCGTCTTCGGCCAGCTGGGTGCGGCCACCTGCCGGTCTGTTCTTGGCCGGCGTTGCGTTGCCCGGCCCTTCCTCTTTTGGTTTGTTCTGTACAATCACTGCTTTGGTATTGCCTTCGGCCAGGACTTTGCGGTCGGCCACCATCAAGGTGATCTTGTCGCCGATCCATTTGCGTCCGGGCTGGGTGACCTGGGAGCGACCGGTGAAAATCAGCCGCTCGGGTCTGCCTTCGGCGTCTTTGAGCATGGCCACCCGGGGTCCCTTGCCCACCGAGTCCTCGTAATAGATGCGGACATTGCCCACGGCGTCCATGCGGTTGGTCTGCTTGTTATAGTCCTGGGCGTCCGAATATATAAGGATTGGTTGCTCGCTGCTTCCGGATGAGCCGCCAAAGCTCACGAACTTCTCGCCATTCTCGGCTGCTGCTTTTCTGGTGTCCCCGGAGTCTCCGGCATCGCTTTTCTCTTTCTCCTCAATCACCCTGGAGCGAACATGACCGGTAGCCTGCAGTCTCTGGGTGGTGAGGAAATAAGTGATGGAGTCCGCCTGGGTGACATTCTTGTTCTGGACAGCCACGGCGTCGCCGGTGAAGATGGCGGCTTCGGGCTTGCGATTGGTGCCGTAGACGATCTTCATATGCTTGGAATTGACTTTGATGTCCCCGGTCACTACCCGGACATTGCCGTGGGCCTCGAAACGACCGGACTCGCGCTCGTATTCCTGGATCTGGGAGTCAGTGATGATCTTGTCCGAGCCCGGGGCACCGCCCTCGGATTTGTCCGATATGCCGTCGTCGGTATATACCTCGGAATGGGCGCTACCCTCAGCCAGGATACGCGAGGTCTTGATCTCGAAAGTAAGGCGAGCAGCGTTGATTTTGTTCTTGCCCTGGACCAGTCTGGGGCTGCCGGTGAAAACCGCTTTGCTGGCGGCGCCGCTTTCGTCCCGGAAGAGCTTGGCGATCGGTCCGTCGATGATGGTGTCGCCCTGGGTGACACGCACCTTGCCCTTAGCCAGGACGTGATCCTCGGCGAATTCCTGCTCGTCGGCGATTATATCTATAGGACCGCCCCCGGCGGCTTCCTGAGCCGCGGCCGGAGCCTGACCACCGAGGCAGGCGAAGAGGAGGTAAGTGCCGGATATGAGTAGCTGGGGTATCCTGTTTGCTTTTGACATCTCTGAGTGCTTTCTAGTTTTCACATACCTATAGTCGAGTGGGTATTCCCCCTGAGAACTATGTGCTCAATGAGCTTTACCTGCGAAATCACGCCTTCGGCGGAGTCTCCTGTCACCTTGGCTACCCCGGGCCACTCGATGTTAACACCCCCGGTAGCCTTGAACTGATTTTTTTTGTTTAATTCCATCTCCGCAACTTCCATCTTGGTCTGGTTCGAGACCCCCATGGCAAGCACTTTGTTGTCCTTGTCCGATTTGAGCAGGATTATGTGAGTGAGCTCGTTTGCTTTGCCCACCGGAGCCTGGATGTTTAAACTTACTTGACCTTCGTTATAATACTTGACTTCTATTCCTTTTAAGTCGACGTCCTTGGTTCTGGGCTCGAGGATGCCGCTGGCGGCTTTGAGTTGCCACCGCAGCTGGTTATTCTCGTCCACCTCTTTGAGCTCGTATTCTTTGACCGCTACCTCTTCGCCCATGGCGCCGTCTTTGTCCTTGGTCTGCTCGAACTCAGCCATCTGCCGGTTGGCTTCCTGCTGGGCGTAATAGATGGCGCCCACCAGTCCGGCGGCGATTCCCAGAGCCAGAAGGAGCTTGAAGAAAGGCTTCAATTTGACAAAAATGCTCGAGAACATGTTCTTTCCTGATCTTCCTATCTTCCCAGAGCTCTCAGCGCTACGGCTTTCGAGACATTGCTCAGGCTTTCTCTCAGATTACCCTGTTTGAGATAACCTTCGCCCAGGAAGAAATAGGGAGCCGGAGACCCTGGATCGTCCTCCTGACAACGTTTCCAGACCCGCATCGCCGAAGCCAGATCGCCGGTGCATTCGGCCTGTAGATGCGCTCTGTAGAGAGTCGACCAGAGATCTTTCGGTTCCCGGGCGAGAATCTCGTCGAGTCTGGCCAGGGCTTTCTGGTAATAGCCTTTGATCACGGGCACCGCCTGTGGTTCAGCTTTGTCAATCACCGACTCCATGCCGGAGGCAGGTAGTGAAGCTTTCTTGCCGGATTCTGCGCCGGATTCTGCGCCGGATTCTGCGCCGCTCATGCCTGAATCCACCCACTGGCTCTGCCAGTCGGCGGGCTTGCTTTCTGCATTTCCGTCATTCTTCGCTTTTTCCAGACGTGTTTTCTGCTCATAGACTTTTCGCGAATATTCGGTAAGCAGGTAGGCTTTCATGTAATAAGCCCAGGCCAGGTGATAGCGGACTTTGTTATCGTCGGGAGAATGAGCGAGCATGCTCTCGTATTCGTCGATCATCTTGTTGAAATATTCGGGACCCCCGACATTCTGAGCAAGACGCCGGGAGATGTTTACTTCTTTCCAGGCCTCTTCCACCTGGCTGGTGCGGGTGAGGGCTACGGCCAGGACGAAATGGGCTTCGGGATCATCCGGGTAGGCTTTCACCTGATCCCGGGCCAGACCGACGTCATAAGTGATATTGATCGCCTCGGCTTCGGTGGTGACTTCAATGGGCTTGCGTGCCGGTTCTTGTTCTTGCTCGCTGCCGGTTTCTGGTATTGTCTGAGAAGAATCAATCTCCAGGCACAGGGCTGGCTGCCACAACAGAATGGCTGCCAGCGCGGCTTTTAGAATTGCCACTGGCAATTTCGCAGGCACGGTCTTCATGATAAGACTGAAAATACCTCGTATCTCGTAGATATAGGGCAGACAGAGATCTTATCAAGGTCTGAAATGATGGTGGTTGCAAAAAATTTTAGACGTTCAGGCGACTTTATTCCGGCCGTTCAGAATAAGCTCCAGAGCGTCAGTCAGGGAGCCGACTACCGAGATCGGCGTCGCCTGTCTCAGGATCTCGGGTCCGTGCACGCCGGTGGAGACGCCGATGGCGTCCACGCCTGCGTTTCTAGCCATCTCCAGGTCGAAATTACTGTCGCCGATCACCACCGCATCGTCTCGGGAACATTTGTGGTGTTTCAATGTATTGAGCACGGCTTCGGGGTGCGGCTTGTGGTGTTTGACGCCCTCAGCGCCTATGACCAGGCTGAAATAGCCCTGGATATTGTGGTGCTCGAGGACCGGGTCGATGATGGTTTTTTTCTTTGATGAGGCGATAGTAATGGTGATGTTTGCATTGCGTAACGTCTCGAGCAGGTGGAAAAGGCTGGGGAAAGGAGGGCACAGCTCGATACAGCGGCTGTTATAGAACTCCCGGTATTTGTCCGCTACCTCTTCCTGGAATATTCTGCCGGTGCCGGGCAGGATGATCTCGGTCTGATCATTCAACGGTACTCCGATGAGCTGTTTCCAGTGCTCCACCACCGAGCCCGGAAAGTCGTAGTACTCAGCCACCTGGAACATCACGTCTACAATTCCTGGAGCAGAGTCCACGAGAGTACCGTCGAAGTCGAAGATGGCGAGTTTGTACAAATTAGCTCCTTCCTGCTCCGGATTTGTCGATCAACTCGTAGAACTGTCTGAATAGATAGTTCGAGTCATGGGGACCGGGATTGGCTTCCGGATGATATTGCACGCCGAATACCGGCAGGCTCAGGTGCCTGAATCCTTCGACGCTGTTGTCGTTGAGATTGATATGAGTGATCTTGAGCTCTTTGGGGCAGGACTTGGCGTCCACGGCGAAGCCGTGATTCTGGCAGGTGACCTCGACTTTGCCGGTGTCAAGATTTTTCACCGGCTGATTGCCGCCCCGGTGCCCGAACTTGAGCTTGAATGTGCGGGCGCCCATGGATAGCGCCAGGAGCTGATGTCCCAGACAGATGCCGAAGATCGGCTTGCCCGCCTGGAGAAGCGCTGCCAGCTCTTTGAGGGCGCCCTCGCAGGCGGCGGGGTCGCCGGGACCGTTGCTGAGGAAAATGCCGTCCGGGCGTCCCGAAAGGATCTCGGCGCTTTTCGTGTCGGCAGGATAGACCGTCAGGTGCAGCCCTTCGGCAGCGAGCAACTCGAGGATATTCTGCTTGATACCGTAGTCAATCACCGCCACCCGGTACTTGCCTTCACCGATGGTGTATTTCTGGGGGCAGGTGACTTCGGCGGTGAGATCCTGCCCGGTCATCTCCGGAGCCAGCCTGGCTGTCTCCACGGCCTTCTCCAGGCTCTCGGCCAGGTCTTCGCCGACCTCTGTGGTGATCGTGCAGCGCATCGCTCCTTTGTCCCGGATATGGCGGGTGATGGAGCGGGTATCGACATCGGTGATGCCGGGGATGCCGTGCTTTTTCAAGAAAGTGTCGAGACTGGCCTGGGCCAGGTGGGAGCTGTAATTCTCGGTGAGATGCCGGACGACCAGCCCCTTCGCATATATCCTGCGAGACTCCATGTCACCTTCATTGGTACCATAATTGCCGGCTTCCGGATAGGTAAGAGTGATTATCTGTCCGGCATAGCTCGGGTCGGTGAGGATTTCCTGGTAGCCGCACATACTGGTGTTGAACACCAGCTCGCCCACCGTGGTGCCGGAGGCGCCGAAGCTCCGACCTTCATACGTCCGCCCGTCCTCCAGCGCCAGGATTGCCCGTCCTTTCCCGTCTGTGGTGTCGGTACCTCTGTCCCTGTGAGTCTTTTTAGCCATGCTCTTTGAAAACACCGTGTATGTCTATATTACCGAAAATTCCCCGGGGCAGTGTATCAGCAATCAGGTAAACAAATGGCACTTCCATTGGAGAGGTTTAAGTTGACGGCTCCGGAGCTCGACAGAGCGCCCGGGTGGGGCGTCAGGGGATTCACGCCGGTCCATCGCTGCCGCCGGGACAATAAAAACAATGCTCCTGCACCTGTAGAATGTTCTCTGTTTTAGTATTCGAATAGCCAAGGTGGCCACAGTTCATGAACAGTCTTGAGTCCTATATAACCGGGGTATCGCTCATCGCACCGGAGATAGTCGTGGTGGTGGCGATTCTCCTTACATCCGTATGGGATCTGTTCCTACCCAGTAAGAAAGCGGTCACGCCCTGGCTGGGTCTTGTCTCCCTGGCTATCTCATTCTTTCTTTTCACCGGCCAGCTAAATCTCAGCGAGAAGGCTTTCGGCGGTCTCTACACTGTGGACGCTCTCACGGCAATCTTCGGGCTGATCGCTGCGGCGGTGGGCTTTATCGTCATTCTCATGACAATGGGATACGAGCACCATTTCAAGAGCAACCGCGGTGAGTTCTACGCCATTCTTCTCACTGCCGTGGTCGCAGTCATGTTTCTTGCCGGGTCCACCGATCTGATTATGCTTTTTGTCTCTCTTGAGACTCTGAGCATCTGTTGCGTTCTTCTTTCCGGATTCTCCAAGGGCGACGCTAAAAGCGGCGAAGCCTCCCTCAAATATCTGCTCTCCACCGCCGCCGCTACCGCCACATTGCTCTATGCCCTTTCATTTATATATGGCATTACCGGCGGCACGACCTTCGAGATTCTTGGAGAGAAGCTCCAGATGATGGCTGTGGGCAGCGGCACCCTTCTCAAGATGCTGATCCTGGCTCTCGTTCTCAGTGCCATCGGCTTCAAGCTTTCGATAGTCCCGTTCCACATGTGGACACCGGACGTCTATGAAGGAGCCCCCACTCCGGTGACGGCATTTCTTTCAATCGGCTCCAAGGCCGGCGGTTTTGTCGTGGCCATGCGTTTTCTCATCGAGGTTCTAGGCACTGCTTTCCCCGACTGGATGCTCCTCGTCAGCTTCCTGGCCATGGCCTCGATGATCGCCGGCAATCTGATCGCCCTGGCCCAGACCTCATTCAAGCGGATGCTGGCTTATTCCTCCATCGCTCATGTCGGCTATATGCTCATCGGTCTGGTGGCTTTCTCCACCGAAGGACTGCAGTCCATGCTTTTCTATATAGTGGTCTACGGTCTCATGAACCTGGGTGTCTTCGCCGGTGCCATACTTTTCAGCAATGAGACAGGCAGCGACCGCATCGAAGACTATGCCGGATTGATCCGCAAGCGCCCCATCCAGGCCATCCTGATGTCTGTCTGCCTGCTCAATCTGGCAGGGCTGCCGGTGCCTCCGGCAGGCTTTTTCGCCAAGATCTTCATATTCAAAGCCGGTCTCGGTCTCACCGATATGTCCTCGGCTCTCAACAATCTGCCCGCGGCTGCCTCCCAGCACTATGCAATGGCGCAGCTTCCGGTCGGCTGGATGCTGGTGGCCGTGGCCCTTATCACCTCGATACCGGCAATTTATTACTACACCCGGGTGGTGATCATGATGGTGGTCCCCGAGCCCTCGAAAGTGGTGGCCAGCCTGAAAGACAGACCGGCTTTCGTGGGCAGTCCCCAGGAAGGTCCCTGGGCAGCGCTGCTGGCCTGTACAGTGGCGGTTTTGCTGGCGGGTACCGTTCTGGTCAGCCCGATCATGGATATCTCGAAAACAGCAGCTTCCAGCATCAGCCCGGAAAAAAGACGCGAAATCGGTTTCAATCCATTCGTCGGCTTGTAGTATTGTCGGTGGTGTCAGGCATTGGCCGGCGAGTTGCAGATTTCGGGAACTCTAATATAATGAGGTCTTATCCGCCCTCGTAGTTCAGTGGATAGAACACCTCCGTCCTAAGGAGGGTGTCAGGGGTTCGAATCCTCTCGAGGGCTCCATTTTTTTTCAGTATGAGATGAGAAAAGGCTCCCGGGAGCCTTTTCTCATTGATAGCAGGGGGTCAGGCGCAGGCCTGCTCTTCGCTGGATTCTGCCATATCTTCTGCTATTTCTTCTTCAACCACATCCCTGGCTATGTTCGTTGCCGAGAACTCCCTGGTTGCCTCCTCTTCCCGGGGAGACGGCTCTGACTGTTTAACGATCTTCTCGCTCGAGCTCTCCCGCGGCCGGGGCGGCAGGGCGAGCTGGCTTGCATGCACGGTGGGAGTGGCTCTCTGTTTGCCGTCCCGGTCAATCCAGCGTTCTATGGTGAGGCGTCCGCAAACCGTCACCTGGCTGCCTTTGCTCAAATAGTCCAGGGAAAGCTGGGCAAGCTTGTCCCAGGCCTCGACCTTGTAGTACTCGGCGGTCTTCTCCTTGTTCGAGCGATTGAAACCGTTCACTGCCACCACCATGCTCGACTTGATCCGGCCGCCGTTGAACTCGACTTTCTCCGGATCTCTGACCAGGTTCCCTACAATAGAAATACTGGCTAAGCTCATAAAATCCTCCCGGCGGAGCTGACCGCCTCATTACTGTTTGCTTCGCTATCCGTCCGGGGAGACTTATTCATAGTAGATGCCATACGAATGTATGTCAATGCCCGGGCTCTTAAAATTCCGGATCCGGCGATTACAGGTTGCTTGCATTAGTGCTAGGGTATTGAAGGGCCATCAACGCCCGGTGCGAGATCTTCCGTGACCGATTCATATTCAGACTGGTTTCAACGATACAAGTGGTGCGAGCCCATCGCTCAGGGCGGCATGGGGGTTGTTTATCTTGCCGAGGACCGGAGCGACAGAAACTCGAAGTGCGTGATCAAACAGCTTCGCTCTGATACCGAAGATCAGGAGGAGCTCAAAGAAGCCATGCGCCTCTTCAAGCGAGAGGCCCAGTTGCTGAAGGAGCTGGAGCACGCCGGCATCGTTACTTTTTTCGACGATCATGCCACTGTCGACGGCGCCTATTTCCTGGTCATGGACTATGTGCCGGGAAACAACCTCGAGACGATTATCCAGAACTACGGGCCTTTCTCCCAGGACGATGCGGTGAAAGTCGGCATCCAGATCTGCGAGGTCCTGGAATATCTTCATGAGCGCGAGCCGCCGATCATATATAGAGATCTCAAGCCGAGCAATCTAATGCTCACCCCGGAAGGGCAGATCATCTTTATCGATTTCGGGATTGCCAAGGTATTCATGCCCAAGGATTCGGCCACCCGCGTGGTGACCGCCGGTTATTCTCCTCCCGAGCAGTATTTCGGCAAGCCCCAGACGAAAAGCGATCTCTACGCCCTGGGGGCGACGCTCTCTCACCTTCTTACCGGGGTGAGACCGCGACCCCTGCTCACCTGCGTGCCCAGCCAGCAGGTTCCTGAATTGCTCCCTACCCTGGACAGTCTGATTACCGAGCTCACGGCTCACAGCCCGGAGGACCGCCCCGCCACCGCTCGTCTGGTCAGGCACCGCCTCTACCGGATCTATCAGGAGATCCATCCTGATTTCGACATCCCGGAAGAGGTGCTTGCCGGCGCTCAGGGGGGTGGCGAAGAGCAGTACATCAGCCAGAAGATCATGTCCTCCGGATTGAAGGCCGCAAAATCGGAGAGCCTGCCCCAGGCCCGGGGCGCGGAAAGCGAGGTCTATAGCGACGAGGACATGCCCACAGGTATCAAGAAGCTCTTCGAGGACCTGCAGCAACACCTTTCTTCGAGCCGGAATCCGGTCTATAATCCGGATTCCGAAATTCAGGAATCGGCCACCAGGACTTCCGGCCGCCACCGGACCGGATCTTTATCCAGACCTGCTCCCCGATCTTCGACCAGATCTTCAGCAAGTTCCGAGCCGGAGAGCATATGGCAGCGGTTTATAAACTGGGTGACCGGCAAGAGTTAGGTTTTTCTACTTGTCCAAATCTATTTACTTGTCGAGGCCGGCGCTCATGAGAATACGCTCGACCAGGGCATCGTATGAGATACCAGCTTTCTCCGCCATGGCCGGAAGATCGGAGGTGTCGGTCATACCCGGCAGGCTGTTGAGCTCGAGAATAAAGGGTCTTCCTTCCCGGTCCACCATCATGTCCACCCGGGCATAGCCGCTGCAGGACAGGGCGCGGAAAGCCTTCACCGCCAGCTCTTTGGCCAGACCGGTAGTGGTGGCACTGAGCTCGGCAGGCAGGATGAACTCGGTCATGCCCTTGGTGTACTTCGCCTCGTAATCATAGAAACCGGCTTTCGACTTCGGTCTCAGCTCGAGGATTGGAAGAGCCTCCAGGTGATTGCCGTTGCCGTTGGGTCGCTGGCTGTCTTCCAGGACACCGACTGTGATCTCCTGACCGGCGATATAGCCTTCGATTATGGCGCCGCCATATTCGGTGATGGTTTCGCGGATGATATTCTCCAGATCTCCGGGCTTTTCGATCTTCTGCACTCCCACCGATGAGCCTTCTTTCAGAGGCTTGATCATCACCGGAAGCTTCTCTTTGAGCTCCTCGATCCAGGTGGTGTCTTTCAAGTCGCTCTTGCCGACGATCTTCGTCGTCGGATAAGGCAGACCTTCGGCGCTGAGCACCCGTTTGGTGAGGATCTTGTCCATGGCGAGAGCGCTGGCCAGTACACCGGAGCCGGTGTAGGGGATACGGAGAAGCTCCAACAGCCCCTGGACGGTGCCATCTTCGCCATATTTGCCGTGCAGGCAGAGGAAGGCTATTTCGATCTTGCGGTCTCTCAAAGTGGTGGCGATATCGGTATCAACGTCGAGGAGCTCGGCGTTGACATAGCCCAGTCTTCTCAGGGCGGCATGGCAGTTGGCGCCCGAGCGCAGGGATACTTCACGCTCGCTGGACAGTCCACCGTAGAGGACTCCGATTCTGGTCGATTTGTCGATTGCAAGCAACTCTTTCATGATCTATTTCTCCCACACCGCCATCGCTTCGGCACCGAACTCACCCAGGGTCTTCCATTCCGGCTTCAGTCGAATCGCATACGAATCGTACACGCAGGCTTGCATCCTTTGCAATAAGGATGTCACTTCTGTCGACGTAGCCTTACCAAGATTGATCACAAAGTTTGCGTGGATAGCCGATACCGCAGCCTGGCCTTCCTTGAGATTCTTGGCGCCGGCCTGATCGAGGAGATAGCCGGCAGCTCTCTCAGGCTCCGGGTTCTTGAAAGTGCTGCCGGCATTGGGCCAGCCTATGGGCTGGGTGCGCCAGCGGTAGTCTTCATTGTGCCTGGTCACTTCTTCGATAGAAGCGGCATCGCCTTTCTGGAGCCGGAACCGCGCCGAGACCACGACATGCTTGTCTGGTTTGAGCTTGCAGGCTCGATAGACGAAGTCCAGGTCTTCCGCCTTATAGACCTTGAGGTCGCCTTCTTCGGTATCGTAAACAGTTGCGGACTCGAGAATGTTGGCGATGCAGCTCCCGTGCGCGCCGGCATTCATGATCACCGCACCGCCGGCAGTGCCGGGTATACCGACGGCGAACTCCAGGCCGGAAAGCCCCAGGTGAGCCGCTTGTTTGGCCATGTGGGGAAGCCTTGCTCCGGCAGCCGCTTCGATGACCTCGGGCTCGGGATTATTGATCTCGGTCAGGTAAGCGGTGCGGATGACGGTGCCTTTCACTCCGGCAGATGAGATCAAAAGGTTCGAGCCGCCGCCGATGATAAACCAGGGCTCGCCTTTCTGGTCGAGCTTGCCCACCAGCTCGACCAGCTCGTCGAGGGTGCGAGGATGGCACAGCCGGGTGGCTTCCCCTCCTATTTTAAGGGTGGTGAAGCGAGCCAGCGGAGCATTAGTTGCTTCTTCCATTGGGCTCTTTGTTCTTGAGAAGTTCCAGTATCTGCGGACCCACCGCGGTTATGTCTCCCGCCCCGATGGTCATGACCGTGTCGCCGGGCTCCAGGAGCTCGACAATGGCAGCGGCAAGACCCGGGGTAGGACCGCCGATATACCGGCAGCTCCGGTTGAGCACGGCATGGGAGAATGTCTCGGAATTGATTCCCTCGATGGGCTTGCCCCTGGCGATATAGACGTCGGTGACGAGCACCAGGTCGGCATCGCCAAAAGACTCGCAGAAAGCTTTCCAGTGATTTTTGAGCCTGGTCGGCTGGTGAGGCTGGAAAACCGCCACCAGTCTGGAGTCCGGATTCATCGAGCCGGCGATGAATTCCCGGGCGGCTTTCAGAGTAGCGGCGATCTCGGTGGGGTGGTGGGCATAGTCGTCCACCACCGTAATCTCGGCTCGCTTGCCGAGGATCTGGAAGCGCCGATTCACACCTTCGAATTCGGCCAGAGAAGCGGCGATGGTCTCGAAAGGAACGCCGAGCTCGACAGCCACTATACAGGCCACCAGGGCATTGCTCTTGTTGTGGGTGCCGGGCACCCGCAAGTCGACCTGACCGAGGAGATTTCCTTCCCTGTAGACACGCATGGAGAATGCCCCGCAGGGCTCGTAGCTATACTGACTCTCATGCTCGCCGCCATAGAGCCCATAGGTGATTATCCGGGGTCCTCCGGGAGTTGTCCGGTTCTGGTCCTCTTGTTCTTGAGCCCGGGCCAGCCGACGGCAACCGGCGTCGTCCACACAGAGGATGAGAATGTCGCTTGTCTGGCGAGCGAAAACCTGCATCGATTCGAGAATCTGCTCGAGACCACCGGGATAATTCTCGAGATGATCCGTCTCGATATTGGTGATTACCCCGATATGCGAATTGACCCTGGTCTGGGTGCCGTCGCTCTCGTCGATTTCGGCGACGAAATATTCGCCGTCCCCATGTCTGGAATTTGCCTTGATCTTGGAGAATACACCGCCGACCACCACGGACGGGTCGATATCACCGTCGATCAGGACCTGGGCGACCATACCGGTGGTGGTGGTCTTGCCGTGGGTCCCGGAGATTCCAATGAGCTTGCGCCCCCGGGTGAGCTGGGCGAGCATCTCGGAGCGGTGCCTGATGGGCAGGCCCAGACGTTTGGCTTCAACGAGCTCGGGGTTGTCCGGGCTGATCGCGGTGGAGACCACCACAACCGAAGCACCGTTCACATGGGCGGCTTCATGGCCGACATGGACTCTGGCACCATTCTCACGGAGTTCCCTGAGGATGGCAGAGTCGGCTTTATCCGAGCCGGACACTTCCTTGCCCCGGGCCAGAACCAGCCTGGCAAGGGCGGACATGCCGATTCCACCCAGACCGATAAAGTGAAACGACCCTTCTACCTCGTCGAGCTCTATCTCAGAAGCGTTACTGAATGCCTTTTCCTGCACGACCCCAGCACAGTCAGAAACTTTGATTTCCAATTTAATCCCTCTGGCCAATTTCAAAAGCCTGCTCGAGCAGACCGATATGAGAGCCCAGGCCGTACCTTGAAAACGAGGGACCTTAGGTACTCGCCTTTGCCTGACTCAATATAGCCGGAATCTTCTAAACACTCAACGAAACTAGCGTTTAGCTTCCGGCCTTGAGCAGCTGGATCTTCTTGGTGAATCTGGACTTTTTGCGGGCACCGGTGTTGGAATGGAGCACACCTTTGGATACCGCTTTGTCCACGACCACGAAATAATCTTTGAGAGTCTCGTCCACGCCTTCAACGGCGCTGGACTTGAGCGCTTCTTCCAGTCTCGATTGCTCGGTTCTGATTCTGGATTTCCAGACCCGGTTGCGGACACGGTTGCGCTCCGCGGTTAGAACTCTCTTCTTTGCAGATTTGATATTAGGCACGACTTCTCCCGCCTGGCCATGACATTAACGGAAAGGGATTCTAGCATATAAGCTGCTGCACCGTGGTCTGGAAGCCCGGCCCCGGTAAGCATTTGGTTACTTAGATTCTATTAATAGGCAAAGGCGCTCTCATTGCGAGAACGCCTTCGAAGATTTTCTATGGGCGCTGATCGAGACGGTGGCGGGAGTAATGCCAGAGCCTTTCTCTGCGTGTATAGAGCGAATCTGAGCCTAGACCGTCAGTTTGTCGGCTACCGGGAATGAATAGCCTTTGTTGTTCAGATAGGCGAAATCTTGTTTGACCTGCGCATAAGCCTCTCTGGAGCCGTACTCGGATCCAGCTCCGGTGCCGGTGCTTTCAGGCAGACCTTCCGCCCGCTTGTCAGCCTGGGCGATCATCTGGACCGCAGCCTGCTCGGAGGTGCCATTCTTGGCATGGTCCTCGATGGAGCGCTCGACACTGGCAACCGTCGAGTCGGAACCACCGGCTACTTGTCTGTCTGCACGAGAGTCAACGCTGTCCTGATGGATGCTAGCGAAACTGATCCCTTCACCTTGTGGCTCGGGTTGCTCATGCTTGCCCTCATTAATTATGTCAGCCATTTCTGTCTTGGTTACTCCCTTTTGTTGGTCCACACACCAGCTTGTTGGATCGGGAAAGGCTTCTCTTCGATTTTGCCTGGAAATGCCCGACCGGTGCGCTTCCATCCCTTTCTGTTACCAAGTTACCCGGGTCAACCATGATCGTCAATGCGGATAATACGTAGTCGAGTCTAAATGACAGCTAATACTTGTTCTTATATAGAGCTCGCCTGTTCAATTTTGAAAACTCAACCGATATCGGTTGAGATTCCAGAATCAGCTCCCCGGGCCCCATGTGCTCAGTTTTTCGAGACTTTCCAGTCGAACAAATAGCGGATCTGGACGTACGGGGGCGAGCCCTTGGGAAGCGGGTCCAGGGGTGAGGCTGCTTTAAGGGCATCCATTGCGGACTGGTCCACCCTCGGATCTCCGGAACCGTCGACAATTGCCGGGTCTACGATTTTGCCGTCCCGGGTGATGGAGAAGACAGCGACCACGGTCTTCTGGTTGAAGCCTTTAGGTGGGCTCCATCTTGCCTGAATGTCTCGTTTCATCTTTGCCATATAGGGACCGAAGTCGACATCCGCGATATCCTCATCCTCTTCAGGCTCGGGCTCCGGCTCCGGTGTCGAATCTGCTTCTGCTTGCCTGGCGGCGGCTTGCTGTGCCCGCAGGCGCTCTTTGGCTTCGAGGCGGGCTTTCACTTCGGGCATTTTGTCCAGGGGGTGTCCGATGCGCACACGCTCGGGGTGCGAGCTTTTCACCTGGGCTCCCGGTGCGATGGCGAGGATCTCCCTGGCATCGCGGGGCACGGCCAGGACAGGCTCCTGGGTCTTACCGAGAACGTTGTGGACCTGGGCGCCGACGCTCTGGCTGACATACTGGGCGACGGTGGCCAGGTCCATCTCCCCGGCTCCGGACTTGAGTCCATCGAGGAAGCTGGCGATAAAGAAGGAGGAATTGGCCACGGAAGAGGGGTAGGAGACGGTGCCGGGCTGGCTGGCAGCAAAAATCGAGGTGTGGGTCTCGTCGGCAATCGTCTGGAATATTGCCGGGTCCAGGACCGGGGCGCCCGGGCTCTCATCGGCCGGGGAAATATCGAGAAGGGTGAGGATATAGGGTGATTGAATCCGTCTTCTCAGCTCGGCGAGGGTCTCTTTGAGGCTGATCGTGCCTGTCTCGGGGCTTCCGGAATCGGCCTCGTAGAAGCAGAGCCGGAGGTCCTGACCGTCGGCGGTGGGGATATAGCGGGTGCCGAAGTAGAGAATCACGAGATCGTTGGGAAGGGCGTGCTTGAGTAGCCAGGGCTCTCCGAGGCATTTCACTATATTTGTCTTGATTGCCTTGTTGTTGGTGACCGACAGGACTCGTTTCGGACCGAATCTGCCTATATCCGGGTTGGATAGAAGGGTAGAGAGATTCAGGGCGTTGTTCTGGGCGAACTTGATTGGAGCAAGGGCCTTGTCGTGAAAAGAATCGAGGGCGACCAGGAGAGCCCACTTGTCTCGCAATGCAGGTGGCTGAGAGGTCTTGGCGGCGTTCAGACTCTTTTTGAGATTTCGTGCCGCCTCCAGCGGGCTCAGCTTTTTGACTGGAGTGCTGGCTTGCGATTGAGGCGTTGCGGAGAGCAGCAGCGATAGAGCTGAAAGGGCGATTGCCAGAAGGGCAGTTTTTGAGGCATGTCTAGATTTCATGGCTGAAATTGTAATTCACCGGCTCGTTCTTCATCGTGCTCCGGCGCCGGATTGTGATCGGTCCGGGTCCAGGACCTCTGGAGAATCCGTGTCCGACCGGCTGGTCCAGGTACTGGAGCCAAGACTTAAATGATTTTCTATATGGGTGACTTGCTCTCGGCTCAGACCGTACTGTCGATAGACGAGCCTGTCTATCGCAGCCAGACTGCCGGCATCCGGGTCCGAACTCAGCCCGTCTACAAGATCGATAATAGCCTGATCCAGCTCGGGGCAGGCTTCCGGGATCGGCATCTCCTCCAGGGTCTCGATATCGATTTGAGCCAGGGCTCGATCTTGCTCCCTGGTCCGCAATCTATAGAGATAGAGCCAGAGACTCGAGTTCATCCAGGCAAGGGCCAGGCGCAGGTCTATATCCCTGGACTTTTCCCTGACTCTGGATTTGGAGAAGCTGTGGATGTTGTTCAGGTGGTAGAGTCCGCTTTCATCCAGGGCGGCGATGATCCGGTCGCCGGTCTGGCGGACCATGAGCTTGGGCCGGCCTATGACCAGCGGGTCGAAACCACCGGCATAGAGAAGCTTGCTGTCGACATTGAGCCAGTCCCCGTCCCATTCGACTTTGTACGGTCTGACTGCCGATCCCGAGCGCAGCCCTTTCTTATGGTTTGCCGAAAGCCTGGCGGAAGCGATTACGGTTTTCTGACCGGCCCGGGCTCTGATGCCGGTATGGCCGCGCAGGACGGACCCGAGCAGTCCGTGGCGGCTCAGGGCTCTGGCTATTCTGTCGTCATTCTCGTGGAAGACCAGGCGGAAGCGGCAATGCTCGCCGGCGACGAGATGCGGCAGGTCGATCCGGTAAGAGACCGGCCTGCTGTAGATAAAAGAACGGAGCCGGATTTTTTCGGAAGAAGCGCCTTCTGTTTTCCTCTGATCTTCTGTCATGCCTCGATTCATCCTGCGCTCATAGGCGGGGACGCACCAGCGACCGACGGTGGCGCCGGCGATGACGCTGTCCGGAAACTCCGTGATGCTCAGAATCTTCGTATTCTCGATCAATCCCCGGCGCAGCCTGGCATAACGCCTGCCCGTCAGAAAACTGTCCGGCACGAGGAGGACCACGCGCCCGCCTGGTCTGGCAAAGCGCAGGGAGAGCTCGTGGAAGATCGCGTTGAGACGTATTTTATACTCGGAGGAGAAGGGATAGAAATTGCGATAGACACCGGCCATGGTGCTGGAGAGTTTTTTCTGATCTCTGGAGCCAAAACTGAGATAGGGCGGGTTAGTGATCACCAGGTCGAAATCGCCGGAGTCCTTCCGGGGAAGAAGCCAGGAGCCGCTTTTGGTGGCGGAGACGGGGGACATTGCCGCAATCACCGAATCGGTGAGGACGATATGGGTCCTCAGGGACTGATTGAGCTCCCTGGCGAGTTTGGCAAACTTGCGGACTCTTCCTGACCCTGGTTCTTTTCGGGCGAGCTCTCCAATCGCCGGCCCCGATGCCAGGAGAACCGATAGTCTGGCAAGGGATACCGCCCGGCTGTCTATATCTATGCCATAGACGCTATCCCGGGCGGCCCTGTAGATCACTTCCGGATCCGCATCGCGGCTTTCGAGCAGACTGAGGAAACCGGTGAGGAAGTTGCCTGTACCGCAGGAAGGATCGAGGATTTTGAAGCTGTCTTTTTTTGATTTGAGCTCTTTCATGAAATCGGCTGAAAGAGCCGGGAGACCAGCCTCGATACAGTACCTCACTACCTCTGGTGGCGTATAGAACTGGCCTTTATTGCGCCTTTCGTATTTCGAGACGGCATCGAGAGTGATATCAGTGTCTATAGCTTCTACATTGAACACGTGGGTGGTGAGCTGCTCGAAGAGCCTCCCAATAAGACTCAGGCTCTCTCCTTCTCCTCTTTCCGCAAGGGGATCGAGAATGTCCGGAATCTTGTCGAGCGCTTCTTCGAAGCCCCGGATGCGAACGGCTCGATTGTGCAGGTCTTGATTATATGGATAGAGACCCGTAGTCAGAAGGAACCCGTCGGTTTTCAGGATGTCAGATCTTCCAGCCGTTTCTATATCGATGGCGTATTGATGGAATCCATACCTGGTAGCCAGCCATGACGAGAGAGCCCTGATCGAATATTCGTCCAATAGCTCCCTGATGTGCTCGTCTGCTTCGATATCGCTTCGCCCGGCGAGGATATAGGCATTGTTACGGAGTATTGAGCGGGCAATGAAAAGCCTCAACTCTTTGAAGCAGGACGAAATTCTGCCTTGATCTCTTAATGCCACGTGTATCCTTGCTCGAGGTTTGAAAGCCCTGATCGATATGCGGTCCCGATACGATTGCCGTTTGGATGAACTGGTCGCCGGGAGAGGCTATTTGATCGAGTTCAAGGCTCAGTTATTAACAGGGGTGATTAAATTGTCTACAACTGTAGAAAACCTGTAGAAAACTTGCAATTGTCAGTTATATACAGACGCTGGCCGATTGATGGCTAATCGATAGAATGTGCTCGGGTCGGAGCTTTTAAAAGGATCCCCCGATTACTCCAGGAGCAAAATCTCTTGTCAGGAAAGCTGTTCATAATTTCTACACCCATCGGTAATCTTGGCGATCTATCGGATAGGGCCAGAAAGGCCCTCTCCGATGCCGATCTTATATTTGCAGAGGATACGAGGGTGACGAGGAAGCTCCTCCACCACCTGGGTTTGAGCAAAGAGCTCATGAGCTGCCACAAATTCAACGAGAAAAGCCGCCTGGGAATCCTCCGGCAGTGGCAGGAGCAGGAAGGAACCCTTGCCCTGGTCTCCGATGCCGGCACGCCGCTGGTTTCGGACCCCGGCGCCCTGATGGTGGAGGCTGCCATCGAGCTGGGTTTCGAGGTGGTGCCGGTACCCGGTCCCACTGCCCTGATCCAGGCTCTGGTGGCGAGCGGGCTTCCCACCGAGCGTTTCGCCTTCGAGGGATTCTTGCTTGACAAGCCTGCTGCTCTCAGAAAGCAGCTCGAGGAGTTGCGGGAGGATCCTCGCACCCTGATCTTCTATATCGCTCCTCATGATATCGAGAAGAAACTGGCTGCGGTGGAAGCGGTGCTGGGGGACCGGCGGATCTGTCTTGGTCGGGAGCTCACCAAGAAGTTCGAGCAATATATACGCTGCCCGGTTTCCCGGGTGAGGGAGCATCTCACCGAAGAAAATTTGCGGGGTGAGTTCACCCTGGTGGTGGAGGGTGCTGCTCCCCGGCCGAAAGGGGAATGCGATCAGGACCTGGAGGGTGAGTTGAGAGAATTCATCGCCAGCGCTCTGGCATCCGGAATGAAGGTGAGCGAGATCGCCAGGGAAGGGTCCAGGCTCTTCGGCGTCAAAAAGTCGGAGGCTTACCGTCTCGCCCTCGAGCTTTCCGAGGTGCGATAATGTGTCAATGTTCAAATCCGGCCAGGTGCTCAAAGTAAAGGTAGAATCCGCTCCAGGGGAGTACGGATTCGGTCGTGCCACCATTATCGACCGGGCCGGCAAGAATCTTCTCGTCGATATCAGAACCAGCAAGGATGGACACAGGCAACCAGGTCGCGGTACCAGAATCTGGTTCGTCAACGATTCGCCCCGCCTCACCTTTAATGGTATGTGGAGCTCTCAGGTGGTGGGCACCCAGATTGTCAAAGGGCGGACCGTGCTGGTTTGCAGTTATCCCAAGCTCGAGCCCCTATCGCAGCGGCGCACTGCCATTCGCGTCCATATCGAGGTGCCGGTGACGATTTCTCTGGATATAGGCGGCAAGGAAAAGCAGGAGTTCAAGACCGTGGACCTCTGCAAGTCAGGCTCCGCCATCGAGACCAGCCGCCTGGATAACGAGGATCTCCAGGTCGGTCAGGAGATAGGAGCCACGCTTCACTCCCGGGACGGCGATATCAAGCTGACGGCCAGGATCATCAGGGTCGAGCACAACTGGCTCGCCAACAAGACTACTATAGCTCTCGAGTTCGTCGCCCTCTCCCGGGAGTCCTCGGATATCCTGGATCGGCTGCTCCTCAAGCTCGGCGGCAAGCCAAGGAGCACCGAGCTCGAGCGTCTCGCCGGCAATGTCTCCAATCTGGAGGGGATGAAAGCCTGGATCCAGCAGGTTAGAAAAGACGGCGCCGAAGACGCAGAATATGCCGATGAAGACGAGAACCTGGACCGTGAAGAGTCTCTTGAATCGCAGAAGATCGATCCTTCTCAGATAGAAGAAATCACCTGATATGGTATCACATTCGATCTCGATAATCGAAGCGGCGGTTCTGGGAGTGGTTCAGGGTCTGACGGAGTTTCTGCCGATCAGCAGCAGCGCTCATTTGCGAGTGGTGCCCGCTGTGCTGGGCTGGGGAGATCCCGGAGCCGCCTATTCGGCGGTTCTGCAGCTTGGCTCGGTGGTGGCGGTGATCGCCTATTTCTGGCACTATCTGGTTCGGATCAGTCTGGGCACCATCACTGCTTTGAAAAAGCGCGACTACGGCGCCGAGGACTGCCGCCTTGCTTTCGGTATCATAATCGGTACCGCCCCGATCTGCGTGATCGGGCTCCTGGTCAAGAAACTCCTCGAGCAATCGGACAGTCCCCTGCGGGCTCTCTGGCTGGTCGGAACCGCTTCCATCGTCATGGGTCTGCTGCTTGTAATCGCCGAAGTGGTGGGCAAGAGAAAACGCAATCTCAGTAATATGGGAGTGCTCGACGGACTGCTTGTCGGGATCGGTCAGGCTTTCGCCCTGATTCCCGGCTGCTCCAGGAGCGGCTCGACGCTGACGGCGGCTATGCTGCTCGGGTTGAACCGCGCGGATGCCGCGCGGTTCAGTTTCCTGCTGGGCATTCCCGCTATCGTGCTCTCCGGTCTGGTGGAGCTCAAAGAGCTTTTCGAGATCGGCCTGGGCGATTCCGGTCTGCCGGCCCTGGCTATCGGCCTGGTGGCATCGACGGTGGTGAGCTATCTGGCCATCGACTGGATGATCAAGTTTCTCGAAAAACACTCTACCTGGATCTTCGTCGTCTACCGGGTAATCTTCGGCGTCGCGGTGCTTGCCGCTTCGTCGATGCACCTGATCAAGTAGTCGCCCTGACCGGCTTGAGATTGGCAAAACTGGGACCGACCCGGGCCGGCCTGACCTCGATCTTTCTCCAGACATCGCCTCTGACATAAGGCTCTTCTGCAAGCCAGCGGTCGACTTCGGCCCTGGAGTCCATCTCCAGAATAATCACCGAGCCCACCATCTTCTCGGTGTCATCGAGTATGGCGGCGCCGTAGAGCATGGTGCCTTCGTCCCGCATCCGATCGCCCATGGCCAGATGGGCTTCCCTGGCAGCCAGGCGGCGCTCCAGGGCCTGATCGTCTTCGCCGTCATAGCCGATTACCACGAATTGCATTATTGCTCCTCTTTTGTCGTCAGATTCTCAACCCGGGCTTTACTGGCTTCTACGAGCACCGGCGGCTCGATGAGGATCTCTTCACCCCAGGATCCGGTTCCTACCCCGAGAACAGGCTCGTCCATGAGAGTCGCCTCGATGATCGTGCGAAAGCCCTCGGGTTGCCAGGAAAAGGGCGGAATGGAGCCGATTACGTAACCGGTGAGCTCTTTCACTTTCTCCGGTGACGCCAGCTTGATATTGCGAGAGCCGACGGCTTTCTTCAGAAGTCCCGAGACAGCGTTCTGGTCACCGCCCAGCATGATCAGGAGAGACTCGCCCTCGCCGGTCTCGAAAATCAGGGTCTTGACCGCCTGTCTCTCTTTCAGCCCGATAGCCCGAGCTACACTGGCGGCACCTTTCTCGGTGGCGGGGGAAAAGCTGCATCGCTTATAGGGCAGCCGGCGCTGATCTAGATAAGCGTGGCAGGGCAGGCAGACACGGCTCTCTTCATCCATAAGGATGACAGTTTAGCATTCGCGAATCAGATTCCGATGTTGTTAAGAGCCGAGTTCGTCGAATATGGTGGCCGAGCTTTTCTGGATTTCCCTGGCTTCCTCCACCAGACCCTGCTGCAATCTTATGAAAGCGAGATTATTGAGCAGAGCCGCTTTCGCTCCTCGAAGCGCCTCTTTGCCCCGGACAAGCTCCAGCCCCTGGTCGATGGTGAGCTCGGCAAGGAAATAGAAAGCCGAGGAAATCTCTCTGTGAGACTGACGCAGGATTCATAGTATAGAAGTCTATTTCCGTTTGAAGAGATAAATCCCCTGGGAGCCGGCCCATTGGTTCGGGAAGAATTCCAGGACCCGGTAGTCTTTCCTGAAAGAGTCTTCTTTCATGAGCAGGCGGCAGAAGACCTCCAGTGAGACGATGTAAGGAGGTTTGAGATCGGCGACGATAGCTGGATTGATTTCGAGAGCCTTGTTGTCTTCTCGCAACGATAGAGGCGGGTGACCGTATCGGATCACCCGAGGGGAGAGGAGCCCGGCCAGATCGAGGATCGGGCCCGGATGATGAAAGCCTATATAACCAATCTCCGGAGTGGCGAGAAGAGCCGTGGAACCGCCCTGCTCGCGGTTCAGGGCGGCAAGGGCCTGATCGAATTTGATCATGCGGTCGAACTCGGGGCTCCAGTCGAAAGCGATGGCTGAAAGAGCCGGTACCGGTCTGATCACTTGCTGGCTGATCTGGGCGCCGAGAAAGCCTGCAAGAGCCAGCAGGCAAACGACCAGCTTGATTCCCCGGGGCTCGAGCCGTTCGGCTGAAGATGCCAGAGTGGCCACCAGAAACACTGGAAAGAGCGCGAACCAGGCTAGGTACCAGCTGAAAGCCTCGGGATTTTTGTAAGCGAAAATCGCCAGATACAGAATCAGAGTGATGCTATAGATACGGGTTGCTTCCAGTTTGCCTCTCAAAGCGGAGAAAGCGAAAATGCCGAAGATTAGAAGCCCGAAAATCGAGCAGCCCAGTCCGTAATAGAGTCCCGGGGCGGCGACATAAAAGCGTGGGATTATGGTGCCGGTGCCCATCATCCAGAGAGCCATGAAAAAGATCTTGGGATAGCTCGATGGATAGAACATGGCGAGCTTGGCGATCATGCCGTGGGGAATTATGGTGCCGAAATAGAGAAAAACTCCCAGTAGAGCCAGAGCGGCCGTCGAGACCGGAGGCAGCCATAGAAGGAGGGCTCTTTTCCCGCGAGACTTGAGAGACCAGACGAAACAGACCAGGCTGTAGACGGCGCCTTCCGGGCGCACGAAGGGAATCAGGCAGGCGAGCCAGGCAAGCAATCCCGGTTTGTCCCTGAAGATCGCCCAGAGGGATAGAATCAGCATGGTGATGAGAATATGGGCTTCCTTCCCGAAGATCATCTGCTGAGCGGTGAAGGGATCCAGGGCATAGACGGCGGAGGCGAGGAGAGCGCTGAGGCGGCTCTTGTATAGATCGAGTATGAAAAAGTAGATCAGCGCCAGGTTGATCATAGCGAAAATTACATTGGTGAGCTGCGCCAGAACCGGCAGCTCCAGACAGTTGAAGATCTTGCTCAAAACGGCTAGCAGGGCGACATGTATGTATGAGGTGAAGCCCAGGACCCTCTCGCCGGGGTTGTAGTCGAAGCTGATGCCCTCGACCCAGTTTCTGACATAACGAAAATCAATAAACGAGTCGTCCCCGCAGATCGGAAACTGGAGCACCCCCCGCAGTGCCGTGTAGAAGAACAGGGCAGCCATCAGGATGGTTACGGCATTGAAAGAGATAGGGCATGATCTTGGTTCGGCAGGCGTTTCGGAGGAGTCCGCCAGGCGGCGATCCAGATGGGTGCGTCCCAGTGAGATCAGTAGTGCCAGGGGCAGAAAGATCAGAAAACGTGCAAAGGCCGCCGGCACGGTCTCACTAGCCGCGAAGCCCGCATGCTGCGCGGCGAGGCTCTCCGCCGTGGCGGCGGAGAGCAGGCTGAGGCAGTAGAAGAGTGCGAGAATCGCTATGTGAGCCGGCAGGCAGAGTCCTGACTTGGTCTTCTGATTCATTTGAGTATGTTATCCAAATTCACCAGACCCTGATCGATCGAAAGGGCGGGGTTTCGTTTCCTCAGCCTGTCAAGCGCTCGCCCGGGTATGGCCGGCATTCGCCTGATTATGAGCAGCTTCAGGGTTGGAAGCTGCTCCAGGCTCTTTATGCCTTCTTCCCCGACTCCGGTTCCCGATATATTCAGATGCTTCAGCCCGGGAAAGGACCTGACGATCGCTTTGATATCACTGTCGGTGACATTGCAGTTTTCCATATATAGAGTCAGGAGATCGATTTTGCCTGCCAGACAATCCAGATCTCCTCCTTTTATCTCGGTGCCGTCTATGATCAGGCTTTCGAGCCCTCTCATGCTTGCCAGGCAGGGCAGGCAGTTTTTGCTGACGAAAGTATTGCCGATGTTCAAACTCGTAAGGTTCTTAAGGGCAGGGGCCAGAGTAGCGATGCCTCTATCGGTGATGCGTGTGTTCGATAAATTCAGGTCCCGGAGATTCTCCAGGTCTTTCAGGTAGATCATGCCCCGGTCGGTGACCCCGGTGGAGGCGACGCTCAGGACCGCCAGGCTCCTGATCCGGGCTATGCCTGAAAGACCCCTGTCGGTAATGCGGGTCTCGATTAGATTCAGCTTGACAAGAGGCAGCCTGGCGATATGCTCGATACCCCGGTCCGAGATCCTGGTGAAGCCGAGACTCAGATCCTTGAGCCGTTTCATATTCTCCAGACAGCTCAGGGAATCGTCAGTGAGTTCATAATAGTCGGCGGAGAGCCTTTCAGCGTCGAGAGACCTGTTTACCTCGATCCTCAGGGCCCGACTCGCCTCGGATTCTTTGAGCTTGTTGTCCGAGCCCCGGGTGCCGGCCACATGAATGCTCTTGATCTCTGCGATATGCTCCTCGGACTGGTCGACCACCCGGGCGAGGGCAAAAATGGTACAGGCCAGAAGCAGGAGCCCGAATAGAGAAACGAGCATGAAATCCCGGCGCTGCTGGGATTTGCTCTTGCCGCCCGCGTGCTCCTTTCCGGCCAGGTCGACCTCCTGTGGCGCTACTTCAGGCCCTCTGGATCGGTAAGCTCAATCTCGTCGCTTTCTTGAAAATTGGGAAATTTTGGGAGACTGGCGCTGGTCGCCGGGTTCGGGGCGCTCGAGCTGGAGTTGGAACCCGAATTGAGACCAGAACCGGCATTCGAATTATCACCGGTTGCTGCCTGGAGCGCGTTCTGGAAGATGGACATCTTCGCTTTCTTCAACTCCTCTTTCTCTGCTTCGATTCGTTTGCGATCGGCTTCCAGGGCTTCGCGCTCGGCACTGTATTCGGTGACATTCTTCTGGGCTGTCTGCATCTGCTCGCTCAACATGGCCAGAACTTTGAGACCGCCGAGAAAAAGACCCGATAAAACGATCAGAAGGCAGGCAACGAGAAGCGGCCTCGGTCTTCCGGCGGTATGTTTCTCCCGGGGGAAGGTGAGCTCGTCTTTCATCTCCAGGGCGGATTGATAGCGGCTCCAGATATCCTGCTGGGTGGCTCTCTGGATGATACCGTCGAGATGATCCGAAACGTCCGGATTGAGCTTCTGGGGAGAGGCCACGGTGAGAGCCGCCGGGTCCTGACCGGTGAGCAGGAAATACATGGTGCACCCCAGGGCATAGATATCCGAGCGCGGATCCGCGGCTCCCCAGTATTGCTCCGGAGGCGAATAGCCCTGGGAAACGACATGGGTGTTGTCCTCGGTATCCTCGTAAGGTCTGGCGATACCGAAATCCACCAGTTTGACGTGATCCATGACGTCGATCATGATATTGCTGGGCTTGAGATCACGGTAGATGACCGGAGGGTTGTGGGTGTGCAGATAATGGAGAACATCGCAGATCTGTACGGCCCATTCGAGAACTTTCTCTTCGGCGAAAGGCTCCTGGCGTTTCACCAGCATCTCGTGAAGATTGAGACCCTCCACATATTCCATGACCAGGAAAGAGCGCCCGTCCTGGGTGAAAAAGTCGAGCACCCTGACGATATTCGGGTGCGATAAGGAAGCGAGGACCTGGGCTTCCCTGATGAAGAACTGCAGGGCCTTCTCGCGATCCTCTTCCCGAAAGAAATCGTCCTTGAGCTGTTTGACTACGCAAGAGCGCTTCTGATCGCTGAGGTTGGGAAGGTTGAGATCCTGGGCCATGAAGACGGTGCCCATGCCACCCTGACCGAGCTTGTCCGTGACCTGCCAGCGACGGTTGAGAACGTATGGGAACTGTTGTTGGTCCGAATGACCGGAAGATAGAACCATAGTATTAGTATATTAGCGGGCGCCGTTTTCAGCCACTGCCGGCAAGTCCTGCTCCAGTTTCTTGATCTGGGATCGCACGCTGCGATCCACCGGATTCTTGTCCCTGGCCCGGGCCAGCATCTTCTTTGCCTGCTCGAGATCGCCGGTCTCCTTCAATGCGGTGGCATACATTATGAGCTCTTCCGGGTCGAGATCGCGGTTCTTGATACAGGCGGCGAATCCGCTGATTGCCTGGCGATACTGCTTGAGCCGGTAGTGGCAGCGAGCTTCTATGCAGCTGGTCGCCAGACCGGCTTCGGTTTCCGGGTTGATATGAGTGAGCTCGCCCAGGGCTTCTTTGTATTTGCGAGTCTCATACAGAAGACGGGCCAGGAGCAGGCGAGAATTCTCTCTGCCCGGGTCCTCTTCCAGGATGCTCTCCAGGCACTTCCGGGCGTCTTTGAATTTCTCGTCCTCGAAAAAGAGCTCGGCGAGCCTGTAAGCAGCTTCGAGATCGTCTGAGTCTCTGTCAACCAGCTCTTTGAAATAAGCCACAGCTTCTTTCTTCTTGCCGGCCAGGGTAAGTACCCGACCGTGAAGCATGCGAACTTTTCGCTCGTCCGGATACTTGATCGATGAGGCGGACTCGAAAGCTTCTTCCACCTTGCCCTGTCTGGCGAGAATCTCCACCTTGAGCTCGGCCATTTTGAGATTGTCCGGATTGAGGGTGAGAGACTCCCGGGCGCAGTCCTCGGCTTTTTCATAGTCGCCGTTTCTGGCGTAGGACTCGGCCAGCTCTTGCAGCACGAGGATGTTGCGCGGGTAGCGCTTTCTCGCTTGCTCGAGAAGAGGAAGGGCTTGCGGATCCTTCGCCAGGGACAGGACCTCCGCCCGTGCCACTATCGATACAGGCATATCCGGCACCAGCTTATAGGCGGCATCGGACTCTCTCATGGCTTCCTCGAGCTGGCCGAGCCTGGCGTGACAGAGAGCCGAGACGGCCATGAAAAACGGTCGGCGCATCTGCTTGCTTCGCAGGGGATCGATGACATTGTTCGCCTTCATGGCCTGGTCGTCGGCAAGATAGATCATGGCCAGGTTCAGCCGCGGCGAGCGGGCCTGCGGTTTGAGATCAAGGGCGCGCTCGAAGATCCGCATGGCACGCCCGTCGTCACCCTGCTCCCTGAGCACCAGCCCGTAGTGGTTGAGCAATTCGACATTTCTAGGATCCAGCTGCACCGCCCTGGTCAGATGTTTCTCGGCTCTGGCGAAATCCCCTTTCATGATCTGGCACCAGGCTTTGCCGAACTGGGCGGAAGGATCGTCTGCATCCAGGGCTATCCATGAATCGAGTACTTTCTCGGCGGCTGCGTAATTGTTCTGATCGAGATAGATCATGGCGATCTGATCCAGCGCCAGGACATGCTGGGGATTGAGGGTGAGGGCGTTCTCGAAGTGGACCAGGGCCTGGTTGATGTCTCCCTGGGCCTTATAGAGCATACCCAGCTGGTATTGCAGATTGGGGCTCTCGGGATGCGCCTCGGCAGCTTTTTTTGCCTGCTCCACCGATTCTTCCAGACGTCCGCTGGTGATCAGGCGGTAAATGATAGCGATACTGCTTGTCTCATCGGCACTGGCCGGCGCCTCGCCAGTGTCCTGGGAGGCGGATCCCGGGCTTACCGAGCTGGCGTCGAGAAGAGACCGGGCGCTGGCTAGCTTGTACTGGATCTCCGGTCTCTGGGGGCTTATGTCGGCGGCGATCTTGAGATGCTTGATGGCATCGTCCAGCATACCCAGGGCCAGATAAGTGGATCCGAGCTCGAATTGAGCATCGGGGGAATGAGGGGCGATCTCCACAGCTTTGCTGAGTTGCTCCAGGGCATCCATATTCTTGCCCTGCAAAAGGTCGATTCTGCCGATACCAAGATAACCGAGAATGTTGTCCGGTGCGCGGTCTCTCAATCGGACATACTCCTGGCGGGCCCGGTCATAGTTGCCTTCGGCAAAGGCTTTTTCGGCTTCTTCCAGAACCTGGACCAGATCGTTGATCTGGCTCTGTTCAACCGGCTTCTCTGCCGGAGCCTTCTCCGCGGCCGCGTTTTTCTCTGCGGCCGGGACCGGAGTCGAAAAGATCGGCAAGACCAGCGGCAAGATAAATAGCGCCGCGAATGTGATCGCTCTGTGCTTTGAAGTTCTCATTTAAGAAGCTCGTTCTCTTTGAGCATGGACCGGAACAACTCCAGACCTTTTATATGATCGTCGCTCAACTGGTAATTTAGTTCCCCTGTATAGTAATGTCTCAGCCTTTCCCGGCCGAGACCGGTCTTTCGGCCGGCAGCCTCGAGCACTGCCTCGAAACAATCGGAGAGACCAGCCTTGCAGGCGAGGTCGAGGGCTCGGGCAGTGCTCTCAAAAGATTCTTCGTTGGCGGAAACGAAGGCGGAGCGTCCCACCCAGAGCCCGAAGACCATGGGAAGACCGGTCCTGTCCCACCACCACCGGCCCAGATCCGTACGGGCCAGTCTGGATCTGAGGGATTCGTCCGCTTTCAGGGCATGGTCGCCAATTAGAAGCATCCCGGCGAAGTCATGTCCATTGCCTCTCAACCCGTCGCTCTCAATCAGCTCGTCGAGCGCGACCGGGCTCAATACAAGCAACTCCGGCATTTTTCCGGTGCACTCATAGATCATCAGCTTGAGCAGATTGATCGAGGTCAGGGACGTATCAGGCACGGCAACCGGTTTGTCCGGCAGGCGCTCCAGGCTCTCCTCATGGAAGAAGAGGACGCTTCCCACATCGCCCCGGCTGGCGATAGAAAGACCGGGAAGCAAGGTGAGCCCCTGACGGTCTCGATTTTGCAGATAGAAAAAGGAGCTCACCGCGCTGATATCGAGCTCCCCCCGTCCGAGCATCTCATTCAGCCGGGCGGGATTGTCAGGATAAAACTCCGCCTCGAGCTCGATATCCACCTTTCCCTGGCTGATTGGCAGGTTGACAGGCAGACAGTTGCTGAAGTCGATCTGTCCGATCCGGGTGATTGTCGATACTGATTTGCTCAAAGTCGCTCCTCGACCGAAGCTGAGTATAGTATATCCTGTAAAATCAGGGAAAAATTACGAGGTATTGTCTGTGCGCGCAGTGGATCTGATCCTGAGAAAACGCAATGGCCTGGAGCACGACCGGGCGGAGATCGACTTTCTGGTCCAGGGGATCATGTCCGAGACACTCCCTGATTACCAGCTTGCTGCCTGGCTCATGGCCGTTTGCTGGCAGGGACTCAGCGACCGGGAGACTGCCTGGCTCACGGATGCCATGTGCCGCTCCGGGGAGGTCCTCGACCTGAGCTCTATTGGCGAGTTCGTCGGCGACAAGCACAGCACCGGAGGGGTGGGGGACAAGACCACCCTGGTTTTCGTGCCTCTCATGGCGGCAGCCGGCATCCCCATGGCCAAGCTCTCCGGCCGTGGACTGGGACACACAGGCGGAACCATCGACAAGCTCGAGGCCATTCCTGGCTTCAATTGCTCCCTGACCAAAGACCAGTTCATCGCCCAGGTGAAAGAAATCAAGATGGCGGTGGCAGGCCAGACAAGCGAGCTTGCTCCTGCTGACGGCAAGGTCTATGCTCTCCGGGATGTCACCGGCACAGTGGAGTCCATCCCACTGATTGCCGCCTCGGTCATGTCCAAAAAACTGGCTGCCGGCTCCAATCTGATCATTCTCGATGTCAAATGCGGCCGGGGCGCTTTCATGGACACCGAGGAAAAAGCCAGACAACTGGCTGCCACCATGGCCGGGGTCGGGCGAGCGCTAAACAAACCGGTCACCGCCGTGGTCACCGATATGGAGCAGCCTCTCGGGCGGGCTGTCGGTCACAGCGTCGAGGTGGCGGAGGCCATCGATACTCTCAAAGGAGGGGGTCCCGAAGACCTTCGGGAGCTCTGTCTTTCGCTTGGCTCCCTGGCTCTGGTGATTGCCCGCAAAGCCAATCACGAGAAGGAGGCCCGGGAGATCCTGGCGGATCTCCTGGACGGTGGTGCCGCTCTCGCATGTTTCCGCACCCTGGTCAAAGCCCAGGGAGGCGAGGAGGCGGTGGTGGACGATTACTCGATAATGCCTCAGGCTCCATTGGTTATTGAGCTTCTCAATCCGGAGAGCGATGATGTCTGGGTCGAGCACCTGGACGGCAGGAAAGTCGCCGAAGCGTGCAAGCTCATGGGTGCCGGTCGGGTCAAGAAGGGAGACCCGATCAATCTGGCTGTAGGAGTGGTTCTCGAAGCCAAAGTGGGCAGCCGGGTAGCGGCCGGGGGGCCACTAGCCCTGGTTCACTGCGAGTCTGAGAAGCAGTTCGAGGAAATCAAAGACGTCCTTCTATCGGCATTCACTTTCAGCGCCAGAGAAGTAGCGGTACCATCTCTGGTGAAAGCGAGCGTATCCTGATTTGGTGGCACGCCTGGTAAGTTTCAGGGCTTTCGATGCCGCCAGCAATATGGCAGTGGACGAGGCCATGCTGGACGCTCATCTTGAAGGCCAGACGCCGCCGACCTTGCGTCTCTATGGCTGGTCACCGCCGGCGGTTTCGATCGGCTACGGTCAGAAGCTCGAGGATGATTTTATCAAGCGATGCCGGGAAGAAGGCATCGATATCGTTCGCCGGCCGACCGGGGGCAGGGCGGTCCTGCACATGAACGAGCTCACCTATGCCTTTGTCGGCACTGCAGGCAGTGACGGGTTTCTCGAAGACTCGATCATCGGGGCTTACCGGCAGATCTGCCAGGGGGTTGTCGAAGCCCTCCATAGCCTGGGGGTAGATGTCGAAGTGGGCACTTCCCGGAAGAGTTACCGGGACTACTCCGATTGTTTCCAGGCAACCACCACTGCCGATCTCCATATGAACGGTCGCAAAATGGTGGGCAGTGCCCAGCTTAGACGGGGCCGGGGCGTCCTCCAGCACGGATCTATATTGCTCGATCAGGATCAGGATCTGCTTCCCCGCCTGCTTTCAGGAGATGGTTCGTCTAAGGGAAAGGCCGACCGTCATGCCAATCTCTTCGAGATTCTGGACCGTGAGGTGGCCACGGCAGATCTCGAAGAAGCCATGAAAGCCGGTTTCGAGAAGTCTTTTGGGTTCGAGCTTGTCCAGTCCGAGCTTTCGGCCGGCGAAGTCGAGCTGGTGGAAAGGTACAAGAGCAAATATCTGGCCTGATTGGTCGGGGCAGGTCATCAGCAGTCCAGTTCTGTTTGGTTCAGTTTTTGGGGGGCAGGTCAGACTGGGGCCAATCTTCGTTGCTCCTAATATCAAATCAGCTATAGGGGTTGTTTTCGTGCGATCACAGCCGTCAGCTGTTCGGGCAACGACGGCGGACAAATCCCTAAATGAGCTTTCGACTTTGCCGGGTAAGCAGGGACCTGTACAATGGAGATAGACGGATCACGGGAATTACTAATGGACAATTCGTACGAGAGACTAACTAGTTCACCCTGAAATTTGTGACCTGAAACCGCCAATCGGTGAGTTGTCAGGCGCGCATCTCGCATCGAAATGACCAGATTCTAATCGCTGGGATCGCCGATGGTGCGGGAGAAAAAGGTCGGTCA
>Ga0226835_1000326_pt1 | contig 64483 bp, 66 predicted proteins | sample LAC_MetaG_1_FD_163627 | JGI IMG/M metagenome (GOLD analysis project Ga0226835, IMG submission 163627) | Anaerobic ammonium oxidizing microbial communities from anammox membrane bioreactor (MBR) in UC Berkley, California, United States -... | ecosystem: Engineered > Bioreactor > Anaerobic >...
TCGTGTCATCCAGCGACGGGCATACGGCTTGCGCGACGAGGAATACCTGCGCCTGAAAATCCTCACTTGCATGCTGCCACCCCTCTGATTTATGACATTTGTACCCACACGATTTCCTGAAGACCCACTTTTTTTATTTCGCCTTTATCGGCGCCTTTTCACCCTACTTTTCCCTTTACCTGAAGTCGCTGGCCTTCCCGGCCTGGGAGATCGGCGTGCTGATGACGCTGATGCAGGTGATGCGTCTGCTGGCGCCGAACTTGTGGGGCTGGCTGGCCGACCGCCTCGGCGCCAAGACGCCCATCGTGCGCGGCACGGCCCTGTTGAGCCTGCTCGGCTTCGTGTCCTTTTTTTTCGCCGATTCCTTCGCCGGATTCTTCCTCGGCATGGCGCTGCTCGCCTTCTTCTGGAGCGCCTCGCTGCCTCTGGTCGAGGCGCTGACCTTCGCACACCTCGGCGCACGGGCCAGCCGCTATGGCGCCATCCGCCTGTGGGGGTCGGTCGGTTTCATCGCGGCCGTGCTCGGACTGGGCGGGTTGCTCGAGTGGCTGCCGCTTGCCTCGACGCTGTGGGTCTTGCTCGGTTTGCTGGGCTGCATCCTGGCCAGTGCGCTGGCCCTGCCGGAACAGCGCGAGGAGCGGCACGATACCGATCATCAGCCCATTGGCGATATCCTGCGCCGGCGCGAGGTGAGGGCGCTGTTCGCCGCCTGCTTCTTCATGGCCGCGGCACACGGCGCGCTCTACGTGTTCTATTCCATCTATCTGGTCGATCGCGGCTATGGCACCGGGCTGGTCGGCCTGTTATGGACCCTCGGCGTAGTGGCGGAGATCGGCGTGTTTTCCTGCCAGCCGCGGCTCTTTCGCCGCTTTTCGCCGCGCTCGATCCTGCTGTTCAGTTTCAGTTGCGCGGTGCTGAGGTTTCTCCTGATCGGCTGGGGAGCGACGTGGCTCGCCGTTCTGCTTTTCGCGCAGCTGCTGCATGCGGCGACCTTCGGTGCTTATCATGCCGCAGCGGTGGCGACCGTTAGCCGCTGGTTCGCCGGCCGCCACCAGGCGCGCGGCCAGGCGCTGTACGGCAGCCTGTCCTTTGGGGCGGGCGGCTTGCTGGGCGGCTTGCTGAGCGGCTGGGCCTGGGACGCCGTCGGCCCCAGCCTGACTTTTACCCTGAGCGCGGTTTTTGCACTTGCCGGCGGGCTGCTGCTACGGCAAGGCTGGAGCTGGGAGGTCTGCTGAAGACGATGGCACGGGCGATTCCTGCTGCGCTGCCGCAAAGGGATTTCGTTTTCGATATAATTCAAAAACTTTGCAACACAATCCGTTGAAGCGGAAGGGGGGGCGAGTTCATGCAGCGCTGGAATGGTTTATTTTTTCTCTTGGCAGCCTTGGCCTTGGCGGCCTGCCATACCGTGGAAGGGATCGGCAAAGACATTCAGGCGGGCGGCAAGGCGGTCGAGAAGGCCGCGAAGTGACGTTGTGCCGAATTGAATCGTGAAAGGGCGGTAATGAAGATCTGTGTATTGCCGGGCGACGGCATCGGCCCCGAAATCGTCGGACAGGCCGTGCGCGTGCTCGAGGCGCTGCGCCAGGACGGCATCAGGCTGGAAATGGAGACGGCGCTGCTGGGCGGCTGTGCGGTGGATGCGGCGGGCGATCCCTACCCCGAGGCGACCCGCAAGCTGGCACGCGCGGCCGATGCGGTGCTGCTCGGCGCCGTCGGCGGCCCGCAGTACGACACGCTGCCGCGCGAACAGCGGCCTGAGCGCGGCCTGCTCGGCATCCGCAAGGACCTCGGCCTGTTCGCCAACCTGCGGCCGGCGGTGCTGTATCCCGAGCTCGCCAATGCCTCCAGCCTCAAGCCCGAGGTGGTGGCGGGGCTGGACATCCTCATCGTGCGCGAACTGACCGGCGACATCTACTTCGGCGAGCCGCGCGGAATCGAGACCCGCAACGGCGAGAGGATCGGCATCAACACCATGATCTACTCCGAGAGCGAGATCCGCCGCATCGCGCGCGTCTCCTTCGAGGCGGCGCGCAAGCGCAGCCGCAAGCTCTGCTCGGTGGACAAGATGAATGTGCTGGAATGCACCCAGCTGTGGCGCGACGTGGTGACGGACGAGGCGAAGAACTACCCCGATGTCGAGCTGTCGCACATGCTGGTGGACAATGCCGCCATGCAGCTGGTACGCAACCCGAAGCAGTTCGACGTGGTGGTGACGGGCAACATGTTCGGCGACATCCTCTCCGACGAGGCCTCGATGCTGACCGGCTCCATCGGCATGCTCCCTTCGGCCTCGCTCGACGAGAAGGGCAAGGGCCTCTACGAGCCGATCCACGGCTCGGCGCCGGACATCGCCGGCCAGGGCATCGCCAATCCGCTGGCGACCATCCTGTCGACGGCGATGATGCTGCGCTACAGCTTCGGCCAGGAGGCGGCCGCAGTGCGCATCGAGAGCGCAGTGAAGAAGGTGCTCGCCCAGGGCCTGCGCACCGGCGACATCTTCGAGGCGGGCATGAAGAAGGTCGGCACGCGGGAAATGGGCGACGCGGTGATCGCGGCGCTGTGAGCTAACGCTATCTAGGAATTCCAAATGAAACGAGTGGGCCTGGTGGGCTGGCGCGGCATGGTCGGCTCCGTGCTGATGCAGCGCATGATGGAGGAACGGGATTTCGATCACATCGAGCCGATCTTCTTCACCACTTCCCAGGTCGGCGGCAAGGGCCCGGCCATCGGCCGGGACGTGCCGGCGCTGCAGGACGCGCGCGATGTCGATGCGCTGAGGACGATGGACATCGTCATCTCCTGCCAAGGCGGCGATTACACCACCGAGGTTTTCCCCAGGCTGCGCGGGGCCGGCTGGAGCGGCCACTGGATCGACGCTGCCTCCTCGCTGCGCATGAAGGACGACACGGTCATCATCCTCGACCCGGTCAACCTGGCCGTCATCAAGAACGCCCTCGCGCGCGGCGACCGCAACTGGATCGGCGGCAACTGCACGGTCAGCCTGATGCTGATGGCGGTCGGCGTGCTCTTCCAGCGTGACCTGGTCGAATGGATGAGCGCCATGACCTATCAGGCGGCTTCCGGCGCCGGCGCACAGAACATGCGCGAATTGCTGACGCAGATGGGCGAGGTGCATCGCGTGGCGAAGGGTCTGCTCGACGATCCGGCGTCGGCCATCCTCGACATCGATCGTGAAGTCGCCGGTATCCTGCGCGAAGAGACCTTTCCGACGGCGAATTTCGGCGTGCCGCTGGCCGGCAGTCTGATCCCCTGGATCGACAAGGAACTCGAGAACGGCCAGAGCCGCGAGGAATGGAAGGGGCAGGCGGAGACCAATAAAATCCTCGGCCGCGAAGCCAGTCCGGTGCCGGTCGACGGCATTTGCGTGCGTGTCGGCGCCATGCGCTGCCACAGCCAGGCCCTGACCCTGAAGCTGAAACAGGACGTGCCGACCGATGAGGTCGAGGCGATGATCGCCGCCTCGAATGCCTGGGTGAGGGTGGTGCCGAACAAGCGCGACGTGACCATCCGCGAACTGACGCCGACGGCCGTCACCGGTACCCTGTCGGTGCCCGTGGGGCGATTGCGCAAGCTCAACATGGGGCCGCAGTACCTGGGAGCATTCACCTGCGGCGACCAGCTGTTATGGGGCGCGGCCGAACCATTGCGCCGCATGCTGCGGATTCTGCTCGAAGCCTGAGCCGTAGCGGGGCCGGATTGCCGCCCGAACCGGTTGATTTCCAGCCGGCCTTGGCCAGAAATATCATGAGGAAGTTTAGCTTGCATAGCTAAGCTCATGATGTTATGTTACTTGTTCGGAAACTCTCCGCGAGGGGGACGCGGTGCATAAAAAAATCCTGAGATTCTCATTAAAGGCCGGCCTCTTGGCATCGGCTTTGGCCGCCTTGCCGATGGGCGCGAACGCTGCAGGTCTGGGGCGGATTGCGGTGCTGTCTTCTCTGGGGCAACCGTTGCGTGCAGAGGTGGAATTGAGCGCATCGCGAGAGGAATTGTCCTCGCTCTCGGCACGCCTGGCCTCTCACGACGCCTTCAAACAGGCCGGCATCGAATACGTCCCGGCCCTGTCCGGCATCAAGCTGGTCATCGACAAGCGCAGCGGGGGGCAACCGGTGATCCGACTGACCACGGATCGCCCGATCAACGAGCCTTTCCTGGATCTGCTCATCGAACTGAACTGGATCTCTGGCCGCCTGGTGCGGGAATATACTTTCTTGTTGGATCCGGCGCCGGAAGTCCTTGCCCGCAAGCCCGCCGCCGTCCCTGCAGCCAAGCGTGAAGCAGCCGTTGCCCAGTCTTCGCCGGTGCTCGCCCCCAAGCAGCCTGAAACGCGCACTGAAGAGAAACCGGGCGCGGACAAGCCCGAGCAGCCCCGGCCGGCCGGCGAGGGCCAGGCCCATGAAGTCAAGAAGGGCGAATACCTGCGCAAGATTGCCGCCGAAACCCAGTACGAGGGCGTCAGCCTCGACCAGATGCTGGTGGGGATTTTCCGCAACAACAAGGATGCTTTCATCGGCAACAACATGCATCGCATGAAGGCCGGCAAGATTCTGCAAATCCCGGATCGCGACGCCGTTGCCGCGGTGGACGTCAAAGAGGCGCGCAAGACCATATCGGTGCAAACCGCCGATTTCAATGCCTACCGCCAGAAGCTGGCTTCGGCCGCTGCCGGCTCGGAAGCACCCAAGGAGGAAGCCGCCAAGCAGGTGGCCACGGGCAAGATTGGCGCCAAGGTCGAAGAGAAGATCCCCGCGCCTGCCGAGGCCAAGGATCAATTGAAGGTATCCAAGGCCGAGGCCGCCAAGGAGGCCCGCACCGCCCAGGGCAAGATCGCGGCGCTGGAAGAGGATCTCGCGGCCAAGGAGCGTGCCCTCAAGGAAGCGCAGTCGCGTCAGGCCGACCTGGAGAAAAACGTCAAGGAGCTGCAGAAACTGCTCGAACTGAGGAACCAGAATCTCGCCGAGCTGCAGAAACAGGCGATGGCGAAAACCGCACCTCTGTTGCCCGAGACGAAAAAGCCCGAAGCGCCTGCTCCGGTCGCACCGGCGCCGGCAGCCGCCCCGGTCGCCGCGCCGGCCGCGGAAGCGAAACCGGCGGAAAAACCCGTGGAACCGGCCAAGCCCGAGGCGCTTGCCACCAAGCCTGCCGAGGCTGAGAAACCGGTTGAGGCGGCCAAGCCCGCGGAGGAAGTCAAGCCTGCCGAAGCAGCCAAGCCTGCGGAAGCAGCAAAACCCGCAGAGGCGCCGATAGCGCCTGCGCCGAAGAAGACACCGCCTGCGCCGCCTCCGCCAGAGCCGGATTTCCTCGATGAGGTGCTGGACAATCCGGCCATTCTCGGCGGTGGGGTGCTGGTGCTGGGCCTGCTTGGCTTCATCGCCTATCGCCAGCGCCAGAAGAAGAAACTTCAGGAAGGCGGCGAGGCGCCGCCGACCACCACCACGGCCAACCTGACGGCCAATTCCGTCTTCGGCGCCACCGGCGCGCAGAGTGTCGACACGACCGGCAGTTCGATGGCGACGGATTTCAGTCAGGGTTCGATCAGCGCCATCGATGCCGACGAGGGTGTCGATCCGGTGGCGGAGGCCGATGTGTACATGGCCTACGGCCGCGACGCGCAGGCGGAGGAAATCCTCCTCGACGCGCTCAAGACCGATCCGACCCGTACCGCCATTCACGTCAAGTTGCTGGAGATTTACGCCGGCCGCAAGAACAACAAGCAGTTCGAGACCCTGGCCAGCGACTTGTATGCGCAGACGGGGGGCGTTGGCGTGGATTGGGAAAAAGCCGCCGCGATGGGACAGAAGCTCGATCCGTCCAATCCGCTCTATGGCGGAAGCGCGGGCGGCGAGAAGCAGGCCATGCACACCGACACGACCGTCATCGTCCAGCCCGGCGAAAAGCAGATGCGCGATACCTGGACCATGCCGGGGGAACTGAGCCAGATCTCCGAAGCCGTGGAAAAAGGTGGCACGGCTACCGCGATCCTGGAAAAACCGGTTGAAGCAGCCGCGGCGGCGCCTGCCGCGGGGGCCCCGGCGCTGGATTTCGATCTCGACCTGGGTTCGCCTCCGCAGCCTGTTGCGGCGCCGGCTGCACCGGCTGCTGCAGCGGCCGCGGCCCCAGCCGGCCTGGACTTCGACCTTGGGCTCGATTTCAAGCCGGCCGTCAGCAACGCCGCCGAATACCATCCTGAAGCGACCGTGGTCATGAGTGCGTCTGCCGCAGCCCAGCAGCCGGCCGCCGATCTGGCGCTCGACATCAAACTCGACGAACCCGCGCCGGCCGCGGCGGACGAAGGCATGCATTTCGATCTCGACCTGGGCGCCCCGGCTGCGCCTGCCGCACCGCCATCTGCCGAGGTGGTCGATCTCGAAAAAACCTTCGCCGGAGGCAGTGCGCTGGATTTCGACTTCAACATCGGCGCACCTCCGGCTGCGCCGGCGCCCAAGGCCGAGCCCGATATCGGCCTCGGCGCCATCAGCCCTGACCTCGGCCAGGTCGCGGCGGCCGTGCCCGCAGCCGACGTCCCCGCCGGCGACGAGGTGGCGACCAAACTCGAATTGGCCAAGGCCTACGAGGAGATGGGCGACAAGGAAGGCGCGCGCGAATTGCTGGGCGAAGTCGCCAAGGAAGGCAATGCCGAGCAGCAAGCCAAGGCGCAGAGCATGCTCGCCAAGCTGAGCTGAGCGACCTGGCGGAGGGCGGCCTGCCCTCCGCCTTTTTATCTTCCCGATGCTGCACCCGACCGTTCGCCTCCTTGCCTGGGGCGTGGCGGCCGCGCTGGTTCATTGGCTGTCGTTGACTGGCTTGGCGCTGGCCTGTGCCGCGGCGCTGGCGGCAAGCGTGTGGCTGGCGCGGCCGCGGCTGCTCCTGTTGCTGAAGCGCACCCGCTGGCTGATCCTCACCCTGCTCACGCTGTTTGCCCTGACGACCCCGGGCATCTACCTGCTGCCCGTACTGGGCGATCTTGGCCCGACCGAGGAAGGGCTGCGGCTCGGCCTGGAGCACTTGCTGCGGCTTGTTTTCGTGCTGGCCAGCCTGGCCCTTCTCCTGCAGAGCACGGCGGTCGATGAACTGGTGGCCGGCGTCCATGACCTGATCCGTCCCTTGTCGTGGCTTGGTCTGGATCGCGGCCGCGTGGCGTTGCGCCTGATGCTGGTGTTGCATTATGTCGAACGGGCGCCGCCGGGCCGCCACTGGCGGGAATGGCTGCGGGGCGAGTCGGACGAGGGGGCGCCCCTGACGCTCCGTCTGCAAGTACGGTCTCTCGCCGCCGCCGATTTCGCCGTGCTGGCGGGACTGACTTTTGCCGTGGCCGCTTTCATCGGAATTGCATCGTGAGAATTGTCCTGGGGCTCGAGTACGACGGCGCCGCCTTCGCCGGCTGGCAGACACAGCCGCAGGGCAACACCGTGCAGGATGCGGTGGAGCGGGCGCTGGCCGAAATCGCCGGCGCGCCGGTGCGCACGACCTGCGCCGGCCGCACCGACGCCGGGGTACATGCCGCGGCCCAGGTCGTGCATTTCGACACTCCGGCGGCCCGTCCGGAGAACGCCTGGGTGCGCGGCGTGAATGCGCACCTGCCGGACAGCATCGCCGTGCGCTGGGCGCGCGTGGTGGCGGACGATTTCCATGCGCGCTTTTCCGCACGATCGCGCAGCTACCGCTACGTGCTGGTCAATCATGCCGTGCGTCCCGCCCTCATGTATGGCCGGGTCGGCTGGTTCCATCTGCCGCTCGACCTTGCGGCCATGCAGGCAGGTGCCGCGCATCTCGTCGGCGAACGGGATTTTTCCGCCTTCCGTGCCGTCGAGTGCCAGGCCAAGACGCCGGTGAAGACGCTGCACCGTGCGGAAGTGCGTCGGCAAGGCGACTGTGTCATTTTCGACTTTCACGCCAGCGCCTTCCTGCACCACATGGTGCGCAACATGGTCGGCGCCCTCGTCTATGTCGGCAAGGGCGCGCACCCTTCGGAATGGATCGCCGAACTGATCGCCAGCCGCGACCGCAGCCTGGCGGCGCCGACCTTTTCTCCCAATGGCCTGTATCTCTCCGGCGTCGAGTACGAGGCGCGCTGGCAGTTGCCCCTGAATGGCCGTATCATCGCGCCTTTCGATCCGCTTTCCCTCTGACATTGCTCCGCACCCGCATCAAGATCTGCGGTATAACCCGCCCCGAGGATGCCCGCGCCGCGGTCGAACTGGGCGCGGATGCCCTCGGCCTGGTCTTCTACGAGCCCAGCCCGCGCAGCGTCAGCCTCGAGCAGGCTTGGGAGATCGCCCGCATCGTGCCGCCCTTCGTCACCCTGGTCGGCCTGTTCGTGAACGAGACCAAGCTTACGGTGCGGCGCACCATGGAGGCGGTGCCGATCCAACTGCTGCAGTTTCATGGCGAGGAGGAGGAGTCCTTCTGCCGTTCCTTCCATGCCCCGTACATAAAGGCGGCGCGGGTGAGGCCGGGCCTCGATTTGGTAAAATGCGCGGCGTCCTATCCCTCTGCGCAGGGCTTGGTGCTCGACGCCTACGTCGAGGGTTACGGCGGCGGCGGCAAGACCTTCGACTGGTCGCTGATCCCGTCGCGCCTGCCGCTGCCGCTGATTCTGTCGGGCGGCCTGGATGCCGACAACGTGGCCGGGGCGGTGCGTGCCGTGCGGCCGTGGGCGGTGGATGTCAGCAGCGGGGTGGAAGCCGCCAAGGGAATCAAGGACGCTGGCAAAATCGCCGCGTTCATAGCTGGAGTAAAGCATGCAGATGTATGACCTGCCCGATGCGCGCGGCCATTTCGGCCCCTACGGCGGCACCTTCGTCGCCGAGACGCTGATCGAGGCGCTCGACGAGCTCAAACGCGCCTACGCCGAAGCCCGCGCCGATCCCGCCTTCAAGGCCGAGTTCGAGTACGAGCTCAAGCACTACGTCGGCCGCCCCAGCCCGATCTATCACGCGAAACGCTGGTCGGAACTGCTCGGCGGGGCGCAGATCTACCTCAAGCGCGAGGACCTCAACCACACCGGCGCGCACAAGGTGAACAACTGCATCGGCCAGGCCATGCTGGCGCGCCGCATGGGCAAGCCGCGCGTCATCGCCGAGACCGGCGCCGGCCAGCACGGCGTCGCCACCGCCACCGTCGCCGCCCGCTACGGCATGGAATGCGTGGTCTACATGGGCAGCGAGGACGTCAAGCGCCAGGCCGCCAACGTCTACCGCATGAAGCTGCTCGGTGCCCGCGTGGTGCCGGTGGAATCCGGCTCGAAGACGCTGAAAGACGCGCTGAACGAGGCCATGCGCGACTGGGTGACCAACGTCGGCAATACCTTTTACATCATCGGCACCGTGGCCGGCCCGCATCCCTACCCGATGATGGTGCGCGACTTCCAGTCGGTGATCGGCGAGGAGTGTCGCGTGCAGATGCCGGAACTGGCGGGACGCCAGCCGGACGTCGTCATCGCCTGCGTCGGCGGCGGCTCCAATGCCATGGGCATTTTCTACGACTATATTCCCGATGAATCCGTGAAGCTGATCGGCGTCGAGGCGGCCGGCTACGGCCTGGCCAGCGGCCATCACGCCGCCTCGCTGGTCGCCGGCAGGCCCGGCGTGCTGCACGGCAACCGCACCTATCTGCTGCAGGACGAGAACGGCCAGATCATAGAGACGCACTCGGTTTCCGCCGGACTCGACTATCCCGGCGTCGGCCCCGAGCACGCCTGGCTGAAGGACAGCCACCGCGCCGACTATGTCGCCGTCACCGACGACGAGGCGCTGGCCGCCTTCCATGCCCTGTGCCGCTACGAGGGCATCATCCCGGCGCTGGAGTCCGCGCACGCACTGGCCTACGCCGCCAGGCTGGCGCCGACGCTGCCGAAGGACAAGCTGCTGCTGGTGAACCTCTCCGGCCGCGGCGACAAGGACATGCACACCGTGGCGGAGAAATCGGGAATCCAGTTCTGATGTCGCGCATCCGGAAAACCTTCGAGCAACTCGCCGGTCGGGGGCGCAAGGCCCTGATCCCCTTCATCACCGCCGGCGATCCCGAGCCCGCCCAAACCCTGCCGCTGATGCGTGCGCTGGTGGCCGGCGGCGCCGACATCATCGAGCTGGGCGTGCCCTTTTCCGACCCGATGGCGGACGGCCCGACCATCCAGCGCGCCTCCGAACGGGCGCTCAAGCATGGCATGTCGCTACGCCGGGTGCTCGCCATCGTGCGTGAATTCCGTGCCGGCGATGTCGACACACCGGTGGTGCTGATGGGCTATGCCAATCCGATCGAGGCGATGGGGATCGACGCCTTCGCCGCCGAGGCGAAGCAGGTGGGTGTGGATGGCGTGCTGGTGGTGGATTACCCGCCGGAGGAGTGTGCGGACTTCGCAGCAAAGCTAAAGGCCGTCGGCCTCGATCCGATTTTCCTGCTGGCGCCGACATCGACCGACGAGCGCTTCGGCCAGGTGGCCGAGGTCGGCAGCGGCTACATCTACTACGTTTCGCTGAAGGGCGTCACCGGCGCCGGGCATCTCGATCTCGACGAGGTGGCGCGGCGCATTCCGGCCATCCGCCAGAAGGCCGGCATGCCGGTCGGCGTCGGCTTCGGCATCCGCGACGCGGCAAGCGCGCGGCGCATCGCCGCCGTGGCCGACGCGGTGGTGATCGGTAGCCGCATCATCGAGGAGATCGAGAAAAGCCCGCGCGAGCAGGCTGCCGTTAATGTCACGGCATTCCTGCGCGGCATCCGCGCTGCGCTCGACGAGCCGGCCGTTTCCAAGGAGGCGTCATGAGCTGGTTGCAAAAGCTGCTCCCGCCCAAGATCAAGCGCGCCGAAGGTGCCAAGAAATCGATCCCCGAGGGCCTCTGGTGCAAGTGCCCGAGCTGCGAGGCCACGCTCTATAGCTCGGATCTCGAGAAGAACCTCGGCGTCTGCCCCAAGTGCGGGCATCACCATCGCCTGGGTGCCCGCGCCCGGCTCGATCTGCTGCTCGACCCCGAAGGCCGCTTCGAGATCGGCGCCGAGGTGCTGCCGGTCGATCCGCTCAAGTTCAAGGACAGCAAGCGCTATCCGGAGCGGCTCAACGCCGCCGTAGACGAGACCGAGGAGGGCGACGCGCTGGTGGTGATGCAGGGCGCGGTGAAGACCCTGCCGCTGGTGGTTGCCGCCTTCGAGTTCGACTTCATGGGCGGCTCGATGGGCTCGGTGGTTGGCGAACGCTTCGTGCGCGGCGTGCGCACGGCCGTCGAGCAGCAGATGCCCTTCGTCTGCATCACCGCCACCGGCGGGGCGCGCATGCAGGAGGGGCTCTTTTCGCTGATGCAGATGGCGAAGACCACGGCGGCCGTGACGCAGCTCTCCGCCAACCGCCTGGCCTTCATTTCCATACTGACCGACCCGACCATGGGCGGCGTCTCCGCCAGCTTCGCCTTCGTCGCCGACGTCGTCATCGCCGAGCCCGGGGCGCTGATCGGCTTTGCCGGCCCGCGCGTCATCGAGCAGACGGTGCGCGAGAAGCTGCCGGAGGGCTTCCAGCGCGCCGAGTTCCTCCTTGAAAAGGGCGCTCTCGACATGATCGTCGACCGGCGCGAGATGCGCGACAAGCTGGCCGCGCTGCTGGCCCTGCTGCAGAAGATTCCCGCGGTCTGATCCTGACGCCCCTTTCTCACTTCACGCTGCAAGACTGGCTGGCGCACATCGAGCGGCTGCACGCACGGCCCGTCGCGCTGGGGCTCGAGCGCGTCCTGGCCATGAAGCGCGCGCTCGGCGCGGAACAGACCGTGCCGCTGATTACCGTCGGCGGCACCAACGGCAAGGGCTCGACCTGCGCCATGCTGGAGCGCATCCTGCTCAGCGCGGGCTACCGCGTCGGCCTGTACACCTCGCCGCATCTGCTGGTGTACAACGAGCGGGTGCGCATCAACGGCGAGCCGGCCCCGGACGCGGCGCTGTGCGCTGCCTTCTCGCGGGTGGAAGCCGCGCGCGGCGAGACCCCACTGACCTACTTCGAGTTCGGCACGCTGGCCGCATGGCAGGCCTTCGCCGCGGCCGGCGTCGACGTCGTCATCCTCGAAGTCGGCCTGGGCGGCCGGCTCGACGCCGTGAACGCCTTCGATGCCGATTGCGCGGTCGTCGCCTCCATCGATCTCGACCACATGGATTATCTCGGCGAGACACGCGAGGCGATCGGCTTCGAGAAGGCCGGCATCTTCCGCGCCCGCCGTCCGGCCATCGTCGGCGATGCGCAGCCACCGCAGCGACTGCTCGACCACGCCGCTGCGATCGGCGCCGACCTGCAGGTACTGGGGCGGGACTTCGGTTTCCTGGCCGAGCCGGGGCAGTGGGCCTATTGGGGACGCCGCGGCAGGCGCGGCGGCCTCGCCCATCCGGCACTGCGCGGCGCCGTCCAACTGGCGAATGCCAGCACGGCGATCGCGGTGCTGGAGGCGCTGGCGGCGCGACTGCCGGTGTCGATGCAGGATGTCCGCCGCGGCCTGATCGAGGTCAGTCTGCCCGGCCGTTTCCAGGTCCTGCCGGGCCGCCCCGCCGTGGTGCTGGATGTCGGCCACAACCCGCAGGCGGCCGGTGTGCTGGCGGACAACCTCGGCAGCATGGCGTTCCATCCGAATACCTGGGCGGTGTTCGGCATGCTGGCCGACAAGGACGTCGCCGGCGTCGTTGGGCGCGTCAAGGGCAGGATCGACCACTGGCTCGTCGCCACCTTGCCCGGTCCGCGCGGCATGGCGGCGGGGGCGCTGGCCGGAGTGGTGAAAGCACATGGCGCCAAGGCGGTCGCCTGCTTCGATTCGCCCGCCGACGCGTATCGTGCCGCAAGAGAGAAGGCGGAGGAAAATGATAGAATTGTCGCCTTCGGTTCCTTCCTCACCGTGGCCGACGTGCTGCACACGATAGACGATGAGCGAAAACGACGCACAACTTGAGCTGAAGAAGCGGGCGCGCCGCCGTCTCGTCGGGGCCGCCGCCTTGGCGGTCCTGGCCGCAATCGTGCTGCCGATGGTCATGGACCAGACACCCAAGCAGCAGCCGGCGCAGGATATCCAGATACGCATTCCCGCCCAGGATGCCGGCTCATTTACCTCCCGCATCCTCCCGGTCAAGCCGGGATCGACTCCGACGCCGTTGCCGCCGGCGACAGCTCCAGAGGCGAAATCCGCGGAGACAGCCAGGCAGACTGCGGTCCCTCCTGCCAAGGCAGAGGCCAAGGCCGAAACCCGACCCGAACCGAAAGTCGAGCCCAAGACGCCCCAGAAGCCTGCGGAGAGGCCGGCGGCCGCCAAGACGGAAGTCAGTCCCGCGCATACGGCGACCAGGCCTGCCGAGGCCAAGGCCGTCGAGACAAAGCCCGAGGAGGCCAAGGCCAAGCCGTCGCCGGCTGCTGCGAATGGAGAGCAGTGGGTGGTCCAGCTCGGCGCCTACCGCGATCAGGCGAATGTTCGCAATCTGGCGACCAAGCTGAAGCAACAGGGCTACAATTTTTATACGGAAGTTCTGCCTGCGCCGGACGGCACTGAGCGGACCCGCGTCAGGGCCGGCCCCTTCCCAAGCAAGGAAGCCGCCGACGCCGCGCGGGAGCGCATCAAGCGCATCGGCGTGGATGGCGTCGTTGCGCAGAAGTAAGCGGCAGTGACGGCGTTCGATTACGCCGTTCTGGCGATCCTCGCTGCCTCTGTCGCGCTCGGCGCCTGGCGCGGACTGGTGAGCGAGGTGCTCGTCCTGGCTGCCTGGGTGTTGGCGATCCTGGCCGGGCGTGCCCTGGCGCCGGACATGGCGCCGGTGTTCGCGGATTGGCTGAAAGAAACGGCCTGGCAGTACGCGGCGGCTTTCGCGGCGATTGCCGTCGCGGTGCTGGTGGCGGTGGCCTTGCTGCGTTTCGCCCTTTCGAAGCTGCTGCGGGCGATCGGGCTGGGGCCGCTGGACCGCTTCCTTGGCGCGGTGTTCGGCGTCGCGCGGGGCGTGCTGGTGGTGTGGTTGTGCGTGCTGATCGGTGGCCTGACGGCACTGCCGCAGCAGGCGTGGTGGCGGCAGGCCTGGCTGGCGCCGCCGTTGGAAACCGCAGTGCTGGCGGCCAGGCCCTGGCTGCCGCCGGCGGTGGCAAAGCGCATACGCTATAGGTGAGACATGTGCGGAATCCTGGGCGTCGTCGCGACGACGCCGGTGAACCAGTTGCTCTATGACGGCCTGCAGGTGCTGCAGCACCGCGGCCAGGATGCGGCCGGCATCGCCACGGCGGAAGGCGGTGTCTTCCACATGCACAAGGGCCCGGGGCTGGTGCGCGACGTCTTCCGCACGCGCAACATGCGCAACCTGCAGGGCAATTGGGGCATCGCCCATTGCCGCTACCCGACCGCCGGCTCGGCCTTCAACACTGCCGAATCGCAGCCCTTCTACGTCAATTCGCCTTTCGGCCTGATGCTCGCGCACAACGGCAACCTGACCAACGCCGAAGAGCTCAAGCGCGAGATGTTCCTGCAGGACCTGCGCCACATCAACACCAATTCCGACTCCGAGGTACTGCTCAACGTGCTGGCGCACGAGCTGCAGGCAGCGGCGACCAAGTACCAGCTCGACGCCGAGACCATCTTCAAGGCGGTGGCCGGCGTGTACCGCCGCGTGCGCGGCGCCTACGCCGTGGTGGCCATGATCGCCGGCTACGGCCTGCTGGCCTTCCGCGATCCCTACGGCATCCGCCCGCTGATCGTCGGCCGCAATGCCACGCCGCAGGGAAACGAATATCTGGTGGCCTCGGAGAGCGTCGCCCTCGACACCCTCGGTTTCCAGATCCTGCGCGACGTGGCGCCCGGCGAGGCGGTGCTGATCGACATCCAGGGCAACTTCCACAGCAAGCCCTGCGCCGAGCACACCCTGCGCGCGCCCTGCATCTTCGAGTTCGTCTATCTGGCGCGGCCCGACTCGCTGATCGACGGCATCTCGGTGTACGAGAGCCGCGTCAAGATGGGCGAGCACCTGGCGGAGAAGATCCGCCACACGCTGCCGCACGTCGACATCGACTCCGTCATTCCGATCCCGGATTCCAGCCGGCCCTCGGCGATGGAGCTGGCCACGCGGCTGAACCTTCCCTATCGCGAGGGCTTCGTCAAGAACCGCTACATCGGCCGCACCTTCATCATGCCCGGCCAGGCGCAGCGGAAGAAATCGGTGCGCCAGAAGCTCAACACCATCGCGCTGGAATTCAAGGGCAAGAGCGTTCTGCTGGTGGATGATTCGATCGTGCGCGGCACCACCAGCAAGGAAATCGTGCAGATGGCGCGCGACGCCGGCGCGCGCAAGGTCTACTTTGCGTCGGCCGCGCCGCCGGTGCGTTTTGCCAACGTCTACGGCATCGACATGCCGACGCGCCACGAGCTGATCGCCAGCAACCGCAGCGACGAGGAGATCTGCCGGGAGATCGGCGCCGACGGCCTGATCTACCAGGATCTCGATGCGCTGAAAGCGGCGGTGCATGCGCTGAATCCCTCGATCACGGTGTTCGAAACCTCCTGCTTCGACGGCTGTTACGTGACCGGCGACATCAGCGCCGAGTATTTGAGCAGTGTCGAGAACCAGAGGAGCGACGGCAAGCTCACCGGCGAAGACAGCGACGTCGCCCAACTCGACCTCAATCTCGTCGTCGCCGATTGACAGGAGCCCGAAGCGCGTGTAACTTTCCGAATGCGCCGATTTGATTTCAGCTTGCGGGCGCCTTATAAATGCGGCTAAAGCGAGGGAAAACCCGGTCGCTCAGCTGCGCCGGGTTTTTTGTTTTTTGGGGTCGCGTATGGACAAGGATTTCGATTTGGACACGCTGGCAGTGCGCGCCGGCATTCAACGCAGCCAGTTCAACGAGCACGCCGAGGCGCTCTACCTGACCTCGAGCTTCGTCTTCGACAATGCCGCCCAGGCGGCGGCGCGCTTCTCCGGCGAGGAGGCCGGTTTCGTCTACGGCCGCTTCTCCAACCCGACCGTCAGCATGCTGCAGGAACGCCTGGCGGCGCTGGAAGGCGGCGAGGCCTGCATCGCCACGGCGAGCGGCATGGCCGCCATCCTGTCGACCGTGATGGCGCTCATGAAGGCGGGCGAGCACATCGTCGCCTCACAGAGCATTTTCGGTGCGACGCAGCAGTTGTTCGGCGGCATCCTGTCGAAGTTCGGCGTCGACACCACGTTCGTCGCCTCCACTGAGCCGGCGGCCTTCAGGGCGGCGCTCAGGCCGCAGACGAAGCTGGTCTTCATCGAGACGCCGTCGAACCCGCTCACCGAAGTGTTCGACATCGCCGCGCTGGCCGAAGTCGCCCATGCCGGCGGCGCGCTGCTGGCGGTGGACAACTGCTTCTGCTCGCCGGCCCTGCAGCCTCCCCTGCATTTCGGCGCCGACCTGGTGATCCATTCCGCCACCAAGTATCTCGACGGCCAGGGACGGGTGTTGGGCGGCGCCGTGGTCGGGTGCAAGGCGCTTACCGAGGAGGTGTTCAAGTTCCTGCGCACCGCCGGCCCGTCGATCTCGCCCTTCAACGCCTGGGTCATCCTGAAGGGCCTGGAGACGCTGCGCCTGCGCATGGAGGCGCAATCGGCGGCGGCGCTGAAGCTCGCGCGCTGGCTGGAGGCGCAGCCGCGGGTGGGGAAGGTGTATTACCCCGGCCTGCCTTCGCATCCGCAGCATGAGCTGGCGATGCGCCAGCAGAAAACGGGCGGCGCCATCGTCTCCTTCGAGGTGAAGGGTGGCCGCGCCGAGGCATGGCAGGTGGTGGACGCGACGCGCCTGATCTCCATCACGGCGAATCTCGGCGACACCAAGAGCACCATCACCCACCCGGCCAGCACGACGCATGGGCGCATCTCGGCCTCCGCGCGCGCCGCCGCCGGCATCCAGGAAAGCCTGCTGCGGGTGGCCGTCGGCCTGGAGTCGGTTGAGGACCTCCAGGCCGATCTGGCGCGGGGCCTGGCGCTGATTTAGGCCGCGGCAGGCGGCCAGCTCAGCAGTCGGCAGCCGGTCGCATCGCAGGCGAGGTAGCCGCCGGCTTCATACCAATCCGGCAGCACCCAGCGTTCCGCCGCGCGGCCTGCGACGTCCAGCAGGTGGCGGGCCGGACGATGGGTATGGCCGTGGATGAGGCGTGTGCAGCGGTGAAAAGTCAGTGTCTGCAGGACGGCGCCCGGATTCGCGTCCATGATGTCCGTCGGCTTGACGCGCTTTTGCGCCTCGCTTTCGCGGCGCAGCGCTTCGATCCGCGCCTTGCGTCGGTCCAGAGGAAGGGTGAGAAAGGCCTGCCGCCATTCGGGCGAGCGCACCTCGGCGCGGAATGCCTGATAGGCGTCGTCGTCGGTGCACAGTGTGTCGCCATGCATGAGAAGGGTTGCCGTGCCGGCGATCTCGATCAGGGCGGGATCGGGCAACAGCTTCAGTCCCGCGGCCTTGGCAAAGGTTTCGCCGCAGAGGAAATCGCGGTTGCCGGCCATGAAGAACAGCGCGACGCCCGAAGCCGATAGCGCCTGCAGCGCGACACAGACCTCGGCGTTGGAGGGATCGTCGAGGTCATCGTCCCCGGCCCAGTGCTCGAACAGGTCGCCGAGGATGTAGAGCGCATCGGCCTCGCGTGCCGGGCCGGAGAGGAAATCGAAAAAGAGCCGGCCGATTTGCGGCCGGCTCGGGCAAAGATGGAGATCGGAGATGAACAGCGTGGCCATCGCCGACCCGCCGGTTCAGGCAACCTCGGCCTTCTGGATCACCACGTCCTCGACGGGCACGTCCTGGTGGAAGCCCTTGGTCCCGGTCTTGACCCCCTTGATCTTGTCGATGACGTCCATGCCCTCGACCACCTTGCCGAAGACGCAGTAACCCCAGCCCTGGCCGCTCGGCGCGCTGTGGTTGAGGAAGGCGTTGTCCTTGACGTTGATGAAGAACTGCGCGGTGGCCGAATGCGGGTCGCCGGTGCGCGCCATGGCGATGGTGCAGCGGTCGTTCTTGAGGCCGTTGGCGGCTTCGTTCTGAATCGGCGCGTCGGTCGGCTTCTGCTGCATGCCCGGCTCGAAGCCGCCGCCCTGGATCATGAAGCCGTCGATGACGCGGTGGAAGATGGTGTTGTCGTAGTGGCCGGCCTCGACGTAGGCGAGGAAGTTCTTCACCGTCTCGGGGGCCTTGGCGGCGTCGAGTTCGATGACGATGGTGCCGAAATTGGTGTGCAGCTTGACCATGGTGTCTCCAGTTACTTGGCGGGTTTGGCTTCGATCAGCCGGATGGATTCGATGACGACGGGGTCGACCGGCACGTTCTGATGGAAGCCGGCATTGCCGGTCTTCACCTTGGCGATTTTCTGCACGACGTCGAAGCCCTGGGCGACCTTGCCGAACACCGCGTAACCCCAGCCGTCGCGCGAGGGATAGTCGAGCGGACGATTGTCGACGAGGTTGATGAAGAACTGCGCCGAGGCGGAGTGCGGATCCTGCGTGCGCGCCATGGCGATCGTGCCGGCAGCGTTCTTCAGGCCGTTCTTCGCCTCGTTCTCGATCGGCGCGCGCGTCGGCTTCTGCTTCATGCTCGGCTCGAAGCCGCCACCCTGGATCATGAAGCCGTCGATGACGCGGTGGAACACCGTGCCGTTGTAGAAGCCGTCCTTGACGTACTGGAGGAAGTTGGCGACGGTCTTCGGCGCCTTCTCGGCATCCAGCTCGATGAGGATGACACCCTGGTTCGTCTTCATCTCGACGACGGGGTTGGCGGCCATGGCGGACAGGCTCATCAGCAGGCCGGTGGCCAGCGCGAACAGCTTCTTCATTGCGGGGGTTCCTTAAAAAGGGAAGGGGCTCAGGCGCCGCCTTCGTAGACGATCTTCCAGGCGCCGTCTTCCTTGATCCAGTACTGGCGCTTCTTCATGACGTTGCTCAGGTTGCTGCTCTTATAGTCCTGGTCGAAGGTGACGACGACCATTTCTTCCCTGCCCGGATTGCGGAACATGCTGATGTTGCCGGCCTCGATTTTGATCCACTGCTTGCCGGCATTCACCTGGCGCTTTTGCATCGCCCACTGTTCGAGGTTCTGCTTGCCGGCCTGGAAGCGCTTCGCATAGTGGCGCAGGTATTTCTCCGTATCGAGGCTTTCCCAGTCGCTGCGCCATTCCTCGATGGTGCGGGAGAGCGCGCTGCGCTCGGCCTGCCAGTCGTCGAGGGAGAGCCATTCGATGCTGTTGGAGATGATCACCGGGGTGGTGCCGATTTGCAGGTTCTTCGCCAAGGCATCGAGATCCTGGTTGGCCAGCACGACGCAGCCGTCGGAGGCCTTGGGCGGGCGCGAGAAGGTGTCCGAGGGGGTACCGTGCAGCCAAATGCCGTGACCGTTGCGCCCCTGGCGCTTGTCCCATTCGTTCGGGTAGCTGATGGGGAAGGCGCCGCTGCCATAGAAGTCGCCCAGCTTCTGGCGCGGCAGGCTGGCCGTCACATGATAGACCCCGATCGGCGTCTTTTTGTCGCCCTCACGGGCCTTCTCCGTGCCAGCCTTGCCATGCGAGATGTAGTAGTCGGCGACGAAGCGGGGCTTGCCGTTCTCGTTGCGGTAGAGATAGAGCCGCGCCTTCTGCGTATCGACCACCACCGCATATTTCTGTTCCGGATGCATCTGCAGCAGGTAGCGCGGCACATAGTCGGCGGGTGGCCTGTCGCGATAGGCCTTCAGACGGGCGATGGCTTCCTCGCGCAGGTCCGCCAGCCTGTCCTGGGGGGCATTCGACGCATTGCCAAGCGTTTGCAGCGGCCGCGAACGGGCCAGCAGGAGGTCGCCCTTGATGAGGTGTCCGAGCCGAAAATTCGGATAAGCCTTGAGCAGCTTCTCGGTCTGGCCCAGCGCGGCATCGAGGCTGTTCTGCTCGATCTGGGAGAAGATCTGTGCCAGCAGCGGCTCTGGCCCCGAATCGGAGTAAGTTTGCTCGGGCGCGGCTGCCGAAACAGCGCCCGCCGCAGCCAGGCAAAGGGTCGCTGCGAGGAGGTGGAAGCGCTTGCCCGCGACCATCAGTTGGCGACCCGCTCCTGCTGGATGAGCCATTTTCCGTCGCGCCTGACGAGGACCATGACCTTGGTGGCCGCGGTCTTCAGTTTGCCGGAGCGGTAGTGCTGGCGGAACTTGGCCGTGGCTCGTTCGCCTTCGAACGATATCTGGAGGTTTTCCACCCCGACCTGTATCGGCTCGGGTTTGTCGAGGCGGCGCGTGCGCTCGGCCTCCCATGCCTTGCGCGGCTCGCCTCCCGGCGTCTGGAAATCCCGATCATAGGCCGCAAGGTAGGTCTTGACGTCCTTCCCGGACCAGGCGGCTGCCCAGTCGCGTATCGACTTCTCGACCTCCTGCTTGTCGCCGGTCGAGGGCATGGGCCCGGTCGCCTGGGCAGATTTCGGTTCGGCGGGCGCGTCGGCGGCTGCCTTCGCTTCGGGTTTCGTTTCGGATTTCGCAGGCGCAGGCTCGGGCTTGGGCGCAGGCTGTGCAGCCTGCGCCTTGGCGACGGCCGCAGGCGCCTGTACCTTGCCGCTCGTGCTGCGGGAAGCCAGTGTCGCCGGACGCGCCGAGACGCTCATCAAATCGCGGATCAAGGCCAGTTTCGACTGTGCGCTGGTGTTGGATGAATCGATCTGGAGGGCCTTGTCGTAAGCCTGGCTGGCCATGCGGGCGTAGATATCGCCCAGATTCTCGTGGGCGGTGGCATACGAGGGATGGGTGCGGATGGCCATCTCCAGCGCGTTCTTGGCCTTCTCGTACTGACGCTGCTGGGCGTAAAGCACGGCCAGATTATTGTAGGGCTCGGGCAGTTCGGGATAGTCTTCTGTCAGTTTGGTGAAGACTGAAATGGCGTCGTTGTAGCGGTTCATTTCCGTCAGGATCAGGCCCTTCATGAAGCGGGCCTGCGCATCCTTTGGCTTGGCCGCCAGCACCTGCTCGGTCTTCTCCAGAGCTGGCCCGAGTTGGCCCTGCTTCATCAGGCGACTGGCTTCCTCCAGCGTGTCGGCGCGGACTGCCACCGGGGCAAGGGCGAGCAGCCCTGCGCACAGCAGGGCGGCGATGATCCGGGTGGAGGCGAAAAAGCGGCGTAGGGTCATTGTGTTATACTTTTCGGCCATAGGCGTTTGAATAGTCTCGCATTCTAGCAAGAACGACGGCAGATCAACAATAATTGCCGTTTTCCGGCCAGTCCGCCGATTTCCAGAGTTTTTCTCCCGATGCTGAGAATCCACAATACCTTGCTGCGCGACAAGCAGGTGTTCGCCCCCATCGAGCCCGGGCTTGTCCGCATGTATGTCTGCGGCATGACCGTGTACGACTATTGCCACCTGGGCCATGCCCGCGTGCTGGTGGTGTTCGACATGGTGGCGCGCTGGTTGCGTGCCTCGGGCTATCGCGTGGTTTACGTGCGCAACATCACCGACATCGACGACAAGATCATCCGGCGGGCGCAGGAGAACGGCGAAACGATCCGGGCGCTGACCGACCGCTACATCGCCTACATGCACGAGGATGCTGCGGCGCTGGGCGTGCAGAAGCCCGATCACGAACCGCGCGCCACCCGGTATGTCGCGGCGATGCAGCGGATGATCGGTGCGCTGGAGAAGGGCGGCTATGCCTACGTCGCTTCCAATCGCGACGTCTGCTACAGCGTGCGCAAGTTCGAGGGCTACGGCCGGCTGTCGGGCAAATCCCTGGAGGATTTGCGTGCCGGCGAACGGGTCGACGTGGCGGAGGGCAAGCACGATCCGCTCGACTTCGTGCTGTGGAAGCATGCCAAGGCGGGCGAGCCGGATGAGGCGAAATGGGAGTCGCCCTGGGGCAGCGGCCGGCCCGGCTGGCACATCGAGTGCTCGGCCATGGGCTCGGAACTGCTGGGCCCGCATTTCGACATCCATGGCGGCGGCCAGGATCTTCAATTTCCCCACCACGAGAACGAGATCGCCCAGAGCGAGGGGGCGCACGGCTGCCGTTTCGTGAACTACTGGATGCACAACGGCTTCGTGCGGGTGGACGACGAGAAGATGTCGAAGTCACTCGGCAACTTCTTCACCATCCGCGAGGTGCTGAAGCAGTACGATGCCGAAGTGGTGCGCTTTTTCATCCTGCGCGCCCACTACCGCAGCCCGCTCAATTATTCCGATGCTCACCTCGACGATGCGCGGGGCGCGCTGACGCGGCTGTATACCGCCCTCAAGGGAACCGCGGCGGATGCCGCAGGCGTGGACTGGAGCGAGCCGCACGCAACCAGGTTTCGCCAGGCCATGGACGACGACTTCAGCACCCCGGAGGCGATTGCCGTCCTGTTCGAGCTGGCCAACGAGGTGAATCGGACGCAGTCAACGCGCGCGGCGGGCCAGCTCAAGGCGCTGGCCGGTGTGCTGGGTCTGCTCGAACGCGATCCGGTAGCTTATCTGCAGGGGGCGCCAGCTGCGGGCGAAGGACTCGACGTGGCAGGAATCGAGTCCCGGATCGAAGCGCGGCTTGCCGCAAAGCAGGCCCGAAATTACGCCGAAGCCGACCGGATCAGGGCCGAATTGCTCAGGGGGGGCATCGTCCTGGAGGACAAGCCGGGCGGCGCCACCGAGTGGCGCCGCGCCTGACGGCTATTGCACGAACTGTCCGTTGCTGCGGAGGATCGAGAGATCGACGAAGCTCGATCCGGTGTGCTTGCCGGGAGAGAAGTCGATAAGAAAATCACCCAGATCGATGTTGCGCATGCCTTCCAGGGCGGCAACGAGCTTGTCGCGTGTCGGATCCTTGCCGGCGCGCCGAATGCCCTCGGCCAGCACTCGCGCAGCGATCCAGCCTTCGATGCTTGCGTGATGCGGTTCCTGTTTGCTGCCCAAGGCTTCGCGGTATTGCCTGACGACCGCGTATTTGCTGCTCCAGGGTGAGGGAACGACCTGGGCGATGACGACCCCGGTGCTGTCGGGGCCGAGTTCCTTGCGCAATTGGGCCGCGCTCATCACGGACAGTCCGAAGAATTGCGGGCGCTCTCCCGTCTTCAGGTAACTGCCGATGAAGGTAACGGAAGCCTTGCCAGCCGTGCCCATCAATATCGCCCCGGGATGGGCCTTGGCGATGGTGTCCGCGGCCGCTTTGGCCTCGTAGGTCTTGCCGTCGATGACACCGATGGCGGCGGGCTTCAATTGGAACTTGGCGAGGGCCTCCTCGGCCGCCTTGAGCGCCGACTTGCCGAAGCCGTCGTCCTGGTAGGCGACGGCGATTTCCTTCACCCCTGTCGTGACGAGTTGTTCGACCATGTGCAGCATTTCGTCGCGATACCCTGCGCGAACGACGAACAGCATCCGATTGTCTCCGCCGCGCAAGGCATCCGCACCCGAAAATGGCGCGATGAAGGGCACCTGGGCTTTTTCGGCGATGGGCAGCGCAGCGAGGGACGAACCGGTGCCGGCATAGCCGAAAAGGGCAAATACATGGTCTTCGTCTATGAGCTTCTGGGTATTTGCGGCGGTTTTCTTCGGATCGTAACCGTCATCCAGCGTCTTGATCAGGATCTTGCGGCCCTGGATGCCGCCTTTGGCGTTGACCTGGTCGAAATACAGCTTGATGCCTTGCGTGTAGTACACCCCGTTTTCTGCCATCGGACCGCTCAGCACGACGGATTGGCCCAGGGTGATGCTAGAGGGGGCAACGCCAGTCTCGGCGTTGGCCCACGTGATGCCCAGTAAGCCGAGCGCGAGGACGAGCGCTGGCTTGACAGCTGTTCCCACCATGAACGCCTCCTCCTATAAGTGCGGGCCTGTGCGCGGCCGCCGGGCGGCAGCACACGATGCCGCAATACCCAAACGCCTCGGTAGTGCGAAGTGGGCAAGTCGGTATCGGATAAACGGCCCGTTAGAGTTATTTGTGGCAGCAAATGATACAAAAATATGCCACAAAATGCCATCTTAGAAACAAATAGAATAGAGGCCCACGACGGACCCTGGCGTGGGTACTGCCGTTCCAATCTTGCGGCTTCGGCAGATTAAGCCGGAAGCTGGTTGCACATGGATAATGGCAAAATGGGAGATGGGTGGTCACCGTCGGAGCATGTGCCATGAAATGGCTGCTAGGAACGAGCTTGATTCTTCTCTGCCTGCCGGCGAGAGCGGACGTATTCGTCCGCGACGACATCGTTCTCGACCCGACTCCCGACCGGATGAGCATCTGCCATGGCAATGGTTGCGTTCTTCTCAGCCAGGTCAGTCTGGCTTCCGGACAATGGCATCAATTGCGTGACGTCTTTTTACCCTTGACGAACAGCGCGGAGGAGGAGCGTGAGAAATTGCGCCGTGCGATTGCGCTGATGGAACAATTCGTTGGGGCAATGACCGGCACCTGGAGAGACAAAGGCGGCACGTTCAATGGTGGCGAGGGCCAGATGGACTGCATCGACGAATCCATTAATACAACCCTGTATCTGACCATGCTGCAGAAATTCGGGCTGATGCGTCTTCATCGTGTCGAAGACCGTGCTACTCGCGGCTGGTTTCTGGCTGGCTGGCCCCATACAACGGCCGTGATCAGCGAAATCGCGATGAATCGCGAAAATGGAACGTACCGTTTATGGGCCGTGGATTCGTGGTTCCTCGATAATGGCGAGCCGCCTTTCATCCTGCCACTGGAAACCTGGAAGGCCGGCTGGGAGCCGATCAAGTAGAATACGTCAGTCTGAATAAGCCGAACGCACGCATGAAGACCACTTTCCTGGATTTCGAGCAACCGATCGCCGAATTGGAAGCGAAGATCGAGGAACTGCGCTACGTACAGGATGACTCGGCCGTGGATATTTCCGAGGAAATCGGCCGGCTCGAGGCCAAGAGCCAGTCATTGACGAAAGAAATCTACGCCAAGCTGACTCCCTGGCAGATCGCCCAGGTGGCGAGGCATCCTCAGCGACCCTATACGCTGGACTATATCCAGCATATCTTCACCGATTTCGAGGAGCTTCATGGCGACCGGACGTTTGCAGACGATCACGCCATTGTCGGCGGCCTGGCGCGTTTCAACGGGCAGTCGGTCATGGTGCTCGGCCATCAGAAGGGCCGCGATACGAAGGAAAAGATTCATCGCAATTTCGGCATGCCGCGCCCGGAAGGTTATCGCAAGGCCCTGCGACTGATGCGCCTGGCCGAAAAATTCGGCATTCCGGTGGTGACCTTTATCGATACGCCCGGCGCCTACCCGGGCATCGATGCCGAAGAACGCGGCCAGTCCGAGGCCATTGGACGTAATTTGTACGTCATGGCCGAGTTGAAGGTTCCCGTCATCTGCACCGTCATCGGAGAGGGCGGTTCTGGGGGGGCTCTGGCCATTGCGGTGGGCGATGTGGTCATGATGCTCCAGTACGCGACCTATTCCGTTATTTCTCCCGAAGGCTGCGCCTCCATCCTATGGAAGAGCGCCGAAAAGGCGCCCGAAGCGGCCGAAACGATGGGCATAACGGCCTCGCGCCTGAAAACCCTGGGTCTTGTCGATCGCATCGTTAACGAGCCGACGGGTGGGGCTCACCGCGATCAACGTGCCATGGCGCAGGCGCTCAAGAAGGCGCTGCAGGATGCCCTGCGACAGGTGGCGGATCTTTCTCCGACTGAACTTGTCGAGCAGCGTTTCGAGCGCGTGCTCGGTTATGGCAAGTACAAGGAACAGCAGCCCGCCCGCTGAGATTGTCGCGCGGGTTTCCGGCTTTCTGGAGCGGCATGTCCGGCCGGGCGATCGCCTGGTGGTGGCATTTTCCGGCGGCATCGATTCCATGGTGCTGCTGCATCTTCTGCGTGTTTTGTCCCGTTCGCTTGGCTACCGGCTCTCCGCCTTCCATGTCCACCATGGGCTGAGCCCTCATGCGCACGACTGGCTGTCATTTTGCGAGCGCAGCTGCGAAGCGCTCGATATCCCGCTGAAGACTTCGCATGTCGATGTGGGGGATGTCGCGGCGTCCGGTCTCGAGGCGGCGGCGCGCCGGGTCCGTTATGGCGCCTTTGCCGAACTGGATGCGGACTGGCTTGTACTGGCCCACCAACGCGACGACCAGGCCGAGACGCTGCTCTTCAACCTGCTGCGCGGCACCGGTTGGACGGGCGCAGCAGCGATGCCTGCGGTACGCGATTTTCCGGGGCGGCCCGGGATGTGCCTGTTGCGCCCTCTTCTCGATGTGTCGCGGAGGGAGATCGCAGGATACGCCCGAGCGAACAAACTGACCTGGATCGAGGATGAGAGCAATCTGGACGCCCGGCATGCGCGCAATTTTCTGCGCCATGACATCCTGCCGCTCCTGCGCGAACGCTTTCCAGGCTGCGATGCCGTCCTGGCAAGGGCGGCGGGGCATTTTGCCGAAGGAGAGTCGTTGTTCGCGCAACTGGCCGAACTCGATGCCCGCGTTGCGTTGCGGGATGGGCGCATTATCGTCGCCGAGTTGGCGCGGCTCGAGGCGGCGCGTGCCCGGAATCTGCTGCGCCATGTGCTGAAACTCAAGGGCGTGCCGATGCCGGATTCCGCCCGCCTCGACGAGGCGCTCCGGCAGGTTTGCCATGCTGCTGCCGATCGGCGTGTGGCCGTCGATTTGGGCAGCGTGGTGCTGCGCCGTCATCGGGACGAGTCGTGGCTGGTGCCGAAGCTCGCACCGCCGTTGGCGATCGAGTGGTGCGGCGAGGAAACCATGGACTGGGGCGGGGCCCAACTGTGTTTGGAGCGAGTCGAGGGCAACGGCATCGCCCTGGAACGGCTCAAGGGTAAACCGGTGACCATCCGGCCCCGCCGGGGCGGCGAGCGTATCCGCCCTGACGCGCATCGCCCGCGTCGCGAACTGAAGAAGCTGTTGCAGGAGAACGGCATTCCCCCCTGGAAACGCGAGATCCTGCCGCTTCTGTGGTGTGGCGAAGAACTGGTCTGGGTGGCTGGCATCGGCATCGACTGTGCCTGGCAGTGCCGGCAGGGCGAAGCGGGCCTGCGGCCGGAATGGTCGGCGGACTGAAAAGTCTCCGCAGCACGGCGGTCGGCGCTGGCCTGACGGCAATGAACCATTGCGGTGCTGCAGGAGGGAATGTGCAACGGTGACAGCAACGGTGACTGCTGGTTGCATTCGGCGGGGAAATGCGTCAATCTGTTGTTGCAAGAAAATCCCCAAACCACGGAGCACTGTTTTTCAGGAGAAAAAAATGAAATTGCATTCTTTGTTGCTGGGCATGGTGGCGATGGCGCTGACCGGTTCTGTTGCGGCGCAGCAGCCTGTCGTCATCAAGTTCAGCCATGTCGTCGCCCAAGACACGCCAAAGGGCAAGGCTTCCGAATTCTTTGCCAAGCGTGCCGCCGAACTGACCCACGGCAAGGTGAAGGTCGAAGTGTATGCAAACAGCACCCTGTACAAGGACAAGGAAGAGATGGAGGCCCTGCAACTCGGCGCCGTGCAGATGCTGGCCCCCTCGCTGGCGAAGTTCGGACCGCTCGGCGTGAAGGAGTTCGAGGTTTTCGACCTTCCCTACATCTTTGACAATTACGCCGATTTGCACCGCGTCACGCAAGGGCCGGTCGGCAAGCAGCTCCTGGCCAAACTGGAGCCCAAGGGCATCAAAGGGCTTGCCTATTGGGACAACGGGTTCAAGGTGTTCAGCTCGAACAAGCCGATCAAGAAGGTCGAGGACTTCAAGGGGCAGAAGATGCGCATCCAGTCTTCCAAGGTGCTGGAGGCCGAGATTCGCGCCCTTGGCGGCATTCCGCAGGTGATGGCTTTCTCCGAGGTCTATCAGGCGCTGCAGACCGGTGTCGTCGATGGCACCGAGAACCCGCCGTCGAATCTCTATACCCAGAAAATGCATGAAGTGCAAAAGCACGTCCGGGTAACCGATCACGGCTATCTCGGCTATGCCGTCATCACCAACAAGAAGTTCTGGGATGGTCTGCCTGCGGACATCCGGGGGCAGCTCGAACAGGCCATGACGGAGGCGACCAAGTATGCCAACGATATCGCCAAAAAGGAAAACGACGACGCCCTGGAAGCCGTCAGGAAATCCGGCAAATCTGAGGTGAGCGTGCCGACGGACGAGGAGAAAAAGGCGCTGAAGAAGGCCCTCGTGAAGGTCCACACGGAAATGGAATCGCGGATCGGCAAGGATCTCATCCAGTCCATCTACAAGGAAACGGGCTTCGATCCGAACAAGCTGTAATCAGCCGATGAGACAAGCCACCGCGACCGGGGGAGAATATCGGCGCGGTGGCTTTTTCATGCCTGGAGAACAAGAATGATGTTGAAGGCACTCGATCATCTGGAGGAGTGGCTCATTACCTTCCTCATGGGTGGCGCGACGGTGATCATCTTCTTTGCCGTGCTGCACCGGTATTTTTCGGGAATGTCGATCCCCGGGCTGCAGGACTGGCTGCTTGGACTGAACATGGGCTGGGCGCAGGAACTGTGCATCATCATGTTCGTCTGGATGGCCAAGTTCGGCGCGGCGTATGGCGTGCGCACGGGCATCCACGTCGGCGTGGATGTGCTGATCAACCGGCTGCAGGACCGCAACCGCGCCAAATTCATCGTCTTCGGGCTGCTGGCCGGAGCGACCTTCACGGGCATCGTCGGCACCCTCGGCGCGACTTTCGTCTGGGAGAACGGCGCACACTACGCGGTGTTCAGGTTCCTTGGACTGGATACGGGCGATCTTCCCGAAGGGCCGACGACGCCGGATCTGGAGTGGCCGACCTGGATCGTGTACTCCGCCGTGCCGTTTGGCTCCTACCTGATGTGTTTCCGTTTCCTGCAGGTGACGACGAGCTTCGTGCGGTCCGGCGAACTGCCGCACCACGATCACGGCCATGTCGAGGGCATCGAGGGTGAGCCGATTCCGGCTCCTGGCACGGAAGACAAGCTGTACCGCATGGATGACGATCTGCATCCGCGCGAAACCGACGGGAGGGACCGACCATGAACACCCTGGTCATCTTCTCCCTGCTGGTCGTGCTGATGCTGACCGGCATGCCGATCTCGATCTCCCTCGGCCTGACGGTGCTCTCCTTCCTGTTTTTCCTGACCCAGGTGCCGATCGAGTCGGTCGCGCTGAAGCTATTCACCGGCATCGAGAAGTTCGAGATCATGGCGATCCCGTTCTTCATTCTCGCCGGCAACTTTTTGACCCATGGCGGTGTGGCGAGGCGCATGATCAACTTTGCCACCTCCATGGTCGGGCATTGGCATGGTGGCCTGGGACTCGGCGGCGTGTTCGCCTGCGCCCTCTTTGCGGCGGTCTCCGGCTCCAGCCCGGCCACGGTCGTGGCGATCGGCTCGATCCTCCTGCCGGCGATGGTCAAGGCGGGGTTTCCCAAGCGCTTCGGCGCCGGCATCCTTACCACCTCCGGTGCGCTGGGCATCCTGATTCCGCCCTCCATCGTCATGGTCATGTACTCGGTGTCGACCAATACCTCGGTCGGCGCGCTGTTCATGGCCGGCGTGGTTCCTGGGCTTGCGCTCGCCACCATGCTGGGCCTGACGACCTGGTATCGCGCCTGGAAATTCGACTACCCGCGCCAGCCCAGGGCGTCGTGGCGCGAGCGCCTCGACGCCTTCCGCAAGTCGGCCTGGGGCCTGTTCCTGATCGTCGTCGTGATGGGCGGCATCTACTCGGGGATGTTCACCCCGACCGAGGCGGCGGCGATGAGCGCGGTCTATGCCTTCTTCGTCGCCGTGTTCGTCTACAAGGACATGGGGCTGAAGGACGTGCCGAAGGTGCTGCTGTCCTCGGCCAACATGAGCGCGATGCTGCTCTACATCATCACCAATGCGGTGCTGTTCTCCTTCCTGATGACGCACGAGAACATCCCGCAGTCGATGGCGGACTGGATGATCGGCACCGGCGTCGGTGTGATCGGCTTCCTGATCATTGCCAACATCCTGATGCTGGTCGCCGGCAACTTCATGGAACCCAGTTCGATCGTGCTGATCCTGGCGCCGATCCTGTTTCCGATCGCGGTGAAACTCGGCATCGACCCGGTGCATTTCGGCATCATCATGGTGGTGAACATGGAAGTTGGCATGTGCCACCCGCCGGTAGGATTGAACCTTTATGTCGCCTCCGGCATCACCAAGATGGGGATCACGGAATTGACCATCGCCGTCTGGCCGTGGCTGCTGACCATGCTGGTGTTTCTGGTGATCGTCACCTACTGGCCGGCGCTGTCGCTATGGCTGCCGCGGCATCTGGGCATGATTGCCGGCGGATGAATTGCCGTGTTCCACGCCCGAGCCCGGCTTTGGCCGGGCTTTTTTTCTCTGTGATAAGCTCGAATCATGCTCGAAGCGGCCCTTCAACTGTCCTTCTGGACCTCCGTCCTGCAGATCATCGCCATCGACATCCTGCTCGGCGGCGACAACGCCATCGTCATTGCCCTGGCTTGCCGCAGGCTGCCGGAAGAGCAACGCAGGCTCGGCATTTTCTGGGGCGTGGTCGGCGCCATCGGCCTGCGCATCATCCTGATCTTTTTCGCCCTGCAACTGCTGGCGATTCCGTTCCTGAAAATTGTCGGCGGCGCATTGCTTTTGTGGATCGGCGTCAAGCTCCTGCAGCCCGAGGACGGCGGTGAACACGGCAAGATAGAAGGCAGCACCCATCTCTGGGGGGCGATCCGCACCATCATCATTGCCGATGCGGTCATGAGCCTGGACAACGTGATTGCCGTTGCGGCAGCCGCCAAGGGCGATCTTTCACTGGTGATTTTCGGCATTCTCGTCAGCATCCCCATCGTCGTCTGGGGCAGCAAGTTCGTGCTCAAGCTGATGGACCGCTTGCCCGTCGTGATCACTTTCGGCGGCGCGCTGTTGGGCTGGATCGCCGGCGACATGCTGCTGGGCGATGCGATGGTGAAGCCTCATCTGGAAGGCCAGCCGGGCTGGCTCAAGTACGCGGCTTCCTCGGCGGGCGCGGTATCGGTGGTTCTGGTCGGCAGCTGGCTGGCCAAACGTGCCGCACGGCCGACAGCCATCATCAAGGTGGCGTCGAATCAATCCGTGGAGGAGCAAGGCGATGTCAATTAGCCTCAACAAGGCAGCCATGCCCAAGGTTCTGGTGCCGGTCGACGGCTCGGCCTATACGGATCGCGTGATCGATCTTTTACTGCGCCAGATCGAATCGGACGGTCCGATGGAGCTGCACCTGCTGAATGTGCAAATACCGGTCGTCTCGGGCCATGCACGCATGTTCGTTTCCGCCGAGGACGTCAAGGCCTACCACCGGGAGGAGGGGCTGCAGGCGCTGAAGTCGGCGCGCGACAAGCTCGACGCGGCGGGCATCAAGTACACGTGGCATATCGCGGTGGGCCATATTGCCGACACGATCATTCGCTTTGCCCAAGAGAATGCCGTGGACCGCATCGTGATGGGTACGCATGGCCGCTCGGCACTGACCCATCTGCTGCTCGGCTCCGTGGCAAGCGCAGTCTCGGGTTCTGCAGACGTTCCCGTGACCCTGGTCAAATAGGGCGGGCCTGGCCTGAGCCAGGACAAGGCCCTGACTCGCCGAACAGGCTGGCATTCAGCGGGACAGCCTGGATTTTTGCTGTTAAAATAACGCGTTAAACTCAAATGTTGGTGTCTTTTTTCTCTTTGATTCTGGAGTCCATAGATGGCTGTTGAACGCACCCTGTCGATCATCAAACCCGATGCCGTGGCCAAGAACGTGATTGGCAAGATTTACTCCCGCTTCGAGGCCAACGGCCTGACTGTCGTGGCGGCCAGGATGAGGCACCTGTCGCGGCCGGAGGCCGAAGGCTTCTACGCCGTGCACCGCGAGCGCCCCTTCTTCAAGGATCTGGTCGAATTCATGATCTCGGGACCGGTCATGATCCAGGTGTTGCAGGGCGAAGGCGCCATTGCCAAGAACCGGGAGCTGATGGGTGCCACGGATCCGAAAAAGGCTGCGCCGGGGACCATCCGTGCCGATTTCGCCCAAAGCATCGATGCCAACGCCGTGCATGGATCCGACGCGCCGGAGACGGCGGCGGTCGAGATCGCCTACTTCTTCCCGACGATGGAAGTCTATCCGCGCTGAATGAAACAGAACCTGCTCGAATTCGATGCCGCCGGCCTGACGGCCTGGTTCGACGCCATGGGTGAGAAGCCCTTTCGCGCGAAGCAGGTGCTGCGCTGGCTGCATCAGTTCGGGGAGGCCGACTACGAGCGCATGAGCGATGTCGCCAAGAGCCTGCGTAGCCGCCTGGCCGAGTTGGCCGAGGTGCGCCTGCCGCAGGTGCTGCGCGACTCCACCGCCGCGGACGGCACGCGCAAGTGGCTGCTCGATGTCGGTCAGGGCAACGCCGTGGAATGCGTCTTCATCCCGGAGGAGAATCGGGGCACCCTGTGCATCTCCACCCAGGCGGGTTGTGCGCTCGACTGCGCTTTCTGCTCGACCGGCAAGCAGGGCTTCAACCGCAACCTGACGACGGGCGAGATCATTGGCCAGCTCTGGTGGGCCAAGAAGGCGTTGGGCGATTTCCGCGGCACCGCAGGCGGCGAAGCGGATCGCCGTACCGCGGAGACTGACTTTTCCACCGATCGCATCATCAGCAACGTGGTCCTGATGGGCATGGGCGAGCCGCTGGCAAACCTCGAGAATGTCGTTACCGCGCTGCGTCTCATGCTCGACGACAATGCCTATGGACTGTCGAGAAGGCGCGTGACGGTGTCGACCTCGGGCATCGTGCCGGGCATGGACCGGCTGCGCGACGAGTGCCCGGTGGCGCTGGCGGTGTCGCTGCATGCGCCGAACGATCTTCTGCGCGACCGGCTGGTGCCGATCAACCGGAAATATCCGCTTGCGGACCTGATGGCCGCCTGCCGGCGATATCTGGATAGGTCGCCGCGCGATTTCATCACCTTCGAATATGTCATGCTGGATGGTGTAAACGATGCGGAAGAGCATGCCCGCGAGTTGATTCGGCTCGTGCGGGACGTGCCGTGCAAGTTCAATCTGATTCCCTTCAACCCCTTTCCGGCTGCCGGGTTCAAGCGCTCCCCAGCCCAGCGGGTTCGCCGCTTCGCCGAGATATTGATGCAGGCTCACATCGTCGCGACGACGCGCAAGACCCGGGGAGAAGACATCGACGCCGCCTGCGGCCAGCTGGCCGGTCAGGTGCGCGATCGCACGCAGCGCCGAGATAAACGCAACATCATCATCGCGGAGGCAGCATCGTGAACAGAGTCATATCGATCATCCTTGCTGCCGGTTTGACTGCCTGCACGGCTACCGGAACTGGCCCTAGACCCTCCGCTGTTCCGGTGTCCGAGCAAGCTCCCTCCGGCATGGCCGAAAAAAGCGCCAAGACACACGATGAGCTGGGAAGGTTGTATCTGCAAGCGGGCAATCTGGCCGTTGCTCTGGAAGAGGCACGGCTTGCCGTCGCCAACGATCCCGGCTATGCACCGGCTTATGATCTGTTGGGACTGCTGCACAGCATGCTTAATGAAATGCCCCAGGCGCAAGCCGCATTTGAGCGGGCTATCCAACTGGCGCCGGGGGATCCGCAGATCGCCAACGACTACGGCTGGTTCCTCTGTTTGAGCGGACGCGAACAGGAGTCTTTCAAATATTTCTCAGCGGCTGCCAGCAATCCACTCTACAAGACACCGACCCGCCCCTATACGAATGCCGGCCTGTGCTATCTGCGGCTCAAGGACGACAAGGCAGCCGAGGAAAACTTCCAGCGCGCCGTATTGGTTGACAGCTCCAACGCTCAGGCGGTGTACCACCTTTCTAGCCTAGCCTATAAGCGCGGCGATTACTTCAATGCGAAAAAGCTGCTTGGCGAATTGCATCGTTTGATCGAACCCAACTCGGAGTCTCTTTGGCTGGGTCTTCGCATCGAGAGAAAACTCGGCGATCGGCAGGCCGAAGCCGGTTATTCCTCACAATTGCGACGCAAGTTCGCAGGCACGCCGGAGTACCAGGCTCTGCAGCAGGGGAATTTTGAGTGAGCGAAATGGAAGCTCCCGCTGCCGAGGCGCAGGCTGTGCCGGGCCCGGGCGTCATGCTGCGCATGGCCCGGGAGGCGCGCGGCACGACGATTGCCGAAGTGGCCGCGGCGCTGAAGATGAGTCCGCGCCAGATCGAGGCGATCGAAGCCGAGGACTTTTCCCGGCTTTCCGGCGCCACCTTCATCCGGGGGTTCATCCGAAACTACGCCCGCCTGCTCAAGATCGATGCGGCGCCGGTACTGGCGGCGCTGGCGGAAAATGCGGCGCTGCCGCAGGTCGAGTTGATTCCACCGGCCGATGCGGGCGTGAAGATGCCGACGCCTTATGCCCGTCAGGGCCGGGGCCTGATGGGTGCCACCGTTTTGGCGCTGACGGTGCTCGGGATTGCGTTCGCGCTCTATTTCGATGTCATCGATATCGGTGCTGTTCTCAAGCGCCAGGGTGGCGATTCGGCTCCCTCCAGGCAAGCCGCAGAGCCCCAGGTGGTGCAGCCGTTGCCGCGGCCGGTGGCTGCCCAGCAGGCGGCGCAAGAGGAGCAGCAGAGCGCCGAGTCGAAGCCCGCCGAGTCGGTGGTTCAGCCTGCGCCGACGCCAGGTACGTCTCAATTGATATTCAGCTTTGAAGGCAGCTCCTGGGTCGAGGTGAGGGACGCGACAGGCAGGACCGTATTTTCGCAAATGAACGCTAATGGCACGACGCAGACGGTCGAGGGACGACCGCCCTTCCAACTGGTGGTAGGCAACGCTTCCCACGTTCGGCTGCAGTACAAGGACGAACTCGTTGACCTCAGGCCGCATACGCGCGTCGAAGTGGCGCGACTCACGCTCGACTGAATCCGATGGACATCGCCGCGCAAACGACTGACGGGCCCGCCGCCCGCCACCAGACGCGCATCGTCAGGGTCGGCGGCGTGTCCATCGGGGGCGCATTTCCGGTCGTCGTGCAATCGATGACCAATACCGATACGGCGGATGAGGTGGCCACCGCCATGCAGGTGGCGCAACTTGCCCGCGCCGGCTCCGAGATCGTGCGCATTACCGTCAATACCCAGCAGGCGGCGCGTGCCGTGCCGGGGATTCGCGAGCGCCTGCTGGCGATGGGCATCCAGGTGCCGCTGGTGGGCGACTTCCATTTCAACGGCCACAAGCTGCTCGCCGAGAATCCGGCGTGCGCCGAGGCGCTCGACAAGCTGCGCATCAATCCGGGCAACGTCGGCCACGGCGCCAAACGCGACGACCAGTTCGCACAGCTCATCGAGCTTGCCTGCCGCCACGGTAAGCCGGTGCGTATTGGCGTCAACTGGGGCAGCCTGGACCAGGCGTTGCTTGCGCGCATCATGGACGAGAACGCGCGGCGTCCTCAGCCGAAGGATGCGACGCAGATCATGCGCGAGGCGATGGTCGCCTCGGCGCTGGAGAGCGCGGCCAAGGCGGAGGAACTTGGGCTGCCCGGCGACGCGATCGTGCTCTCGTGCAAGGTCAGCGGCGTGCAGGATCTCGTCGCCATCTATCGCGACCTGGCGGCTCGCTGCGATTATCCGCTGCATCTCGGGTTGACCGAAGCCGGCATGGGATCGAAGGGCATTGTCGCCTCGACAGCGGCCCTGGCGGTCCTGCTGCAGGATGGCATCGGGGATACCATTCGCGTGTCCCTGACGCCGGAACCCAACGGTGACCGCTCGCAGGAGGTCATCGTGGCCCAGGAAATCCTGCAGACCATGGGTTTGCGCGCCTTCACGCCGCTGGTGGCGGCCTGCCCGGGTTGCGGCCGCACCACCAGCACGGTGTTCCAGGAACTGGCGCAGGAAATCCAGTCCCACGTCAGGGCGCGCATGCCGGAGTGGCGACTGCAGCGCGAAGGGGTGGAGAACATGACGCTGGCCGTGATGGGCTGCGTGGTGAACGGACCCGGCGAGAGCAAGCATGCCAACATCGGCATCAGCCTGCCTGGCACCGGCGAGACGCCGGTGGCGCCGGTATTCGTCGACGGCGAGAAGACCGTCACGCTGAAAGGGGACGACATCGCCCGCGCATTCAAGGCGATCGTCGACGACTACGTGACGCGGAAATACCCGCGTCGGGCAACAAGCTGACTACTCAATGAGCCAGACGATACAAGCGATCCGCGGGATGAACGACATCCTGCCCGACGAGGCCGAGCTGTGGGAGCGCTTCGACGAGGCCGTGCGCGGCTGGCTGAGCGCCTATGGCTACCGGCCGATTCGCATGCCGATGGTCGAGCCTACGCCGCTGTTCGCCCGCGCCATCGGCGAGATGACGGACATCGTCGAGAAGGAAATGTATTCTTTCGTCGACGCGCTCAACGGCGAGGCGCTCACGCTGCGGCCGGAAGGCACCGCCTCCTGCGTGCGCGCCGTGCTGCAGCACAGCCTGCTCCATGGCGGCCCGCAGCGCCTGTGGTATGCCGGCCCGATGTTTCGCCACGAACGGCCGCAGAAGGGACGCTACCGACAGTTCCACCAGTTCGGCATCGAGGCCTTCGGCTACGCCGGGCCGGATATCGACGCCGAGCAGATCGTCATGTGCGCCCGGCTGTGGGACGAGCTGGCGCTCACCGGCATCCGGCTCGAGATCAATTCGCTGGGCAGCACGGATGAGCGCCAGCGCCATCGTGCCGAACTCATCGCCTACCTCGAGCGCCACCGCGAGATTCTGGACGCCGATGCCCAGCGCCGACTGTATTCCAATCCGCTGCGCGTCCTCGACAGCAAGAACCCGCACATGCAGGCGCTCATCGAGGGCGCGCCGAAACTGATGGATTTCCTCGGCGAAGCCTCGCTCGAACACTTCGGCGGCGTGCAGGCGCTGCTCAAGGAAGCCGGCATACCCTATCGCATCAACCCGCGCCTGGTGCGCGGCCTGGATTACTACAATCTGACCGTCTTCGAGTGGATCACCGACAAGCTCGGCGCCCAGGGCACCGTCTGCGCCGGCGGCCGCTATGATGGCCTGATCGAGCAACTTGGCGGCAAAGCGGCCCCCGCCTGCGGCTTCGCCATGGGCGTCGAGCGCCTCATTGCCCTCCTGAAGGAAGAACATGGCGACGAAGCGGGGCAGGCGGCCCGCACCGCACCCGACATCTATGTCGTGCATCAGGGTGAGATGGCACAGCGACCGGCCTTCCGCGCAGCGGAGGCCTTGCGCGGCGCCGGCTACGACGTCCTGTTCCACTGCGGCGGCGGCAATTTCAAGTCGCAGATGAGGCGCGCCGATGCCTCCGGCGCCCAGCTGGCCGTGATCATCGGCGACGACGAGGCGCGCGAGGACAGCGCCAGCCTGAAACCCTTGCGCGAGGACGTGCCGCAGAAGCGCGTCCCGCTGGACCAACTCGCCGACGAGATCGGCAATTATCTTTTTGGGGAAGACAACGATGGCAGCGTATGACCTGGAAGAACAGGAACAGCTATCCGAGCTGAAAACCTGGTGGAAGATGTACGGCAATCTGGTGACGTCCGTGTTGCTGGCCGCCTCCGTCGGCGTGGTGGGGTGGCAGGGCTGGAACTGGTACCAGCGCAAGCAGGCCGCCGAGGCCTCGGTGATCTACGCCGCCGTGCAGAAGGGCGCCATGGAACGCGACGCCAAGCGGGTTCGCGAGGCTGCGGGCGAACTCATCGATAAGTATCCCGGCACGGCCTATGCCGTGATGGCGGCACTGACTTCCGCGCGGATGCAGGTCGATGCCGGTGATCTGAAGACGGCCCGGGCGCAGTTGCAGTGGGTGGCCGAAAAATCCCGCGACAAGGAACTGCGCGACCTGGGCCGTTTGCGCCTGGCGCATGTCCTGGCCGATGACAAGGCGCTTGACGAAGCGCTCAAACTGCTCGTCGACGAGCCCGTACCGGCATTTGCGGCCCGCTTCGGCGAGTTGAGGGGCGACATACTGATGGCCCAGGGCAAGAAGGCCGAAGCGAAAACGGCCTATCAGGGGGCCTTGGCCAAACAGAGCGCTATCGAGACAGCCGCGGGGATCCAGGGAGGGCCGGAAACTCGCTATCGCGAGTTGCTGCAGCTCAAACTCGATGCGCTCGGAGACAAGTAATGCGTGCTGTTCTCCTTTTGCCGCTGGCGCTTGCTTTCGCGGGTTGTTCCACCCTGAATACCCTTAATCCCGTGAACTGGTTCTCGAGCGCACCAAAGGCGAAGCCTGCGGAACTGGAGGCGATCAGTCCGAGCGCCTCGCTGGCGCTGCTGTGGCAGGCGGGCGTAGGCAGCGCCGACGGCTATGTGCTGACGCCGGCGGTGGTCGGTTCAAGCGTTTACGCTGCGGCCCATGACGGTTCGTTGGCGCGTTTCGACAACGGCAGACAGGTCTGGCGCATTGACGCCGGACGGACGATATCCGGCGGAGTAGGCGCGGATGGCCGCATGGTGGTGGTCGCCACCGCCAAGGGCGAGGTGCTGGCTTTCGACAGCAGCGGCAAGGCGCTCTGGACGGCTCGTGTCACCTCCGAGGTGCTGGCTGCGCCGCAGATCGCCGAGGGCCTGATTCTGGTGCGCAGCGGAGACAACCGCATTTTCGGCCTGGACGAGGCCGACGGCAAACGGAAATGGGTCTATCAGCGCAGCACGCCGGCGTTGTCCCTGCGCAGCAACGTCGGCGTGACCGTGGCCGGCAAGGCCGTGCTGGCCGGCTTCCCCGGCGGCAAGCTGGTGGCCATTGCACTCAACAACGGAGCCGCCATCTGGGAGGCCACGGTGGCGATGCCGAAGGGGGCCACCGAACTGGAACGGGTGTCCGACGTCACCAGTGCGCCGGTGGTCGCAGGCAAGGAGGCATGCGCGGCAGCCTATCAGGGACGCGTTTCCTGCTTCGATCTGGCTTCCGGCAACCACCTTTGGTCGCGGGAGATCTCGTCGGCGGCGGGCATCGACGCGGATTCCCGCAATTTGTACGTGACGGACGACAAGGGCGCGGTGCATGCCCTGGATCGAGTCAACGGCGCGACGATGTGGAAGCAGGACAAGCTGTTCATGCGCCAGGTCAGCCGGCCGATTGCGCTGGGCAACCATGTGGCCGTGGGCGATTACCAGGGCGTGGTGCACCTTCTTCGCCGCGAGAATGGCGCCTTTGCCGCCCGCTTCAACACCGATAGCAGCGGCATCGCCGCCGAGCCGCAGCGGGTGGATCGGGGCTTTCTGGTCCAGACGCGCAACGGCGGCCTGTATGCGCTTTCAGTGAATTGAGCCGGGCATGCACGACCCGGTTGATTTCTTCGAGCACCAGTTCAGGCGCCAGGTCGACTCGCATGAATTCACCCTCAATCCCTTCGAGCAGGCTGCGCTCCCCTACCTGAAGGGATGCATGCTCGATCTCGGTTGCGGGCTGGGCAATCTTGCCCTCGAGGCGGGGCGGCGTGGTTGCGACGTATTGGCCGTGGATGCCAGCCCGACGGCGGTCGAGCGCGTCAATCGGGATGCCTCAGCCGGGGGGCTTCGCGTGCGTGCCATGCGGGCCGACATCGGGGAATACGAAATCCGGGGGCGTTACGACACTGTTGCGGCCATCGGGCTCCTGATGTTCTTCCCGCGAGCGAAGGCGCTGCGCCTATTGGCCGAAATTCAAGCCTGCGTCGTAGCGGAAGGCTGTGCAGTCGTGAATGTGCTGACCGAAGGCACGACCTATCTGGGCATGTTCCAGGAAGGGCATTATGTCCTGTTCGGCCGAGATGAACTTGAACAGTGTTTCGCCGGTTGGGAAATCTGCCTTTCCCGCAAGGACGAATTCGATGCCCCGGGAGGCACGCGCAAGGTCTTTTCCACCGTGATCGCGTGCAAGCCTGCGATCAGACTGCAATGAAACCCACCCTGGTCATCGTCGGCCGACCCAACGTCGGCAAATCGACCCTGTTCAATCGCCTGACCAAGTCGCGCGATGCGCTGGTGGCGGACATGCCCGGCCTGACGCGGGACCGCCACTACGGATACGGGCGCGTGGGCTCGCGCCCGTATCTCGTGGTGGATACCGGCGGCTTCGAGCCGAATGCCAAGGAAGGCATACTCGCCGAAATGGCGCAGCAGGCCGAGGCGGCCATCGCCGAGGCCGACATGCTGCTGTTCGTTGTCGATGGACGGACGGGCCTGACTATCCAGGACAAGGCCATCGCCGAGCGCCTGCGCCGAGCCGGCCGTCCGTTGCTCCTGGTGGTGAACAAGGCGGAGGGCATGGATCGCGCCCTGGTTGGCGCGGAATTCCACGAGCTGGCCTGCGGCGAGCCGCTGGTGATTTCTGCCGCCCATGGCGATGGTGTGAAGGAACTGGTGGAAGAGGCGCTGGCGCCGTTTCCGGTGGCGGCGGAGGAATCTGAAGAAAGTCAGTCGCCACGGATCGCCGTGGTGGGGCGGCCCAATGTCGGCAAATCCACGCTCATCAATGCCCTGCTCGGCGAGGAACGCGTCATTGCCTTCGACCAGCCCGGCACGACGCGCGACGCGATTGCCGTGCCGTTTCAGCGCAAGGGCAAGGACTATACGCTGATCGACACCGCCGGCCTGCGCCGCAAGGGCAAGGTCTTCGAGGCGATCGAGAAATTCTCCGTCATCAAGACGCTGCAGTCGATCGAGCAGGCCAATGTGGTCATTCTCGTGCTCGACGCCAGCCAGGACATTTCCGACCAGGATGCGCATATCGCCGGTTTTTGCGTGGAGGCGGGACGGGCCATGGTGATTGCGGTGAACAAGTGGGACAGCGCCGACGATTATCGGCGCAATCGGGTCAAGATGGACATGACGCGCAAACTCAACTTCCTGGGGTTTGCCAAGGCCCACTTCATCAGCGCGCTGAAGGCGGAGGGCATCAACCCGCTGATGGCCTCGGTCGATTCGGCCTATGCCGCCTCGATGGTGAAAATGCCGACTCCGAAACTGACTCGCCTGTTGCAGGCGGCGGTCGAAAAGCAGGCGCCGCCGCGTCATGGCATCTTCCGTCCCAAGCTGCGCTACGCACACCAGGGCGGCAACAACCCGCCGGTCATCGTCATTCACGGCAATGCCCTGGACCACGTATCGGATTCCTATCGCCGCTACCTGGAGCGCATCTTCATGGAAGCATTCAAGTTGAAGGGGACACCGCTCAGGGTTGAATTCCGCACGACGCGAAACCCCTATACGAATAAAGAACGCTAATTGACGCCTTGCTTGTGGCTAGTGGCGAAAGGCCAAAAAATCCGGTAAAGTGCCGTTTCAAAAAACAATTTTTCTATGTGGGGCACGCCATGAGCAATAAAGGGCAACTTCTACAAGACCCGTTTCTCAACACGTTGCGCCGGGAGCATATTCCGGTGTCCATCTACCTGGTGAACGGCATCAAGCTGCAGGGTCAGGTCGAGTCATTCGACCAGTATGTCGTCCTGCTCAAGAACACCGTGACGCAGATGGTGTACAAGCACGCCATCTCGACCGTCGTCCCGGCGCGCCCGGTCAACATCCCGCACGAACACGGCGAGAGTTGATGTCGGGCGGTTGCGGCCGGGCTGTCGTCCGCCCAGCGTAAACTTCTCCCCCATGTTTGAACGCCCAGGCGGCGGCGAGAAGGCCGTACTCGTCCAACTGGATTTCGGCGAAGGCGATACCCTAGAGCGCCTAGAGGAGCTTAAGCTGCTGGCGGGATCGGCCGGTGCCATCACCGTGGCTATCGTGCAAGGACGCCGGGAACGCCCGGATTCCGCGCTCTATGCGGGCAAGGGAAAAGTGGCCGAGGTGGCCGAGGCGATCCGCGGCATGGGCGCCGACATCGCCATTTTCAATCATGAACTTTCCGCTGCCCAACAGCGCAACCTGGAAAAGGAACTGGGGTGTCGTGTTGTCGATCGCACCAGCCTGATTCTCGACATCTTCGCCCAGCGCGCCAGAAGCCATGAAGGCAAGTTGCAGGTCGAACTGGCGCAGTTGCAGCACATGGCGACCCGCCTGGTGCGCGGTTGGACGCACCTGGAGCGTCAGAAGGGCGGTATCGGCTTGCGTGGGCCTGGCGAAACCCAGCTTGAAACCGACCGGCGTCTGCTCGGCAAGCGGGTCAAGGTGCTCAAAGACCGTCTGAAGCTGCTTGGACGCCAGCGTGCCGTGCGGCGCCGCGCGCGCACCCGCCGCGAGATGCTGGCCGTGTCCCTGGTCGGCTACACCAACGCCGGCAAGTCGACCCTGTTCAATGCCCTGACAAAGGCCGGGGCCTATGCCGCCGACAAGCTGTTTGCCACCCTGGACACCACTTCCCGGCGGCTTTACCTGGATGGAGCCGGGCAGGTAGTCCTGTCCGACACTGTCGGCTTCATCCGCGACCTGCCCCATTCGCTCGTGGCTGCTTTTCATGCCACGCTGGAAGAAACTGCCTCCGCGGACCTGCTCCTCCATGTGATCGATTCGGCCAGTGCAGATCGCGATGCGCAGATTGCGGCGGTAAATAGCGTTCTCGAGGAAATCGGCGCTGCAGCCGTTCCTCAAATCCTGGTCTGGAACAAGATCGACGTCACCGGCGTCGAGTCGGGGATCGAGCGGGATGCCTATGGTAAACTCTCGAGAGTTCGAGTCAGCGCAAAAACCGGCGCCGGTCTCGATCTTTTGCGGCTGGCATTGACGGAAACGGCGCAGGACGAATATACGAAGCCCGCTTCGCCCGCCGTGGATGCCGCCTAACAACGCTTCGCAACGCTTCGCACCCAGATGATTACTGGCATCCTGATGTCGCTGAACGACCCACAGTGGGGCAACAACAAGGGATCGAACCAGGGCCCCCCCGACCTGGAAGATCTCTGGCGCGATTTCAATCGCCGCCTCTCGGCGCTGTTTGGCAGGAAAGGCGGCGGCAGCGGCGACGGCGGTTCGCGCCCGCCCCTCAACGCCAAGGTCTTCGGTGGCGGTATCGGCGCGCTCGTTGTGCTGGTACTGCTGGTATGGCTTTTCAGCGGTTTCTACATTGTCGATGCCAGCCAGCGCGGCGTCGTGCTGACTTTCGGCAAATTTACCCAGACGACCGAGCCCGGCCTGCGCTGGCGGTTGCCCTATCCGATCCAGACGCACGAGATCGTCAAGCTGACCGATGTTCGCATCGTGGATATAGGCTATCGCGGCTCCGACAAGAACAAGGTGCTGAAGGAAGCGCTGATGCTGACGGACGACGAGAACATCATCAGCATCCAGTTTTCCGTGCAATGGTTTCTGAAGGATCCGCAGGAGTATCTGTTCAACAACCGCAATCCGGAGGACACGGTGCTGCAGGCTGCCGAGACTGCCATGCGCGAGGTGGTCGGCAAGAGCAAGATGGATTTCGCCCTCTATGAGGGCCGCGAACAGGTCGCCGCCCAGGCCACGAAGATCATGCAGGAGATTCTCGACCGCTACAGGACCGGCATCGTCGTGTCCAAGCTCCTCTTGCAGAACGTGCAGCCGCCAGAACAGGTGCAGGCCGCCTTCGAGGATGCCGTCAAGGCCGGCCAGGACCGCGATCGACAGATCAACGAAGGCCAGGCCTACGCCAATGACGTCATTCCGAAGGCACGCGGCACGGCCTCCCGCTTGCTGGAGGAGTCCAACGGCTACAAGAGCCGCGTCGTCGCCAATGCAGAAGGCGAAGCCAGCCGCTTCAAGCAGGTGCTGGTCGAATACAACAAGGCGCCCGAAGTGACGCGGCAGCGCATGTACCTTGACACGGTCCAGCAAGTCCTCTCCAGCACCAGCAAAATCCTGATCGATGCCAAGGGTGCGGGCAATCTCCTCTATCTGCCGCTCGACAAGCTGATGCAGGCGGCGGGAGCACCAACTGCCAGCACGCCGACCCCCGAGGCCTCGGCGCCTTTGAGCAAGGTCCTGCCGAATCTCGGCGCGGAGGTGCCGCCGCAAATCGAGCGGTCCGAGCCGATTTCGCGCTCACGCGATTCGCTGCGCTCGCGCGAGAGGGGGGAGCGCTGACATGCAACGCAACCTTGCCTTCATGATCGCCGTCGCCCTCGCCCTGCTGGTGGCGACCGCCATGTCGATGTATACGGTGGATCAGCGCCGTTACGCCATCGTCTTCCAGCTCGGCGAGATCAAGGATGTTATTGACGAGCCGGGACTGAACTTCAAGTGGCCGTTGATCCAGAACGTGCGCTATTTCGACAAGCGCATCCTCACCTACGATGCTTCCGAGCCCGAGCGATTCATTACTTCGGAGAAGAAGCCGGTGCTGGTCGATGCCTTCGTCAAATGGCGCATTGTGGACGTCAAGCAGTACTACATTTCCGTGCAGGGTGACGAAGCGCGCGCCTCCACCCGCCTGGCCCAGACCGTGAATGCCGGCCTGCGCGACGAGTTCTCCAAGCGCAGCGTGCATGACGTCGTCTCCGGCGAGCGCGAGAAGATCATGGATGAGGTCCGCACCAAGGCCGATGCCGATGCGCGCGCCATAGGCGTGCAGATCGTCGACGTCCGCCTGAAACGCGTAGACCTGGTGCAGGAAGTCTCCGAGTCGGTCTACCGGCGTATGGAAACCGAGCGCAAGCGCGTTGCCAACGAGCTGCGTTCCAAAGGCGCCGCCGAGGCGGAAAAGATCAAAGCCGATGCGGACAAGCAGCGCGAGATCATCATTGCCGAAGCCTACCGAGATGCGCAACGCATCAAGGGCGAGGGCGATGCCAAGGCGACGGCGATCTATGCCGGCGCTTTCGGCCAGAACCCGGAGTTTTACGCTTTCTACCGCAGTCTCGAGGCCTACCGCACCAGCTTCCGCAACAGGAGCGACGTGCTGGTTCTCGAACCGAATTCCGAATTCTTCAAGTACCTGAAGAGCACCGGCAAAGGGAAGTGATGTGGCCCACGTTGCTGATGGCATTCGCGCTAATGCTGGTCCTGGAAGGCTTGCTGCCCTTCATCGCGCCGAGGGCCTGGCGCGACACATTTCGGCGCATTACTGAGCTGGCCGACGGCCAGATCCGTTTCCTGGGGCTGTCCTCGATTGTCGTCGGCTTGCTTCTGCTCCTGATCATGAAATGACCATGCGCCGCTGGCTGTTGCCCGAATCCATCGAAGACATCCTGCCGGCCGAAGCGCGTCGCATCGAGCGCCTGCGCCGCGCGTTCCTCGACGAGTTCGGTCTGCATGGCTATGAACTGGTCATGCCGCCCCTGCTGGAATATGTCGAATCCCTGATGACCGGCAGCGGCCACGACATGGAACTGCGCACCTTCAAGCTGATTGATCAGCTGTCAGGCCGCACCATGGGCATACGTGCCGACATCACGCCGCAAGTGGCCCGAATTGATGCGCACCTACTCAACCGCAAGGGGGTTGCGCGACTGTGTTATTGCGGCAGCGTGCTGCACACCTTGCCGTCAGGGTTGACCGCAACGCGGGAGCCCCTGCAGATCGGCGCCGAGCTCTACGGTCATGCCGGCATCGAGGCCGATGGCGAGGTGATCCGCCTGCTGGCGCAGTCCCTCGAGATCGCTGGAGTAAAGACGTCGCGCATCGATCTGGGCCATGTTGGCGTCTTCCGCATCCTATCGTCGCGGGGCGGCCTGGAGCCTGAACTGGAGCAGGAACTGTTTTCCGTGCTGCAGGCGAAGGACCTGCCCGCTCTGCGGGAACTGGTGAAGGATGTCGCCGAGCCGGTCCGGTCGGCCCTGCTGGCGCTTCCAGAATGCTATGGTGGGCGGGAGTCGCTCGACCGTGCTCTCGACCTAGCGCCGGGCGATGACGAGATTGCCCAGGCGGTAGCCGATCTGCGACAACTGGCGGGCGACTTGGCCGACCTGCCGGTAAGCTTCGATCTTGCTGACCTGCGCGGCTATCACTATCACAGCGGGGTAGTCTTCGCTGCCTACTGTGCAGGCCATCCCGGCGCCATTGCGCTTGGCGGCCGCTATGACAAGGTTGGCAAGGCTTTTGGGCGCGGTCGCCCGGCGACCGGTTTCAGCCTGGATCTGCGCGAGCTGGTCCAGTTCGAGACGGCCAGTGCAGCGCCCCGGGCTATTCTGGCTCCTCAGTCCGGCGGAAAAGGTCTGCGCGAGGCGGTGGCGCACCTGCGCACCAAGGGTGAGATCGTCATCGAAGCGCTGCCCGGCCACGAGGGCACCTGGAGCGAAGCTGGCTGCGACCGGCGACTGGTGCAGCGGGCCGGTGATTGGATCGTAGAGAATATCCAGGGAGAAATATAGACAATGGCAAAGAACGTCGTCGTCATCGGCACCCAATGGGGTGACGAGGGCAAAGGCAAGGTCGTCGATTGGCTGACCGATCACGCCCAGGGGGTGGTGCGTTTCCAGGGCGGCCACAATGCCGGCCATACGCTGGTCATCGGCGGCAAGAAAACCGTGCTGCATCTGGTGCCCTCCGGCATCCTGCGCGAGGGGGTCACCTGCTACATCGGCAATGGCGTGGTGCTTTCACCTGACGCCCTGATGCATGAGTTGGATGAACTTCAGGCAGCGGGTGTTGAGGCCGAGTCGCGGCTGAAGATATCGGAAGCGTGTCCTCTGATCCTTCCCTACCACCAGGCGCTCGACGTGGCGCGCGAGGCGGCGAAGGGTGCCAAGAAGATCGGTACGACCGGTCGCGGCATCGGTCCGGCCTACGAGGACAAGGTGGCGCGGCGCGGCCTGCGCGTGCAGGATCTGCTGCGACCGAAGCGTTTCGCAGAGAAGCTGGCAGAGATCCTCGACTATCACAACTTCGTCCTGAAGAATTACCTCGGCAGTGATCCGGTCGACTTCCAGCGCGTGCTGGAAGGGGCCATGGCCGTCGCGCCGCGGCTGACCCGCATGATTGCGGACGTGCCCCGCGCGCTGTACGACGCGCACAAGGAGGGCGCGAACCTGCTCTTTGAGGGCGCCCAAGGGACGCTGCTCGACATCGATCACGGCACCTTTCCCTACGTGACGTCGTCGAACTGCATCGCCGGAGCGGCTGCGGCGGGGGCCGGCGTCGGGCCGGGCATGCTGCACTACGTGCTGGGCATCACCAAGGCCTACACTACGCGCGTCGGCGGCGGACCGTTCCCGACCGAGCTATATGATGCGGTCGACAAGCTTGACCCGGTCGGCAAACACATGGCCACGCGTGGCCACGAGTTTGGCGCTACGACAGGCCGGGCGCGTCGCTGTGGCTGGTTCGATGCCGCGGCGCTGAAGCGTTCGATCCAGATCAACGGTGTCTCTGGCCTGTGTGTGACCAAGCTCGACGTGCTGGATGGTTTGGAAGAGATGAAGATTTGCACTGGCTACCGCATTGATGGTCGCTTGAGCGATATCCTGCCGGTCGGCGCCGATGACCTCGAGCGCTGCGAGCCTGTGTACGAGTCGCTGCCCGGCTGGAAGGAGAGCACGGTCGGCGTGAAGAGCTTCGCGGCGCTGCCGAAAGCGGCGCAGGATTATCTAAAGCGCATGGAGGCGCTCTGCGGCGTGCCGGTCGACATGATTTCGACGGGGCCGGACCGCGAGGAAACCATCGTGCTGAGGCATCCGTTCAAGTGACGGACGTAAAAAAAGCCGGTCGCTGACCGGCTTTTTCCTTTGTACCTGGTGCCCAGAAGAGGACTCGAACCTCCACAGTGTTGCCACCGCTAGGACCTGAACCTAGTGCGTCTACCAATTCCGCCATCTGGGCAAAGAGGGCGCAATTTTAAAGGAAAGATCGATTTTGTCAAACAAGCCGAGCAAGACGCGCAAGCGCGATCCGCACTATGAGCGCGAGGCCGGGAAGTACGATAACCCCCTGCCCAGCCGCGAATACGTGCTGTCTACGCTCGCCGAGCGCGGCGTGCCGCTGTCCTTCGAGTCGCTGGCTGATCTGCTCGATATCCGGGAGCATGAATTCGATGCCTTCCAGCGCCGGCTGGGCGCCATGCAGCGCGATGGCCAGATCATGCAGAACCGGCGCGGCGACTACCTCATTCCAGACAAGGCCGACCTTATCCGCGGCCGCGTCGAGGGACATCCTGACGGCTACGGTTTCTTGGTGCGCGACGAAGACGGGCCGGATATCTTCCTCGGCCCTAAGGAGATGGACAAGGCCCTGCATGGCGACCGCGTCATGGCGCGCATCGTCGGCATGGATCGGCGCGGCCGTCCCGAGGGCAAGATCGTCGAAGTGCTGGAGCGCGCCAACCACCGTGTCGTCGGCCGTGTGCACAACGAGCATGGCGTGCTGTTCGTGGTGGCCGAGAACCGCCGCATCAGCCAGGATATCCTGCTCGCCCCTGGCGCCAAGCCCAAGGCCGTGGCCGGTCAGGTGGTGGTGGTCGAGATCATCGAGCAGCCATCGAAGCACTCCCAGCCCATCGGCAAGGTGGTCGAGGTGCTCGGCAACTATGCCGATCCCGGCATGGAAATCGAGATTGCCCTGCGGAAGCACGAGCTGCCCTTCGAGTTTTCCCGCGAGGGCCTGGCCGAAGCGAAGAAACTGCCGGACGCAGTGCGCAAGAGCGACTGGAAGTGGGAGGGCGGCGTGCGCGAGGACATCCGCAGCCTGCCGCTGGTGACCATCGACGGCGAGACGGCGAAGGATTTCGACGACGCCGTCTATTGCGAGCGCCAGGGCAAGGACGGCAAGGGCGGTTTCCGCCTGGTGGTCGCCATCGCCGATGTCAGCCACTACGTCCAGGCGGAGCGGGATCTCGACCGCGACGCCTACGAGCGCGGCAACTCGGTGTATTTCCCGCGCCGCGTGATCCCGATGCTGCCGGAGAAGATATCCAACGGCCTGTGCTCGCTCAATCCGCAGGTTGAGCGCTTGTGCATGGTCTGCGACATGGCCATCGCCGCCAACGGCGTCATCAAGCGCTACCGCTTCTACCCGGCGGTGATGTTCTCGCATGCGCGCCTCACTTACAACGAGGTGGCGGGCGCCCTTTATGAAAACGATCCGACGGCCACGGCAAAGATCGGGGGGTTGCTGCCCCACCTGCGCACCCTCGACGATCTCTACCGCGTGCTGGTGAAGGCGCGCTGGGCGCGCGGCGCCATCGACTTCGAGACGGTCGAGACGCAGATGATCTTCGATGACCAGGGCAAGATCGAACGCATCATCCCGGTCAGCCGCAACGACGCCCATCGCATCATCGAGGAGTGCATGCTGGCCGCCAACGTCTGCGCCTCGGACTTCCTGCACGAGAACGAGCACGCCGCGCTGTATCGCATCCATGAGGGACCGACGCCGGAGAAGCTGGAAAAGCTGCGCGAGTTTCTCAAGGAGTTCGGTCTGCAGCTCACCGGCGGCGACGAGCCCCATGCCAAGGACTACGCCAAACTGCTGGAGAAGGTAAAAGGCAGGCCGGACATGCAGCTTCTGCAGACGGTGATGCTGCGCTCCCTGCAGCAGGCGGTCTACAGCCCGGAAAATGTCGGCCATTTCGGTCTCGCCTACGAGTCCTATACCCATTTCACCTCGCCCATCCGGCGCTATCCCGACCTCGTCATCCACCGCGCCATCAAGGCGGTGCTGCAGGGGGCGAAATACCGTCCGGGCAAATGGGATGAGATCGGCATCCACTGCTCGCAGACCGAGCGGCGCGCCGACGATGCGACGCGCGACGTCGAGTCCTGGCTGAAGTGCTACTACATGAAGGAGCGCATCGGCGAGGAATTCGCCGGCAGCGTCTCCGCCGTTACGTCCTTCGGCATCTTCGTCGCACTGGACGACGTTTTCGTCGAGGGGCTGGTGCACATTTCCGATCTCGGCAGCGACTATTTCCATTACGACGACGCCAAGCACCAACTGGTCGGCGAACGCACAGGACGCCGCTTCCGCCTGGCCGACCGCGTGCGCGTGCAGCTGGTGCGGGTGGATATGGAAAGCAGCAAGATCGACTTCCGCTTGGCCGAGGAAGAGGGCGGGCAGGGCAGGCGCCGTGTCTGAAACCCGCTTCATCCACGGCTTTCATGCCATCAATGCACGGCTGAGGCAAAGCGCCGGCAGCGTGCAGGAAATCTACATCGCCGCAGGGCGGCAGGATGGCCGCACGCGGGACCTCGTCAAGTTGGCCGAAGCACAGGGCGTGCGCGTCATTGCGACCGACCCGGCGCGCCTCGACGGCATGGCCGGTGGCCATGGCAAGGCGGCGCGCCACCAGGGCGTGGTGGCCCGCGTCGATGCCGCCCAGCGCCACGTCACGCTGGACGACGTGCTCGACACCCTCGCCGAGCCGGCCCTGCTGCTGGTGCTCGACGGCGTGCAGGATCCGCACAACCTGGGAGCCTGCCTGCGCGTCGCCGATGCGGCCGGGGCGCATGCCGTCGTGGCGCCGAAGGACCGGGCGGTGGGGCTCAACGCCACGGCCGTCAAGGTGGCCTGCGGCGCCGCCGACACCGTACCCTACGTCACCGCGACCAACCTGGCCAGGGCGTTGCGTGAAATGCAGGAGCGCGGCATCAGGACGGTTGGTGCCGATGCCGAGGCCGACCAGGACATCTACGGCCTCGATCTCAAGGTGCCGTTGGCCCTGGTGCTGGGTGCCGAGGGTAGTGGCCTGCGCCGGCTGACACGAGAAACCTGCGACGCGCTGGTGCGCATCCCCATGCATGGCAGCGTGGAAAGCCTCAACGTTTCCGTCGCCGGCGGCATCTGCCTGTTCGAGGCGCGGCGCCAGAGAGGGGCGGGCGTTACAAGCACTTGATTTGCCGCGCATGTACGGTTAAAATGGCCGGCTTTCGCAACCTTGCCCCACCGCGCGCATGACGGGGGGTATAACCCAGAAGGAGACTGCATGCGACATTACGAAATCGTTTTCATCGTCCATCCGGACCAGAGCGAGCAGGTGCCCGCGATGATCGAGCGCTACAAGGGGCTCGTCACCGGCCGCGCCGGCCAGATCCACCGCCTCGAGGACTGGGGCCGCCGCCAGCTGGCCTACCCGATCGAGAAGGTGCACAAGGCCCACTACGTGCTCATGAACATCGAGTGCGACGGCGAGACCCTGGCCGAACTCGAGCACGCCTTCAAGTTCAACGACGCCGTCCTGCGCCACCTCACGGTCAAGATGCGCCACGCCGTGACGACGCCCTCCCCGATGATGAAGGAGGAGAAGGCCAAGTCGCTGACGCCGGCCGCCGAAGGTGCCAAAGCCGAGGAGGCGAAGCCGGCCGAGCAGCCCGCGGCCTGATGTGGCGGCGCCGCAGAACCAGCTGACGATCACCGGGAACATCATCGAACTGGCGCAGCTGCGCCATACCCCGGCGGGCGTGCCGGTCCTGAGTTTCAGGATCGCCCACGAATCGGAACAGATCGAAGCCGGACTGCCGCGCAAGGTCGAATGCGAATTGCAGGCCGTGGCGCTGGGACAGACGGCGCTTTTGCTGCAGGGGGCCAAACCGGGTGACGGCACCAGGCTGACCGGCTTCCTCGCAGCGAAAAGCACCCAGTCGAAGCAGCCGGTGCTGCATGTGGAACGAATCGAATTTTTGGAAGGAACGAATCATGGCGTTTAAACCGAGAAATGCGAAGGACGCGAAGAAGCGCAAGGACGACAAGGGCTCGCGCGGCATGTTCAAGCGGCGCAAGTTCTGCCGCTTCACCGCCGAGAAGATCGAGGAGATCGACTACAAGGACGTCGAGATCCTGAAGGACTTCATCACCGAGAACGGCAAGATCATGCCGGCGCGCATCACCGGAACCAAGACCGGCTACCAGCGCCAGCTGTCCACCGCCATCAAGCGCGCGCGTTACCTCGCGCTGATGCCCTACACCGACCTGCACTGAGAGAGGAAACGACCATGCAAGTGATTCTGATGGAAAAGGTGGTCAACCTCGGCAACCTGGGCGACGTCGTCAAGGTGCGCGACGGCTTCGCGCGCAATTTCCTTATTCCCCAGGGCAAGGCCAAGCGGGTCACCCCGGAGAACCTGGCCGAATTCGAAAAGCGCCGCGCCGAACTGGAGCGCCAGCAGGCCGAGAAGCTGGCCGAGGCGCAGGAGAAGGCCGCCAAGCTGGAAGGCCTGATGGTGCAAATTACCCGCAAGGCTGGTGTGGATGGCCGCCTGTTCGGCTCCGTCACCAACTTCGACATCGCCGATGCGCTGAAGGGGCTGGGCCACGAGGTCGAGAAGGCCGACATCCGCCTGCCGCAGGGCCCGTTGAAGATGATCGGAGATGCCCAGGTGCAGATTGCCCTTCATAGCGATGTGGTGGTGAACATCACCGTGTCGGTGCTGGGCGAGCACTAAGCCGAACGGCTGTTCCGCAATATGCAAAAGGGCCGCTGGAAAGCGGCCCTTTTTTGTGTGCGCCCGGCACGGGCGCACTCTTGTCGGTGAAAGTCCCACCGTAAGTTGATTACAGCGAACGAAGCGAAGCGCAACTGCATGAGGGTGACCGATTGTGGGGAGGAGGCGTGGAGCGAAACTGCGAGCCGATGGACAAGAGCCGGATAGAAGGCGTTGCCGAGCAGGGCGAGCGGGCACAATTCCGTGAAGCTCTTGTGATCAAGGCGAGGCGGCGTAAATCTGGCGGTTGTGCAGTGAAGGAGTGCGTTCTTACCCGGGGAGATCTCGCCTCATGGCTGAAAGGCCGACGTTGAAACACGGAGCGAGGAGTCAGCAGCGGCCATAGTAGCTGCCTGTATGGGGTGAAGGGCCAAAGGAATAGAAGGAGTTGCCCTGTGATTCTCGGGTTGGACGGTCTCAGATGTTCGCGCCAGCGAAGCTCGTCGATACGGTGAAGAGAGTGAAGCCCACAACACTTCGGCAGGGAGAAACCAAACCCGGCGAATTAAAGACCAGCATCTTCAGGCGGCATGCAGGAACTGTCTTCTGCGAATCGACCTCAACTATTCCAACCGCCCGGTGCGGACCCGCATGCCGGGTGGTGTGGGAGGGGTCGGTCAGGTTCCCTGACCGCCCCTATCCCGATTTGGCGGAGAGAGAGGGATTCGAACCCTCGATACGTTTTACCGTATACACACTTTCCAGGCGTGCGCCTTCGACCACTCGGCCATCTCTCCGGAAGGGGCGCATTCTAGCAGAAAGGGTAGGACGGCGCAGCGCCGCATCCCTCGTGGCCCTGCACGTCCAAGCATTCCCGACAGCCCCCAAATCATGCTGCGGGCCGCCCGGGGCGGCGTCTGATTGGGTTAAAATACCGTGCGGCGGGTCTCCCCGCATTGCAGGGTGGTGAATCTGGTCAGGTCCGGAAGGAAGCAGCCACAGCCATTGACTGCAAGTGCCGGGGGTCAGGCTCGCCGCCCTTACTTCCCCCTCTGATAAAATTCACCCATGAGTTATCAGGTCCTTGCGCGCAAGTGGCGCCCCCGCTCCTTCGAAACGCTGGTCGGGCAGGAGCATGTCGTGCGCGCCCTGACCCATGCCCTGGACCAGCAGCGGCTGCACCACGCCTACCTGTTCACCGGCACGCGCGGCGTCGGCAAGACCACCATCGCCCGCATCCTCGCCAAGGCCCTCAACTGCGAGAGCGGCATCACCTCCAGCCCCTGTGGCGCCTGCAGTGCCTGCCGGGAGATCGACGCCGGGCGCTTCGTGGACCTCATCGAGGTGGATGCCGCGACCAACACCAAGGTCGATGAGATGCGCCAGCTCCTGGAGAACGCCATCTACGCACCGACGCGCGGCCGCTTCAAGGTGTATGTCATAGACGAAGTGCACATGCTGTCCACCTCGGCCTTCAATGCCATGCTGAAGACCCTGGAAGAGCCGCCCGAGCACATCAAGTTCATCCTCGCCACCACCGACCCGCAGAAGATTCCGGTGACGGTGCTCAGCCGCTGTCTGCAGTTCAACCTCAAGCAGATGCCGCCTGGCTACATCGTCGAGCATCTCTCGCGCGTCCTCGAGGCCGAGCAGGTGCCCTTCGAGCCGGCTGCCCTGCGCCACATCGCCAAGGGAGCCGCCGGCAGCATGCGCGACGCGCTGTCGCTGCTCGACCAGGCCATCGCCCACGGCGCCGGCCGCATCGAGGAGACGGACGTGCGCGACATGCTCGGCACGGTGGGGGAGGACCACCTCTTCGCACTCCTGGACGCCCTTGCCGCGCGCGACGTACACGCCATGCTCGGCGTCGCCGCAGAGATGGACGCGCGCAGCCTGTCCTTCGATTCGGCCCTGCAGGAACTGGCCACCCAGTTACACCGCATCGCCCTCGTGCAGTTCGCTCCAGAGGCTATCGTGGAGGAGGCCGAGCGCGCTCGCCTGGCCGCCTATGCCGGTCGCCTCGACGCGGAATTCCTGCAACTCTGCTATCAGATTGCCATCAACGGCCGCAGCGACCTTGCGCTGGCGCCGGACGAGTATTCCGGCTTCCTCATGACGCTGCTTCGCCTGGTGGCCTTCAATCCGGAAACGCCGCCGACGCTCGGTGCAGGCACGCCCGAACCTGCAGTGCGGGCACCCGCGCGGCCGGCGGCCGCCGCATCCGTTTCCCCGGTTGACTCGGGCGCGCCACGGCCCGCTGGCATACCTGCCGCAGCAGGCGACTGGCACGGCTTGCTGGCAGAGTTGAAGCTCGGTGGCATGGTGCGCGAACTGGCCCATCATTGCGAACTGGCCGAGCGGTCCGAGACGGCCGTCAAGCTGCGCCTCGACCCGGCCCACAAGTCCCTGCTCATGAACAAGGCTCCGCAGGAGAAGCTGCAGGCCGCCCTGGCGACGCATTTCGGCCGTCCGCTCAAGTTGTCCATCGAGACCGGTGACCTGAATGGCGAGACGCCGGCACAGCGCGCAGAGAACACCCGCACCGAAAAGCAGAACCGGGCCATCGAATCGCTCGAGCAGGATGCCTTCGTGCGCGACATGATCGAGACCTTCGATGCCACCATCAACGAACAATCCATCAAGCCCCTGAACTGAACGCAAGCGGAGAACTGAACATGATGAAAGGCGGACTCGCCGGCCTGATGAAGCAGGCCCAGCAGATGCAGGAGAACATGAAGAAGGCGCAGGAGCAGCTCGCTGCCATCGAGGTCGATGGCCAGGCCGGCGCCGGCCTCGTCAAGGTGGTGATGACCTGCAAGCACGACGTGCGCCGCATCAGCATCGACCCCTCCCTGCTCGCCGACGACAAGGAAATGCTGGAGGATCTCGTCGCCGCTGCGGTGAACGATGCCGTGCGCCGCGTCGAGGCGACGGTGGCCGAGAAGATGAGCGGCTTCACTGCAGGCCTCAACCTGCCGCCGGGGATGAAGCTGCCGTTCTGATGGCGCTGCCCACCGCCCTCGAGGAACTCGTCGAGGCCCTGCGCTGCCTGCCAGGCGTCGGGCCGAAATCGGCGCAGCGCATGGCCTATTATCTGCTGCAGCGCGACCAGAAGGGTGCACAGCGTCTGGCTGCGTCGCTGGAGCACGCCGTGGCGGTGCTGCGTCATTGCGACCGCTGCAACGCCTTCAGCGAAAGCGAAGTCTGCGAGCGTTGCGCCTCGCCGCGCCGGGACGCCTCCCTGTTATGCGTGGTCGAAATGCCGGCCGACCTCAACATGATGGAACAGACCCATGCCTACCAAGGCATGTACTATGTCCTCATGGGCCATATTTCTCCGCTCGACGGCATCGGTCCGAAGGAACTGCGCCTCGAGCGCCTTCTGGCGCGTGCCTGCGACGGCGTTGTGAAGGAGGTCATCCTCGCCACCAACTTCACCAACGAGGGCGAGGCCACTGCCCATTACCTTGGCGAGATGCTGCGCGCGCGAGGCCTGAAAGTGACCCGCATCGCCCGCGGCCTGCCCGTCGGTGGCGAGATTGAGCACACCGATGCCGGCACCATTGCCCAGGCGCTGATCGAGCGCCGCATTCTCTGATTTTCCGTTCCCGGACCCCGAGGCCTTGCCGAGCCGGGGTGTTCTGGCCCGCCCCGACGTGGAACTGGCCAGGCCTGTGTCCAATGCCGGTGCCTGGCCGGAAACCCAGTACTGGCGCGGGTTTCCGCGGTTTTGCTTCCAATTGCCATTGATTTTTATGTATAATCTTCAAGTTTTGGATTCGGGCATTTCTTCAGGAAATCGATGCCATGAGCAGCAGTGAAAAAAAGGTCGATTGCGCTAGGCGGAACCTGGTGTTCGCCTCCGCGGCTGTGGGGGGCGTTGCGACCGTCGCGACGGCGGTGCCTTTCCTGGCCAGCATGGCGCCTTCGGAACGTGCCAAGGCAGCCGGTGCGCCGGTCGAGGCCGACATCAGCAAGCTCGCCCCGGGCGAGATGATGCGCGTCGAATGGCGCGGCAAGCCGGTGTGGATCCTCCACCGCACCAAGGAGATGCTTGAAACCCTGAAGAAAACCGACGCCCTGGTCGCCGATCCGGCGTCAAAGCGCCCCATGCAACCGGATTACATCAAGGGAGATAGCCGTTCAATCAAGCCGGAATACCTCGTCGTCGTCGGCATCTGCACCCACCTCGGTTGCTCGCCGACGGACAAATTCCAGAAGGGCGCCGAGTCCGGCATCGCCTCCGACTGGCCGGGCGGCTTCCTTTGCCCCTGTCACGGTTCGACCTTCGACTTGTCCGGCCGCGTGTACAAGAACAAGCCGGCGCCGGATAACCTGGAAGTGCCGCCGCACTATTACTTGTCCGACATGCGCATCCTGATCGGCGAAGACAAGAAGGCATAAGGGGACGCAAGTCATGTCCAGCACCAATTTCGAGAAATACAAGTCGGACGGCTCGCTCGCGGGAAACGTCCTCGAATGGGTCGACGCCCGCTTCCCGTTGACGGCGAACTGGAAAGGCCACCTGTCCGAGTACTACGCGCCGAAGAACTTCAACTTCTGGTATTTTTTCGGATCCCTCGCCCTGCTGGTGCTGGTGATGCAGATTGTTACCGGCATCTTCCTGGTGATGCACTACAAGCCGGACGCCTCCCTCAACGCCGCCGGCGTGCCGGTGGCCTTCGCCAGCGTCGAGTACATCATGCGCGACGTGCCGTGGGGCTGGCTGATCCGCTACATGCATGCCACGGGGGCTTCGGCCTTCTTCGTCGTGGTCTACCTGCACATGTTCCGCGCCATGCTCTACGGCTCCTACCGCAAGCCGCGCGAGCTGCTGTGGATCTTCGGCGTCTTCATCTACTTGTGCCTGATGGCCGAAGCCTTCGCCGGCTATCTGCTGCCCTGGGGCCAGATGTCGTTCTGGGGCGCCCAAGTAATCCTCAACCTGTTCTCCGCCATTCCCTTCGTCGGCGACGACCTGGCCCTGTGGATCCGTGGCGACTACGTGATTGCCGATGCCACGCTGAACCGCATGTTCGCCTTCCATGTCATCGCCATTCCGTTGGCGCTGATCGGTCTCGTCGCCGCACACATCCTGGCGCTGCACGAGGTCGGCTCGAACAACCCGGACGGCATCGAGATCAAGGCCAAGAAGGACGAGAAAGGCATCCCCCTCGACGGCATCCCCTTCCATCCGTACTACACGGTGAAGGACATCGTCGGTGTGGTGGTGTTCCTGATGGTCTTCTCCATCATCGTTTTCTTCGCGCCCGAGATGGGCGGCTACTTCCTCGAATTCAACAATTTCATTCCGGCCGATCCGCTGGTGACGCCGCCGCACATCGCCCCGGTGTGGTACTTCACGCCGTTCTATTCGATCCTGCGCGCCAACACGGTGAACTTCTTCTGGATCGACGCCAAGCTGTGGGGTGTGATCTTCATGGGCCTCGGCGTGATGATCCTGTTCTTCCTGCCTTGGCTGGACCGCAGCCCGGCAAAATCGATTCGCTACCGCGGGCCGATCTACAAGGGCGCGCTGGCCGTTTTCGTCGTCGCCTTCGTCATCCTCGGCTATCTCGGCATGCAGGCGCCGACGCCGGCCTACACGCTTGTCTCGCAGATCTGCACGGTCATCTACTTCCTGTTCTTCCTGCTCATGCCCTGGTACACGCGCATCGACAAGTGCAAGCCGGAGCCGGAAAGGGTGACGCAATGAGAATGACCATGCTCAAGAAATTTCTCATTGCGGCCCTGTTTGTACCGCTCGCCGTCCTCGCCAGCGAAGGCGTCAAGCTCGACCGCGCGCCCGACCGCTCGACCGATCAGGCCGCCCTGCAGAATGGCGCCAAGCTGTTCGTAAACAACTGCCTGAACTGCCATGGGGCAAGCTTCATACGCTACAACCGCCTCAAGGACATCGGCCTCACCGAGCAGCAGATCAAGGATAACTTAATGTTCACCGCCGAGAAGATCGGCGAGCCGATGGGCATCTCGATGTCGCGCAAGGACGCCAAGGAATTCTTCGGCGCCTGGCCGCCCGACCTGTCCCTGATCGCCCGCTCGCGCGCCTCCGAGTCCGGCAGCGGGGCCGACTGGTTGTACACCTACCTGCGGGGCTTCTACCGCGACGAGACCCGACCGACTGGCTGGAACAATATCGCCTTTCCCAGCGTCGGCATGCCCCATGTGCTATGGGAACTGCAGGGCGAGCAGGTCATGGGCGCCGAACACAAATTGACCCTGGCCAGGCCAGGCAAGCTTTCGTCGAAGGAATTCGACGACGCCGTCGGCGACCTCGTCGCCTTCATGGTCTGGATGGGCGAGCCGCAGGCGCAGTTCCGCAAGCAGCTCGGCGTCGCCGTGCTGCTGTTCCTCGGCGTGTTCTTCATCGTCGCCTATGCGATGAAGCGCGCGTTCTGGAAAGATATCCACTAACTCACTGCAAGGACAGCCATGCAGTTCCTCGGCCATCGTGATTTCAACGCACCGCGCGTCCGCCGCGTGGTGCGTGATGCCGATTATTCCTGGAGCGGGAACACCATGATGACTCTGTATTCGGGCACGACCTGCCCGTTCAGCCACCGCTGCCGGATCGTCCTCTACGAAAAGGGGATGGACTTCCAGGTAATCGACGTCGACCTCTTCAACAAGCCGGAGGACATCGCCGTCATCAACCCCTACAACCGCGTGCCGGTGCTGGTCGACCGCGACCTCGTGCTCTATGAGGCCAACATCATCAACGAATACATCGACGAGCGCTTCCCGCATCCGCAGCTGATGCCGCCCGATCCGATCATGCGTGCACGCGCGCGTCAGTTGCTGTTCACCTTCGAGCAGGAGCTGTTCAGCCACATCGAGACGCTGGAAAAGAACCTCAAGGCCGCCGAGAAGGCCCGCATCCATGTGCGCGACCGCCTCTCCGAACTGGCACCGGTGTTCAACAAGCAGAAGTTCATGCTGGGCGAGGAGTTCTCCATGCTCGATGTCGCCATCGCGCCGCTGCTTTGGCGCCTCGACCACTACGGCATCGAGTTGCCGAAGACCGCCGCGCCGCTGATGAAGTACGCCGAACGCATCTTCAGCCGCCAGGGCTTCATCGATGCCCTGACCCCCTCCGAGAAGGTGATGCGCCGCTAGCGCGGCTCGCGCGCCTTGACGGCGCTAAGTTCATGAGCGTCGCCTCCACCAAGCCCTACCTGCTGCGCGCCCTCCACGAGTGGTGCGTGGATCAGGGCTTCACGCCCTACATTTCGGTGCAGGTCGACGCTGGCACCCTGGTGCCGCGCCAGTACGTGCGCGACGGCCAGATCGTGCTCAACCTCGGTGCCGAAGCCGTGCAGAACCTGCACCTGGGCAACGACCTCATCACCTGCCAGGCCCGTTTCGGCGGCGTCGCGCAGTCGCTCTCCATCCCCGTCGGCAACGTCGCCGCCATCTATGCCCGCGAGAACGGGCAGGGCATGGCCTTCGAGGTCGGCGAGTCAGCCGAAGAGGCCCCGCCGGAAGAAGCCACCCCGGAAGCGCCCGAACCACCGCCTACCGATACCCCGCCCCGGCCGCATCTCACCCGCGTCAAGTAGTAGCTAGACTTTCGCTTCGAGTGTTTGATTCTGTCAAGAAGCTACTACCAATGCGTGACGCAATTCACGGATTTTTTTCGCCGGCTCGCCTAGGATTCGTTCCAGCAAGTGAGTCGTTGTCCCTCCTGGCTCAGGGAGGGCGGCAGGATGGAACCGGAATCCCCGGATCGCGCAGCGCCTGTAAGCATGGCGGCCGGGCAGGCGGCGGCGGGGATCTCCGGGTTGAGGAAGCACGGAAGGCGCGAGGTGAAAGCCCCGCGCCTTTTTATTTGTCCTTCTTCCAGCTGCCGACGTCTGGGGCACTGGCGGGATCGAACCACTTCAGCTTGTCGTGCAGCCTGACCACCTCGCCGACGATGATGAGGGTGGGCGGCTTGAGCTGCGCCTCTTCAGCCTGCTGCGGCAGGCTGGCCAGCGTACCGATGAGGACGCGCTGGCGGTTGGTGGTGCCCTGCTGCACGATGGCGGCGGGGGTGCTGTCCGGCAGGCCGTGGGCGACGAGTTCCTTGCACAGCACCGGCAGTCCGAGCAGGCCCATGTAGAAGACGACAGTCTGATGCGGGCGGGCCAGGCCCGTCCAGTCGAGGTTCATGGTGCCGTCCTTGAGGTGGCCGGTGACGAAGACGCAGGACTGGGCGTAATCGCGGTGGGTGAGCGGGATGCCGGAGTAGGAGGCGACGCCGGCCGCTGCGGTAATGCCGGGCACCACCTCGAAGGAGATGCCGTGGGCGGAGAGCGTCTCGATCTCCTCGCCGCCGCGCCCGAAGATAAAGGGGTCGCCGCCCTTCAGGCGCAGCACGCGCTTGCCTTCCTTGGCCAGCTTCACCAGCAGGGCGTTGATCTCCTCCTGGCGCAGGGTGTGGTCGTTGCGCTGTTTGCCGACATAGATGCGGCTGGCGTCGCGCCGGCACAGTTCGACGATGGCGGGCGAGACGAGGTTATCGTGCACCACCACGTCGGCCTGCTGCATCAGCTTCAGCGCGCGGAAGGTGAGCAGGTCCGGGTTGCCGGGGCCGGCGCCGACGAGGTAGACCTCGCCGCGCGGCGGCGCGTCCTGCGTCGCCGCAAGCTGCTCGTCGAAATACTTTTCCGCTTCCGTGCCCTTGCCGGCCAGCACCAGGTCGGCGAAGGTGCCGCCGAGCATTTTTTCCCAGAAGATGCGGCGCTGCGCCGGATTGGTGAAATGCTGCTTGACGCGCTCGCGCAGGCCGTTGGCCAGCTGCGCCAGACGGCCGTAGGTGGCCGGCAGCAGGGTCTCCAGTTTGGCCCGCATCAGGCGCGCCAGCACGGGCGAAGCGCCGCCGGTCGACACCGCCACGATCATGGGCGAGCGGTCGACGATGGAGGGGAAGATGAAGCTGCACAGCTCCGGGGAGTCGACGACATTCACCGGGATGTCGCGCGCCTTGGCCGCCTGCGAGACGGCGGCGTTCACCGCGTGGTCGTCGGTGGCGGCGATCACCACCGTGGCGCCGGCCAGATGGGTTTCCGCGAAGCGCGCCGCGATGTGCTCGATGCGGCCGGCGGCGGCTTCCGCAGCGAGGGTTTCGCCCAGCTCCGGCGAGACGACGGCGACCTTCGCGCCGCAGCCGGCGAGCAGGCCGGCCTTGCGCGCGGCGACGGCGCCGCCGCCGACGACGAGGCAGCGCGCGCCTTTGAGGTTCAGGAAGATCGGCAGGAAATCCATGGCTTGGCGCCGGATGGCGCGATGCGGCCGCCTTGATGCGAGTTGGTCGTCATTATACCGGCTCAGCTTGCCGAGCCGCAGCCGCCCCGGCTGCCGCAGCCGCCGCAGCTGGAGGGCGGGCAGCTGCCGCCCGGGGCCTGGGTCTGCATGAAGACGAACTGCCATTCGCCCGGCTCGACCTCGACGAAGTCGAGCAGCATGCCATCGAGCAGGTCCTGGCTGGGCGGGGCGATGAGGACGGTGAGGCCTTCGCATTCGTAGGCAAGGTCATGCTCGCGCTCGTCGTCGAAGCCGAGGCCGAAGGCGAGCCGGCCGTCGTCCTCGATCTTGGCGGCGACGCGCAGGGCCATGCCGACGGCGTCGCTCTGCTGGGCGGAGTCGAGGATGCGGGTGGCGGCGGCGGGGGTCAGGGTAAACATGATGGGTTTTGTCCTATTCAGGGGTTGGGGTGGGTTGCTTCATGCGTTGGCGGGCGAAGCCGACGAAGCGGGCCGCCCAGTTGCAGTTGCCGGCGCTCCTGAGATGCGTGTAGGAGGCCAGTAGGTTTTTGTGGACGATGCCGTCGTGGGCGCCGTCGGCGCCGTGCCCCCGCTTCACCTCGTAGGCGAAGCGGGTGGCCGGGTCGAGGTTCTCCAGGCTGGAGTAGTGGAATTCGTGGGCCGGAATCTCGTCGGGATGCGTGCCAGCCGGCACCCAGGGATGGGCGGCGGTGGGCGCCAGCCGCACGTAGCCGCGGCCGACCGGTTTTTCGTGCATGACGACGTCGGCGGGAATGACGCCGGCCATTTCGCGCTTCTCGCCGCGCCACGCCAGGCTGCGGGCGAGGTACATGAGGCCGCCGCATTCGGCGTAGGCGGGGAGTCCCGCCTCGATGGCGCTGCGGATCGATTCGCGCATGCCCTTGTTCGCCTCAAGCTCGCGCATGAAGCACTCCGGAAAGCCGCCGCCGAGGAAGAGGGCGTCCACCTCCGGCAGCCTGGCATCGGCGATGGGGCTGAAGAACACCAGTTCGGCGCCGGCCTGCTTCAGGGCGTCGAGGTCGTCGGCGTAGTAGAAGCCGAAGGCGGGATCGCGGGCGATGCCGACTCGCAATGTCGGTTGTTCGGCCGGCGCAGCCGCAACCATGGCGGGCTTGAGCGGCTTGTCGGTGGCGGTCACCTGCAGCAGGCGGCCGATGTCCACCTGCTCCGAAACGATCCTGGCGATGGCGGCGATGCGCGCCTCGGCGGCCGCGGCCTCGTTGGCCGGCATCAGGCCGAGGTGGCGCTCGACGATGGCCAGTTCCGGGTTCTCCAGCACGGCGCCGAGCACCGGCACGTCGGTGTAGTGCTCGATGACGGCGCGCAGCTTGGCCTCGTGGCGCTTGCCGCCGAGGCGGTTGAGGATGACGCCGGCGATGCGGATGTTGCGGTCGAAGGCCTGGTAGCCGAGGATCAGCGGCGCGATGCCGCGCGTCATGCCGCGCGCGTCGAGCACCAGCACCACTGGCAGGCCGAGCAACTCCGCCAGCGCGGCGTTGCTGTTGCTGCCGGCGAGGTCGAGGCCGTCGTAGAGCCCCTTGTTGCCCTCGACGAGGGCGACGTCGGCATTCGCGCCGTGGCGGGCGAAGCTGTCGAGGATCTCGGCGTAGGGCTGCAGGTAGAAATCCAGGTTGCGGCAGGGGCGGCCGCCGGCCAGCCCCAGCCAGATCGGGTCGATGTAGTCCGGCCCTTTCTTGAAGGTCTGCACCGAGAGGCCGCGCTGTCGCAGGGCGGCGGCGAGGCCGAGGCTCAGCGTGGTCTTGCCGGAGGACTTGTGCGCGGCGGAAATGAGGAAACGGTGCATCCGCGCCAGTGTAGCGCGATCCGGCGGGGCCGGATCAGTCCTCGGCCTTGAGCGCGGCGAAGTCGTCCTGCGGCAGGAAGCGCAGCACGCGCACCGCGACGACGGTGATGAGGAAGGCCAGGGCGATGCCGCCGAAGCCGAGGGCGAACTCGCCGAGCACCGGCGAATAGCTGTTCACGATGCCGTCCTGGAAGGTGCTGGAGACGGCGTAGCCGGGGAAGATCTCGAGCGGGAAGGCCTGGCCGCCGACGATGGTGACGAACATCTGGGCGAGGCCGCCCAGCACCACCAGCACCGAGGCGGCGATGACGCGCGTCTGCGTGGCGCCGGGCGCGAAGATCAGCGCCAGGGGCAGGATGCCGCCGACGATGACCTGGCCGAGCCAGAAGGCCGCGGTGTAGACACCACCGTCCACCAGCAGGAAGCGTTCGTAATCGGTCTGCTTGGCAAAGTACAGGCTGGTCAGATGCATCACTGCGGTGAAGTAGAGCGCCGCGCCGACGAAGACGGCGAGCAGGTTCTTCATGCGGGCGAGGATGCGCGCGTCGAGCTGCAGGCCGTTCCAGGCGTACATCGAGCCCTGCACGATGAGGAAGGCCGCCAGGCCGTAGGCGAAGGAGTAGATGATGAACATCGGCGCCATCAGGGCCGAGCCGTAGGCGGTGCGGGCGATCAGGAAGCCGAAGATCGAGCCGGTGGCGGTGGTCAGCGCCAGGCGCCAGAAGAAGGCGAGGAAGCCGAGCACCTTGTTGTAGCCGCCCAGGCTGCGGTCCATCAGCGTCACCAGGTAGGCGGCGACGATGGCGAAGAAGCCCGAGTAGAACATCATGTTGAGGGCGAAGATCGACTTGAAGTTGAAGTGCGTCATCGCCACGATGAGGCGGTCGGGTCGGCCGAGGTCGGCCGCCAGCACGGCGAGGCCGCCGGCCATCATGGCCAGCGCCAGCAGGCCGGAGAGCGGCGCGCGCGCCTTGTAGATCGGCTTGCCGAACACCGAGCCGATCGAGGCGACGTTGAGCACGCCGGAGGCGGCGACGATGAGGAACACGGCGAAGACGTGCGGGATGCCCCAGACGATCTGGTTGTCCATGCCGGTGACGGCGTGGCCGCTGTGCTCGAAATGCAGGAAGGCGGCGAAGGCCGCCAGCATGAACAGGCCGCCCGCGGCGAGCAGGCCCCAGAAGGCGGCGGGGCGGCTTTGCGTTTCGACGTAGCTTGCGGATGCCATGATCAAATGCCCTCGTAACGGACGCCGAGGTCGAGCTTGAGGTCGGCGCGCACCTGGGTGGTTTTCACCTCGCGCACGCGCTTGGCGATCGCG
>Ga0226835_1000327_pt1 | contig 64335 bp, 62 predicted proteins | sample LAC_MetaG_1_FD_163627 | JGI IMG/M metagenome (GOLD analysis project Ga0226835, IMG submission 163627) | Anaerobic ammonium oxidizing microbial communities from anammox membrane bioreactor (MBR) in UC Berkley, California, United States -... | ecosystem: Engineered > Bioreactor > Anaerobic >...
GTCATATCCTCACAAAACAACCGAACAACTTGCCGAGTTTTAGCCTCTGAAATATGTGAATGCTTTAAATACTTGTTTTCCATCTGTTATTTAGTGTAACAAAGATGGCTAAACTAGTCTTGAACCAACATCTATTTTATGATACAATTACATTGTGACATTTATAAAAATAAAAAATAAAAAGCTAGCTTTCTTAATAATGACCAGTCTCCTGCTAATTCTACTGGGTTTATTTTGGCACCTAAGTAGCAATGATTCTGCTATATCCGAAGATCCGAGCAAGGGAGATATCCAAAAAGACATACAGTACAATGCAGATAAGAAGAAAGAGCTTATTGAAAACAAAAACAATCGGTCTATTCAGAATAATCCAGCTCAAACAAGCGTAGATGTTTCAGCTCGCCAAGAAAGTAATAAATCTGTAACTATCCTCAGTAAAATTAAAGGGTCAACCGGTAATAATAACTGTAAATTATCTGTGTCAAACAATAGTAAAGTGGTCAACCAAGAAGCAGATGTGATATATCAAACAGAGTTTTCTTCCTGTGCAGGATTTAATATACCTATTGACCGGCTCGGTACTGGAGTATGGCTTATCAATCTTGTTGTAGGTGATAAATCAAGCTCAATCACAATTGAGGTTAAATAATGAAAAAACTTGTACTACTAAATATAATCCTTGTCAGTTATTTAGGCGTACAGACCTTATATCCTGCTACTACTTATGCTGCTTTTGCAAATCACTGGCGCGCAGGTCTCATTATAGACGATACAAAATTCTCAGACCAAAATAGTATGACAGTAAATCAAATCCAAGACTTTCTAAACCAGAAAGTAGGTACATACTACACCCCCGGAGCTTGCGATACCAGTGGGTCTAGAACATCAGAGTACGGTGGTGGTACTAGGGCACAATACGGTGCTTCTCATGGTAACCCTGCACCATTTACTTGTTTAAAAGACTATTACGAGGTGCCAAAGATAAATCCAAGCCCAGGTATACCTGCCAGCAACTATGGTGGAGCTCCGATTCCACCAGGAGCCAAGAGTGCTGCACAAATTATTTGGGATGCTGCACAGAGATATAATATCAGCCCCAAAGCCCTGCTAGTAACTATCCAGAAAGAATCAGCAGGTCCTTTAATAACTGATGACTGGCCATTTAAAAAGCAATATACTTATGCAATGGGTGCTCACTGCCCAGATACAGCACCATGTGATGAAAATTATGCTGGTTTTTCTATGCAAATACATGAGTCAGCGAGACTATTTCGTTACTATATTAATAATATGAACCAACCTTGGTGGCCATATAAGAAACCAGGTATCAACTCTGTTCGCTATCATCCAAACGTAAATTGCGGATCTTCCAATGTGGATATACAATCTTACGCAACAGCAGCTCTATACACATACACCCCCTACCAGCCTAATCAGGCTGCATTAAATAATCTTTATGGAACTGGAGATGGATGTAGTGCCTATGGCAATAGAAATTTCTGGCGTATGTATATTGATTGGTTTGGCCCTACTGTTGGTAGAGATGTACGATCTCCCATAACAATTAGCAAGGCACAAAATGGACTACTATCAATGACTGGTACTGCCAACAACAACCAGATATTTAATAAAGATCAGACTGGGTGGACTGGGTGGACCGAAATGGATGGTGGTGGAAGACTGGTAGATGTTAGTGTGACACGTAACCAAGACGGCAGATTGCAAGTAGTTGGCACTGCGCCAGATGATACTATCTGGTATCGTACCCAAACTGCAGCGAATAGTAATAGCTGGACTGGGTGGACCGAAATGGATGGTGGTGGAAGACTGGTAGATGTTAGTGTGACACGTAACCAAGACGGCAGATTGCAAGTAGTTGGCACTGCGCCAGATGATACTATCTGGTATCAAACTCAAACTGCAGCGAATAGTAATAGCTGGACTGGGTGGAGTAAGATGGATGGCTTGCTGAGGAATATATCTTCCAACATTAATACAAATGGACGTATATGTATAGTAGGGACATTTATAGATGGTACTATCTGGTATCGTACCCAAACTGCAGCGAATAGTAATAGCTGGACTGGGTGGACCGAAATGGATGGTGGTGGAAGACTGGTAGATGTTAGTGTGACACGTAACCAAGACGGCAGATTGCAAGTAGTTGGCACTGCGCCAGATGATACTATCTGGTATCGTACCCAAACTGCAGCGAATAGTAATAGCTGGACTGGGTGGAGTAAGATGGATGGCTTGCTGAGGAATATATCTTCAGAGATAGATAGTACTGGGGAAATACAGCTCGTAGGTACAGCCGCTAATGGAACTGTGTGGCATAAAGCCCAAACTGCAGCGAATAGTAATAGCTGGACTGGGTGGAGTAAGATGGATGGACTACTTGGTTATTAGTTTAACAGCAAACATTACACGCGGTGTATCAAAATTTAGCAAATAATATTATCTATGATCCTTTGAGCAAAAAGGCTAAATATGTATTCGTTCTCCTAAGCTGGAATAGTAAAAAGATACTAGAGTTTGCCTAAATAGCCTAGATAACATCGAATACAGGGAACCTTTTGTGCTCGTTACAGACAATGCTTATATATCAACAATCTCCACTAGGTTACCTGCGTAAATAATACACGCCACTACGATAAACTCTAACAAATACGGTATACTATAACTACTGAATATGGTAGTGACAAGAAACAGGATAAACAATGCTATAAGAATAGTAAAAGAGGACGGTTATCTACGTCTGCTGATTAAATCCCTGCAACTCCTTCAAGCTAGAGCCAATAGAGGAAAAGAGAGCCCTAGGCCTAATAAATTAGAATTCTTACCCGTTGTAAGACAAAAAGATATCCTACTGGCTCTAGAGCGCAAAAGGCCAATCCAAGAAAAGACATCCGTAAATAAAGAACGCCTAACGATAAACTGGATAATGCCTCCACCCGGCAAGGGAAGTGGCGGTCACACGACATTATTTCGTTTCATACAAAAGTTCGAACAAAGAGGTCATGTAAACAGGATATATTTTTACAGTAAACACAATAACGGCTCTGTCAAAGCTGCCAGAGATATATTAGACAAATATTTTCCACCTACGCATTCTGAGCTACATTGGTTTAATGATATATCCGACATATCTACATCAGATGTAATGTTTGCTACCAGTTGGGAGACTGCGTATGTTTCGCTTGCCTCAAATACTGATGCCAAAAGATTCTACTTCGTACAAGATTTTGAACCTTTTTTCTATCCTGTCGGAGGGATGTATGCACTAGCTGAAAATACTTATAGATTTGGTTTTTACGGTATTACTGCAGGAAAATGGTTGAGCAAAAAGTTGAAGAATAATTTTGGAATGCAATCTAAATCCTTTAGTTTTGGAGTAAATTCAAAAGAATATAAATACTTAAATACAAACACGCGTAAAGAAATATCTTGCTATGTCAGGCCTCATACTGACAGAAGGGGCTTCGAGATTGCTATGCTTACATTAGCACTGTTTAATAAAAAACACCCCTCTTGCACAATTAACCTTTACGGGGCGGATGTATCATTTTATAAATTACCGTTTAAATATAAGAATCTTGGTATCTTAACTACAGTAGAGCTCAACAGCTTACATAACCGATGCGCAGCCAGCTTAGTAATATCCTGTACGAATATGTCGTTACTACCACTAGAATTACTCTCAGCGGGTACTATCCCTGTAGTAAATAGTGGAGACAATAACGAATTAGTCTGTGACAATCCATATATTAAATATGCGCCCTGCACACCAACTGATCTAGCCAACAAGCTATCAGAAGTCATATGTACTAAAGATCTACCAAAAGTTGCAAAAGAAGCATCCATGAGTGTAGTTAGCGATGATTGGGACAGCTCTACATCTAGTATAGTTGAACATATAGAGAAATTAATGCTTATTAAATGAAAAAATATATATCTGTTTTTATTCCTGTGTATAATGGTGAGAAATATCTAAAAGAGAGTATAGATGCAATTCTTTCGCAAAAGTTACCACAAGGTTACGAGCTTGAGCTACTAATAACTGATAGTGGATCCACTGACAATTCTATTGAGATATTAAAAAGTTATAAAAAGAGCATATTCTTAAGGCAAATACCTAATACAGAATTTGGACATGGTAAAACTAGACAGCAAGCCGTTGATAATGCAAAAGGTGAGTATGTCCTATTCTTGAGCCAAGACGCCACTCCAATGAATGACAGATGGATTATCAATATGATAGAACCGTTTTTATTAAATGAAAACATCGGTTGTGTTTTTGGTAGGCAAGTTCCTAGACCAACAGCAATACCAACAATTAAAAGAGAGGTTGCAACAGTATTTGCTAATCTTAGCTCCCCAGACACAATAGCTGTCCACAGATATAAATCAATGGTTGATCAAGTCAATACAAACGCTATTAATACTTTTTTTTCGGATGTTAACTCAGCTGTTAAGAGAAGTTTGTTTATTAAAAAATCTATAAGCTTTCGTGATGTAGCCTATGCAGAAGATCAAGCTCTAGCTGAAGATATGCTAGAACTTGGATACTATAAAGCTTATACACCCATAGGGTCTGTCTGGCATTCCAACGAATATACCATCGGTGAGTTCTGCAAAAGAAAATTCGATGAATATTTAGGCTTAATCAATAATATCGGTTACACTGTAACACCCTCTAAAAGAGCTTTGCTATTTGGATGGATAAAGCCAACTTTAAGCGATTGGCAATTTATTAAAAAAGACGGAGACTATACAAGAAAACGTAAGTTAAAAAATTATGCATTGTGCATTGGTTACAATTTTGCAGTTCAACTAGGTAAATATCGAGCTGGCAAATACCATGATAATCAGGATAAAATTGATAGCTACTCACTTGAAAGAAGCCATAAGAATAAACATAGAAGTTAATACAATTTAAGGACCTGCGTATACATCCGACCAATCTGGTACACTACCAGAGGCGAAGTTAATTCTCTTAACTCTTCTGTTGTCCATTTCGTACATTTCTCTACCTTCAATTTCTGGTAACAGGCTAAACGCTCTTTCTAACGCATGCGCAAATGTGCCATCTATCTGACTTGCTTCCCTTTCATAGTACGACTCGCTATAGAAACCGTTCTTCAAGAGTAGGGCAAGTGTATCGTAACGCGCCCAAAACATACTACCCGCAAAGAAGCCATAGTCAGACCTGTTAGTATGGAGTGTGCTTCTTGCCACTACACCACTGTAGGCTCTACGTATAATGTACTCTAAGTGCGCACCGTTAGCTTCAAAATTAACAGAAAGCTTTAAATACTCATTTGCAGGCCCTATGATACCAGTGTTATTTCTCTTTAGTATGTTTAGGCTATCGCAAATCACTCTCTTGCTTGGCAATAAGCTGGCGATCATAGAGTTTGCCCACCTGTCACCATCTGTCCTGTGTGGTGACTTTTTGGAGTGTAGTTTTAATACATTGCTATACCCCAAATCTTTTATCATGTTCAGGCACTTTAAGAAGGGTAGCACATCTCGACCTCGATTTTCACAAGCTACTATAGTAACATCGTAGCCAGTAGTTACCTTCTTGACTAAGTCTTGTTTTTGATAAGTTGTTGTTATAAATATGTCATAAGGCTCAGGAATAAGTTCTATTTTTTTTGCAATATAGTTCCACATCTCGGGATAAAACAAATGTATAATAACAGCAGTCTTTTCTACTTTGACATTACTTTCCTTTATTGTTTTTTTACATATAGACATAGAAGTCAGTGCAAATACTGTTCTTCCATATAGTTGTCTGGCTTTATACCTTAGTAATTTACGATTCATTATCTTAATCTTATAGAATTTCTTAAGGCATCGATACTTCTTACTACTTTATAGCTTCTTGACCTTTCAATAGTATCAAGTTTATAGACTAACTCCTCGTTTTTTATCTGTAAGTTTGACAGTCCTTTTAACATTTCTTAGTCTTGGAATACTTCTTCATTCTTCTTATACAACAATTCGCTCACCCTCTATATAAATACATCTTGTAAGTCGTGTAGTCTATATTGATATCATTTTTTACCAAATTCGCCATTAGACAAGAGCATAGCCTTTTTAAAAAGTGGTTTCATCTGTTGTAGCTGATATGCCACGTGTTCCGCTAATTTAGTGTTTTTATTATAGTGGGCATAAATTAGAATTTTATTCATATCATTTCTTACTATCATTGTTTATTGGTTTAATATACCCGCTCTTTGTTCTCTTTAGCTTTGACCCACCGGTCCTTAATGGCTTTGTAATTTTCCATGAAGTTGAATTGAGTATTGCATTATTTCTATTTTCTAGGTCTCTTATTTGTATTCGAAGAGACTCAACTTCATCCAAAAGTTCCTTATTATCTGCTATTAGTGTATTAATTTTATTATTTAACGATTCTGAGTTATTCTGTGCTTCTATGATACTTTTATCAAAATATTCTGGTCGTGGAGTTATTGTTCTTTTTCCAAGCTTCGCTTTTGCATAAGAAAAAATCTCATGAGTTAATCTATTCTCCCCTTGTATAAGTTTTGCTACTTTTAATACAGAATATGCATCATCCCAAACATATGGACTAAGTGAATATTCTTCCCCTAATTTTCTTAGACGCGAAATATTATCTTGTACATATTCATATTCAACGTAATTATCTACATTAACTGCCCAGTAAAAATCTATAAGAATTAATCGATCACCACTGACCATAAAATTCCTTGGTATAAGATCCCTGTGTACAATTCTAGCTTTTCTAAGCAGCTTGAAAATACATAATAAATCATCCAGGTATTTTATTTTTTGTTCTTTAGTTAATCTATTCTTGGCTAAATATTTATCGAGATCCTCCCCATCTGTCCATCTAGATATAAAGTAATTTATGTCGCCTGATTTATAATACACTGGTTCTATAAAATATTTTTGACTCAGGTCATACATCTTCTTTGAGATATCAAATTCGCTTTTATAGCCATAAACACCAGACTTTATAAACAGTGGTTTATTACTGTTATCTTTCGCCTTATAATACATTCTACTATCACTGCGAGACACAGTATCTAAGATGCTCGTCGCTACTATATCAATATCTTTCTTTAGATCATTAATCCACTTTGCTCCCGTTATATATTTATCTACCAACGCTACGTTATCTACGTTGTAATAAACAGAAGGTTCTGGTTTTGTAATCTTATACTTATTACTAAACATATATTCTGCAAGCAACTTCTTGGAACTATTACTTGTAATCCATTTTTTGGTTATAGCACCGCCTACTTCATTAATTTGGCTATTTATCGAATCAAGAGTTTTGATATAGTCTATCGCAACACTGGGTTTATGTATAAGCGCGTGGTATAAGAGAGTATAGAAAAGATTATGCTTATTTGGTATATTCACACCATTATAAACCTCTTTTTCGGCTAAAATATTAGACTCCCACCCAGAACAATAGTACTTATCACCTACATATCTAATATCTAAAAATACCTCTGCATTGTTAACGATAATTTTATTATGAACTCTATGTGCCTCGCTAAAAACAGGTGTTGCATTGAGCGCGTATCTGGATGAATCATATCTGCCAACAAGTAAATCTATGTCGCCATGATTATCAGCATAATACTTATCTGGTAGGGGATCGAAGTTGCGCAACACTACGTAATCTTCCGTCATGTTTAGTACATCAAATACTTGTTCCAGGCTATCCCATCCGTTACTCCCTACCAAATCGTTCTTCATAACCAAGGGCTTGCCACTATATGGTTTATAACGGCTAAAGAAATTGTCTATAGAGCAGCCAAATAATAGCGCAAAATCGTGCATAAATTCTGCGGAAGTATTCGTAGCATGTATCTTATGTCCGCCACCCGTAAGTTCACGAAATTTTGTCTTATGTGTAAATATGTTGGAGTTTACATATTCTTTGCCTTTTGAAGTTCCGTGATACTCGTAGTTCGGCTCCTTGTCCTTAACAATAACTACCACAAACTGCCCTTTGCCGATATGTTTCTCTTTTCCAGAATCTGGTGGTAAATTAACACCATAAAACCTCGTAAGGTTAGAAGCAAAGTTCTTATCACTCCAGGTTAAATAGATTTCATACAAAATATCAAATCTATCGTCTATTATTGCTAATATCTGTCTCTCTTTTTTTCTAGCCTTGTTCCAAATAATAAATAGGTGGTATTCTTCATTCATTTTTGATTATTTCCATTTTTATATCTGGCCTCAATGAATACCCATTTACTCCCAGGCCCTCTATACTAAATGTAGACTTATCTAGCGACTCTATATACACTTCTGATCTATCAATGCTTTTAAAGGATACTGCTACGTAGTACTCTCCTTCACCAAAGATATTTTGAATGGCTAGGCTCATACTAACTTTATCCCCCTTTTTATGGCTTTTAAAAACATTATCATAAACCTTAAAGTCTTCACTAGCGGTACGCATGACAGCTTGTCCATTTGAGTTTTTTATTATTACTGATAAGAAAGAAGGTCTATTGATATCTTTTTTCACAGTCAAGCTAGTATCGATGTATATAATTTTGTCTTCGTCTGTTTTACTAAATACCTTTTTAGTTTTCTTTGATTGATTTCTTACACTTATACGACAATCTGCAAACTCATTATTAACGTTAGTTTTATTTGCAACAGATTCCCTTGTGTCTTTAGTACTGGTCATATTTGATAGTATATAGGTGTCAGATACTTTCTTAACAGAACCTATACTTGATATTGCACCCCTATCAAGCATCATGGCTCTATCGCAAAAACGAGTTACATTATCCATAGAGTGAGTTACAAGAATAACTGTCTTTTTTTCTTGTTTTAACTTTGCAAAATAAGCAAAACACTTCCTCTGAAATGCCTCATCGCCTACGGCTAAGACCTCGTCCAACACAAGAATATCTGTATTTGCTCGGATAGCTATTGAGAAAGCTAATCGTACCTGCATACCGGAAGAATAGTTCTTGAGTTTTTGATCCATGAAACTCTCCAGCTCGGCGAAGGCTACGATTTCGTCGTACATTGCTTCCATTTCTTTGCGGTTGAAGCCCAGTAGCGCGCCGTTTAGGAAGACGTTTTCTCGACCTGTCAGCTCCGGATTAAAACCTACGCCAAGCTCAATAAACGGCGTCAGTTTGCCATTTACCTGAATATGTCCTTTGTCCGGCGTATAGATACCGGCCATAAGCTTGAGCAAGGTGCTTTTGCCACTACCGTTGCGTCCGACTATGCCGAAAAACTCGCCCTTCTTTATATCAAAAGATATATCCTTTAGTACCTGCTGGCGCTCAAATGTGCGTTTGCCACGAAACATATTGACGAACAGGCCCTTGACCGAATTCTGCTTCTCGTGTGGCAACTTGAACGCCTTGCTGACGCCGTTTACTTTTATCGCGATATCATCATCTTTCATTCGCTAACTCCATAGGAGATAAGTTGCAGGTGACAAGGCTCAAGTAACAAGGGAGAAGAAAGTACCGATACGCAAAGAGTAGAGAAATCGTAGGCATAGTGCTTCTGCTCTTGAGATTGTTGACTTTTACGTACTTTCTTGATATATTCATAGCGTATCACCATTTCCGGGCAGGCCTAAGGTTTCGACCGACCGCTACTCCCGGATCCTTTCCGGCTCAGCCTAAGGTTTCGACCGACCGCTTGAGCCGGTTTTTTTCTACCGGTGGCATCGTACTCTAGCCTGTCTCTCACCCAGTTTAGCTGGGTAATGCGCTTAATGAAAGGCGTTAGGAGTTTTGAGTACCGGTGGTTTGGAACCAATACCCTCAACAACTTATCGCGCTCTTTTAGAAACTTAATAAGGCACTGGAAGTCGCCGTCACCACTCACTATAATCGCTTTTTCGTAGTTGGCGTATTCTATGGCTGCCGCATGAGGAACCAGCTCAGCATCCACATTGCCCTTCACTGTCAGTTTACCGTTCTCGACATACCTAACGGTTGGTTTGAAAACTAATATAAATCCTGCTGCCTGCAGCCCCGTGTACAGTTGCTGGTTACCCGCAACTGCGCCTAAAAACATATATGCTCGCTCCACATTATATTTATTCTTCAAATAAAGTCTGAATTTCCGGTAATCAATTCTCCATCCGTCAGAGCGTACGCCGAGATTAAGATTCTGGCTGTCGATGAAGGCGTAGTTACGCATATAGCCTCTCGGGAAAAGCCGTGCAAATTGTCTTAATTATTATCATTCCTTTTCTCATAGGTTCTCCGCAAAGTGAGTTGATTCCCGCCGAAAATACAGCACACCGACTACCAGAGCTATTAGCGTGATAGCCAGCGGTATCAGTCGGGCAGTACTGGAGTGAAATAGCTCTGCGATGGTAATCGTTTCTTTGGTCACAACCACGTTGCGCGCGTCCTGAATAGCTTGCGCCATCGGGTTTAGGAGTAGGAGCTTCTGGAACCTGAGGTTGGTAATTATCGTCAACGGGTAAAGTATCGGCGTCAGATAAAAGCCTGCCTGCAAACAAACTTCCCAAATATAGCTGACATCACGATATTTGACATAAGCCGCCGATAGGAAAAGCGAAAGCCCGAGCCCGAGAACATATATTTCCACCAATGCGATAATTAGCCAGAAAGCCTGTACGGTTATCTCTGCCTGGTTGATCGCCATAAATACGGCTACTACGATGAGGTTTAGCCCTAAGTTTATCAGCGCCGAAACGCTACTGGATAGCACTATCATCCAGCGCGGTATGCGAATCTTGCGTATTAAGTCGCCGCGCGCCACGATGGAGTTTAGGCTCTGGCTGGTCATATCGGCAAAAAATTGCCACAGCACGATGCCTAGCAACAAGTAAACCGGAAAGTGAGGAACACTTTCGCCGACCCTTAGGAATTTGACGAAAACGATGTACAGAATCAAAAACATCAGCAGTGGTCGTAGCAATGACCAGGTATAGCCCAACACTGAGCCCTGGTAGCGCAACTTAAAATCTGTACGGACCAACTCGGACAACAACGCCCGATTCTTCTTTGATAAAACGTGCTTGATGGGATTATTTATCATAAATAACTCTAGCTATTATATATTAAAACTAGCCTATATTAAGAATACCTCGCCACCCCCGAAATCATGTACAAGGTTGAACCTTGTACATGGAGATTCTCGGTGCAATACGACACCGCTGATAATACGAAGCGAGATGTGTTAAAGTCATAGGTAGAACCAGTAAAATGTGAAATTCCAGGTATGAATTATCGAATTATACAGACTGTCAGTAGTAATGCTACGGCGCGAGTAGCCGGCGAGGCTCACTGTGCCTAAAAAAACCGATGTGGCGGTAGTCATACCGAACTGGAATGGGCGCGACGCTATCGGCCCATGCCTGAAATCTTTGCTGGGTCAAACCTTGAAACCTCATATCATTATCGTAGACAACGGATCCACGGACGGCTCGCTAGAATTCATCAGATCAAACTATCCGTCTGCCGAGGTGCTGACACAGAAAAGCAACCTAGGCTTTGCCGGTGGCGTTAACATCGGTATCAGGAAGGCCATCACAGGTGGCTTTGCTTTTGTAGCTCTATTCAATAACGACGCCGTAGCCCACAACGATTGGCTCAAATATCTGATGGGTTCGCTGGATGAAAGTCCAGATGCCGGCATAGCCACCTGCAAATTGCTGAGTATGGACAAAAAACGTGTTGACAGCACCGGTGATTTTTATACAACCTGGGGTCTGCCCTTTCCAAGAGACCGTGATAAGCCGGCTAGGCAAGCGAGTGGCAAGTTAGAGCGGGTCTTCGGTGCATCCGGTGGGGCTAGCGTGTACCGTACGGATATGCTGAAGCGAATCGGTTTGTTTGACGAAGATTTTTTTGCTTATTTCGAGGACGTCGACATCAGCTTCCGTGCCCAGCTGGCTGGCTGGAAAGTTCTATATGAGCCTAGCGCCGAAGCATATCACGCTACCGGCAGTACTAGCACAAAAATCCCTGGCTTTACCACTTATCAGACATTCAAGAATTACCCTCTACTACTTGCAAAAAACGTTCCTGCTCGGCTACTCCCCGGAATATTACTGCGCTTTTCTATTGCTTATACATCTATCTATTTTGCGTCTCTATTTGGTGGCAGAGGTTGGTCTGCGACAAAAGGTTTCCTCAGAATGCTGACATTGTTACCCAAAAAGCTGCGTGAAAGAAGAGCGATTCAAAAGAACTGTAGCGTTTCCGTTGATTACATCAATTCGATTTTAGTGCACGACTTACCGCCAAACGCTACCAAACTACGCCACCTCCGCCGCCTCTTCACTGGCAAACCCTAGACATCGAAATCGTCACATGTACAAGGTTCAACCTTGTACATCAAGTTCTCTTGAGTTAGCTAGAACACCCTTGATTTGCTCCAAATCATTTCGGTACGGCACCCAGTCCTCTACGAACTGGGCGTATTTTTGTCGTGAAATGTCGTCCAAAATTCGCTTTGTCTTTACCCATTTTTGCTTCTTTTTTCCCGTATAGACCGTGTAACTCGAGTAGTCGTAAGTCCGAAAATTCCTGCCAATATCCAAGGGATTTAGGTGTATGTAGCGACTCACATGTAGCCAGTACGAGTCACTGTTAATACGACTTGCTTTGTACACGCCCTGGTACAAGCTCCCTATGCGACGATGCCGTTTATTGAAGTAAAGCGCGTAGCCCGTTGCTACCGAACGCATTAATTTGGTTATAGCATCAGGATCATATTGGTAAACTAACAGATGAAAATGATTGGGCATCAGACAATAACTAATTAGATCGATTTTTTGAGCAAGCCGCTCCCGCCTTAGGTTGAACCTCTGAGCATCAGACAGAAGTTGTGCCTCAACCACCTCATTCTCCTTATGCTCCTCGTCAGAAAGCAGCGCGTATTTCAGAAAACTCAAGAAAACTGCGTAATCTTGCTTGTCGTAGAAGATATCCGCCTTATTTACACCCCGATTATAAATGTGATAAGCCGTATCCGCGGCAAACTGTTTTACTACGTTCTTACTGGGCACGGCGCTCCTCCCTCCTCATGTACAAGGTTGAACCTTGTACATTATACGTTATGGTGAGGGCGGCCAGACCCCACCAGGTATAGGCGACCGCTTCGTTGGTCCAGAGGTGCATGACCAAGCACATGACAGCGTACGCACCGGCAGCCGACACTAGTACCATCGCCAACGGTTCTTGTCGCTGATTTAGCAATAGCCTAACCGACAACCACCAGATGGCCAGAAAAATCAACAAGCCGACTACTCCCACCTCATAAGCTATCTGAACGTAATAGTTCTCCGTCAGCTGGCCTTTCGTGTCGTTGTGAATTGATACGATACCGGCCGTACCTGGGCCGTGTCCTAGCGGGCGACGCGCGATGCCGTTAACCCCTTGCTTGATGAAATGAAGGTGATATTCATCAGAATCCAATTCGGTTGGTGCGTTTTTATCATCTATCTTCAGCACAATACTACGAAACTGCGATGTGTGACGCAAACTGAGCACCAGTGCCACCAACAGCACTACACCAACGATTATTAGTGGCCAGAACCGCTTCATCAGCTTGGATATCTTTTGCCGATGCGACATTATGAACAGTACTCCCAAACCGACAACCAGCCCGACCCAGGCCGCCCGCGAAAACGTAAGATACAATACCACCAGGTGTAGCCCCAGCACCACGCCGATTAGCCGTTTTCGCTTGGCCTTCCCGAGTTGCTGAACAAGTAGCAGAATCGGCACAAGCAAATACGCCCCAAGCGAATTCGGATCGCGCAAAGTCGCGAACACCCGCGGATAAGCCGGATCTTCGTTGATAAAGAAGTTCGGTTTCACGCCCAGAGCCTTATGGTAGCCGAAATGCGTCAAAACATCGCTGGGCAAAAACCATTGTAGCAGCCCTAGAACGCATACAATTGTACTAACAATAAGTACAAATTTTATCAGTTGCTTTTGGTTGGTTGGGTTTTTTACTAAAAGCCCTGCCCCTAACCCAATTAGAAGCACCCATATAAATCGGTTATTGTAGGTGCTTGCTAGTGCTGCTATCTCGAGCAATGTGTCTTTATTGACCAAATACAAAACAACGTGGAGCAGAGCATAGAGTGCTGTCAAAACGATGAGCACAGCATACCTTTGCCATTCTCTTCGACAAACCTTCAGAAGCACCAGACAACCAGTTAATACGAACAATCCGATTGTCAGAATGTCCTTGCCAACCTTCCAGGCATTAAGACCGCCCAATGAACTACCCAACCATGTTGATATAAAAATATGAAAAGGCATATAGGCCAAAAGAGCATACACGCCCCATACGGGTAGCCGTTTGATCGTTTCCACTTTATAATTGTAACCTATGAAGCTACCCAAGACTGCTCGTTCGCGGGCAGCCATCGCGCCGAAGCTAGACACCTCCTCGGTGAGTCCGCCACAGAAGCACATTGTCATAGACGCGCGCATTCGCCTCTCCAGTACCGGCCGATACGTTGACCGTTTGCTTGAGCATCTACAAAAGATTGATACGAAATATCGCTACACGGTACTGACTCAGCCGGATGACCCTTGGCAGCCTAGCGCAACTAACTTTTCGCGCCTAGATTCGCCGTATCCTCAGTTTTCCTTCAATCCTATGCATCAGATAGGCTTTGCCAGGCAACTCTACCGACTGAAGGCCGATTTGGTGAGCTTCCCGATGAACCAACAGCCGCTTTTGTATTTCGGACCGGTGGTTACCTCCACGATGGATTTGACTATGCTAAGATTTACACGCGCTGGCCGACACTCCGCCGTTTATCATGCAGTGCGAATGGCAGCATATCGGTTTCTGTTCTGGTATAGCTTGAGGAAATCTCGAGCCATCATCACAATTACTAATTTCGTAAAAAAAGATCTGGAAAAGCATTATCCATTCACCAAAGGCCACATTACTGTTACCTACTGCGCCAGCGAACCGCCGCTGGAAGTCCAGGCTAAGATGCCAGAGGCGCTAAAGGCGCAGGATAAAGAACGTGGAGCCAAGAGCAGAGAATTAGGAGTGGAGGAAAGATTCATTATGCATGTCGGTAGTCCTTTCCCGCACAAGAATATCGAACGGTTAGTCGAGGCCTTCCGGGTACTTAAGAAATCTCACCCTGAGCTACTGCTGGTACTGGCCGGCAAAAAAGAGTACTACTTTAAGCAACTTGAGAAGAATGTGAATAACGACGCCTACGCAGATGACATTATAATCACTGGGTTTATTGCCGATGAGGAGCTAAAGTGGTTGTACCAAAATGCCGTGGCTTACGTTTTACCTAGTTTAAGCGAGGGCTTTGGACTACCTGGACTGGAAGCGATGGCACATGGCTGTCCAGTCGTTTCATCTAATGTTACTTGCTTACCAGAAGTATACGGTGATGCCGCTGTATACTTTGATCCAACAAATATACACGAAATGGCAACAAGAATAGATGAGGTTATATCAAGCCAAAAAGTACGCAAGAAGCTTATCCGTAAAGGTTATTCACAACTAAAAAAGTATTCTTGGCGTCGTATGGCACAACAGACTTTAGCTATTTATGAAAAAGTCTTAAGGGGTTAGGACTAGTCCGTCGGCCTCAGAACAACGTGACGTTCACGGCCCTCACCCTCAGACTCGGTAAGTAAGCCTTCTTCTGACGCTACTTTGTGAATGGTCCGTCGGTCGGCGGCATTCATCGGCTTTAGGTGCATTGGTTCACCAGAATCTTTTACGGTTTTGACCCAGACTTCTGCTTGTTTTGCCAAACGATCAGCGCGAGATTTCTTGTAATCGGCTACGTCAACATTGACCCTAGTTACCTCGTAGCCTTGACTCTTAAGCGCGTTACTTACGGTGAACTGTAGAGCACGCACGGTATCGCCACGCTGACCAATCAGAAAACCGTTCATATGCGTGCTTGGTACGTTCAGCTCGATTACCTCACTGTCTTCGGTGGTAGCGTAAACATCGGTATTCAAACCAAAGAAAGACAACAAATCTTCGAGATACTTCTTAGCGTACTGAATTGACGATTCTACGCCCTTCTCGTCTATACTTGTATTTATATCGTTGTCTGCCATATCATTTCCTCCTTTTTCTGGCTGACCTGGGCTTAGAGGATTTTTTCTTTGTTTTAGTGCTACCAGAGTTGGCGCTGGTAGCTATCTTTTTAGTCTCTGGTTTGTCGGAGCTGGAAACAACTTCGCCTTTCAGGATAGTGATTTTGCTGGGTTGGCTGCCACCCGACCTGGATGCTTTTAGTCTTCCGGTACGCGAAGGCAATCTGCCTTCCATAGATTCCTCGAGCTCTTCCTCTCCCTCCTTTAGGATTTTGGCCTGCTGTAAGTAAGCGACCAGGCCACTAACAAACCAGTAAAGGCTGAGTGCTGACGGTAGGTTTACGGTAAAGACAAAAATCATTATTGGTATAAAGTATTTTGTACCACGAGATACGGCGGCATTTACCTCTGCTTGGTCAGCCTGTTTGCCCTCGCCAGCCTCTCTCAGTATTTGGCGTAAGCCACGCGACTCTTTATCTTTTGGCAACAGTTGAGCGCTTTGGAAATACTGAGTAATCGCACTACCGGCAACCAACAACATCGCGGGCCAATAAACACCACCACCGATAGCTGCCTTAGTCAGATCAATAAAGCCCAGCAAAGAGGCGTCAAACTTATGGATATCATTTGCCAGAGTTTTTAGCCAGCTAAAATCATGGAGAAAAGAATACGAGAGGTTTATTACAGCTTGTGGATCATCAATAACTCGCCTTAGGCCAGAGTATAGGCCGATTAAAATAATGAACTGGATAGCCAGCACGCCGAGTGAGCCGAATGGGCTAATCTGGCGTTCCTTATATAGCTCCATAACCATCATAGATTCTTTTTGCCGATCTCCATTGGCCTCTTTTTTGATGCGCTTGAGTTCTGGCTGCAGGCTACGAATGGCTTTGGTGTGGTGCATCTGTTTCTTGACTAGTGGCCACATTAGTACGCGAATTATGATAGTAAACAGTATCAGCGCTAAGCCGAAGTTGTGTCCTGGCAAAAGAGCATAAATTGCAACAAGCAGGTTAAAAATTGGTTGTACTATAAGCGTCTGAAACATTTATTCTCCTTAAAAAGAAACCGCTTGTAATATGATAACAAATCAAAGCTCGTGAGCGTGATGTAAACAATACTATGAGATTTTGCTGGTGTCATATTATTCCAGCCCTGTGAAACTGTTCTATAATCATCTTTTCTAGTTTGTCAGCCGGCAGGCTAGCAAGCTGATCGCTAAAAACCGTAATGATAATGTCATACGGCTTGTGTATAAGAGCCTCGTTTCGGCGTATAGTCTCATACAGCCTACGCCTGATGCGGTTTCTAATTACTGCTGATTTACTAACTTTCCTGCTAATTACAACTGCCACGCGATACGCCGAACGACGTGAATTTTGCGAGTATTTCATGGATATCATGGGTCCGCGTATCGTGCTACCCCTCTGATATACATACCTTAGGCTACCGTGCCCATGAAACCGATGCTTATTTGAAATCAATGCAAGCGTCTCCTTGCTCTTCATTGCAAACAATATTCACAATTTTATTTTGTAGCGATAAACTAAGCCGCTAACTTAGTACGGCCCTTTAGTCGTCGTCGCTTCAGAATAGAACGGCCTGACCTTTCCGACATTCGTTTGATAAAGCCGTGTCGTTTTGCTCGCTTATGCTTCTTGGGCTGATGAGTTCTTTTTGGCATATATATTCACTCCTTCTGGTTCTCTATTGTAGTCAAATATGATGTTGTCGCCTAGTCGTCATATTTTTTTTAGGTCGAGGTATGAAATACCTTGACGCGTTGTAAAAAACTTACCAACAAAAGTAGTTTTGACAATATTTACCCACCAAATATAGTAGGTTTTCCACTTATTTGCAAGTATTTTCCACAATTATTACAGGGGTATATGTTGCTTGTGTATAACTGTACGCTAGCTGGTGGTGGTGGCTAGTTCACATTCACAGCTAGGTGACATGGTTTGTGGAAAAGTGATATATTTCTGTATAGTAGTTTTACTATGGTTAATGAGGAGGGGCTATGCAGGACGGTTTGTGGCAAGCCGTATTAGGAGAAATAGAACTGTCGGTTTCGCGTGGCCACTTCGTCACTTGGTTTAAGAACACTCGGCTACTCCGAAGCCAAGACGATGTCCTGGTGATTGGGGTTCAGAATGTCTTTGTCAAGCAACAAATGGAACGACGTTTTAATCAACTTATTGCCGACACTCTGAGAAAAAATGGGCTAGCCCCCGCGCGTATTATCTACAAGGTAGATACGTCTGTAGCACGCAGGAAGCAGCCTGCTGATGAGATAACTATATTAAAAAACCCCAGGCAACATGTTGTCACGACACAGAAAGGCAATTCGGAGCATAGTACACTAGCTCACAATTATCGTCAGGGGCTAAACGCTAAATATACGTTTGAAAACTTTATAGTTGGATCTGGTAACGAGTTAGCCTACGCAGCATGCCAGGCAGTAACCCAAAACCCAGGAACTAAGTATAACCCGTTATTTCTGTATGGTGGGTCGGGTATCGGAAAAACACATTTAGTTCAGGCTGTTGGCAACAGCATAGTTAATCATAACCCTGATGCTCGAGTGGTATACATATCTATTGAACAGTTTGTACAAGAGTTCCTAGACGCAATCCGATTCAAAAAGAATACTGATTTTCAGGGCTATTATCGCGGTGCTGATGTACTGATAGTAGATGATATGCAATTCATTACTGGCAAAGAAAAAACACAAGAGGAGTTCTTCCATACGTTTAATGCCTTACATCAGGCTAATAAGCAGATAATTATTACGAGTGATAAGCCACCAAAACAAATTCCCACCCTGGAGGAGCGTCTTCGTACTCGGCTTGAGTGGGGCATGAGTATTGATATGCAAACACCAGATTTTGAAACCAGGTGTGCTATTGTTCAAACTAAGGCCAGTGAGCGTGGAACCGGCCTACCACAGCCCGTCGTTGAGCATCTAGCCAACCTAGTACAGACAAATATTCGCGAACTAGAGGGTGCGCTGAATCAACTCCTTGCATTTTGTGAAATGCGTGGCTTAGAGCCAAACCTAGACATAGCCAGTAGCCTGCTAGCGGTGGATAAATCACGTCCAAGGCATATGAGTGCTAAGCAAATCATTGAGCGAACCGCAAAGTATTTTCATGTTTCTTTAGAAGATGTTCTTGGGCCTAAACGAGATAAGGATATTGTTGTACCTAGACAGGTGGCTATGTATATGTTGCGATCTGAGCTACATTTAAGTTTTCCAAAGATTGCCCGTGAGCTAGGACGCAAAGACCATACGACCGCTATGCATTCGGTAGAAAAGATTACTAAGGAATTAAACTATGACCCAGAAATTAAAGATGCTATAACGGAGATAAAGGATAGGTTATATGCGGTTTAGTGTGTGTCTTTGGTGTGTGAGTGTTGTTGATTTATTAATTAGTTTGCGAATAGTTTGTGGACAACATGTGGCATTGCTGTATAAATGCGTTGGAAAAATTATGAGTATTGTTCGCAACCCTAAAAATATGTTTTTTCAATTGTTTATAAATCCAGACTTTTCGCACCTATTTTACTCCACTTTCCCCACTACTTTTACTCAGTTTAGTTTTATATCCAAACCCCTGTTATTTCTGCCTTTATCCATATTTTACACAGGCCATACTAACAAAACTATGAATTATAATATTTATAATTTTAATAACTCGAAAGGACTCTCCAAATGAAGCTTCAGGTTACCCAGGAGAACCTAAGCCACGCGCTAAATAATGTGTGTCGTATTGCTAATACACGGGGTACTTTGCCAATTCTTTCAAATGTACTTCTAAAAACAACAGGAAACCGACTAAGTGTCGCTGCCACAAATCTGGATATTGCCATCACTCAATATATCGGTTCAAAGGTGTCAGAAGATGGTATGATAACCGTTCCTGCGCGACTAACTCAAGACTTTGTAAGTAGTTTGCCGAGTGGCGTCATAGACCTGGAGCTAGATGATCACAAGCTCAGTATTAAAGCCGATAAATATCAGTCGATAATCAATGGAATTTCTGCCGATGATTTCCCTGTAATGCCAGTAATAATAGATGGTAAAACCTGGTCGATACCAGCTAGTACTCTAAAGTTGGGGCTTCAGCAGGTTGTACCAGCGGCTTCAAGCGACGAGACAAGGCCTGTACTCACCGGGGTGTACTTTCATAGCAATAATGGTTGGCTATATATGGTAGCTACAGATGGATATCGTTTAGCGGAGAAGAAATTACTAAAAACCAAAGAGGATATTAGCCTATTGATTCCAGCCTCATCTCTACAAGATTTACTGAGGATTTTAAGTGATAGTAACGACAATATAGAAGTGACGTATGATGATCAACAGGTTTTATTTAAAGTTGATGAAACGGAGTTAATTACTCGCCTTATTGATGGTAAATATCCCGACTACCGCAAGCTTGTACCTTCAGAGTTTAAGTCTAGTGCCAAGCTACAGCGTACTGATATGGTTAATATCACTAAAGTATCTAGTTTGTTTGCTAGAGAAAGCGCCGGTAGCGTCACGATTCAACTGGACGCCGATAAATCACAGGTAAGTATTCGTTCTATTGCATCGCAGCTAGGCGAGAACACCTCTGTAGCTAATGCTGACATCACAGGTGGTGGTACGATTACTCTGAACTCACGATATATAATTGATGCACTCCATGCGTTGAACGGTGACGAAGTTACATTCTCATTCAATGGAAAACTTGAGCCGACCGCTCTTGTTGACCCTAAAACAAAAGATTACCTGCATATTATAATGCCACTAAAGAGCTAATTTAGTTGTAGCTAGCGGTTAATAATCAGTAGAATATAAATTAATGTTTACTGATATCAGATTACAAAAGTACCGATCATACGAAGACGAGTCATACGAGTTTGGAGATGGGGTAAATATTGTCGTAGGACCAAATGCCAGTGGCAAAACCAATCTACTTGAAGCGCTTTATATCGCAAGCCTAGGCAGGTCGTTTCGCGCAAAAGATAGCGAGCTAATAGCATTCGGTTCCTCATGGGCTCGAATAGACGCCAATAATGATGCAAACAATCAACGCACTACGAAAATTATCACCCAACCCAACGGTGCTACCCATAAGGAGTTTATTATCAACAACCAAAAACTTGTGCGTATGACCCCGAAACACGCCATACCAGTAGTATTGTTTGAACCAAACCACCTGACTCTGCTTCATGGCTCACCAGAGTATCGGCGTGAGTATCTTGATGACCTGTTGGAGAGAATTGTTACCGGTTATGGCAAAATACGTCGTGAATACAGGCGGATCCTATCTCAGCGAAACACCCTGCTAAAAGCGAGCAAAGCTGACCAGCTCTTTGCGTGGAATGTTCGACTAAGCGAAGTCGGTGCGAAAATCGCAGAACAAAGATACGTTTATACGAGGGAAATAAATCAACAACTAGGCGATATGTATAGACGTATTGCCAGATCAGGCTCTACTAGAATTCAAATAAACTATATCAACAGTTGTGGGTGTGACGATATTAGTCAGTACGGAACAAAATTGCTTCGTATGCTGGAAAATTGTCAGAATGTTGATTTAGAGCGTGGTCACACTACAGTTGGACCACATCGAGAAGATATAATTATTTCTTATAATGAACGGGGGGCATCGGAAGTTGCCTCGCGTGGTGAAATCAGGACAATACTTCTCACACTAAAGATAATTGAGCTACAGTTACTAGAAGATGCTAACAACCAAAAACCAATCTTCCTACTTGATGACGTCTTTAGTGAACTTGATGGCTCTCGTCGCAAAGCTCTGACAGAGAACATAAATGACCATCAGACATTTATTACCACCACAGACGCCGATATTGTCGTCCAGCACTTCCTTGATAAACATAAAATTATTGCCTGCCAGCGCAAACTAAGTTAATATCCGCTTTCGCCAGAATACGGAGTTAGTAGCTCTGATCTGAATACTTCTTTGCCGCCTTGGCGCAAAATCAACCTAGCTTTTTGTATTATAACCAAATGAAGTTCCGCTTGGTACTTTTCATTACGATTAATTGTTGTGTCAAAAGTTACGCTTCTTGTTTGTTCATCAATATCGGGGCCATTTTTTATTGTGTTTACTGATATGCTAACTTCTTTAACATCATTGTTCTTTGTTTTGGAGAAGGCCATAAAGGCATTTTTCAGATCTTCAAGCTGATATTTTGTAACACCGAAATCTAGTAATCTAGATGTTCCAAGGAAAATAGGCTCATTATTATCTACTCCATACGTTTCTGGTGTTCGATCTGGCGGATTTGAAACAGTTTCACCGGAACCAGGATCATAGTATTCGTTAGTTTGATTAGCTTTGTTTTCTTCAAGAGGCTTTTTATCTTTCGACAAAAAAAGAGAGAGCGAGTATAAGATTAATATGGATGCGGAAACAATAATAATTACCACAAGGATAAGTCTCTTTCGACTATTTTGCTGCTGACTATTAATATTATTAAAAGGTGTGTTACTTTGAGATTGCATACTGCCCTCCACTAGCCATACCGTTAATTATATGCTGGGGATCCCATTCTTTGTCGTTTGTATCACTGTGACCCGAGTCTCCGACTAACCACTTACCATTTTCGGTAGCTGCGCGAATTACAATAAAATGGCCACCACTCGTAAACGGCTTAGCTCCGCGACCAGGGGTAATAATTAATTTGCCGGCTTTCAATGCGGCAGTAATCGCACCAATGTCCTTTGAGATTGGTTCTGACTTTAGTCCCCAATGTTCTGCGAGTACTGGGCCAATTGACCACTTACTACCTTGCCCTGGTACGTACAGGCCTTGGCTAGCTGCGTAATTAGCCGTGTCCACTGGTGTCACAGTCTGTCCTGTTAGTGCAGTGATAATCATTGCCATTGCAGTAGGACCGCATCCAGATCTGCCTATAGTGCTGGAGCTGTAGGGTTTATCTTTCCAGGCGGGGTCAAACTGATAATAAATAGTGAAACCATTGATATATTGAGTGTTTTGACCAGCTGAGAGATTACAGCCTCCGGCTACCGGACTGCTGGTTGTGACCACACTGCCGTAGCTGTTGAATACCTCTTTAGCGAACTTAATACGTTCTTCCATGCGCTTAACTCCAGCTCCTTCCATTTTGTACTCAAAACTTTCCGTTGCTTCCTCTATCGTAGTAGTTCCTTTCAGGTGCTCTAGGGAATCTCTGAATCCTCTTGGACTAATATTGTTTAAGTGCCACCATATTATTTCAAGTTGTGTTCCTAGCTCATATATAGGAGTAGTAATTCCGGCCTGCTCAGCTACACTAATAATTTTTGAGCCAGGTGTCCACTGTATAAGACCCCATCCACCTCCTCCAGCGCTGTGGGGATCATTGCTATTGCCTCCACCCTGAATTTTAGTGGGGCTAACACCGGATTCTGCTATAAGGTTTCCTAGAATACCAGCGGACTGTTCCGGTGTTAAGCCCTTACTGACGAAATAGCGAAAAGCTTTCTCGACGTTATCGTTTCCAACAAGACTAACACTTGACCCTACCGCACAAACACAACCTGAAGCCGTAGAAGGGCTTGTGTTTGTTCCACCGCCTGATATGACCACTTTAGTTACAAGGCTGGCTAACTTTTGTTGCCCTGTAGCGTTTGGGTGAAGCCCATCAGCCAACAGGTTAGATTTGTCGATAGTAGGAGAAGTGCCTGGGTCACCACCTGGGTTAACCTCGTTAAACCAATTAATAACCTCAAAATCTTTTAGACTAGATTTTTGTGACAACGATTGGTTGAAGGGCCCTAAGTATGCTAGATTTGCCGATTTCCACTCAGATGTTCCAGCAGTATTTACCCACCAAATCGGCGCATCGGAGTTCTTTGATCGTATAGTATCAATCACTGTGTCGATAGGATTCGCAGAGAGTCCGCCATTTGAACCCAGAGCAATTATTATACCACCGGCGTCTTTTATCTTTTGCGCATCAGTTTCTACCGCCTTGGAACCAGGCGCTAAACTACCTTCAGTAGTAGGTCTACCCGACCCACCTCCTGTCCATGAACGGCCTACAGATGCGTTAATAATAGGAGTAATCTCTTTTTCTGCGAACGAGGCTCGATATTTCGCTTCCGCACCAACCGTAATCGAATCACCAAGTATATAAACCTTACTGCCAGAGCTCACTACAGCATTATTTTCACTACTGCCACTATCGCTTGCACACTGACCATACTCGACATCATAGTAATAGGCGCCAGAATTTAGTGCATGTCTTTGCTCGGCGGACATAGCAAATAAAACGCCAGAGCTGTTAAGAAAGACCAGTAACAAGCAACCTGTGAATAGGACCCATTTACGAGTAACTGATTTGAACTTTATAATCAAGCAGGCTATTAGGTACTCAATGGTACTAGAAGCTTGTGGGTTGTCCTGGAGCTTGGATGGTAAGTGAAAAGTTACTCTCATATTAATATATTTATGTTGTTTATTACAGATAATAATCTACTCCGGCATTTTTTCCCATAATGCATTCAGTACATCATTTATTAGCGATCCACGATTATCATCACCTGCAACAGGAGTATTTGGGGTACCTGCAACTTCTATGTGTAGGTGTGATAGTGTGTAATCTCCACACGTTGGGCTACCTATCTCTGCAATTTTTTGCCCCGCTTTCACTTTATCGCCATTGTTAACGGTTACATTATTAACATGTATATAGGCGTAGTAATGGTTATCCTTGGAGGAGTGTATCTGGAACTGATAGCAGTCAGGAAGCTCTGTACCCCTAAAGACCCGAGTGTGCAAATTATATATGGTGCCATCGCTAATAGCATATACCGGAGCGCCTTGGGCATTGTTCCCGCCGTATGGCACAAGGGCTAGATCAAAAGCATAGGTGCCATCATGATGACACGTTGTATTACAGGGCAATTTTGTGCCATTAGCGGATATCGCACTTTTTCGTGGCTGTCCATCTTTTGGCCCCATAGGGAATGCATAGCCATCAGCGACTACCGTACTACCCGACCCCGAGCTCGTACCAGAACCGCTTGCTGCATTCCCGCTCAATCCGATGTCTTGGCATGACTGATCGTCGCCTTCATGGCAAGCCCAGGCCATCATTAACTTTGTATCATAAACAAACATCATAACTCTTCGCCATGCAAGATCATTATTGTATTCATCACAATTCGCTTTGACATATTCATTCTCTGCGGGATTTGGGTCGTCTTCAGTAACAACATCCCAGCCATTCGGGCTATTAGTGATACTGACGCCAAAACATTTCTTAGCGCGATCAATTACACTCTCTCCTTTGTCTGACTCGAAAATCTCAGCTGCTCTATCGGCATTCTCAAATGGATTCTCAAGCCTAGAGTCTTCTATTAGACTAGATGGAATGCCGTATAACGGAAATCCCCAGTTGTATGCTCCTTCAGCAGCGAGTGTGTGCCCCGAAAATGTACCAAACACTGTAGCCAAGGTCTTCATTGGGTTTATAGATATTTTTGCCAATGAATCTAGTGCACCCCGAGGGCTGGTAGGCAGTGCCCTGATTGTAGTAGATGCCATAGATTTGTAATCTGACAAATCAAATATTTTTGCAAACATTCCTTTACTGTTGAATTCCTCACGATCTTGGTCGTTTATTTCTTTCCAGATGACTGCTTCTTCTGCTTCACCGAGCTCAACACCACCACTCATTCTAGCGTTTGAGTTCTCTGCTGCACGAACGCCATATGCTAATAAGCCACCACCAAGAGGACCAGAGAAAGCTTTTGCGGGGTCTGTTGTTAATAAGTCTAACGCCTTCGAGGTTACAAAGGAGACAATCCCAATCATCAATGCGGTTTTTCCGATTTCGGTTACAACCTTTGTCCCAGTCCAGCCACCTGAAGTGAATACAGTCAGAACTAATCCAACAGCAATACTTACCACCTGACCAACTGGACCACAAACTATATCTATTCCACCAGCAACCGCTGACGCTGCTTTATTGCCGAGCCAGTCTTTCATCATTGCAGTTGTTGTTCTTGGTGAAAAAGCTTGGCGATAACTATGATCTAGATCTTCACCTGTTCCCGCATCACCTTCTGCAAGTGCGTTGAGCGCCTTACTTCCCCAAATAGAGTGACCCTCTTCGTCTTCGAAGCTAGCTATTCTTGCGCCGATTTCTCCAAAGGTTACGTCAGGGCCACCAATGAGAATTTGGTTTCCAGCCCCGATTGTCTCGAGGGCTTCTTCCATTGAAGGGACGACTACATTACCCCAGTTTATTGTCGGTATTTGCTCTGCGATGTTATAAAGAGCACAAAACGCTGCTACCCCGATATCTACCAACCCCACAATCTTCCCGATCTTGCTATTGGCGATTTCTCTAACTGTATCTGCGGCAGCCTTGGCCTTTTGAACATATTTGCTCTTTGGTCGTGCTTTTTTGTTGGATTTATATTTACTCCTAAAATACTCGAAAGTATTTTCGGCTAGTTTGAGTTTCCTTCCTCTAAAGGGGTGGAAAAGTGTAGGTGTATTATGGGCTTTAAAAAACTGTCTCCTCGTCACCGCTGATTTTATTTTTCCTTCTTCTAGTGGTGCGTTGATTGCTTTCCATAGAGACCTTCCCTCCTTTATTGTAAGTGATTTACCTTTTAGGGTAGCCGTCTCTCCATATGTTGCGAGATCAGGACTTAGCTTTGAATTATCAACGCCGAGACGTTCAGCTAGTTTTGCATATTTCTCGTGATGGGGTAGTTTCTCTAGGTCTGGTGCAAATTTTCCAATATCAACCGTAAACTCAGCAAACCCAAATTTAGATGGGTCCACATAGATACCTCGTGTAATGAATTTTTTTAAAGTGCTACGGTATACTAACTTACCCGTAAGGCTCAATCTAGACTCAGAAACACTCCGAGCTCCCAAATATTTATATAACTTCGGGAGTCTTTTCTCTGCAACAGCAATGCTCGGTCGAAAAGATTTACCTAGAATTTTTGATAACTGAACCAATTGCAGAGGTCCAGAAATCTGGGTCAACATCCAGAAGCTTCCCCCAAAAAGAGCCCCAATAATTCCACCGGTTGCGACTTGCCTGCGCGAAACACGAAATCGTTTTTTGTGATCTTTTGCATTCGAGTCATCTTGTGTGTATCCTTTCCCGACTTGGTCGCTAAGCTTGTCTTTTTCTTTTGCTTCAGCTTTGCCATTAGAATTTGATTCTGGCGAAGACTCTGCATTGTACAAATTATCTAGATCTTTTGTCTCGGCCTCTCTGCGCTCAGGGTGTACTCCAAGATCGTCGTGAGATCCGTCGTTTTTTGGTTGAATGTTTCTTTCTTTCTCGTCGTCGTATATGCTTTGCATTACTGCTCTCTTTGCAACCTATTATACTCCGGGATGCAACCCGCCACTTAGATCAATTGTACCCTGAGTCCCAGTAATCTCGCCTTGTTGTTCTATCATAGCAACTTGATCAGGATTGGTAGTAATTAAGTTAGTCTCCGTAGGGCTGGCTACAATCTGTATATGTACGTGGTTTTGTCCAGCGAAGAACAAACCTTGCCCTACGGGAAATTGTGCCAGACGCTTTCGCTCTTCATTAGTTAGCTTAAAGACACTTGCTAGTACATCGACTGCCGAGGTTGATTGCTTCAGCAGTATTTGCATGGAAGCGTTGGCAACAATTGCGCGACCCATCCGTGAGCCCATGAAATCTTCTACGTCCTGCGTAATAGTCGTTACGCCAAGGTTATATTTACGTGCTCGCTTGGCCACACTAAAGAGAAAGTTGGCAGAATCTTCGTACTTCATCAACTGCCAGGCCTCATCCACTACTAGTAGACGACGCTTCTTGTCCATCTTGGTGCGATTCCAAATAAAGTTCAACACAATATACATAGCAACTGGTCGCAACTCATCTTCTAGGTCACGGATATTAAATACCACCATTTGATTATTAATATCAATATTACTTTGTTGGCTGAATATGCCAGCAAATGTACCAGAGGTGTATTTACGCAATCGTTGTGCCAATTGTGGGCCCGTGCCCCCCATATGCAACAAAGTGTCATAGAGATCAAGAATAGTTGGTGGCTGAGTAACGTGAGTTAATGGGTCGTTTGTAATGCCGGCTTTGGCGTAGGTTTCTATCAATGCGGCATCCAGGTCGGCTTCTTCTTCCGGACTAAGTGCCGGCAAGGCTGCCGCTTGGCCACCGATTATTTGTGTTTGGGCGCCACCCATCATTAGGCGAAGTAATCCATGAAGCGTAATGAGGTTGCTACGCAGAGCGTTATCAGCTTCCTCAGTATCGATTACCTTCGGTAGGTCAAATGGATTAATGCGAGTGGGCGAATTCAAGCTAAGGCGTACGTACGCACCACCAACAGCTTCGGACATTCTTTCGTATTCATTTTCAGGATCAATTATGAAAATTTCTGTACCGAACATCATACTCCGTAAAGCCTCAAGCTTGATAGCAAAAGACTTGCCAGCACCGGATTTTGCGAAGACAACCGCATTTCCATTCTCTAGGGTAAAGCGGTCAAAGATTACCAGCCCAGAGTTGTGCATATTTATACCGTATAAAATACCACTATCTTGTGTTAGGTCGGCAGATGTAAATGGAAAGCTAGTAGATAAAGCGCCGGTGCTAAAATTTCGACGAATTTGTAGTTGGTCGGTAAACTGAGGCACCGTACTATTGAAGCCTTGCTCTTGTTGCGAGGTTGCTGGTTTCGAGAAAAGTAGCTGTTGCCCCAATAACGACTCTACCTTATTTGTAACATAGTCCAATTCATCTTGACTACTAGCAAATAATGTAAAATAAAAGCCAAACCGGAAGAATCTTTCTTCTCCAACCTGTAGCTTATCTCGAATTTCTTCCGCGTCTAGTATAGCGGCTTGTTTTCCGGGATCGCGAACCCGCCCCTTCTCAGCATCAATTTGTATCCCAGCCTCTAATTGCGATACTTTCTTGCGTAGATTCTCTAATACCACCTGACTCTCAACCGGATAGATATAGAGCGAAATGTCCATAACCTCGTCTAGATTCACCATGGAGCTAATCCAGCCAGTAAAAACTTGCCTTGGATAGCCGTAAACGTAATAAGTACGCGCCAACCGAGTTCCTAGCTGAAAGTGTGTGGGTGAATATTCGATAGATGCCGGCGCGATAAAATCGCGCAGAGCTGTTATCCCTCTCTGAAAGGCTATCTGAACTTCCTGTTGTTCCGCTAGGCGTTGTTGTTCTGCTATGGCGGCTGGATCCATGGATGGCTTCTTGCTCATTGGAGACTCCTATCCAGATTAGGCTGTGGCGCTATGCCGTCGCCCCTCATCACTATTGGAGTACTAATGTCGCTAAAATCTCTTAGTTGTTGTCTTGTAGCAGTATCTGGGTTATATGTATCGTAATAAAGCTCGATAAGCTCCTGGGTGTCTAATGGCAGACCCTGTACGCCAGCTTGGTTTAGGCCACCCAGAACTGCCTGTACTCGGTTCCGTAATTCATCCTTGGCGGCATTTAAGTTTTGCTCGTTGATTGTTACGTGTGTCTCGACACTGCCAAAAAGGCTCTTTAGCCCAGAGAAGAAATTCTTGCTTTGGGTTATGGCTCTTTGCACGTCAGCGACCGGAAAGTAGGGAATGACGATATAGAATCGCTTATCCATAATATTTGCTTCATAAGACAAATTTTCTATGTAGCCTAAATAATCTTCCATGAGCAGAGCAAGGAGCATATTGTCGTGTTCACGACGAATTTTGTCTAGTCGCTCTAGATAAGGTCGCAAATCAACCTTAGTTGAACGGATAAAAATTTGAATTGGGAAATACAGAGAATTCAAAAAGCCTTGATAGCCGAACTCTATAGCTTCCTTTTCTTCGCCACTCATGAGATCAAAGTTTATTGATTTGGCCATTACTACCGAACGAAATGAACCATCATTCATAATGGCAATACCGTCGCGAATTTCTGCGATTTGTAAAATGTTTTGGGTACTATTTGGGTTAGTTTTTGGTGCAACCTTTGGCGGTTGAGCAGGTGACTGTTGTGGCATACCAGGTTGGACTGATGCTTGCCCTTGCATAGAGGCTTGATTGGGTTGTAAAATCGGCTGCCCTTGTGGTATCCCAGGAGGGGCTGATGCCAAGCTTGCCTGACCTGGAGCTTGGTACGAATTACCGTAGCTGGGCTCAATACCGGTAGCTTGTTGATTATTGTATGTATTTGGATCCATTGGCTTCTAAAATATCCCACCCCAAGTAGAGGGTTTGCAACCGTTGCTTTAGTGAAGCTTGATAACTACTTCGCCGTCGGACGAGTCCTGCTCCTTGAGCTTATTTGCTTGACGAGCAATTGACTCTAAGCTACGGTCATCATTTCTAGCAAGTTTTATTATATCAGGGTCTGGTTCTGATGTCATAGTAGGATTGTCCAATTGAGCCAAGTTTGTGCTTGGTTCAGGTTTGTCTTGTTCCTTTGATATTTCCTTATTATACTTTGTGGCTTCTTCATCCGCTTGTTGTTCATCAAGCGTTTTTATAACCTTAAGCCCTCGATGTGGTAGTTTATTCTGGCGATCCGAGTGAATTTTCTCTAATAGTTCCTCATCTGTTAGCGGCTCATTAGAAGGTGCTAATGGCTTCAGCGTGAAGCCTGATGATTGTTGCTGAGTGGTAGCGGTTGGATCTGGCATTATGAGGTTACCAGAAGCCGGTAGTGCATTAGAGCTATTATATTGTCCTAATGAACCGCTTTGATTTTGATTCATAAACCAGTAGTCGGGTCGCGTTATCGGATCCGGGGTGACAAATCCACTCGTTGGTGCTATCTGGGACTGTGGAGTCTGTGGTTGTTGTGAGCCTATTTGTGGCTGTTGTGAAAATTGATTATTTCCAGTATTCCTAATGCTGTTAATCACTTGTTGGCGATGCGCTTTGGTCGAATCCTCGATCATGCGATCCAAGTTTCTGGCTACCGGATTATCGTGCTCGTCCATCATATCAGCTATTACCGGTATACTGTCGTCAGGTAACGGTCTAGTCGAGCTGACATCTATAAGTCTATCAGAGCTATTCATAGTCATACCCGCATATGCTGGAGTAAAAACATTGATATTAAGGTTTTTTACCGCCCAGCCACGACTATCTAGTGTATTTGCTAGCGCCTGAAGTCTAGATTTTACCTCGCCCTCCGTTAAACTGTGCGTTAATGGCCTCTCCTCTTTTTTCGGCACTGTAATTGTTACTAGATTCTGAACGCCTGTCTGATTCCATATGCGAACACGTGGCTTTATTGCAAATCTTATCTTTGCCAGAAGCCAAGTTTCGGTTGATTGATCACCACCAAACGGTAGTGCCAGAAGGGCAAAAAACAGCGTATGGGGCAGAAAGGGCAAAGCTAAGTACCATACACCAGATACAATAATTTTGAATATCAAGAAGCCAGATGCCACTACGATAATCAGGTATATAAACTGTCTGATTCCAAAAGGGCCAATCAGCTTATCTTCGGCTTCGATATCCTGGATTACTTTGTATGTTGCCATTTACAGACACTATTATACCGCAAATGCTTCTATGGGGAATACCTGCGGTAATTACAACCGCGCGTCAACGGCCGGATACCGGCTGTTCAGGAGGTACCGGTCGGCAGTCAGCAGTACCAGGCCTTCTGCCTTGGCCTGGGCCGCGAGCATGGTGTCGAAGGGGTCTTTGTGCGGCATTTTCAGACGCGACGTATCGAGGATATGCTGCTCGGAAACGCCCAACAAAGCTACACCCAGTTCCTCCCGCCCTCTTATTAGGTCCCGAGGCGAATATTTAAGGGTACCCTTGTTGGCCTTCAGAACAAGCTCCCACAGGCTGGCAGCCGACACGTAGGCCGCCTCCGCTTCCTCTACGATCCGGCGGCAGTTTTTGGCCACCATGTGCTGCTCGAATAGCAGCCAGATGTATACATGGGAATCGATCAGGATTCTCGTGGCGTCAACTGGGGTGCTCATGACGGAAACGGTTTGTTTAGGCTGTCTTCAAACATCTTGACAATCTCCGGATCGGGGCCGACCAGGTCGTCGTAATCGTAGGCGTCGGGTATATATTTGTGTGCGTAGGCGCCGATATTTATCGGTTTCTTCCGGGGAAGCGGCGCGATGACCGCCTGTGGCTGCCCATAGGCACCTACGTAGATGGTCTGACCGCCGGCCGCCCGCTTGACGAGCTTGCTCAGGTTGGTCTTGGCCTCGTGGATTGGTATGACGTTTTTCATAATATACAATATAACAAAACAACTTAGCTAAGTCAAGGCTGAACTAAGTCTGATTATCAGACTCCACAATCCCTATCCTGTCATTACCAGCCCAATAAGCCCGATAAGGAGTTCTAGATTTGGCTAGATCCCGGATCAAGTTCGGGGTGACAGCGGGGTTTTGAGTTGGGATGACGGTGGAGCTTTGATAGTCGGGCTGGACGAACGAACATTAACAATAGATGTTTGTGCTGGCAGCTTCACGGACAGTGTCGGCGGGCCGCGGTCAGACCACGTCGCGCCTGTTGCGGACCTGCCGGAGCTGATACTTTCTACCTTGTTTGGTGCGAGCTTTGTGAAAGCGGGATTTGGAGTCATTTACTTCCGATATATCCATTCTATTTTATTTACTCCCTTGATTCTACATTCCAGGAAACTAACCTTGTTGAGGTGGCTGACCTTGTTGGGGTGGCTGTCCTTGGCCTCCCGTAGCCGCTGCCGCAGCGTTGTTAGCTTGCTGTTGTTGTGCCTGTTGTTGTGCAGTTGACCACTCACGCCTTCTCTCATGAAAAGTCTGTTCTCCATGAGCGCCGGGGGGCCTTTGTTCGATTCTATCCATAATTTCTCGTGCGGTTAGCCATTCATCCCCAAGCCGCACACCCCTTCCCAGTACGTTGGTTGCAAATTCTTGAGCTTTTTGGGGCGAACTATGAGCCATGCTATCGTAAACACCAGCTATATCAGCAGCGGCTATATCCAAGTCATACTGTGTTTGTGCAATTGCTTGCGCATCATTAGCTTGAAGAGCAGCAGTATGAGCAGCAGCAGCCTGCTCAAAGTTGATTCTTGCCTGCTCTGCGAACGATACAACACCATTCTGGTGGCTACCTAAGATCTCTTGAGGAGTCGCACCCTTGAAGGCGCCTGCAATTTGCTGCCTGGCTGTATTATCTCCTTTCAGGAAATCTACGGTCTGTCCGAACCCATTAGCACTATAGTCGGCTCTTCCTCTATTACCCTTCATCCAGCCAGCTACATCATATTCGGTAGCTAGCCCCTGCTCTATTAAGTACTGTGCGTCCTGGCGTAGCTGTTCCAGACCCTCTTCGCCGGACCCATATGCGGTATTTGTCATACCGATTCGGAACCGACCGGCCGCAGCCTGCATAGCGCTTGTTCCCATTCTGGCACCTGTGGCTTGTTCTGCTCTAGCCAGAGCCTCTTCTGCTTCTTGTCTATTATGTTCACCACTGGCTGTATATCTTCTGATGAAGTCGGCTCTGGATGTAGCTCTAAGTGCGGCCTCTGACGCGTCGTCATTGTTAAATCCGCGAGCTCCACCTTCCTCGAGCATCTTCGCACTAGTCTGCTCTATAGCACGTTGGCTTTCGTCCTTCCAGCGCTTTCTGCCTGCACTTGTTATACTCCAACTGCCGTGCCTGCCCAATGAAGCCGCACGTCTATATATTTTTCCGCCACGACTACCAAACATCCCTTTCTTTCCAGCCATTCTTTCCTCGTGTAGATTTTTACGGCGGTTATCAAGCATTCCCTTAATACTGCCAGTTGCCTTATTGTTCATCAATGCACCGCCAGCCAGCGCCATTGCACCGCCAGCGAATTTGAAGGTGAACGGAATCATTGCATAAGGTAACATATATGTAAATACTTGGATTAATATCGTTAACCCAGAAGCGCTACCACCTTCACCAAAAATATATGCGAATATTCGGCCCAATGCCAATAAGCCCATTATGAGGGGAAACATGAATAGTAACTTTAGGAAGTTATCACTCCATAACTTCCAGACTTTCTGTGTTCCAGGGAATATCCAGGCTACGAATGCAATTGGCGAGATTACTACCAAGAAAAAGATCAGTGACTGACGTAGTATTAGCACGGCCAAAGCTACCAGAGCCATTAACAACGCCATACTCCAAAAGAAAAAACCCAAAATCAACAGACCAACCCCAGCCGCAATACCCGTTAGAAAAGAATCAAACCCAGGCCCAATAATTTGCGACATACTATCGATTGTTCGCCCACCAAAGGGCTGAGTTAATATACCCATGACACCTTTTCCGAGCATATCAAAGAAATTTATTAAGAACATACATATCTCAAACGAAACCGCAATAAGAATTACAGATATAACAAGCTTCGGTAGTACAGTTTTGACAGTGTAGGCACTAACAAAATCCAAACTCATAGCTGTACTGATTATCATTACTAGCATAGCTATGACTATTCCGACAAACGCCACGTTACGAAATACCAACCAAGATTTCTGAGCAGGCTCATAGCTTCCGCCATCCTGATACTTATCAGCGCTGGTGTTTAACAGCTTAGCTGTGATAGAGTCAACTCTATTCAAAGCTGCATCCAGTAGCCTAAAGACACCGCACAGAAACCATCCCCATGCGCCACCTTCGTCTTCACAGTTTGGTTTGTTACTATCTTCGCTACCAGATGGAGCTGGTGCGGCAATCTGGTTTCCATTTTCATCCACGAGCTTGCCATTTGCCACCTTTAACCCATCATATATCCATGCCAGGCTTGGAGTTTTTGATGCATTTACTAGCTTACAATCTACAAGGCCTGCATCAGACTTAGTTGGTACACCCGCCAAATCATTACCTAACGGATAGAAAGACCCTCCAACGCTCTTAATATCTATATCTCCAATTTTTCCATCATTCGCATATTTTTCAACAAAAGCCTTGATATCTTTATCATCCTTGAGATAGAAATAGCCCAAACCGCTTACTTTGAAGTCATCTTTCCCAAGTGTGCCCGTGGGTTTTTCGGAGAATGTATAACAAACATCTATTATCGGTCTTAGTCTTTCGGCGCGAACTGCCCGTGACGGATCACCGCCATTACGTTTCATCGCATCCAAGACTTGCTGACGGAAGTTCTCCAAATTTCTATCCCATACTTCTTTGTTGGGTTCAATTTTTTTACCCTCATTATTTTCAATATTCTTACCACCGGTAACTTTTTGCATAATATAGTTTAATACATCGTCTTCATCACATTTGGCACCACGTGTAAAAGTACAGATACCCATGGTGAATGCAGACCTGCACGTAATAACACCATTTCTGCTATCAATATCGAACCCGGCTACTAACCCTTCCTCATCTGCCCACTTGCCGCCCTTAAGGGGGACCTCACCAAGTAAATCCTCTAAAGTATTGTAGTCTCGATTAGTATGTATTACTGTGTTGTCCAAACAACCACTAAGCATCCATAGCTTCCGACGGACTAGATCTTGTTCTGGGGTGTTGGCCGACACGCTTCTAGCCGGAATCAATTGGATAAAGATACTTACAATAAAAATATAGATTAATATCTTTAGCCAAATAGTTGTGCTTTTTTTGTTCATCTCATTTCCAGATATGCTAATGTTTATAAATTATAGTCACAATAGCGTCATGTGTAAAGCCAAAGCCTATATATGTGGTCGTAGGCTAGCTTAATATGATTATGTATAAAAAAATGGTTGTGGTCGTGTACAGAGGTTTATTTATTGTTTACGAATTTATTTTACGAATATTATTGATATTTGCTGTATAGTATAGACATAAGGAATCCTACAAGCATATGTTAATAAAAAACTTCAAAGTAACATCATTTATCTTTTTCGCCATTGTGGCAATATTCGTAGCTATGGTATCTGCATCGACTGTGATTGCTCTCGATAGTACGTCTAATAATATAATAAATCATAATACTTTTCTAGATACGGGAATGATGAGTTACGCAGTAAACGACGGTGAGGCCCTGCGAAATTTAAAAGACCCACGTTTAGACGCACAATGTAAATCGGGTCTTAGGAGCAACTGCAAATTCATGGAAATAATCAGAAATATCGCACGAGCACTTAGCGCGACGGTAGGTGTAGCGGTAGTTATAGGTATTGTTGTAGGCGGTATTCAATATTCTGCGGCAAGGGATAATCCTCAAGCATCTGCCGCAGCAAAAAAAAGAATAACTAACTCTATCCTTGCTTTGGTCATATACTTGTTTAGCTTTGCATTTCTTCAATGGCTAATACCAGGAGGAATAGTTTGGTGAGGAAGTATCACATATACCTCGCGGTATTTACAATATTGTTAGCTATTAGTATCACAATAATTTCAGCGCCTATCAAGGCAAGCGCTGCTGCTAGCGAATGCAAAAAGTCCAGTAGCTCCTTTCTCGGTTTTCCTACTTGGTATAAATATCTTCAGTCAAGCATTGATGACAAAGAGAACTGTGTATTTCATAATCTTGATCTAACAAATACACCGAATGCTGCCGCAAAAATTTTGCTTGCAATAGTTGAAATATTGTTAAGAATAGCCGGTATTGTTTCGGTAATATTTGTCATCTGGGGAGGATTTATCTACATGACGAGTCAGGGACAGCCAGATAGATTAAAAGCGGGTCAGTCTACTATACTAAACGCCCTAATCGGGGTGATAATTTCAGTTCTTGCGGTAGTAATTGTGAATGTTGTTGGCGGGAGCATAGCATGAATTACTTACTTATGAACGTAGAAATCCGTGTTATTGGAGCTGTGCCCTTACCAAATAATCCTTTAACCGCACTGACACTACAAAATGCACTAAAAACAGTGTTTATAATTGCAGGGATTGTAGCAGTATTAATGGTTGCTATAGGGGGATTTCATTATGCGACATCTCAGGGCAATCCTGAGTCGACAGCGAAAGCCAAAAATACGATACTTTATGCCGTAATCGGGCTCGTGCTTTGTATCATGGCGTTTGCAATAGTTAACTTTACAATGAGCAAGGTTACTTAAGTAGCTATGAAAAAAATAATGCATATTTTGTTGATGTTTGTAGTATTAGGTACTACCAATCTTGGATTACTATTAGTATTGCCCTCTATGTCGGTTGAAGCTTTAGATACAGCAGTATTTAAGGAGGCTTGTGAGGGTGAGGGGGCATCAGAGTCCGCAGTTTGTGTTGATAAAGGGAGTACAACTCCTGGCTCAGATAGAATCTTAGGTCCAGATGGAGTATTAGTTAAGGTGGTGCAACTAGTAGTTGTAATAGTTGGAATAGCTTCGGTGATTATGATAATAATCGGGGGCATAAAATATGTCTTATCAAGTGGCGATAGCAATCAAGCTGCGTCCGCTAAGAATACTGTCCTATATGCTGTAATCGGATTAGTAGTTGCCACAATGTCGCAAGCTATTGTGTTGTTTGTTTTAAAAAAGTTATAAAATGATTTATAAGGAGCAATAAGAATGAAAGAAATCTTGCCTCGTTCCAAATTTTTCATATTAGGTATCGTTTTTCTATGTAGCTTAGTTCTATCAGCATCTATTATATTATTTTCAGATACATTAGCTGGTGCGGCTTCTAGTAAGGACAATGTCTGTACAGGCATAGGAAATATATCTGGCGGGTCAGGCTGTAATAACCCACCAGGCCAGAAAACTATAGATGGGGTAATACAAGTAGCTGTAAATATTTTAAGTGCAGTTGTAGGGGTAGCATCTGTAATTATGATTATCATAAGTGGGTTTAAGTATATTACTGCTGGGGGCGATTCCAATAGTATTGCTAGCGCGAAGAACACGATAATTTACGCGCTTGTCGGTCTGACGATAGCTGCTCTAGCTCAGGTAATTGCTCGTTTTGTACTACACAGGGTAACATCTTAGACTATGAGCATGGTACGAAAAAACATTAAAATGTAAGCAAAGTTATAGTATTATTATGGTGTGTAGATGATGTATAAAATTATGATAGAAAGTTGGTAACAATGATTTCAAAAATAAAATTACTGATTCCTTCTGTACTATTATATGCTCTAATCATAGTAGCTTTATTTGCGCCAGGGAAAGTACATGCGGCACCGACAGACCCGACATCACAAAATGCCTGTATTGGGGTAGATCTTAAACTGGGCGGCACTTGCGACCAGAGAAAATTAAGTGAGTCAGAATCAAAGATGAACAAACTAGTTGCAACGATAATAAATCTATTTAGTGTAATTGTCGGTATCGTGGCGGTGATCATGATAATCTTTGCTGGGTTCAAATATATTACTGCCGGGGGTGATTCCAATAGTGTATCTCAGGCAAAAACTACTCTAATTTATGCAATAGTGGGCTTAATTATCGCTGCATTAGCTCAGGTAATTGCACGATTTGTGCTATTTAAAGCTACATCCTAAATGTTATTATATTATATTTTTTCTGTTGCACACCTAGACTGGAGTGTGATATAAATAAATCCATAAGCATCTAGAAAGGAAATTACGAAATGATAAAAAAACTAAAATTATTAACGATGTCACTAGGCGTAGTTAGCTTGGTGTTTGCTTTTGCTATGGCACCTGCTGTGTCCGCGCAGGATGCAACACCAGACATAGAGGGTAACCTTTGTGGTAGTGCTAACCAGTTGAAGTTTGGTGGGACTGGAGATGATTGTGGGGATACAGGCGAAGCCCAAGAAAGAGTTAATAATATAGTTGCCACTGTGATTAATATATTCTCCGTTATTGTTGGTATTGTTGCTGTAATAATGATAATCTTTGGTGGCTTTAAGTATATTACATCTGGTGGCGACTCTAACAATGTCTCTGCCGCAAAAACTACAATCCTATACGCTATAGTAGGGTTGGTAATAGTTGCATTAGCTCAGGTTATCGTACGATTTGTACTAGCTCGTGCGACTAATAGTGGTGTTGAACAGTAGCGAGAGAGGCTTTAAGCCTCTCTAATCTTGAAGAAAGGCTAGATCAATACTTACCCCTGTACGTGTTTTCAGGATTTGAGAGTTAATAACTACCTACAAAACATAATAGATTTTATTTTCGTGTTCTAACCAACAAGTTTGGTTTTGTCAATTGGCAAAACCTGTCTATTTTATAAGACCTGGATTTTCTTGACGGTGTCTTGCTTAACTTTGGTAAATGCTATAGTTAGCACACCATCTTTTAATACGGCTTCAATTTCATCTTCCTTCACCGGTACTGGCAGAGCCAAACTACGCGAGAACTCACCCCAATAGCATTCTTGCACAAAGTAGTTCTCTACATCGTCTTCTGAGCCGGCGGAAAGAGTACCTCGAATGGTTAATGTGTTGTCAGATATACTAACATCCAAATCAGACTTATTGACCCCAGCGGTTCTAGCTTTTACTACCAGCTTCTCCTTAGTTTCAAAAACGTCAACTGCCAACTGACCTGGAACGGCGTCATCTTCCTCCCAATCATCTGTTGGTACAGGGGCAGACTGTTGTTCACCCTGGTTATTATTGTTGGGAGTAGGCATTTCGTCGTCGCCCAGAAAGGCAGCGGTTAGCTCATCTTCCATCAACAAATCTTCGTCACGGCTGCGTCTAGCCATAATAGTGTTACCCTCCACTAATTTGGTTAACTTAGGTCTATTTGCAATTTTTGTTGTATACCAGTATAGCTGTTCAGCAATAGAGGCGCAACAGACATAAGGATTATTTACAACAGTAATAAGCACAACATTCCAAGTTTTGAATATTAAATAATATAATTACAGGTGTACTTATGATTGAAAGGATACTAAACCTAATCGCGCCGCACTATTGCATTGTTTGCGGTAGCGAGGGTGCAGTTGTTTGTGAATGGTGTATGCCGGATTTTGTCGCACCCCTACCTAGCCGCTGTTACATTTGCAAAGTAGCTACTAAAGACTTTAGAGTGTGTAGAAAATGTCGTACACGTAGTGCGCTCAACCATGTCTGGGTAAGTACAATATATGAGGGACAAGCCAAAGAGCTAGTACAAGACTTCAAATTTAAGCGCAAAAAAGCTGCTTCAGAATTTATCGCACGCAAGATGACGGAAACACTACCCTATTTTGATACAAATACTGTCTTGACTCATGTACCGACAGCTACCGATCGTGTACGACAACGGGGATATGACCATGCCGAACTTATTGCCTGCAATCTAGCTAGACTTTTGTGTTTACGATATGAGGCACTACTGTTTAGAGTTACGAAAACACGTCAGGTTGGGGCTAGCAGGAAAGAACGTTATAAGCAAATGGAGAATGCTTTTGCACCTAGGAAGAAAATAGCTAAGGGCGGTGCTAGAATTTTACTAGTAGATGACTTGGTGACAACGGGTGCAACGCTTGAGTCGGCTGCGCGTTGCTTACAGAATCATGGTGCAAATGAAGTTAGCGCCGTAGTATTCGCCCAAAGATAGAGCTTTTTTTGTCAACTAAGTGTTTTTGTATCCAGTCTTCACTTAGCACTTGTGCTTCACTAGGGAAGCCGTATTTCAGGCAGTATCTAATTGCTTGTTGGAGTTGTGGCGTACGAAACGCGAGTTTGTCAAAAGAGCTAATATTTGCCCACATCAGACGGTGTGTATTGGCTGCTAGCTTATTCATGCTTCCCTCTTCTGAGTCGGCTTGAATCTCGGCGGTCTCAAAAGGTGCAACTTCGCAATAATAAATATACTGCTTGTTATAGGGTGGTGCGTGATTCTCAATGAATACAAGTTGAGCAGCAGTAACATTTAGCCCTGTTTCTTCTTTGACCTCACGCACTAGAGCTTGTTCAATGGACTCATTTTCGTTAACGAAGCCACCAACAAGTGTAAAATACTCGCTTCCGTATTTACGACGATGAACGACGAGCAATTGCTCTTCCTTGATAATAATGGCGCGGGCTGCGTATTTCATAATTTGTACTAAACTTTAGTATAGCGCAGTAGTGTTACGTGTATAACACATGCCTCCGAGCTTGTCATTGATCGAGCTAAGATGAAAGTTCTTTTACCAACTGCAAGTATCTGTTGACACAGCCTGTCGCTTTCTCGGGGCATCGAAAAACATGATAACCTAGTGGATGTCCACATAATAGCTGTGGTTGAAGCTACTTCTTACAATTCCCGCAAAAAGTCCATTTCTGGCGCACTTCTACATCGAGGCTAGAACCTATTTTATGGCAATAGGCTAAAAGAATCTGAAACGAGAACACCAGCCCCACCACCTAGCACGGCCAGCCGTGCTGCGCCCCGCCCAGAAAACCATTTGCATATTTTGAGATTTACCCAGCCGAGATTTTTTAGAAAAGGAAAAGGGCGTTTCTAGTGGGGCCGTGTCTGACTCTGGTAGACATGCGTCGTGGCTCAGGGCAGCTTGAGCCACCCGCGCTTCGCGCGCTAAAGCGTAATTATCTTGTACTCAAAAACGTACTCAATACGAGTAGAACCATGTTGTTTGATTAAGGTCTCATCTGTTGGGTATGTATGGCCGTGGAGTAATACTTTTGGATGTTTACACTCTATGTAGTCGCGCAAAGCATTGAAACCCTGATGAGCAATTTCTTCTTCATCATTGATACCACGAGGTGGGCAATGACACAAAAATATATCTACTTTCGGAAAGCCTGTCATCATTTGGGAGGCTTCCTCTTGTGTGTACATTATTGCGTCAGGATTTTCTTTGTAGCGAACACATCCTTGAAATCCACCAAATGTGAGGCCTTTATACTCCCAAGTAGCTAAATGCATGTTCTGAATACCGAGTTCGGGCATATATGTACCGCTATCGTGGTTTCCGTAAACACCGATTTTAGGAATGGTGGTTATCTGTTCAAGTTGCAATAAATCCTCGCGGGTGAGATCGCCAAGCGTAACTATCAGTTCAATGTTGTTGTCTTGCACAGCATCAACAATGTTTATTTTTGGTCGTCTATCGGCAATAGCTAAGATGTTCATTACTTATAGCCTTCAGCCTGGGCTTCAAACATCTCTTTGTATAGGCCACAGTGTTTAAGCAATTCTTCATGGGAACCATATTCTGTTATCTTACCTTGTTCCATGACAATAATTTTGTCAGCCTTGCGAACGGTACTGAAGCGATGACTAACTATTAACGTTGTTTTGCCGGCGTGGGATTTATAAATATTGTTAAAGATTGTGTATTCGGCTTTAGCGTCTATAGCGCTTGTCGGCTCATCTAGAATCATAATGTCGCCGTTTCTTAGCAATGCTCGTGCTACACCGAGGCGCTGCTTTTGCCCACCCGAAAGATTTGTACCGTCATCAAACGATGTGTCCAAGCGTGTATTTAGCTTATGTGACAACTTTTGCACAAACTCAGTTACATCAACCAGGTCAGTGGTCTTGTAGATCTCCTCGTCAGAAGGTTCACTATCAAGACCCATAACGAGATTGTCCTTAATCGACAGATGTTGAACAATCAAAAACTCCTGGCTCAAGTTGCTAATAGCAGCATAGTAACTTTCTTGTTTGATGTCGCGAATATCCGTGCCATTAATGGTAATAGTCCCTTTAGTGGGTAGGTACTGTCGAAGCAAAAGCTTGATGAGTGTTGTCTTACCGGCGCCATTTTCACCCACAATTGCAAGTTTGCTGCCGGGTACAATAACAAAAGAAACATCATTAAGTACTGGCTGGTTAGTACCTGGATAAGTAAAGCTGACTTTTTTAAATTCAATAGTAAGTGGACGGTGTACTTCTACACTACCGTTAGGAATGGCCGGAAGTGTATCATAGATTTCGCTAAAGCTCTGCAGGTTTACAGAAAGTTCATGTAGCCTTTGGACTGAGCTTGCAACTTGACCTGCGCCACTGGTAGCTTGTTCGAGCATGCCACGCAAAAATATGAAGCGGTCAAGGCCGATAGTGCCAGCCAGCAAAAGCCTAAAGAAGTAAATATTGGCACCAAAACTCACAAGTGGCTGGATTGCTTCTGCTACAACGTCAAATTTGACCATACGCATATCGTTTACGTACGTCATATATTGAGATCTCTTCATGTTTACTCGCCACGATGCAATCATTTTCTTAAAAGCATTCATTAAGCGAATTTCAGGCATGTAGCTCGGGTCAATAAGCATCCACCGACTACGAAATGCTACTCGATCAAATGGCTCCGTCTTTTTAAAGACAACCTCACGTAGTTTATTCTGTTTGACTTGAAGCAAAGCAGTTGGTACAACGGCTAAAATAATTAGCCCGCCGACCACCGGAGCAACAACCAATATTGCGGCAATTGAACCGATAAAGCCTATAGACGAAGATACGGCCCAAGAAACTTCATCCAGTACACGCCACATTTGTTGTAGACTACCTCTGGCACGATCAAGCTTTGTATTAAACTCTTCATTATCAAACTGCTCCTGACTTAACTCATACATTTTGTTAAAGAATAGCTCGTTAATGACAAGATCCATTTTTTGCTGAAAACGGTTTCTGGTAACTCTATCTACATTAGTAATAAGCTGGTTTATCAGCTCTATTGCGAGCAGTACTATAAGCCATAAGTATACTTGGTTGCTATTTCCATGTTGTAAGGCCGCCGAACTGACGCTTGCGAGCAGCTTAGCCAAGGCATAGGCTTGGGCAATCGGGCGCAAACCAGATATGACACTATTAAAAATACCCCAGCCAAAGTATGCACGAGAGGTTTCCCATTGGAGCTTTGTAATCCACAGCAAGGATCGCAGATATTTTTGTTTCATCTTAGGAGTTATTATAGCTCTTTACTCCTGGACTTCGTAGCCCCCTTGTCTCTCTGTATTTTGCAAGATTTTGCAAGGAGTCTCCTTGTTGCAGGGTGTCTCCCTGCAAATCTCTTTTTTTACAGGCTTTGGATAAAGCTCTCTGTTCTTAACGTGCATAGCCACAACCGACTTCTCATACGGCTCTTCGCCAACAATCTTATCTGTTATGGACTTGTCTAGCTTCAGAGCAAACTCACTTATCCTGTGCCTAACCATATATTCACGGAATACATAATCAGTCACTTTTTTGCCACCGTGCTTATAACACTCAAAAACAAGCGGTCTACAATAATCCAGTACGCGCTCTTGAGCTAACAGTGCTTGTAGTGTGGTAAGTCCGCCTGTTGTCTCGGCGTTATCAAGCTGTTTTTCGGCATTTTTTAATTCCTTAAACGGCTTAAAATATTTTCGTGCAAATGGATTTCGTAATTTCATAAGCTACCTCTCAATAACAAGTTTACCATCTACTTTTTTGATAACACCACGATTAGATAGGTGCTTCTCCGCAATTACCTGATGTTTATGACCAGTACGCATATCATCAGTGAATTCAGCGCCAAGAACTTGACCATAGTCAATATAATCGCTATTTTCTGGGTTAATGGCAGTTTGCAACTCTCTCGTCAATTTTGCGTGGTCGCCACGATGTAATGAGGCAAAGTTTTCAAGACGAACCTTCTTATCGTCATAGAGCAGAATACCAGCGGGCTTATGTGGACTGCGAGCCATAACTTTCAGCCAAGCTTCGGCATCTTTACGCGGAGCAACAAAATACATACTTTCTACAGGTACTTCCACGTTACCAGCTAGTTTCTCGGCCTCATCAAGCACCGCTTCATATTCTTGCCAATCCTGCTTGCTTAGATCTAACAAATCCTTAAAGTTATCACTGTTTAATTCGTCAATTATTTCTGGCAATTCCTTATCAGCAAACTGCGTACCTTTTAGTCGGCCAGTATCTATGGCAGCCTGCAACCATACGGCTGCAACAGGTATCTCATTATCAATCTGCTGCAACAAGTCTGGGTCAAGACGGATTTTGCCACTTTCATCTACAGAATACAGTGTGCGGAGCTGGTCTTGATAATTGGGCCGAGCAAGCAGGCCACGCCTTGCTTGATACAGCATCGGCTCATCGCGGAATTGTCGATTTTCTTCATTTTCCCATATACTGACAGAGAATAAGTTGTCAAAAGCGGAATTGGTTTCGCCGAACATACCAGGATTACGGTATAGCTCAAATTGTGTTTTAGCGTCATAAAATTCGTTAGCATCTACTTCTGCAGAGATTTGTAAAACCTCGTTCGGTGCAGGCCGTGATGGTACTGCAAGCTGCTGGGTGTCGTTCAAAATAGCTTCAGGAGCAGCCACAAAACCTGCCAAGTGGTAGCGGTCTCCGGGCAGAGCGTCAATACCGTTCATACTCCACGACACGCCCTCAAAACCAGAGTTGCGCCGTATTATTTCAGCTTCACGACCTTCGGCTTTAGCTGCCTCGTTCTCGCGTTCATACAGGGCTCTAGCATTAGCCAAAACACCACTCTCCAGTATCTTTACCAGCTGTTCTGTACCTGTACCGTGATATACAAAATTACCTGATGGAAAATCTTGTGCCAGTCTCGCCACCTCGACATCCGTAAGCGTGGTGATATCAACTGTTCGTTCAAGTAATTTATCGAGTTCTGCTTTCTCTGTTGTGGTTTCTACTTCGTGAGCTGCAAGGTATTCGTTAATCGGGTCTTTGAAAAGCCGTTCCTGTTCTTTACGCTTGGCACGAATAGCGTCAAGATAGCCGTTACGTATAAGGCTACTGATCGCTCCAGCGGTTGCTTCTTCCTCTGTGTAGCCGTATCCTTTCTTTTGCTCAACAGCGAACGCCAAGCGTTCTTCCGCGCCATCACCTCTGTCGGCACGCCAAACGCCACTTTCTGTAGCTCGCTGCTTAACTTCTGCCAACTTTGGGGCAAGCTCTTCGTCAGTTAGCATATATGGTTTTATGGTTTCGACTTCCGTTTTTAATGCTTTGGCTCGACTATCTAGGCGTGCGGCTTCACCGTTAGGCATTTCATAATCACTAAAATAAGGGTAGACGTCCAACATTTGGGCTGCCATTTCTTGTGGTGATTTAGGTACGGTTTCCATAATTAAAATTATAAGTATTTATTTTTGCTTTAATGTCCACATTGTAGCATATATAGTCTTTTTAGTCAAAGGATTGGGACGAAGAAAGCCACCTGTCTACCAAAGTTAGACACGGCTCCACTAGAAACGCTCTTTTTCCTTTTCTAAAAAATCTCGGCTGGGGTAGTTATAAAAAATAATGCAAAAAGTTTACTCTTGGCGGAGGGGGTGGGATTCGAACCCACGGTACCAATTGCTTGGCACAATTGTTTTCAAGACAATCCTCTTCAACCGCTCGAGCACCCCTCCCAAAATAACATATTGGCGGAGAGAGAGGGATTCGAACCCTCGCGGGAGCTCTCGCCCCCCTAACGATTTAGCAAACCGTCCCCTTCAACCACTTGGGTACCTCTCCGTAGTATAATTTTAAGGCATTTTGTACGCTAAGCCGTCTTCTCCCAAAATTCTAAACGGCAAACAGGTTGCCTGGTTTGACATTTTGGCTTTGCTACAGGCTCTAACAGGTGTAAATTATAACAAAACCCCGTCAGAAAGGCTATCTCCATCTTTTTATCATATTTTTAGTTAAACCCTAGCAATAGCAAATGATGCTAAATTTATTAGCAAGCATAAGGGTGTTACTGCTACAATATAATTACTATGCAACCTGGACAGACCACTGACCCCAGTCAGCAAACTCCACCGGAGTCCCAACAGCAGCCATTGTCGGAAAGTAACCCTCTGCCTGAGCAACAATTTAATCAGCGGCAAATGGCTCCTGAGTCGACTCAGCTTCAGACGGTAGACATGACCCAGCCCGCGAGTGAGTCATTAGCCGTACAAGAGACTTCCCAAGAGGCAATACAGAATTCGGGGGGATCCAACGACGTCGATCATTCAGCACAAGAACAGCCCAATTGGCAGTTCGACGAAGAAACTGATACCGCTGTTGGCGATGAACAAATATCTGCGTCAACACAGTCCATACCCGAAGTGGAATGGACAGCGTCAGAATATATTGCCCACGAGAAAAATATCGGCTGGTATATGCTAGCTACTCTAGTGTTGGTAGCTGTTGGCGCATTGATTTATTTAATTACACGAGATTTGATTTCTCCAATCGTAATTTTCATAATGGGCATGGCTTTTGTCGCCTTTGCTGCCCGTAAACCCAGAGTATTGAATTATGCTATTAGCAATACGGGCGTAATTATTAGCCAAAAACACTATCCATTCAATACGTTCAAGACATTTTCCATTATCGAGGAGGACGCTGTCAGATCAATTCTACTGATGCCACTTCGTCGATTTAATTTACCGATTTATATTTATTACGAGCCATCCGATGAACCTAAAATCATTGAAGCCCTTAGTGCTCACCTACCTCGTGAGGATATCCGAATGAATCCTGTTGATAATCTGATGCGCAAGATCCGCTTTTGAAAATATACATAAATCACATAGTGCTTTGTAGAAAGGACCAGCGATATACAAGCATTGTGACTAATAATGACACTCTATGGTACAGCATTATGAACGAGGTTAGAACTTATTTCCTCCAGTCTACTTCAATGACAGCATATCCAGATTGTTGTTTTACTTTATAATTTACAGCTTCTTTGGACTCACACTTAATCTCAACTTCACTGTCTCGTCGAATGTTTATCTGGATTAAACCGTACTTTGATTTATGTATTAAGAATTCATTGCCAGGTTTATTCTCATAGTTCAATGGCTTAATCTGAATTCCATGATTCTCCCTACCATATAATTCTATAAATTTATCGGTTGTTATTAGATCAATTTCCTTTTTTTGTTTTAATTCCATAATAATCTGAGATGATAAATCCGATTTATCTGGTACGGAATAAAAAGCATCAATCCAAGGCTGTCTGTTGTCTAAACCTTTGCCCGCATCATTATTATTACAAAGTTCTTTAGCGCCAAGAGTTTTTAATTTGTCTGTAATAATTCTTGAGTCATTAGTTGCAGGATTATTCTTTAGCCAAAATATTCCCGCAACAAAAATAATAGATACGAAGGTAATTACTAGTTTTGAAATATTTTGCTTCATCAGTTTAGTATAAAGCATAAGCTATTTGGTACACCCGACAGGATTCGAACCTGTGACCTCCGGCTCCGCAAGCCGATGTTCTATCCAGCTGAACTACGGGTGCTTACTGGGCTTACTCTTGTGAGTACTAGCCCCTACATTTCCCTTTTGCATTCACAAGCCAATAGCTATATTGTGGTTTCTTCTGATAAGGTAACAGAGGTAATATTAGCATATTAAAGTGAAGAAATCTATACCGACAGATTGAAAATGATTAAATAATAACAACAGACATATTTGTAATTCTTTGTTAGCATAGGATTTAAGATGAGGGTGAATGGACATGCGGAAGCATTGAGTGTTAAGGGTGGCTTGGAGTCATCGGGCGGTGATTGGTATGAAGTGCGAGTCGGCTCAGTAGCAAAATTCGCTGTTCGTGCTACTTGTCCAGATTCGGCAAAGCTAAAGACAAAACTGTGGTCAGACGAGAACCCAAATGCCGTAAGTGTTCATCCTGGTGATTTGTTGCCATTTGGGACTGAGGCTACTTTATTGCCACAGGAATCAGCACGTCAGTATGAAGCTGGAGATGAATTATTTGGATCTGTGAGACTGACGGAAGAACGCCAAGATTTAAGTATCCCGGAGCCGCAAGAGAGACCAGTCGTAAGCTCTAATCAGGGGATATTATTTGCGATGAACCGTTGGGGCAAGATAACCTATCGTTAGGGCTTATGGCAGTAGCTTAACAGCCATATTTTTAGAGATATATAGATATATTACTTATATTACGTTACAAGAGTTGATCTATTATGCTAGATTCTAGAGATGTTTTTGAAGATTATTGTCGTTTTTTGAGGAAGTAATAACTCAGTAAGTATGCACAAACTAAGCTCACGAGGATTATCAGGAAGAAATAACCAGGGTGGTTTTCGTCACCAGGTATATCTACATTCATCCCATATAAACCAGCAATCATTGTCGGAATCGTTAGCGAAACTGTAATAACTGTCAGTAACCGAATAGTTTCGTTCAGACGTGTGTCCATAAGTGCACGATAAGAATCGCGAACGTTAGTGATTGTCCGTAGCATACTTTTGCAACGAATTATCAATTGTTCGGCATCAATTGATAAGTCTTCTATGAGATCACGGTCATCCTCATAAAGTCGTACTAATCGTCCACTTAGAAACTTCTCTAATGCTACGTTGGTAGGGATTAACGCATCCATATAGTCGTTCAATTTGCTCTCGTACTCTACAAAAATAGTAATATCACGTGGCTTCAGATTAGTGATATCGCTGGTAGCACCTCTCATTTGGCGATTGATTATGTCCATTCTGTTTTGGTATTGATTAACCACAGCTTCCATCATGGTTAAAAACAACTTGGTCTGTTGCGTAGTTGGGGCATTGCTACGGGAAATGAATGGCTTCCATAGACCATCCAGGTTTTTTCGACTAATAGTAAAAATCTGTGATTGGCCGATGACAATCATCAACGGTGTTGTGAAGTCGTGCATTGTACTACTGGTATCTGGTAGACGAGTAATAAAATACAGTTTGTCGTCCTCGGTCTCTACTCTTGGTATCTCATGTGGGTCAAGAGCATCACGCAACATCTGAATATCTAATTTGAACTTATCCGCTAAAATTGTTATTTCATCTTCGGTTGGCTCTTCAACGCGTATCCACGAGCCTGGTTGTAGCTTGTCTTGCTTCCTTGTGGTCGGGTTGTATCGTGTACTTCGCAAATACTCAAACATTGTCGAGGCTATTGTACCATCCCTCTATCTGTTAAACTAATTATATGACTAGCTAAATAACGATCGTGTAACTCGTTAGTCAATTCAGGCGCAAAGATATGCTATGTGAATTTTCGTATATGGAGAGGTGCAGGAGTGGTTGAACTGGCTGCTCTCGAAAAGCAGTATGGGGTAACCCATCGAGGGTTCGAATCCCTCTCTCTCCGCCAAACAATCATGGCCTGTCGTAAGATAGGCCATGATTGTTTGTTGATGATGGGTACGAACCCGATTAAGTGAGTGTAAGCGAACGGAAGGTTCGACTGAGTGAAAGCTCTCGCGGATGCTTGTATCGAAGCTTTAGTAGAAGAGTGCTAGCCATCACAGGCTGATATACAATATCTCTCTCCTCTACGGGTTCAAAATACTAAAGATACGATTGTAGTACTACTGCATCATTATGCTCTTCATCTTTGGCGCTATACACCAGGGTAGTATTACCCTTGGCCAGCTCAGCTCGTAATTCGCTAACTATCTGTGGGTTAGCATCTAACTCGCTTTTATATCGCTTCTGAAATTCCGACCATTTTGTCGGATCATGCCCAAACCATTGTCGTAACTCGGTACTTGGAGCAATTTCTTTTATCCATCTATCAATCCTGGCAGATTCTTTGCTCAAGCCTCTCGGCCACAGCCGATCTATTAATATCCGTTTGCCATCATTGGGATCGTAAGGCTCGTAAACTCGTTTAATCTTAACCATGTAGCTAAACCTCCGACTTATCTTTTTACTAACACACTTTCGTCGGCAAACTTCTCTAACTTTCGACTAAAGAAGTCAGGACGATGAGTCTCTTGATCGATTGGAATAAATGCGTGATAAATACCGTGCAACTGTTCGTGAGAAATTGGATCCGTAGGGTTTGCCAGTATTGCGATGTCGTCATATTCACTAAAGTTTCCTCTGCCTTCGATAGCAAGTGCAATAGTGTCTAAAACAGCCTTGGTTGGTAGAGCGTCACCTCGCACTTTGTATAACGAGTTCTGAGCAGTTCTAGCCAACAAACCGGTGTCTATGTTATCGGGATAAATCGCAACGAGTCGAGTAGTCAAATCAGCCGATGGTCCCACTTGATGTTTAACATCATTTGTGGCCTGTGTATTAAGATATTGTTGCATGGAGCGAAGACCATAAACCGCAGCCGCTAAGCCACTCTTTGCTGCTTGATACGCGGTACCTCCTGGCCACGCGTAAAAACTGGATATTGAGCAAATATTAACCGATAACTGTGGCGTCCTTGTACTTGGGTAAGACTTATCATAAAGCTCAAACCAACTTCGATGCAGTAGTAGCGGGGCAATCAGGTCGAGCTCAATATCCCTTCGAATTGATTCGGTATCCAAATGGGTGAAATAGTCCGGTGAGAAAGCACCAGCATTATTGATAAAAATTTCAAAACCGTGATGTTTTTCGTAAATGTCGTTGACAATTTTCTTGCCCTCTTGTGCGAGATCGCCTAGCTCATAATCTGCCTTGCCTTGGTCAATGTATGTCTGTATAGATTCTGGCGGATCTGATCTAGACGAACCGATAACGTACGCACCATGCTCCAGTAGGTTCAATGCGATTTGTTCACCAAGTCCCCTGCTAGCGCCTGTTACGAAAGCGTTTTTGCCCTGTAGATTACTTTCGATATTTTCAACATTTTTCATGATGACCTTCCTCTCTCTTGATTATCAATTGACGCGAATAAGATGTTTTTCAAATATCCAACTAGCCGCTTGTTGGCAGTTATAAATTCATTATCTAGGATAAATTCTAGGTTTGGTTGCTTGGCTGGATATCGGGCAACCTTGAATATATTAAAATCAGGATCAAACTCTACTGGTAAAAATCCTTCGTTCAATGCATCTCTCTGGTGAGCCGTATCAGAGGCACTAACTGTCTGTGTAACTTCAATGTCAGGAGAATTAATACTTGTTGTATCAATTCTAGCCCGATGCACATAGATGTCTGGTTCGGGTAGTTGAGGTATCTGTGATTGAACAATACGATACAGCGGTTCGAAAACTTGCAATATTGATACTTGTTTCGGCTCTACTTGGGGATACTTGGCTGCTGTAATTTCACTACGGGTAGTGCCTAGCTTCCGATGACGAAGAGCGTGTGGGTGAATTCCCAATGCTATCATTCCCAGATCAGTCTGAAGAGTACGTCTTAGCCCTTTTGACTCGGGAGTAAGCACAAAATCTGTTACGACGCCAGCATCAGCATTCTCTATTAGTGGCACGATACGCTTAAAGAAATGATCCATTATGTGCTTGCCGCGCCCTGATGGTGCAATCTGGGTAGCATCACTGGTCAGCAGCATCGTCCCGTCGGAGCTATCTCGGTCGTGGAAGAAGCCAGTAGCACCTAGCAAATTATTTGATGAGTCCGTGAAGATAAATCGTAAATGATGGGTATTCTGGAAGTCTTCTTCTAACCAATCAGGATTGAATATCTGTTCCGCTGGCTCGTTGTAGCGGGTGGCAAAATAATCACCACGCTCATAAGCTTCTTGGTACAATCTGGCAACAGGTTGGGCATACTTAGCGCTAGCCAGTCTGAGATAAATCTCGTGGTTTGGGATTAATAGTGGATTTTTGTCAATCTGTTCCGCAACAGTTCCCCATAAGTTTAATCTGTTTGGTAGGTTTTCTGGGGAACTCATAATTCTTACTCGGTTTTCCAGTAATTATTAGCAGCAGCTACTGTCTGAAATTCAATAGCCACAACCTGTGCTGCCGCAGTTAAACTATCTGGGTTAGTTGAATACGTTGGTCGACCAGCTTTGAGTACATCCAAATCCGGCTGAATGTTGTGTATAGTATGACGAGCCATCGTCATAGCTAATATTCGCCCCTCTTCAGGCGTTTTTGTTAGAAGTGTGCCCCCAGGAACTAGTACTAGTTCTTCGTCTGGTAATCGGTTCATTTTTTTAGCCCTCCTTTACTTACTGCTTAATAACCCGTAAATTCCTCGGTACGGATATTGTCTTCATTGACATTCATGTCGACCAAGATTTGACGCATTGCTTTGACCATGCCCTCTGGGCCCGAAAGATAATAAATCGGTGCGTTAATATCAGCGACGTAGCGAGTAATCATATCGGCATTGATACGACCCCTCTCGCCTTCCCAGTTCTCGCCAGGATCATCAGTTGCTACGGGTACGAATATAAAATTGGGATTTTCGCTAGCAAATTTTTTGAAGTCAGCAGTAAACGGTGCGTCATCTGGAGTACGGTTAGCATGGAGTAGCGTTAACTTATGCGCAGTTTTATCATGTGTCGCTTGTGCAACCATGCTTCGTATAGGCGTTACACCGATACCGCCAATCAGGAAAACAGCGGGTGTAGCTTCAGTTTTGTGTAAGGTGAAATCTCCATAGGGCGCATCTAGCCTTATCTCTGATCCTAGCGGGAGCTCTCGTAGTACGCGCTTGAACGCTGTGTCACGCAAACGGGTTGCGAAGCCGATATTTTCTTCGAAAGGAGCAGTAATTAATGAAAAGCCCCTAGTGTTACCCTCTTCGTCCGTTTCGGGTGGATTGAGTAGAGTATAATCTGCGAATTGACCAGCACGATATTCGAACTCATTCGGTTTTTCCAGATAGAATGCCATTGTATCTCTAGCTATCTCCACCTTTTTTAAGAGTTTTATGTTTGTAACCATCTTGCCCTCCTTATTAAATTAATTAATCTTTAGTGTGCTCACACGCCTTAACACAGTAAGTCCTAACGTGTCTGTCTATATGCTCTAATAGCGGTTTGACAGTATACTCATTAACCGAATAGATGCGCGCTTTACCGTTACGCTTGACATCGACAAAGTGGCAATGCAGAAGTTGCTTCAAGCTGTGTGATACGGCTGATTGCTCCACGCCGATCTCAGTAGAAATATTTGAAACATTTTTTGGCCCCTGCTCAGCAAGTAGTTGTAGGATTCGTACCCGCTGTTTATTGCCGAGTGTAAAAAAGAAATGGTCAAATGAAGAATACTTCATATGAATATAATAACATATGAACCAAGTATGTGAATAGTTTTTTTAATAAAACCATTTAGAATTAGGTAGTTCGTACCTGTTAGGTGCTATAGTTCGCGGTCTTAGCAATATTTTTGTCGGTTATATTTACCTTCATAGAGTACAGACTAAATCTTTGCTTCGCCTAGTAGTATTGGTGGCTCTATATTAACTGATGTATCTGGTTGAACGGTAATAGTCTGGCAGGCTACGACTTGACCAGTTTCGCGATTATATGCAAAAATCGTGAATTGCGCTGAGGTGTCTTCTAGAGGTCCAATTGTTAGACGGTTTGGGGTTGCGCCACCGGTACTAGCACCTTGGAAATTGATTACACGTCTACCGTAAGGACTGGTGTGATACGCTAATTCTTGCTCAAAACTACCAGATAGTGTTAATTTTGCACTACCTATTCTTGAGGTTGGCTCTACTGCGTTCGGCTCGTTAGCTAGTAGTATATCTACCCCTTTGGGGTCATCAGCTGCTCGTACTGCTAGTCTTTCTCCCATTTGTTTGACACTTTCGGCTCTATTGGGACGGTTGCCAATCGCATGACCAAAAGCAGTATGCCGAGGATCTGAGTCGCCAAGTATCCGTAGCCCGTTAATCTCTAAAACTTCTCCATTGAGTACTTTGAAGCCAATCTTTTCGGCTTGCTTGATGGTTGTATCAGAGTCATGATTACCAGGGGCAAATATTATTGGTCGCCCACGGCTATGATAATGAACAGTATCTAGGCAAACTGCTTCCAGGCTAGATCCGCTAAATGTAATATCACCACCATCCAAGATAAAGTCCGGCTTAAACAGATTTATGGCTTGTCCCACTACCTTTGACATACCGATGTTGCAGTGTAGCCCGGCTTCGAATAAAAAGAGACGATGTTTACGGTCAGCTTGCAATACTTCGGGTGAGTTTACGAATTCTAGTTTCAGGTTATCACTCGCTGATTGATAAAATTTTTGATTCTTTTCTAGAAAATTCATAGCGTCGACGCCGTATTTATTTAGCCCATCTGCTAGTAGTTTTCCTCTAATACGAGCGCCGGCCAGCGGAGTATCAGCAAATTCGGAACTTACCAGAATTGTATCGGTATTAGCTTGATTATTATTGAGTATAGCTTCACCGGCGCCGAGAGAGCCTACTAATAACGCTGTGGTAGCTACTGTTGCGCGTAGACCACGTCGTTTAGCATGAATACTATCAGCAATTTGACGACGTAAGCTCTTATCCAATATGCGCCGACCGCCAATGAGAGCTCCTAATAGTGCTGTATTAAAGACTGCTATACTGCCAAGCCCCCAACTTGTGAAATGTCGTTGACCATCTTTGATTATCTGCTCCCTGTCTTTTGTGGGGTCGCTAAAGAAACTTTCATATTGACGCATGGCCTGTTCGCTGTAGTCCCCTTTTGACTCGGATTGTTCCATATCGATAGGAATACCGTTTATATCGAACCTAACTCCAAAACCGATTGTATGCCCACCAACTTGTGCCGGCCAACTAAGCGATCCTGGTAAACCAAAGTCAATCGTGCGTTTCGAGTCAAATGTTATATACATGTCAGCTTCGTGCGGACCAATTTTTGTGTGTGCTGGGGTGACCATACTACCGACTGTACCTCCACCAACGAAAACGGTAGTTGACAAAGCCAATGCGCCCAATAACTTGCGTAGTTTTCGAAATCGATTGGGCTGTATAACTTCATGATCAGTAATTAGCTGGGGTTCATGTATACACTGAGGTATATTTGTAGACTCCATAACTGACTGTTGAGAATTCATCTCACCCAGCTCTCATAGTAAGACACAAGTCTAGTATCCAATAAAACGAAAAGGATAGCAAGACAATTATTAAATCAATAATGCAAATGAATGAATATCTTAGGTCTTAGGCTCAGATTATTCCGTAGCTAAAGTTTTGTGCGTTCGTTTGACGGGTTTGTAATTAGTTATCAGATGCTCTAGTACGAATGACACAATACCAATTAGGGCCGAGAAGAGACCGACATACAATGCCAGATTGTTATTCAAGTTTGTTTGAAAGCCCATAATAACCATACCAACTATACATCCTACTGAGAGACAAGTTAGTCTAACAACCAAAGATGATTTATTAATCTTCTCGGCGATTAAATCCATAAATGCTGAAACATAGGCAATAAAGAGCCAAATTAGGTACAAGATTGATACTAGAAAGATTATACCAATTACGTACAACAATAATGGTGGTAAGGGCGCATAGTGCAAAATAGTTGTGGGTAGCTGACCATCTAATAATTGTTCACGCGCAATATCGGCGTTCAGCTTCATTTGGCTATTTTCGTAGAAATAAGGTAGTAGCCAAATGAAGAAGCTAGAAAAACCCCCGAGCCAGCTAGTTAAGAGGATAAGATAACCGGGTGCACCTACGATCCAGGCTACTATACGCCTAATAGGGCTTGCGGGTGGTCTAGGGGCAGTTTTTTCCGGTCGGTATTTCATGTAAAAAAATATGTATCAATAATTAGTATAGCTTAATGACATGTGTTTCTTCCAGGTATGATTCGATTATTAGTGAGTAAATATGCTGTTGTTTCGCCGATGATTGATGTAAATATGCGTGGCTGACCTCTGTTGGTATTGCTAACTTTTATAGTAATAGCTATCTAAGACACCTCCGAGGGTTAAGTAGATTATGACTATTCGAGTAGCTATGGCTTTGTACCAATTACCCTTTGATTATGCTTTCGGTTGAGGACAATAATACCGACTAGACCGATTGTAGTATAAGTAGCAGCAAAGACAATCAGAGTCTCGTTTATGGCCTCGTGCAAACTATGAGTAATAGCCGTAGCGGTTGCCTCGAAATTTGATTGTGTGGTTTCTGGTAACGAGCTCACAAGCTTCCCTGCCAAAACATAAGTGGTGAGATACGCAATCGCTATGATTATGCCACTAATAAGCAAGGTGATGAGGATAGATTTTATCTTCTTGCCTTTTCTACTTGTTGCTATAACAATCAGACCTGTGATTACTGATAAACCAATGAATATCCACGGTAATTTTCTAACGGTCTTAAGTGATACCGCAAGTTGCTTGGAATTAGGGAAGATTAGCTGGTTATTTGCGGGATTGTTGAACTGTTTTTCAATATTTTGCTCGTAGTGCTGTCTTTCTGCATTAATATCCAAGCTCGATGGGCGACAAGGTAGTGAGAAAATATTGGTTGATGTGCTTGTATCAATTATTCGAAGCTGATCCAAACTACAGACAGGGAGTTCGCTAACATGATGAGCAACTACCTGCCCCAAGTTGGATTTTAGTCGTGATAAAATCTCAGCGGAAAAATCTTTCTCGGGGATAGACAAGTGTGAGCTATTTTCGAGGTGAAAGTAAATTATGCGAATTATTTTGTCACCCGAGCGACGTAAAACTTCTGGAGTAATCGCAAGCTTAACTGCCCTCTCAATAATTTGACGCTTAATGGAAGGCTCGACTTCAATAATTTTATTAATAATTTGTCTTGATATATCATCAGATAAAGCAGTGTATACTTCACCACGATTCAGCGTATTTCTCAAGTTATCTGGTGTTCCTAATACGCGGTAAACCGAAATCGAAATCGCTAAACCTGATAACCCAACGATTAGCATTGTTAGAACAATCGATCGAAAAAGCTTTGTTAGCAAACCCATGTTGGCAATATAATACAATATAAGTATGGGTGATTCGATTTTTACAAAGATTATAAAAGGTGAAATACCTTGTCACAAGGTATATGAAGATGATAAAACGCTAGCGTTCTTGGATATTCATCCGGTTACTCCAGGCCACACACTGGTTATCCCAAAGATACAAATTGATGAATTTCAAGATTTACCAACCGAAGACTATCGAGCGCTAATGGATACTGTACAAAAAGTTGCTAAGAGGCAAAAAGAAGTGCTGAAACCGAAGCGTATTGGTCTACAGGTTGTCGGTGTAGATGTTGCGCACGCCCATGTCCATCTGATTCCTTTTAATGTCGTTGCTGAATATCGTCATGTACCCGATATGTCTGCTAACTCAGATCATTCCGCATTGGCAAAGATGGCTACAGCATTAGCGTTCTAATTCTAATATGTTAAAATTATATAGCCATGTTCTCGAATATAATGATTGGTTTTTTTGCTGGCGTAGGGTTCGCAGCATGGGTGTATTCCAAAGTACAACGTCAGACTGGAGGTAATACCTCTAATTCGCTTATAGTTGCTGCCGGATCGGGGTTTATTCTATTCCTAATAGTGGTTGTTGCGCTACATTATTTAGTGCCGAACTAGTACTAAATGGCTACCTAGACTTGGATTAACTCGTATGAGTTGATACTATTGTGCTATGGGTTTAGTCTAAGTATAGGTATCTAGTAATCGTGGAGATCAACAGGGTGGAATCGGAGCAGATGGATGAAGTCGGGCTAGGTAAAAGCCTACAAGATGCACGGAAAAAATCCGGACTGACGCAGCAAGAACTATGCCAGAAGGCTGGTATTAGTTATTCTACGCTGGCAAAGATTGAACGAGGTGCTATCAAGTCTCCTTCGGTATTTACGATTCAGAATATTGCCACAGCATTAGGGCTAACACTTAGTCAACTGATGGGAGATAAGACTTCACCAGGTGATGGTAAACGGCGTAGTCAAAGTGGTGTTCGGTTTATATATTTTGATATTAATGGCGTATTAGTTCGATTTTTTCAGAAAGCTTTTACTAAGCTCTCGACTGACATCAAAGTACCAGCGGACAGCATCGAGACCGCATTTTGGCACTTTAATGATTCGGCTTGTCGAGGCGAGATGCTCGCCGAAGAATTCAACAAAGCCTTCTCCGAGCGGCTGGGGGTACCATATTTTGAATGGCAAATGTATTATTTTGATGCTATTGAACCAATAACAGAGATGCATAAACTTGCGGAATGGGCTGATCAGTTTTATCATGTTGGGTTGTTGAGCAATATAATGCCGGGGTTTATGGACGTGATGTTCACCAAGGGATTGTTGCCAGATATCGATTACGACGCTATTATCGACTCATCGAAGGTCGGTGCAATTAAACCAGAGCCACGTATATTCGAACTTGCTCAGGAGTGGACCGACTGTGATCCATCGGAAGTATTGTTGATTGATGACTCTCGTACTAATCTTATGGCAGCCGAGAGATTTGGTTGGCATGTGCTATGGTTTGATTATCTACACCCAGAAGAAAGTGCTAATCACATTCGTGAAACACTTGCTCCAGTGGGTTAGTTCGCAAAGCGATTATATTCCTCGGTCATCTTTTGTTTTACTCGCTTTGCTTCATCTAGCTGTAACTTAGTCTGCGCCACAATATGTTTGGGTGCACTTCGAGCATAAGAGTTGTTGGCTAGACGACTCTCCAGACTCTTTATAAGCTGTTCCTGTTTAATCAATTTCTTATCCATTTCGTTTACGAAACGCTTGGCGGTACTTTGATCAATATCTAACCACACTTTTCGCTGAGTGCTTGTCAGATGCAGACCGTTACCATCCTTAACCTCACGGACATCCTCAAGTTTAGCTAAAGATGTGATGAGTTTCGTATGTTCATTGATGAGGTTGTCGCCAGCGTGATACATGGTTACTCCTCTTGTTATTCCTAGGGTAGATTTTATATGACGAGTCTCGGCAACGATTTTTATAATTTCCTCGAATGTGTCAGCCTTTGTATTATCGACTTTACGAGGCTTAGGCCACTCGCTGGTAATAAGTAAACTGTCACCAGTCCATTCTGCTGTTTGCCAAATAGTTTCAGTTACAAATGGCGCGAATGGATGAGCTAGCTTGAGTATTATTTCTAGTGCGTAGATTAACACAGAGGCGTTTAGGGACGTTTTACTGGCCTCTATGTACCAATCAGCAAAATCATCCCAAAGCAAGCGATAGACCAGTTCTGAAGCCTCAGAAAGCCTATGTGCTTCGATGAGAGAGGTAACTTTTTTGATTGTATGTTGGAAACTACGCAAAAGCCATTCATCAACTATTGTTTTAGGGGATGGATGTCCGTTATAACTGAAGTCAGCAGATATATTGTTTCCGACGAAGCGTGCTACGTTCCACAGCTTATTACAAAAATTTCGGGCACCGATAACTTTGGCCTCATTAAATGGTTGGTTATTACCGGGAGTTTGGCCTGCAATAATTCCCATTCGCAGTGCGTCCGAGCCATAATTATCCAGAATTTTTATCGGATCTACGACATTGCCTTTGGATTTACTCATCTTTCTTCCCTTTTCATCCAAGACTAGACCGTGAAGATAGACTTTTTCGAATGGTATCTGGCTGGTAACGTAAAGACCGAGCATTATCATTCTAGAAACCCACTGATAAAGAATATCCGCACCAGTTTCCATAAGGCTTAGAGGGTAAAATTTCTTAAACTTGCTACTATTTGGATAATCTAATGTTGAGTACGGCCAGCTAGAGCTAGAGAACCAAGTATCGAATACATCAGGATCACGTCGATACGTTTTATTGTTTATCTCGATAATCTCTTGATCGACTCTCTCGTCATAAATCCAATCATCGGGATTATCTATATTCTGGAAAGCTGGAATAGGAATACCCCAGGCGATTTGACGTGATATATTCCAGTCACGTAACCCCTCTAAATACTTAATAAGTTGTTGCCTCTTTGTGTCTGGATAAAAAATTATTCTTTTATCACGGAGTGCCCTTATTGCTGGCTTAGCGAGTGGTTGCATATCGATAAACCACTGTTCTCGCAACAATGGTTGAATTATAGTTCCACATTTGTAGCAGTGCCCGACACTATGAATATGCTCCTCTGTCTTATGGAGATACCCGTCTTTCTCCAGGTCGTCTATTACTGCTTGGCGAGCTTCATCAACGGTTAAATCACGGTATTTTTCTGGAGCTTCATAAGTCATTCTACCTTCGTTATTAATTACGGTCATCATAGGTAAATCATGGCGTTGAGCGACCTCGAAATCATTTGGATCGTGTGCTGGCGTAATTTTTACTGCACCAGTGCCAAACTTACGGTCGACCATTTTATCAGCGATAACAGGTATTACACGTTGTGTCAATGGTAACTTGACAGTTTTTCCTAGAAAATTTTGGTAACGATTATCCTCAGGGTGTACTGCAACCGCGATATCGCCAAGCATTGTTTCTGGACGAGTTGTGGCCACAGTTAATTCGCCAGAACCATCAGTCAGAGGGTACTTTATGTACCATAAACTTCCCTTTTCCTCTTTATATTCAACCTCAATATCAGCGAATCCAGTACCGTGAAAGGTACAGTAGTTTATTAGCCTCTCTCCTCTGTAAATGAGTCCTTTTTCCCACATTTCTTTGAATGTTGAGTAGGTTTGCTGAATGATTTTATTATCGAGTGTAAATACGTAGCTATTCCAATCGACGCTATCACCCAGGCGCCGAAATTGAGACTCATAATTGTCTCTATTTTTTGCGACAAAGTCCCAGATCTGTTGATATAACTCTTCCCTGCTAAAATCAAAACGACTCTTACCCAGAGCTTCTAGCTGCCTCTCATAGACAACCTGTGTTTCAAATCCAGCATGATCTGCGCCTGGGACGAACAGCGTACACTTACCTGTCATACGGTGATAGCGAACCAAAATATCCATAATTGCATGATTTAATGCGTGACCCATATGTAAATTGCCGTTCGCGTTTGGTGGTGGTACTACGACACTATATACATGAGTGCCTTTCCACCAAGATGCTTTTTTGGGCTCGAATGCTTTGCTTTTCTCCCAAAGCGCGTAAATATCATGTTCATATTGCTCGGGTTCATACACTTTAGGTAGGTTCATCATGTTCCCTTCGTAAAAATTATTGAGTGGTACCTCCGTAACTTTCTAATAGATACGAAAAACTAATCTTCAAGAAGAACAATATCTTCTCTACAAAAATACCATTTGATTATAACGTACCTCCTATAACAATGCGATATTGAATTATTGATAAGCAAAAAAAATTAGCAAAACCTAACAATACTTTCATGTGAAAGTTTTGTATTGATTCTCCTAATTGTTCGTCTTTTGTTTAAAAGGTACGTGCCTTAGAAAAGGCCATTGTTAAACGTTTTTGTTTTTGTATGTATAAGCATAACCGATTATTAAGGTAGTTGCAAGAGAAAAACAAATATATGTCACCAAAGGGAGTTGACAGGGGTATAAAAGCAGTATATAATGAAACATATGGTTATAAAAATCAAAAAGAGTATAAAAATTGACACAGAGGGTGTATATCTCTGGGATTAAAAAAAGGTATAAAAGAATAAATATGTTACAGACTAAGTATTTTCCGAACCAACCGTTTATTGCGCACCGAGATGCAGTTATCGGACTAATTAATCACCAAACAGAAGCAAGGGTAGATCTTATAGAGCAGGAGCTTACGAATGGATACAATCTGATTAATAAATATAATTACACTGTGACTGTATTCGGTTCGGCTAGATCTACCTCGACAAGCGTAGCCTACCATCAGGCTCGTGAGTTGGCAGGCAAGCTATCGAAGGAAGGTTTTGCAATTGTTACTGGCGGGGGGAGGGGAATTATGGAGGCCGCCAATCGAGGTGCATTTGAATCTGGTGGTAAGTCTGTGGGGCTAAATATCAAATTACCGCACGAACAGGTTTTAAACTCGTATACCACGGATTCTATGGCCTTTCATTATTTCTTCGCGCGCAAAGTTATTCTGATTTATGCGTCTAGTGCGCTTGTTTGCTTCCCGGGCGGTTTCGGTACGCTGGATGAACTTACAGAAGCAATTACTCTGGTGCAGACCGGCAAGATGCCAAGCCTTCCGATTATTCTGGTGGGGAGTCAATACTGGGGTGCGTTGGACGGTTTTGTTAGAGAATTTTTGCTAAAAGGGGATTTGATAAGTCCAGGTGACGAAGCCCTGTATCACATTACTGACGATTTGGACGAAATTGTCCAAATTATCACCTACCATCGTGACGCCACATCATCTTTGGCTACTGTCGAGGCAAAGATATAAAAACGATACATAACTATACTTGACATACTCCAGAATTGATGAGTATATGGAGAATCTAAAATAAGAGTTAATCAAATCAACTGATGATGTAGAATCATGCCATTATTACATCGATAGGCTTGGTTGTATTTCCAGGGCGTAAGGATCGGCCATAGGCTGAGTATGCATAACCTTAAAGCAGCCGAGTGTAGCTACCATAGCACCGTTGTCAGTACAGAGCTTAGGATCCGTATAGTTTATAGAGATTGGTAATCTATCGGAAAGTTGATGCCGGAGTTCCTGGTTGGCGGCTACACCACCGCCTATGACAACACTATGAGGCTGAAATTCTTCAACAGCAAGAGTTACTTTATCAACAACTGTTTCAATGGCAACTCTTTGAAAACTGGCAGCAATATCAGCCTTTTGTCGCTTAGTTAAGTATTCGGAAATATCCTTTGAAGGGAAGTTATAATCTTTACCGATAACCGCCTGCGCGGTTCGCAAGACTGCTGTTTTGATACCTGAGAAGCTAAAATCATATTTATTACTCAGCTTGGCTTTGGGTAGAGTAAATGCGCTTGGGTTGCCTGTTATAGCTTCTTTTGATATAGACGGTCCGCCAGGGTAGGGTAGCCCTAGTACTTTAGCGACTTTGTCAAAAGCTTCACCAATCGCGTCGTCGTTAGTTCGTCCAAGTAGCGTGTAGTCGAAGTGATCTCGCCAGAGTACCAATTGGCTATGTCCACCGGACACAATCAGCCCCAGCATAGGAAATTTTGGCTGAAGCCTGGGTAGATTGTATCCCTCTTGTAGTGATTTTGTTAGGAAATTGGCGTATACGTGCGCTTCGACGTGATTGATAGCATATAGAGGCTTATCCTTGATGATTGCTAGTGTCCTAGCAGTCATAACACCAACCAGTAGTGAACCCCCAAGACCTGCACCATACGTTACGGCAATAGCATCGATGCTACCCCATTTCAACTTTGCCTGGCTAAGCGCGCTCTCTAGCGTTGGGATGACGGCGGTGATATGCTCTCTTGCCGCCAGTTCGGGAACTACTCCGCCATATAGGGCATGGATATCCATACTACTGGCTGTTGCGCAGGATAGTAACTCTTTGCCATCACGCACAATACCGACGGAAGTTTCATCACAGCTGGTTTCTATTCCTATTACAATCATCATTGGGAAGTATAACAGATATATAAAAGAATAAAGTATAACAAATGTTCAAATATACAACTGCCACACAAAAACATTGACAAAAAGAAAACACTATGCTAATATCTACTTAACGTTTTTTTCTAAACGCGTACATAAATAAAAATAAAAAATTATGGTTCAAGACTAGTTTAGCCTAGTTGCGTGCTTCCTTTCGGAGCAGTTCGAGTAACTTTGTGTACATGTCCTCATGTCTCATATTATACCTGAATTCACATTCTTTGAGATGCAGGTTGAAATGG
>Ga0226835_1000328_pt1 | contig 64316 bp, 58 predicted proteins | sample LAC_MetaG_1_FD_163627 | JGI IMG/M metagenome (GOLD analysis project Ga0226835, IMG submission 163627) | Anaerobic ammonium oxidizing microbial communities from anammox membrane bioreactor (MBR) in UC Berkley, California, United States -... | ecosystem: Engineered > Bioreactor > Anaerobic >...
AAGCCAAAGAGCTCCAACGCAATCACCTTGCTCGCTATCACCGCTCTCCCTGTAACTAACCTGCAATTTTCTCGTTGGCTCAAAAGAGCCGCACCCATATGATTCATCAAGAGTCATATCGCCTGACCGTGAAATTCATTGTCTACTCTCGGTGGAGGACGGGTATCAGACCTGAGTTTTTTGACAAAACCGGCAAGGAAAAGACCAGGGATGAGGTTAGAGCATGTCTTGTGGATTTCTGCGGAGAAGAAGCGATTGGCAAACTGGATGCAAAGCTCGGAGCCAGGATTTAGCGCGTGGGTGGAGTAATTTTTCAAAGCAATTTTGCCGATATCGCAATATTGCGATATTCGACCCGGTATCATTTGCAGAGAAGAATACTGGGCACTGCAAGCGAGGAGGAGCCGGTGAAAATCGCGATCATGGGTACCGGTGGCGTCGGGGGCGTATTCGGAGCGCTTCTGGCCGAGGCCGGCGAGGAAGTGACTTTTATCGCCCGGGGCGCGCATCTGGCTGCCATGAAGGAGAAGGGGCTCCGGATCGAGAGGACCGTGGACGCGCCAGCGATCCACGTCAAGAGCCCGAAGGCGACCGACGATCCTTCCCGGGTCGGGGAAGTCGATGTCGTATTGTTTTGTGTCAAGCTCTGGGATACCGAGAGCGCAGCAGAGCTGATCAAGCCCATGGTGGGCAAGGAGACCGCGGTCATCTCCCTGCAGAATGGCATCTCCAAAGACGAGATCCTGGCATCGATCCTCGGCAGAGATCACATGGTGGGCGGGGTCAGCTATGTGGCTTCCGCCATCATCGGTCCTGGTGTGATCGAGCAGCGTGGCTCGCGGCAGAAGCTGGTCTTCGGCGAGTTTGCTCACAACGGCGCAGCTTCTTCCGAGCGAGTGAAGCGACTCGAGGAAGCTTGCAAAAAAGCCTCCATCGATGCCGAAGTGCCTGATTCCATCGAGAAAGCTATCTGGAAGAAGTTCGTCTTTCTGGTGGCGATGAGCTCGCTATGCGCGTCTGTGCGCGGCTCCATCGGGATGGTCCAGAGCAATCCCCGCACACGCGAGCTGTTTATCGAGGCGATGAATGAAGTCCTGGCCGTCGCTGCCGCATCGGGCATCGACATGCCCGATGGCACCCTGGAGGAGCAGACCGGCTATTTCGAGAGCCTCTCGCCGGAGGTCACGGCCTCGATGCAGTTCGATCTTTCCCAGGGCAACCGCCTGGAATTGCCCTGGCTCGCCGGCACTGTCGTCGAGCTCGGGGAGAAGCTCTCTGTGCCGACGCCGGTTTTGCGTGTGATCAACGGGATTCTTTCGCCCTACGCCTGCGGTGCTGCAAGAGTCTAGGGGTACTTTCCATTCCTCCTGCGCCGCCGGAGCGTAGAGCAATCCCTGACGTTTCATCGCCCTGAGCGTGCCTCCTCACGGATTCCTCATTTTTGAGGTCGATCATGAGAGTGTACAGACCAGGGGGTAAATGCGATGACAATGTTAACGAGGGCGACTCTGGACAAGTTCTCGAGGATGACCAACGCCGAGGCATATGTAGAGGTCTTCCACAACAGAATGATGGTATCCCTTTCTGACTCCACTGTTCGCGGTGATTGCCGCGGCAACTCTCTGCGTGCTCATTTCTATCCGAGCCTGAGGCGGCTGATTGCGCGCTATCTCGATCGCAGAGAGATCAAGATCCTCGATATCGGAGCGGGTTCCGGCGAGGTTGTGGACGCCGTCGTCAGGCACTTTCCCGCCGTGCTATCGCCGGTGGAGCCAAATCCGCTCATGCTCGAGCGCTATCTCGATGCGGTTTCGATGGCGCCTATGGTGCAGCTGGGTGCGACATTTCCGGGACCGGTGCAGGCGCTCTACCCGACCGGCACCAATTCCGGCTGGCTCTACAACCTGCCTGCTCAGGATGTGGTCATGGTTCTGCATTCTATATATCCGCTCACAATCTTCACCGCACGCGATATCAATCCGGCTTACGACATTGTCAGCTTCATCTCCACCATGTACAGCAAGCTCTCGGACGGAGGCTCGATCTTCATCGTCTATGCCGATCAACCTCGCAACTATCTCGGTCAAGCCGGACTCTACTACTTCGACAAAGTCGACCCGGCAAGCGCCTACAACATAAGGACGATCTGGCGCGCCCGGGAGACGCTGCTCGAAGGCGGCGGTATCGCCGACCACCTCGACAATACATTCCCTGACTATTTGTGCGATGTGCAGAGTGTTCGCACCAGAGGCGAGGTCTATGGCGACTCCATGGAGGACATGGTCGCCTACTGCAGTCTCGGCGAGCTGACCAGCACCGACGCCAAGCCCTTCGACATGAAAAAACTGCTCTACTGCTCGGAGTATATAGAGACCTTCATGGGGTCCTTCTTCGACTTCCACCGCGAATCTACAGGACCGCGCAAGGGCATGATCGCGGCGCCAGCACCGCAAATCATCTGCGAGATCCGCAAGGAGTGCCGCCGCTAGCACGCTCCGGCCCGTCGTCGTCGAGCCCGGCCCGTCGGGGTCGAGCCCAGCCCGCCAGCGTCGAGCCCGGCCCGCCAGCGTCGAGCCCAGCCCGCCAGCGTCGAGCCCGGCCCGTCGGGGTCGAGCCCGGCCCGTCGGGGTCGAGCCCAGCCCGTCGGGGTCGAGCCCGGCCCGCCAGCGTCGAGCCCAGCCCGCCAGCGTCGAGCCCGGCCCGTCGGCAGCGCGCTGCCAGGGTTTACTTGATTCCGGAGGAAGCAGGGAATCATCCGGTCGAAATATGACTGTGACGTCAAATTTTTTTCAAAAATTTTGACCTCTCAGTCATATTCTTGACCGCACAGTCATATTTCTCAGGTGTCGTGACGGTCTGGTCAAGTTCTCTTCGAAAAAGTTGATCAAAATGATCAAGTCGCGGATCTCTGGCGGAGCTAAGATACCAATTGGGTGTATCTTAGCCTAGTGCTTGGGGATTGGACACATGCTTCTATGTGGAGGCTTAGATATTGTGATCGACGTGGATGGAATCTGACAGGTGACTAGCGATGGTGAGAATTCGATCCAGGTCCACTGTGGTCAGGTTCGTGTCTTCGGAGCGGAGTTTCCAGAGTGCGAGAGCGCCAATGCTATTGCGGTCGGCGATGAGGGGTGAGACCCAGGCGGTTTCTCCCTTAAAAAAGTGATTGTTCGCCTGTCCGGCCGGAGTTTCGTACCGTTTGGCGATGCCTGAGTGAAAGGCTTCGACCAGGGGATGATCGTCGTTGCTCAAGTCTATGCCGGAGTCGTCGTCATTCTCGACTTGCGGACGCAAAAATGAGCCGGATTGATCGAGCAGGAAAACTTGGACATAGGAAAAACCAAAATTGTCCGCGATCAGCCATGCGGACTTGGTAATTGCTTCGCGCGTCTTCTTACCGCGGGATCGGCGGAAGTGAGCTGTAATCTCGCTAAGCAGTCTGGAGTCTTTGAGCTGGGTTTCGAGCACGGTTCTGTCAAGGTTCTGTTGGAGGACCACAGCCACGATTTCGCTTACTTGTTGAATGGTAGCGCGGTCCTGGGAATTCCACTCATGTGTTCGTCCACGCTGCTGCAGCTCGAAAAACCCAGCGAAGATGCCCCCGGACCTTAACTGGGAGAGCAGGCGCGACTGGACGTCGTTAGCGGAGAGCTGGAAGGCAATAGTCGGTGCAATTTTCTGAAGGTTTTGATCCTTGGATGCATCCGGAATATTGATTACCCCGGTGCCAGACTAGTCCGGAAAGCGCATGAGAAGATCGAGCACAATCGTTGTAGATTCTTGCGGACTCAAGCGAGTACTGACAAAGTGCTTGCTTGTGTCGGCACTAAATTCGTGGGTGATCTCGAGATGGTCGCCGAGAATCTGCCAGACCAGACCGGAATCGGCCCGGAGCTTTTCGACCAGGGATTCGATGGTTTCCTGAAGGACGGCGGCAACACCGCTTTCGTTTCTCAGACCGGTGACTATGCCTCGAATAATCGACTGAGCCTCAGGCGTGTATGCCTGGCTCTCGAAAGGTCCTTCGCTTTCCATACTCATGTCCTTTGAGCGAGAGTTGGTAATCGGATCTCAGAGTATGAGGATCTACGAAATCGATTCTTGTGTCAAACCTGATCCCTCTGTGGGAGGCTGTGGGGCGTAATGGCAGTGAATTCCAACAGAAGGAGGGTTTTCGGAGCCTCAGAAATCCAGAGTGATGAAGACCGGCAGGTGGTCGGAGCCGACGGGCGGTCCGACCTGGCGGTCGAGCACGAAAATGTCTTTGCTGACCAGCACATGGTCGATGGGAACGAGCGGGGCGACGGGAAGTCCTTCTATGAGGCGGCCGGTGCGGGCGGGCCAGGTAGGTTGGGGACCGTAGCCATCCTGCGAGTCGCGAACTTCAGCTCTGCCAAAGACCTCGAACGACGGAGACCATGAGCTGCAGTTGAAATCGCCTATGAGCAGTTTCGGATTGCACATGGATGCCAGCTCATCGGCGATGAGCGCCATTTCTGCGGTTCTCTCCCGGTAGCCGAAGTCGGACTTCGGGGTAGTGGGATGGGCGATGATGGTATTGATTAATCTCTTTCCGCAACTCAGGGAGAGCTTCATCCTCGGATGGTGATACTTGCCGAAATAGTCGACTCTGTAAGTCTCAATGGGCAGTTTGCTGAAAAATGCCATGCCGGGACCGGTGAGCTCAATCTTCTTGTAGGGATAGGATGCGGTCGTGGGCTCCAGGGCTTTTATCCATTTGCTGTCCACCTCGACGAGGGTGATGAGATCGGGGTTCCTTTCTTCTATCAGCTTGGAGAATGACTTGTAGTCGCTGTTGTGTTGAAACTCGGTGTTGAAGTTGAGTATAGAAAGTGCCGACTCGGGCTTTTCGCGAGGGGCGATTTTAATGCACATTTTCATTACGGGCATTGAATTGGCTATCAGAAGTCCAGCGACAATCGCCGCTAGTCCGAAAGAGCGCATTACTAGCAGTACAATCAGACTGATGCTGAGGACCAATGCAAACACAAGCCTGAAGTGGCTGATCAAATCGCATTGCCAGTTGTTCGGGATGTAGCCGGCTAGCCCCACCGCACCTGCGCCAATTCCGAGGATGGCGAAAGCGAAAATTACCACCATCCTGCCAGTGTGTTGTCTCGCTGGCGGGTCTTGTCTTTGGGATTGATGATCTATCAATTTGCTCTCCTGGACAAAAACTATCATGGCGCAGTTTTCGTCCGGAGTAAATTGCCCGGGGGTCGGGACTCACGTTTTTCGCACGGTTATCGACGTAATATGCCTGCCATCGACTCGCTTACGCGGTTACTGCAACTCCCCACGAGGTAAATATCATGCCCGACCCTGAAAGATTCCGCACTGACGATCCACACTTCCGTAGTCAATGGGAACCCCGTTCGAATCCAGATCTAAGCTCAGGCGCTTTGTTCGGCCTCAATGGAGAGGGCAAGGCGCAATGGCGAGCAATGCAGGGAACGATGTCGAATTCTGGAGCCACCGGCACCCTAACCGAGCTTTCGCTCTCGAACGGAACAGCTAATGCAGCGTCTAGCGGAGAAACAATTGAAAGTCCCTCGGACAGCGGATCTCGTCCGATTGCCCACGATTTGCTTTGCAGAGTGCTATCGGTGCCTCCGATACGGTTCTCGAGCGTGGCTCAAGATCTTGCAAGGCGTTTCGCTTGCCCGGAGTAAACATCAATAGACGTCAGTAAAAAGTTGACGGGCGCACTCACGTATTTCGCACGGTTGTCGGACTAACATCTCTGCCATCGACTCGCTACGAGGTTACTACCATGAGCTTCCCTTTAGAATTGCGCACCCCAAGTGATGCTTCCAGTCTCAGGCGCCAGGAAGTCATTCAGAATCCAAATCTCAACTCGGGTGCGCTGTTCGGCGCCGATAGCGGGGGTATGAGCGAATGGCACGCCATGAACGAGAAGCGATCCACTTCGAGTAGTACGGAGGCGCTGCCGGAACTCTTGTTATCCAACGATCCGCTCGATGGGAAGAGGGAAGGGGCAGGCGAGACCGGCGTCAGGCTCGCCGAGAACACGACCAATCTCGGTAATCGTCCGGAGTCTGAGCCTGAGCGCAGGCATTGCGAGCTTCGCAGAGACCTTGTCCGTGACCGGTCGAATCCGGCTTATGCCTTGTCCCTGATCCTCTCTCTCTCAATGTATATGAACTGCAATGAGAGCCAGGGGCAATAGGACGGCTCCAGAACTCTCGAAGTCTTCAGACCGGACAGACGCCCGGTGCCGAATCAGACACTAGATGAAGTGTTTGGTCTCGAGCGCGATCTTTCTGGTTCTTTCGCTATGCTCTGAGAATTGCGGTCGGGAGAATCCCACTGATGTTTATCGAGAGCGGACGACAGCACAGGCCTTCTACACTTGCAGTCGAGCTTGCTATTGCGGCGCTTCCTGCTTACATTTGTGTTATCGCTCTGGCGATAGCGCCAGCCGGATGGTTCGAGCCTGTCAGCCTGCTGGCTTTTGCAGAGACATTTTTCTATGTGATGCTCCCTGCTTTCAACTGGTCGTTTGTTCTGTGGTTAGTAATTGGTGTTCCGGCTTTCCTCCTGGAAGTTTTTTCTCGTAGTAAGAAGTGCCATCTCTCCCGAATCTTTGCGATTCCTCTCTTTTTTCTTGTTCCTGTGTATTGCTGGTCCGGATACTGGCATGTGCGGTGCAATACCGCATTGAGTTTAGGAAGCTGGCAATATGATGTTTTATTCGTTCTGGGTCTGGCTGCGATTCTGGCAAATATAGCCGTCTGGTTCGCTGTGGGAGGGAGTTCGGTCTGGCGAGATTGTCGCGTATCTGCTTTCTGCATACTCTGGCATGAGCTTCTGCTTGCAGCAGGCAGCCTCTTTATGGCGTTTTTGTCGTTGTGTGTTCCATGGCATTAGCGGCGCATCGAGCCGGCTCGTTCATTTGGGGTATCCCCCGAATAGGCGAGGTGGTAGCAGGATCGTGAAATCGGTCGATTGTTGCAGAAGGACCGAATGAGGTCGGGTGTCGGGCGTGGTCAGATCGAGTTGATGGAATACCTCGAATGATGCCCGGTGGGCTACTGCCCTTTGCAAATGCAGCCTTTCGTGCCAGACGCTGTAAGTGCCAATCTTGCCGTCACGCCTCCGGTAGTACGCCACCAGGGGGTGCGTGATCACTGCGGCGGTGTCTTCTTCGGTGGCGAAGCCATCGAGGCATCCGGTGGGCTCGCTGGTTCCCTCGAGCTCGATCTCGGCAGTGCCCCAGGCTCCGCGGGTGGTCTTGTTGTACCGGGAGCAGCGCCCGTCAGTCCAGCTCGTGCTGTATTCCATAGTGGCGGGGTGCCAGGGGAGCTGCCAGAGATGTCGGGGAATCTGCACGAAGGGAGTAGCAAGAGAGGTCCCGAAGAACCAGCCAGCCCTCTGACCTTCATGGAGGATATAGGCACGGTAATTGGTCTGCCCGAATGCGAAGCGGGGCCACGGGCAGGCACGGAGCCTGAACTCGCAATCCCAGAAAGTCACCGCCGATATGAAGGCGCTGGCGGTGCCGTCGGCGAGCTCTCGAACCTCGAGCTCGAAAGGCTCTGGTATGTGTCTTTCAAGAAGCTCCGGCTGAACCGCATAGGTGATGATGGCGAAGTCTTTGAGCGTGACCAGAACCGCAAGTGGTGTCATGCGAGGTGGCGCCAGTATCTCTTCAGAAAACTGTGATGGCGGTGTGATCGAGGGCATTAGCAAAAGTTAGCTCGGGAGATTGACTATTTTACACGGATAGCCCCTGCTGGCGGGGCGGAGCGGCGCAAAACTGGAGCACCGCGACGATGTGAAGGAAGCGGATTCCAGTTGCAAAGCGAATCCGGAGCTGAAAACAGGGGATAATGGGCGGATCCGGTATTCCTGATTGATTATGACGGACGAGAAGTCACCGCCTCCCGAAGACAAAGAACAAGGGCTCCTCGAGATGGAGGAGAAGATGCGTCTGGTCGAAGACCGGGACGGGATGTTTCTCGAGGATGCGCGCAGGCGGGTGGGCACGCTGTTCGAAGACAAGTATCAGATCGAGGAATGTGTCGGTCAGGGCGGTATGAGTGTCGTCTATCGAGCCCGGCACGTGCAGCTCAATAAGACGGTAGCTGTCAAGCTGCTGCATTCGCATCTCAGTGAACAGGGCAGGGCTATCGGACGTTTTCACCAGGAGGCGCAGGCGATCAGCCGCCTGGATCATGATGGTTTTGTCAGGCTATATGACTATGGTGCCACCGCCGAAGGAGTTCAGTATCTGGTGCTCGAGTATCTGACGGGCTCCTGGCTGTCGAATCACTTGAAGGACAAAGGCCCGTTCAACCCTCGGGCTACCATCGACTTGATGATGCAGCTCTGCCAGGCCCTCAGTCATGCTCATGCCCGCGGTATCATCCATCGCGATCTGAAGCCCAGCAATATAGCCATCATCGACAGCGAGGATGGTGTCCCGCGGACGAAAATCGCTGATTTCGGCATTGCCAAGGTTGCCGGAGGGGATGTCGACAAGCTCAATCTCACGCAAACCGGCGATGTGTTCGGAAGCCCGCCCTATATGAGCCCGGAGCAGTGGCAGGGAAAGAAGCCAGACGGGCGGTCGGACATCTATGCGCTCGGATGCGTGATGTTCGAGTGTTTGACCGGGGACCCGCCATTCATAGGCACTTCCTACTTCGAGACAATGAAGGCGCACCTAGAGCTCGAGGTGCCGAAGATTCCTCACAGCCACAAGGACTTCACCAGCTACGATGCTCTCGAGGTGGTGCTCGCCAAGATGCTCGCCAAAGATCCGAAGGATCGATTCAGCAGTGTCGACGAGCTCACTGGCGCTTTCGAGACCCTCAAGTCGCAGTCGCCGGAAAGCATCAAGAATTTTACTAAGGCGCACAAGATCAAGAAGGCGCGAAGACCGAAGTGGTGGCGTCAACCTCTGGAGATACTCATATGGATCGTTGTGATCGGAACCGGCACTCTGATCTTCGACAAACTCGCTGATACCTGGAAGGGTCACGATGAGGCGGGTTTGAGGATGCTCAACACCTTGCGCTACGAGGACGCCTATGCGGAGTTCGGCAAGGCCGCTGCCTGCGCGCAGAAAGACATGAAGGCGGATCAGATTCGAAACGCCCTGGAGAAACAGGCGCTGGTGGCATTTATTCTGAGCGATCAGACCAGGCTTGCGGCTTTGCAGGAGCGCCTCTCTGCCTATGAAGAAAAGACTGGTGAAAAGGACGACACCGCAGACTGGAGCATCGCAGCGGACTTGTTCGGGATGACGGCGGATGTCGGATTCGACGTGCTCTATGACCGGGTCTATAGGATCGCAAATGAGAAGATTGCCGGCGACGATCTCGTGGGCGCGTCGACCTTCCTGACGAAGGTCCTCGCTTCGCTAAAGGGTGCCTACGGAGCGGACGATGTCAAAGTGCTCGAGCCTGTCACGCTCCTCGCTCGTGCGCTGGTGATGCAGTGTCAGGAAGCGCAGCCTGGAAGTCCGGAGCGAGCAGACCTGACAGGTAGAATCGCGCCGGTGGCCGGGGAAGGCTTGAGAGTGGCGCGGCTCGCTCCTCGCACACCGGAGACTCCTGAAACGAAGAAGGCAGTGCCTGGTGCTGCGAATACGGAAGTGCCTGGTGCTCGCGATGAGGTAGCGGCTGGTGCTGCGAATACGGAAGTGCCTGGTGCTGGCCCGAAGGCGGCGGCTGGTGCTGCTAAGACCGAGTCTCGATACGAGGACGAGGTGCCCTTGAATGAGGCACGGTGCCTTCTCTACACTGCGTACGTGGCAGCTATCAGAGGAGACCGGAATGGCGCCGGCGAGATTCTTGCTCGTTTCGAGGAGATTCTTTCCGCTCGTGGTATCAAGCTCGATGCATACGATCTGTCTATCGCCGGTGATGCATACAAGACTATCGGCAAAGGCGAGCTTGCAGCGCCGCGATACGAGGAAGCCGCTAACCTGTCCAGAGGACGGAAGGGAAGCAATGCGGTGCTTCGGCGCACTATCAAGCTAATGGTGGCTACCTGCCTGGAAGACCTCAAGAACCCGGCGAGGGCCGAAGAGTTCGCCGAGAAGCATCTGGTGCTCGCCTCAGCAGAAGAGAATCCGCAGCCGGATGTTATCGCCGAGTGCCGTAGTCTCCTCTCCTGGATCGCTGCCGCGGAAGACAAGGAAGATGAAGCCGGACACGAGCTGGAGGAGGCGGTGCGCGTCACCCAGACGACCTTGCCGAGCAGGTACTGGTATCGCTCTCCGGTGTTTCAGGCTGCTGCGGACAACTATCTGCGTCAGGGTGGTTCAATCAACCTTGTGCGAGCGACCTCGGTCCTGCAGCAGAAGCTGGCTTCGATTGACTGCTTCAAGCACAGGCGCGATTACGACTATTTCCGGGCAAACGACTCCCTGGCTTCGGCGCTGTTAGCTAGCAACAGGGAGCCGGAAGCCAGGGCTCGATTCTCCATAGATGTCGAAAGGGTGCTATCGACCCCGGTGTCGCAAATGGTGCAGATAACGCCGGACTTCGCTCCTCTGGCGGCTCGTTGTGTCGTCGATGCGCAAGTGCGCACCAGGCTGGTGGAGCGGGTGAAGGCTTCGCTCGATGCGGCGAGAGCGCGCTGGACCGAGCACCAGGACGATACGGCTTCGAAGGGACTGGAAGCCCGGATCTTTTCCGATCAGCTTGTCGGCTATGGACTCGTAGCATTCGAGCTCGGGCAATCCAAAGAGGGGCTTGCTTCCATAGAGGAGGCCTTGAAGCTAGCGGAGTCAGGAGTACTCGACAGCCCGCAGGCAAGCAAGGTCAAGAGCTACCACGAGTTTGTCCTCAAGGAGATGGAGGCGTCCGGTGCTGGCAAGGGTCAGGGCGCGGTTCCGGGATCTCGAGGCAAGAAGGCTATGGAGACCGAGCGCGGCAGGGACTCCGCGGCTGAAGCGCCGGGACGGAAGACATTCGATACAAATGGCGGGATTGAGGAGAAACGGTGAGATGGCTTCGGTGAGTAAATCCTGGAAACGAATTTGCAGGTGGTTGTCTGAGAACGCCCCCTCCGACCTTTCGAACCTTAGAATGTCGGGCGCGGAAACCAGGGCGCTGAAGTCTCTCGCGTCGCTTTCAGGAGCGAAGCTCCCAAAGGACTTCACCAGCCTCTACGGACTAGTGGATGGTACTGAAAGTGATTCGGCAGTCGGAATATTTCCGTCAGCGGATGACTATGATGATATGGCTTACTCGCCTCTTTGTGTCGAGGACATGGAAAGAAACTGGCAGATGCAGAAGGAGCTTCTCGAGGGTGGCAATTACGGGGACCTCGAGGCTGAGCCCGGTGAAGGCGTGGCTGGACAATGGTGGCATACCGGCTGGATACCTTTTGCCACCAATGGAGCGGGTGATTTTTACTGTGTCGACACGGCACCGGCATACGGTGGTGCTGCCGGGCAGGTCATAGCTTTCTCCCACGAGTCCGGAGCACGCCCAGTGCTGGCTGCGTCGCTTGCTGAATATCTCGAGGCTCTAGCCGATGCTCTCGAGACAGGGGTCTACGAGTACGATCAGGACTACGGTGTCCGGCTAGCTTCCAGCGACGCGGATGGCGACGGCTCGTCCGGCTCTTCCGGCGCCGACCCGACCGAGGCGCCACCAACAACTTGGGTTGGTATTTCGTTCTCGGGCAAGAAAAGCGGCACAGTGATCAGATTCTTGAATCAGACGTTCGCAATGGGTATGCAACAGGCGATGAAGGCATGGACCGATCAGGGACCAGGGATCAGCTGGGGACTGCTTTCAATCACCACCGGTGCCAGGCTCAATCTCAAGAAAAATTTGAACGATGTCTTGATGCACGCCGATGAAGAAGGCGTCGAGACCGTGCTCTGGCTCTCGAAGGACGGAGAGACCTGGGAGGCACGCGACCGGGAATACGTCACCAGGCTCGTTGAAGGGAGCTACCAGTGGCGGAGCTGAAGCTCCGATTTCCTCTGGTATCAGGTCTCGACAGACAGGTAGTCGTCTTGTCGCTGGGGCGGCTCGCATCAGCCGTGGGCACCGGGCTGACGATATTCTATGCGCCGATCTTCTTTGTGAATGTAGCCGGAATCTCTGCCACCAATGTCGGGCTCGGTATCGGCTGTGGTGGATTCTTCGGCGTGCTGGGGACCTGAGGTAGCCGTCCGCTACTGGCTTCCGCTGGCTGCCGTCAACCTGCTCGGTCTTCTCGGGCTCATCTTGCTGGAGCGCACCATCGCTCGCGGGTCGAAGGATGGGGCTGATGTTTTATCTTCGGATGCGAGCAGCGTTTGAGCCAGATCCTGGAGCCTCGGGATCATCCCACCACTTTACAGCTTGTTTACAGGTAATTTGCTGTGGATGTAATCTTTCTGAGCCTGCTTTGACTCGGGTCGTTCATACTCATCAGAGCAGGGTTTTTCGTACACGGAGGGGCGGATATGCCTGATTCGCGATTGAGTCTTGTGGTGGCTTTGCTCGTGGGCTCGTGGCAGACCCTGCCGATGGCCGGTGGCGGCTTGCCGGTGAGCGGATCGCAGGCTGCATGGGCGTCGCCTGCCGGCAAAGCCGGAATCGCAAAAACAACCGGCTCAGGTGCAGCTTCAGCCGGCGGCAAGCAAGCGCTTTCCCGGGCGAAGCATTATCAGGGCACCATCGGCAAATACAAGGTCAGGATGAGCCTGAACCTTGCCAACGGCAGGGTCACCGGCACCTATAGCTACGATCATGTCGGCAAGCCGCTCAATCTTCGCGGCACCGTAGACCGGAGCGCGCTCTTCGACTATCTGGGCGACAACTGCGAGCTCAAGGAGCTCGATGCAAGCGGCAAGACCACCGGGACTTTCAGCGGCGCTCTGACCGACTATGAGTTTTTCGGCGCCTGGAAGGCGGGCAAGAAGAGCCTGCCCTTCAGCCTCAGGAGCCTGGATTCGATGGGAGCGGGCTCGGTTTCCCTGACGCGCATGAGCCACGATAAATACAAAGAGGGCGATCACGAGGGGCTCGTTTATTACCCGTCTGTTTCCTCGGCAAACAAGTCCGTCGAGAAAAAGCTCGCCAGAGCGCTGAGCTTCGAGACGGTGCACGATCCCGATCTCGGCGGCTGGCTGTCCAAAGCTGTGTATTACGTCAACTACGATCGCAACAACATTCTCGACGTGACCTGGTGGGTGGACGGCTTCGGCGCCTATCCTGATTCGTCCTTCAAGCAGGTCCGCCTGAATCTAAAGACCGGCGCGCCGATCACCGCAGATGACGTCTTCATCGAGACCAAACGCGGTCAGCTCGCTGAGCTGGTGGACGCGGCGATGCAGAAGAAGGTCAACGACAAGATGAAGGAATCGTCCGAGGACGGGGATGTCACGTCTTTTCAGGACATGCTCTCCGGTGCCAGGTTCGAAGAGGACAATCTCGATTCATTCTCCATTGGTCCCGAGGGCATCACTTTCCTCTACGACTTCGGATTCCCGCACGTAGCCAAAGCTTGCGAGCCGGACGGATTCTTCTTCTTCCCCTACTCGCAGCTCAAAGGCTACCTCAAAAAGGATGGACCTCTGGCGATGTTTGCAAAATAGTAAGCAACCTAATTCCTGGTCGATGTTCGTAGTCTACTGGTGATGGACGGTGCTATATTGAGGCGCCTTTCGAAGTCGGTTAGTCAAGGGTGGAGCTATATGAGCAGAGTGTTGAATCGGTTGTTGCTGGCGAGTGTGGTTTCATGGAACTGTGTCGGGGCGGCCTGGTCGCATGCGGAAGTTTTCTCCGATTACTCGTATGTCGACGCGAAGGAAAGGGCGCGTCAGGATCGCAAGCTCTTGCTAATCGATTTCACTGCCTCCTGGTGCCCGCCCTGCCGGAAGATGGAGTCGACAACCTGGGTGGACACTGCTGTGCAGGATTGGGTGAAGAAAAACGCGATTGCCATCCAGGTGGATGTCGACAAGGATCCGAAGACCGCCAGGTCGCTGAATATCGAGGCGATGCCGACCATGGTTCTGTTCGCGCCCGGAGGGGGAGCGGCAGGAGATCGTGAGACAAGGAGTGCGGTTGGTGAAGCCGGCGAGAGAGCTGATAACGAGACCGGCGGGAATACCGGGAGTGATACGGGCGAAGTCGCCGAGTTCGGTCGGCAGGTTGGTTATATGGGATCCGGCGAGCTACTGCGCTGGCTCGAGGGCGCCAGGAGCGGCAAGACTCCGGAGGAGGTCGCGGCAGCGACAGCTGAGTTCGACCCTACAGAGATCTGGAATCGCATCACAAAGTCACGCGAGAAGATGGCCGCCGGTCAGAAAGCCGAGGCTCTCGAAGATTTTGCCTGGCTCTGGGAAAACATGGAGAAGGCAGGACCTGACCTCGCTCAGTTGAAAACCACGATGATTGCTTTTGAGGTCAAGACCCTGTGCGGGACCTATCCGCCGGCCAAGGCGAAGTTCGGCGCGATTCGGGATGCTGCCGAAAAGGCCGGCAATCGCCGGGACTGGCTCATCATCAACGACATACTCGGGGAGAACCCTCGTACCCTTGCCTGGTTCGACAAAGTCAAAGCCGACCCCAGGCAAAAGGATGTCATCGAAAAGAACTACGACCAGCTCGAGCGGATTCTGTTCAACGAGTCACGATGGACTGATGCTGCGAAGTATCTCTATGTCGATCCGGTGGCGAGGGTCAACGATCGCTACAAGAGCGCCCAGGAGATGAAGAAGCCGCGGGATGCGCATACGGAGGTGTCGCAGAATTTCGATCCATTCCCCAGCATGGTTCTGCTCCTCTATGGGACCTATGTGGGCGCCGGGCTCGATGCCGATGCCCGGAGGATTGCCGAAACCTGCCTTAAGCTCGATGATACGCAAGCCATGCGCGACGGCCTCAGCAATATGGCTCAGGGCATGAAGAACGCTCGCGCCTTGAAGAGCAGGCCCGCCGGCACTGGAAAAACGAGCAAGTCCGCCGGTGCTGCAAAAACGAGCAAGACCGGCAGCAAGACCGCCAAGTAGCGGCTCCGGCAGAGCACAGGCATCGGGCAGTTTATGGAGCGCTGATCGAGATTCGCCCGGGCGCGGGCGGGATCAGGATCGGGCTGCCGTCGTCTTTGTAGACCGCGAGCTCGTGCAGGAGTCCTTCGACGACGTGCAGGAGGAGATGGACCTTGACGTCGAGGGCGTCGCTGTCGAATATATCCTTTGTGTCGCTGTCGTGAACGCCGTCGATATACCAGCCCTCTACCGGGACGCGCGCCTCGATGTCTTCGGCCTTTTGCGAACCCGCAGGCGGTATGAGCCTGATGCTCCCATCCTGGTCCAGAGCCTCGACCTTGATGCCTGAAAGTTGCGCCCGCAGTGCCTCCGCGCCAGGAAAACCCCTGCTGAGGAGCTTGTTCAAAATGGCTAGTTCTATCTCGTCTGGATCGCGCATCATTGCTTTCTCCTGGAGGACATCTTCTCAGTGACCGCCGAGCACGAAGAATCCTATGGCGCCGGCGACTGCGACTGCCAGAGCGATGGCGGATATCTTGATGAGCTTCTGTCTTTGGCGCGCGGCCTCCAGTGCGGCAATCCTTGCTTTCACCCTCTTGGGGAAAACCTCGAGACGCTCCATGAGTTTGGCTATGGAGTCGAATCGAACGCGAGGGTCCTTCTCCAGGCAGCGCTCGATGATTTCTTCGAGGTCCTTGGGGCGGTTGCCCTCGAATCTCAGGGATGATATTCGGGGTGGCAGCTCCAGGGCATGCTTGTTTTTGAGATCTCGAAATGAGCCTGTGTCGAATGGTGCCCTGCCGGTAAGCAGAGCGAAGCCCACAGCGCCTATAGTATAGATTTCCGATCGCTCGTCGTGCTCCAGATTCCGCGCTTCGTCCGAAGACATGTAGAGCGCGTCGGCAGGCGAATCAGAATCGCGGTGCATATCGAGCTTGACCGGGCTGAAGTCGGTGACGACTACCGAGGGCTCGGAGTTCATGTCGTCCAGGAAGATGATGTTTCCCGGTCTGATATCGGTGTGGGGGTAGCCTTCCTTTAAAGCGTAGATGAGAGCTTCGCAAACACCGATCAGGATCATGACGGCCACATCGTAGCTGGGGATGCCGTGCAGATCCAGGCACTGCTCGATGTTGAAGCCGTCCTTGTATTCCGTCACCACATATGGTGTTTTCCTGTTAAGCACCCCGAAGTCGGTTATCTTGGCAATATTGGTATGGGTCAGCCTGGAAAGCTTTTTCATCTCCTGCTCGAAGATACCCAGGGCTTCAGGCGTTATTTTCTTGTAGCATTTGACTGCTACTTTCGTACCGCGCTGTTTGTCCCGGGCAAGGATCATGTCGGCTCTCGATCCGGTGCCGAGTACGCCCAGGGGCTGGTATCGCTCTGCCGGGAAGCTCTCCGCGGACAGCCCCAGAGACGCCAGATCGAGATCGAGCTCTATCTGGTCTGTTTCGTTCTGCTTGATGTAATTTGCAACAGTTATCGGATTCGGATTGTCGCAGGCGCAGAGATCTTCCCGTTTGACCTTGCCGGCGCTGCCTGCCGTAACTCGTCTCTTGCAGTTGGTGCACAGGTCGATGGAGAATTGCGCGTTCGGCAAGTAGGTCCGCTCGCACCGGCAGTAAGAGACCCACTGCGTGGTCGCCGTGACGCCCTCTGCGAGCAACGGTCGCAGGCACTTCTGACAACTTTCGGAATTCGGCTCTTCCATCGCCCGCGGGCGCCCCCGACCAATTGATTTCCCTCAGAACTATGACCGATTTCGACCAAATCGTCCACTTGTTATCGGTCAATGTCATAGCTACAGTCTTACTACAGTCTTATTGATTGGCACCGGCAACCTCGTGCGCAGCCCTGCCCGGCAGCTATCGATCTATTTCGGGCATTGCCCCGGTTCAGTCACAAATCCGTAATCGAACTGCCCTAGTATTTGGGGAGATTGCAGCACCGCCTTTTTACCGGCCTTCTCATCACGAAGCACGCGCCTCTGGTAAAACGATATGCCGGAGCCAGCTCATGGAGCTCGAGCCAAAGCCTGAGAGGATCAGTCTCTAGTGGAAACTCCATGTCCAGGCAATTCAAGGCGGCACCGTACATGATGGCGGGGCCGTTCATCTCTCCTATGTGAGTCCATTCGTGGTCGGTCGTGCCGAGATGCGCCTGGTAAGCCATTCGCTCACCATCCGGGAGGCTCGACTCGAGTAGAGAGCGGGTCCGATCGAAGATCCTTCGCTAGTCTTTACTCGGCGTGCTGTTGGTGAAGGGTGCGCCACCAGCTGCCGTAGCGCAAGAGGGCAGGTCAGCTGTTGCCATATATATGTATGCGAAGTTCCGGATTTTTTAGACTCAAGAGTCCGAAAACGTATATATATAGCCTTCCTGAGGGTAAATAGTTACTTGGATGATTATGCTTATCCTTCGGCCCGGATCGAGGAGTTCTGGTAATGGACAGTTTGGCGGCATCTGGACTTTTTTCTCTCAACAACAGTAGTTGTATCTCGAAAGGACAGTTCTACACTCCCAGGACAGTGCTGGACACGGTGACTTCGAGCCAGCCCACGGATGTAGGGGTGATCGAGATAGCCGGGCGCGACGTCACCGGCAGAATCGGCGTCAAGGCCAACTCGATCATCACCGGCGCCGTCGTGGACAAGACCGGCGAAACCGGCACGGCGGCGGTTTGCAGGCTGCTTCTCATACCCTATGGCATGTATCTCTTCCGGCACGCAGTCCCCACAGACAAGCTCTACCTCGAGCAGGAGCTCGCTCTCACCTTCGAGGATGCGAAGAAGTTCCTTACCGGACCGTCCACCATCGGTCTGGCGGTGCCCGGCAGGCAAACTCTAAACAACTTGAAAGCCCTCACCGGTGAAGAGAGCCTGGCTCAGCCCGACTTCACCTGGGCCAGTACCAGTCTGTGCAACACCTATCCGACCGCCGAGGAACCTGGCTCCGAGATGCCCACCTCCATCTCCCGGACCGTCGGCTCCCGGGTCACCGACGCGGATCTGGAGCACTGCCAGAAGCTAGTGGAGGCCGCCGAGCGAAAGAAGGCGCAGACCATCGAGATTCAGCTCCAGGCCAGGAAGACCCAGACCAATATGGAAGCCCTGGAGAAGCCGGGACCCCTGCCCAAACGGCAGGAGAAGCCGCGTCAGATGATCGACAAGCATCTGGCTGTCGTGCTCGGTGCTGCTTTCCTTGTGGTGGTGGGCTTTGCCGTGGCAAACGAGATCATGATCAGACCGCATGTGGTCGGGGAGACCGCCAGCACTATCAGGCAAGCGAATTCCACCATAGTCCAGCAGGTGGCACCACCTCCCGAGCAGAAGCAACAGTCGGCTCCCTTTGTTTTCCCTGCCAGCACCCCGAGGACTGAGCCACCACCGCCGACATCACTCCCCACTGCCCCGGCTGAGAATTCGGTCAGCCCGGCTCCTCCCGACGTGTCTCAAACTCCCGGCGCGCCGGTCTCATTGTCACTCGGTCAGGATGAGGTCAATCGCTGGACCGAAGAGGTCCGCAAGAATCCTGGCGATGCCAAGTCTCGCCGCGAGCTCGCTCAGGCCTATCTGCTCAAGGGTGATTGCAATAGCGCCATCGAGCAATTCTATGCCGTGATGAAAACCAAGAAAGTCGACTCGGAGGAGATCATCGGATTCGCCAACAATCTCATGGTCTTCGGCAGCAAGGACATCGCCAGGAAGTTTCTCACCGATGTGCTCCGCGCCGATCCCCAGCAAAGCGCGATCCGGACCAGGCTCAACGAGATGCGCTAGCCTCTCTGCTATCTTGCCGTGATCTCCGGTCTGGTCTGTTGCTCCGCTCTCAGAGAATTGAGGGCGGCGGCAAGCTGAGAGTCTTGACTGCTGCCGAATATCCTTCGCCAGTCCATGGGTGATTCTATATCCGGTTTCAGTCCGATCCTGTCGTTATGACCGTCGCCGAGCCACTGTCCAGAAGGGGTGAAGTATCGGAAGGTGGTCACCCTTAGCCACGATCCTTCTGGCATGTCTCGAGAGATGGTCTGGCCGATTCCTTTGCCGGTGGTTCTTTCCCCGACCAGCCTGGCGGCTCCGTTTTCTCGCAGGGCGCCGGCCAGGATCTCCGATGCCGAGGCAGTGTCGCCGTTGGTGAGGATAACCACCGGTTTGTCTACCATATCCGGCAGCCGGTCGAGATCCGGGACGAGTTTCTGCAGACCGACCATGAGTGCATCGTGTTTGGTGACATCGATATTGGTGCTGGTCAGATCGTATTTGGTAACGTCGTATTCGGGCTCGTCCCAGTCGGACGGGCTGCGCTCTCTAGTGCTCATCAAGAGTCCACTGTCGAGAAAGAGACTGGCTGAAAGCAGAGCCTGGTCAACATTTCCGCCTCCGTTATCGCGAAGGTCCACCACATAGGCGGAAGCATCTTGATGGCGCTCCAGGGCTGACTTGAGCTCCTCGGCGGTATCGCCCTGACCGAAAGTGAAGATCCTTATGTAAGCGATATTGTCCTCCAGCCGCTGGTCTTCCACCGCAGGAATGTCCACCGGACCCCGCGTAACATCCAGGCTGAGCGGCTTTCCATCACGTATGACATCGAGTTTTATCGGCTCGCCGTCCTCGCCTCCGAGCAACGCCAGGGTCTGACCGAGAGTCTTGTCCGCGAGGCTCGAGCCATCCACGGCGACAAGATTGTCTCCGGGCAGCATGCCTCCCCGGGCGGCCGGTCCGTCTTTGACGACGCGACTGATGAGCACCGGACCGACATGGGCAGTTTCTGTTCCAGGCTCCACTTTCATGGTGATGCCGAGCCCGCCTTTGAGAACTCCTTCCTCCATACGCTCGAGTTTCTCCGCTTCCTCTCTTGGATGGAGGTCGGTATAAGGATCGCCTGCGACTTTGAGAGCTTCGTCAGCGTAGGCTATGGCATCGGAAGGAGACTTGATCAGGCAGTCATATTTGCGCAATAGCTCGTCGATGTTCCCGAGGCTTGCCGGATCGAAGATTGTCCGGGCCGCTCTGCGCATGATCTGTGAGTATTCCGAGGAGAGCGGGCATGACTTCGTGTCCGCGGTCAGGGGCGAGCCCTGCTCCCCCGGATTTGCAGCGACCTCGGCTGCCGCTTGAGACTGTGTTTGGGACTCCGCTACATGAGCGGAGCTGTCGCTTTGATCGAGCATCGTCACCTCGGTGGTCCTGGTGGCTGAGACTACCTTATGACAGGTAGGGGAGCTTGTGAATACGTGGTTTCCCCGCAGGGTGGACGGATCATGTTCTCTCGAAGTTCGGTCAATCAGGTGGAAGATGCTCTCTTTCCTGTGTAGAATCGGCAATTTGTTATGTACAATCAGGACAACCGATACGCTAATTTTGATGTACCACTGGCGAGGAGCCTTGTGTACAGTCAGTTTCGTCCCTGGGGGCATCTCGATATCGAGCCGGTGCCTTTTGGTGGCCGGGATAATCAGACTTTTCGCCTGGGCGACGATATGCTCATCCGTCTGCCGAGAGCCGAGCGTTATGCGTTCCAGGTCGACAAAGAGCAGTTCTGGCTGCCCAGGCTGGCTCCGCATCTGCCTCTTCCCATTCCGGAGCCTCTTGCTGTGGGCAAGCCCGATTGCGGCTATCCATGGAAGTGGTCGATCTATCGCTGGATCCCGGGGGATATAGCGGCATTCGAGCGCATCGACGACATGGGCGAATTCGCCGGAGCGCTCCGGGACTTTCTCCTCGCCCTCTATAGGATCGATACGACTGACGGACCCGCGGCCGGTCCGCAGAATTTCTATCGCGGGGGCCAACTTCTTATATATGACGAGGAAACGCGTAATGCATTAAAGAGTCTCGAGGGGCGTATCGACAGTTCGGCCGTTATCCGGATCTGGGAGCAGTCCCTGGCCAGCCGCTGGGAGCGCCCGCCGGTATGGGTCCATGGCGATCTCAGCCCCGGCAATCTTCTGGTGGCTGATGGCAAGCTTTCGGCTGTAATCGATTTTGGATCTTGCGGGGTGGGCGACCCTGCCTGCGACCTGGCCATTGCCTGGACTTTTCTCCGGGGGCGGAGCCGGGAGATTTTCCGATCTATTCTCAGGTACGATCTCGATGAGGCTGCCTGGAGTCGGGGGCGCGGCTGGACCCTGTGGAAAGTTTTGATAACTCTTGCCGCACCCGTAGTGACCGATCAGATTGTTGTCGAAAGAGCCTGGATGACGCTCCATGAGCTGCTTCAGGACCAGTAGTGCCGATTTCGATCAGGGCCGGGTAGCATGTTTTAATCTCGAGTCTGGATTATGACGTGCTACTATGGTCGTACGACTACAAATTGTAATCACGCAACTACAAATATGAATACAGACCGAATGAAAACCAAAAACATCAGCCTGCGTATACCCGAGGAATATCGCAAGCAACTTCAGATTCAGGCCGATAGCAAGGGTATCAGCTTCAATGCGCACCTCCTCAGGGTGCTGGAGATACACCTGATGGGCTCGGGTTTCGGTCCCACTTCTCTCACCTCAGCCTCTGGAAGACTGTTTGAAATCAGGAGCGAACTATACGTCAACAATGTCGATGAGACCTCCTGGGCATTCTTTATAGACGAGCCGAAATACGAGAAGGAACGTGCCTATTACGTTATCGGAATGGGCCGGACCGTCCTGAGAGACTGGCAGGTAACCGACAAGGAAGGTGTTTCCAAGGAGGTCGGGCTGGCTTTACTTAGTTATTTCAACAGACAGGGTCTGGAGGTAGACAAGCTTGTCTGGAATCAATATTCTGGTATCGATCAGGATAACAAGCGTCTCATTCAAGTTGCGGAAGTACCCGAAACTCTGGAAGAATTCCTGGACCTGCTGATGACCGGGAAGTGGAGCGACCAGTTCCTGCAAGATTGCGACGTCAGTCAGGACTTCCGGCGGGGAAGAGCCGAATCGGCATTATACAGGTAGACTCCGGAGTATCCCGGTTTCGAGTGAATGCATCGCACTTAATTCGATGCTTATGTACCTTTGCATCTCAATTTTTTTAACTCGCTTTCTGTAAGGATCGGTGAAAAAGCATGGTGACGGAATTTTTAATAGCCTTCCTGCTCTCCTATATATTCGGCACACTGGGAATCGCTATCGGCTACCATCGGCTGCTCAGTCACCGCTCCTATCGCTGCCCGAAGGCGGTGGAGTATTTCTGGGTCGGATGCGGTTATCTGGCTTTCCAGAGCTCGCCTATCTGGTGGGCCACCATGCACAGAGCGCATCACCGGTACTCGGATACCGAGCTCGATCCTCATGCCGGGATGCACGGCTGGCGGCGGAGCATCTATGGATGGATCTTCGACGACGGCTATCCGGATCATGTCAAACCCAGTGATTGCGGCAAGGACCTGGTGAAAGACCCGCTTTACCGTTTTCTCGACCAGGATGGAAAAGTGCAAAGAGCGCATCTGCTCAACGGCTTTTCAAACTTCCTTTTTCGATTCGGGGTTCTCTATTTCTTCGGTCTTCCCGCGGCCCTTGGTAGCCTGGCTGCAGGGCTCATGCTCCAGCAGATCACCCTGATATTCAACAAGATCTCTCATATCGAGCGTCTCGGCTACAGAAATTATGATACCACTGACGATAGCGTAAACATAGGCTGGCTCTCGCTTCTTACTTTCGGCGAAGGCTTGCACAACAATCACCACGCTCGTCCCGGTATGGCATCGAGCGCCAGTCGAGCCAACGAGATCGACCCGAGCTTCATGGTGATCAAGCTGATGAAGAGTCTCGGGCTCGTGAGCTGGCTCAATGACGGAACCCGTAATCCTCAGCCTGTCCCTGTCCGTTCCTCGATAATCGAGCCAGAGCTGGACAGCGTACCGGTCCTTGTCAGCGCAAGTCTTTCCGGAGGACGGAAGAGCGCTTGAGGCGGAAAGCCTGAAGAAGTAGAAAGATGGTGGCATTTCGCCACCATCTTTTTTAGGTCCATAAGCTTATCCCGGCTGCTATTAGATCAGCGATCGAGGTTCATCACCTTGGTCCAGGCAGCCACGAAATCGCTTGCGAATTTGTCTCCGGCGTCGTCGCAGGCATAGGCTTCGGCGACGGCTCGCAGCTCCGAATTCGATCCGAAGATCAGATCCACCGGAGTGGCGGTCCACTTCAGATCGCCGGATTTGCGGTCGCGACCCTCGTAGACTCCTTCTTTGTCCGAGGACTTCGACCACTTCGTGGACATGTCGAGCAGGTTGACGAAGAAGTCATTGCTCAGGGTCCCGGGCTTGCTGGTGAGCACTCCGTTCCTTGACCCTCCGGCGTTCGCGTCCAGCGAGCGCAGGCCGCCGACCAGCACCGTCATCTCGGGCACGGTAAGGTTAAGCATGCTGGCCCGTTCCACGAGCATGTCGGCAGGCGATCTCTCGTTGCCCTTGCCGAAATAATTGCGGAAACCATCGGCTCTGGGCTCGAGCACCGCGAACGATGCCGCGTCGGTATTCTCAGCGGTGGCGTCGGCGCGTCCCGGTCTGAAGGGAACTTTGACATTGGCGTAGCCGCCGTCTTTCGCTGCTTTCTCTATGGCTGCCGCTCCGGCAAGCACGATAGTGTCTGCCATAGAGACTTTCTTGCCGCCGCCCAGCTCGCCGTTGAATGATTCTTGAATCTCCGTGAGTCTGGCGAGCACTTTGCCGAGCTCTTCGGGATCGTTCACTTCCCAGCCCTTTTGCGGGTCCAGTCTGAGGCGCGCACCATTGGCGCCACCGCGCATATCGGAGCTGCGGAAGCTCGATGCCGACGCCCAGGCAGCTCTGACAAGCTGCGGAACGGTGAGACCGGATTCGAGGATCCTGGCTTTGAGATTCTCGGCGTCTTCATCGCTTATCAGCTTGTAGTCGACTTCCGGAATCGGGTCCTGCCAGATCAGCTGACCTTCCGGCACCTCGGAGCCGAGATAGCGCCAGCTCGGACCCATGTCGCGGTGGGTGAGCTTGAACCATGCCCTGGCGAAGGCGCGCTGGAACTCGTCCGGATTGTCCTTGAAGCGCATGGCGATCTCTTTGTAGCTCGGATCGAATTTGAGAGCCAGGTCGGTGGTGAACATGATGGGCGGGTGAGTTTTGCCTTTGACATGGGCATCGGGCACCAGATTCGCGGCGGCGCCATCCTTGGGAATCCACTGGGTAGCGCCTGCCGGGCTCTTGGTTTGCACCCATTCGTATTTGAACAGGCTGTTCAGGTAGCTCGAGGACCACATGGTGGGCTTGGCGGACCATGCTCCTTCGAGACCACTGGTGACGGTGTCTTCGGCGTTGCCTTTACCGCACTTGTTTTCCCAGCCGAAACCCTGCTGCTCGATGGGCGCGGCGGCAGGCTCGGGTCCGACACACTTGCCGGGATCGTGGGCGCCGTGCGCTTTGCCGAAGGTGTGACCGCCGGCGATCAGGGCGACTGTCTCCTGGTCGTTCATGGCCATGCGTCCGAAAGTCTCACGGATGTCTCTGGCGGCAGCCAGGGGATCAGGATTGCCGTTGGGACCTTCGGGGTTCACATAGATAAGACCCATCTGCACGGCCGCCAGAGGATTGTCCAGCTTGCGGTCGCCGCTGTAGCGTTTGTCGGCCAGCCATTTTGTCTCGGGACCCCAGTAGACCAGGTCGGGCTGCCAGTCGTCGGCGCGACCGCCGGCGAAGCCATATGTCTTGACCCCCATATTCTCGAGAGCGACATTGCCGGTAAGGACCATGAGGTCGCCCCAGGAGAGCTTGCGGCCGTATTTCTTCTTCACCGGCCAGAGAAGGCGCCTTGCCTTGTCCAGGCTGGCGTTGTCGGGCCAGCTGTTGAGGGGCTCGAAGCGCTGCTGGCCGCCGTCGGCTCCACCACGTCCGTCACCCATGCGATAAGTGCCGGCGCCGTGCCAGGCCATACGGACGAAAAAGGGTCCGTAATTGCCATAATCTGCCGGCCACCAGTCTTGAGAAGTGGTGAGCAGATCGTTGATGTCTTTTTTGACCGCTTTCAAATCCAGGGTCTTGAACTCTCTGGCATAGTCGAAGTCGGCGCCCAGAGGGTTGGCGCCGGCGTCATGCCTGAGAGGGCTGAGATCGAGCTGATCCGGCCACCAGAATTGATTGGATTGAGGCGCCCCTTTGGCCTGTACCGGTATAACGGGAAGAAGGGAGCCGACAAGCAGACTGGCTGCGACTGAGGATATAAGTAATCTGCGTGTTTTCATGGTCACCCCTCTTGACTGCTTGATCCCTGACATTGCGCCTCATGTTACTACTCCGGCTAGACTTGTTCAATCCATAGAATTAGTCTAAAGGATGATTGGATTCAGTGGTTGTCGTGGTGACCTGGCTAATGGTGCGTTTTAACGATCAAGATCGCTACCACAACGCCGGTCAGCATGGCGAGGAGGCTGAACTTCTTGGGCTCTCTCTCCGTTTGAGGCAGCAAGTGAGTCGCTCCGACATAAACCAGCGCGCCGCTGGTCAAGCCGAGCAGGGTTCCTAGAGGCTCCCTGCCCAGGCTGGAGACGAACGGAAAGGCTGTGATCGCCCCGAGCGGCGTGGTGAGAGCGGCAGCGAAGAATGCAATAGCCAGTGACTGCTTTTTGCTGAAGCCGCCTTTGAGTAGAAATAGATATGTCACCACCCCTTCCGGAAATTCATGAAGCACCATGCCCACCGCTGAAAGAATCCCGGTATAGGTGCTGACAGCGAAAGTAACGGCGAAAATGAATCCGTCCACCAGAGAATGAAGCCCGATGGCAATGGCTGGAATCAGTCCGAAGCTGTAGAGCTTGTCAGGATAGCGATCGCAGATGAGACCCGAGAGGAACCTGTTGAAAAAATGCAGGGACAGGTATCCCGCGAGCATGGAGACCGGTGCCTGGCTGCTCATCTCGATGGCGTGCGGAATGATATGAAGGAATGATACCGAGATCAGTGTTCCTGCCGCGAAGGAGGCAAAGTAGGTGATGTTCCGCTCTCCCCAGTCTCGAAAGCGATGAATGGTAGCAATACCGAAAGTAGTGACCAGGGCCGCGATCAGGCCGGCGACGACTGGTGGAGGAATGAGTATCATATGTCAAGTCATTGGTCGAGACCGCTATTCTACCTTTGCCCGGGCGACCTGTCTTGCATCAGCAAGTTTCCTTTGGATCGTCCGGCGAGCCTGGGCGTCTGGGTGTTGCCGGTATAGTCGGCGGCCACCTCGTTTGCTACACGTTTTCTTATTTCTGAGAATAAAAAATGGAAATCATCATTACCTTGGTTTTCGAGGACCGAGTCGATCAGCTGTCGAGTGAAAATGCTGTTCGGATAGCGCTTCGATTCCCATGATCGCTCGTTGCTGTCGCTGGAGCTGGCCAGGAGCTGGTAGCTCGAGCCCAGCATCAGATCGGGATTGACATTGGCGATGGACTTCGCCTCATCTCCCGGAGCGTCGAGACCGCCTGAATAGCAGGTGTCCAGGACCGCGAAGGTGTAGCGCTTCGGCAGCTTGCCTGTGAGCAAACGGACGAGTCTCTGCATGGGCACCGCGGTCTCGAACAAGCCATCGAGCCTGGTGTCATAGGTGACCACCGAGTTGAGAGCGCCTATGTCGCGGTATGCCGGGGTTCCGTGGGAAGAGATGAATAGAAAAACGAGGTCCCCGGGCTTGCTTACGGTGGGAAGCCAGGAGCCGGAGAGACCGTCGGTGATCTTTTCTCTGGTGGCGCCGCCATCGACGAGGATCCGCACATGGTCTGACTTGAAGCCGGCATTCTTGACCAGGAACTCGGCCATGTCTCTGGCGTCTTTGGCAGAATATCGCAGCTTCGGGATGTTCGGATCCGCGAAGTTGCCGACTCCAACCACGAGTGCCCATTTTTCTCTGATCCGCTCGCCGGTTGGGACCGCGGTCTTGCGATCGAAGAGCCGGTCGAGCTGCTCAGAGAGGCGAACTATATGTGGTGCCTCGTCGGCCAGAGCCATGGCGTATTCTCGGTCTTGCTGCGAGCCGGCGCTGTTTCCCAGCTTCTCACGGCAATACGATCGCCAGAGGGCTGCCTGTGCGGCCTCCAGGCGGTTGCCCAGCTTGACCGGCGAGTCCTCCAGACCCGGAAGGGCTTTCGAGAGCTCGAGCTCTGCTTTCCTGTAGTCGCCGGCCAGGGCAGCGACGAGCCCCAGCGATTCTCTTGCCACAGTCGGATATGTTTTTTGCTGATCGCTGGCGAGCTCGGTCCCGGCCTGTCGCAGCTTGGTATCAGCCAGCTCGCGGTGGCCGTTTAGGCAGTGGGAGAGGGCAAGCAATGTGTCGGCCTGTCCCCTGAGCTCATCTGTGGCAGCAGTCTCACGGGCGGAGCTCAGGACCGCGATTGCCTTTGAATGTTCGCCCCGGGCAATATATACAGACCCGAGATAGTGAGAGGCAAATGGATTCTGTCCTGTCAGGTCGACGGGTGTGCCTGGCTCGACCCGGGTAAAACCGGATCTACCGGTGCCAGCTGCCATGGCATTCTTCAAGTCCTTTTCGGCTTGCGTGTAATCCCCGGACCAGAACGATGCTACCCCGAGGTAGAAGAACATGTCCCTCAGATATTCCGTCAGCCCCGGCGAGGCCCGGCCTATTTCGATTCCGAGCCGGGCACAGCGTTGCGATCGTACCGGCTCGCCGAAACAGAGATAGAATACGGAGGAGCTCTTGTACATCAGCATCTTCGATTTACGGATATTTTCTCGGCTCGTCGCCAGGTATGATGCCGGCAGACCCAGGCGCTCCGATAGAGCCTGCATATCGAGAATCGTAGAATCGATCGCGTCGTGCACGCGGCTGATCTCATCATCATGTCTCTTGAATGAATCAAGGTCGTAAGTCTCGGCGGACTGGAGGTGCTGCGACACAAGAAAGGCTAGTTCTTTCTCCAGTTCCGCCAATCGCCCGGACAGCTCCTGAAGCCGCCTTCCGGCTCCTTCTCTTGATATGCGGAGCTTGCTCTCGACGGTTATCGGTGTCTTTTCGCTGAAGACTCCCTTCTCCCCGGCGTATCCTTCGCCGGCGCTTGAGAGAAGGACCAGGGTAGCGGCAATGACAAGGCCGGCCCAGCCTGGAGTTGAATTCTGGTGATTAGAATCTCCGGTCAATGTCCTGCCTGGCGGATTTATACTGTACATTATTATAGGTGGGGCTATGGCGGAGAATCCATTGAAGAAAGAAACGCTCTTGATTGTGATTGCGGTGCCTCTTCTTGTTTTTCTGGCGGTGATGTCCCCTCGTCTGTTCAAATTCTCCGATGTCGAGGTCAACAAGAATCCTCCTCAGGTCGAGAGAAAGGTCTTCGACGTCAATCATCCGCCCCCGGAGGCTGCCGGCAAGGAATCCACCACTGTTTACAAGTTCCTCTGCGACAGCGAAATGGATTATGACGTCGTCGAGGAGAATCAGGGCAGTAACGGAGTCTGGCTGATCAGATTGAAGATCAAACGGGCTCGGGCGACTTTATCGCTGCCTGTCACGGTATGGCTTTCGCAGAGGATTCCGAATCGGCGCGCCGACTTCGAGGATGGTCATGCCAAGATCTGCACCCGGGTCTATGTCGCCGCCCACGAGCCCGCCTATGCCGCCTGCCGCAGAGTGCTGGGGCGGGAGTTCTACGGACAGAGCAGAGATCGCGAGAGTGCCAGAAAACAAGCTCTCGACCAGGCCAGAAGGGAATTGAGCTCGCAATATATCGATGCCATGGATACCAAGGTGAAAGACGTATTCGTGATCTACGATTTCTATGCCACGAACTGGCGCGAGTCGGCGGATATCCTGGTGGACAAGGCTCTGCAGGAGTACGAGGTGGGCAAGCCCAGAAAGTTGTCCTGGGTTTGGTAGTAAGATGAATCTCGATGAGAGCAGATCAAGCCATTTTCTAAGCCGGTCAGTAATCAGTCTTTTCATCGTTTTCTATATAGGAGCCGTGACTCTCTGGATCTGCCCCTGGTCCAGGGTGAAAGAGTATCTCACCGAGCCTTACGCCCGGCAATTCTATTTCCTGGGCTGCTGGCAGGGTTTTGCTGTTTTCGCTCCGGACCCGAGAACGAGCAATTTCAGGATTTACGCGACGGTGACTTTCGATGACGGCAAGAAGACGGTCTGGAATTTTCCGGCTATGGAGAATCTGGGATTTTTCGAGCGCTATCGCAAAGAGCATTATCGAAAGTTCTGCAATGATTGCCTGAACTCCAACGAGCTTCTCTGGCGGGATTTCGCCAGATTCATCGCAAGAAAGCATGATTCCGCCGAGAGGAATCCGGTAACCGTGGCTCTCACCAGGACCTGGGCTGATACCCTGCCTATCGAGAAGGGGCTGGGCAAGCCCAATCCGGAGCAGACAAAGGAGTATCGGTTCTTTCTCTATAGAGTGATTCCCGAGGATCTGCGATGAGTTTTCGAGAGCTCGCCGATCTCTGGTATCGTATATGGTTCAAGCCCCAGTCGCCTGCTCCGATCTGCCTCTTTCGCATCCTTATCGGTGTAATCATACTGGCGTCCAGCCTCTTCTGGTGGCCTGATCTTCTGACCTGGTTCGGCTACGACGGCATCGTATCCGTGGACACCATGTACCAGTTCGAGGAGTCCAACAGGCTCTCGATCCTGGCCTGGCTGCCGCCCGATAATCGTTTTGTCGTGGCTCTCTATGCTCTCTTGATGGTTTCCGGAATCTGTTTCACCCTTGGGCTCAAGTCCAATCTCAGCGCTTTCATTCTTTTCGTCTGCCTGACTTCGTTCCACCACCGCAATCTCCTTATCTTTCACAGCGGCGATACCCTCCTGCGTGTCTGCATGTTTCTCCTGGTTTTCGGTCCTATCGGCAAGATGTATTCATTGGATAGGCTGCTTGCTAGAAAGTCCGGCAAAGAAGATTCCAGAGATATTCTCTGCAGCCCCTGGATTCAGAATCTACTGCGCTTTCAGGTGGCGATTGTCTATGCTCACTCTTCGCTTTCCAAGCTGGAGGGAGAAACCTGGTGGAACGGGACGGCGGTTTATTATGCTCTGCATATGCAGGATTTCTCGAAGTTTCCTGTTCCCTTCGTTTTCGACAGCGTGCTCGGCTGCCAGATCGCGACCTGGACGACCCTTGCCGTCGAGATCGCCCTGTTCACTTTGATATGGATAAAAGAGCTTCGCTACTATGTGCTTGCCGCAGGCGCGGTCCTGCACCTGGGAATCGACTGGACGATGAATCTCCCATTCTTCGAGAATTTGATGATCGCGACTTATGTCCTCTTCATCAAGCCGGATGACGTCGAGCGGTTCGTGCGTTTTGTCAGCCAGCTCAGGGAGCCGTGGTCTCGCCTATATAACCGACGTCGAAATTCACCTTGAGATTGGTGACATCCACCTGCCGCCTGAATCTTATATCCACAGCCGTGCCGCTTGTCTGGTAGAAGGGTCTGGTGGAGGAACCTGTGACCGGCATCGGTGTCAGAACCGGTGACGCCGGGATCATCAGCTCGCCGGTGTCTGTCTGGGGAGTGATCAGAGGCGGATATCCCTGGCCTGTTCCGCCGGGAGCACCACCGGTGGGACCGCCCGGCGCGCCGCCGGTGCTGCCGGTGGAGGTGGGTCCGGTGGGTCCGGTGGGTCCGGTCGGTCCGGTGGGTCCGGTGGGTCCGGTCGGCCCCGTCGGACCGCTCGGACCAGATGATCCGCCGCCGCAGGCCGGAGCGCTCAGGAAAATGTAGGCGCAGATCGCCAAAGAAGTGATGCGAATTCGATCCTGTGTTTTCTTATCAGAGAGGTTCATAATCGTATCCCCCTAGCCGCTTGTCTTGCGCGCCAATCGACGCGGCGATACAACCATCACCTTGCCGCCCGCTGACGCCGGAACCTTGCGTTCTACAACAAGAGGCTTGGCCAGTGGCTCGCCGGCATGCTTGCCACCGCGAATAGTGCCGGGATTTCGTACTTCGTCACGGATATAGACGTCGTACTTCTGAAGGAGAGTGATATCCTTATCCCCGCTGGGCAAGGGCACGGTGTAGGTCTGCGGAGACACGCTGCTGTTCGGGAGAGCCAGCATCGTTTCTGCATACATCTGCTCTTCGCTAGAGACATAGAGCGGGTACGGTGTCAGAAGTCGGCTCTGATATGTGACCACTCCGTCGGTGTCGAACTTGAAGACATGAATTATTCCAGCCGGCACCATACCGAGGTTGACATAGGCTCCGCCATGGACTACCGGAGCCACCCAGCTCGCCGTCGAGGGACTGGCGGGGTCGAGCAGCTGATTCTGCATGTTGAGAATCGAGGCTATATCGGCTTTGGTCCCCGCTCTTCTTATCCAGTCGTGAAAGGCCGCCAGCCAGACATTGGAAGTGGGCATACCGGTCATCACGGGCCAGTTGGCCGGCACCATTGAGGAGCCGATATCGATTGGATAGTCCCCATTCTTGGCGGTCAGGAGATCCACGACACCGGCTTGCAGATCGGTGTTGTTATAGATATCGCTCGGACGGGTGATTTCTGGTGGGGCGCCGTCCGGAAAGCTGATCGAGAGGGCCCCGGGCTCCGGCAGGGGGTCGTAGACCGTGGACGGTTGAGCGCAGGCTACCGTTTTGACCACTCCAATCGTGCCGGTGCCGCTGGCATCCATCTCTTGAGTGGCTTCGACCCTGACGATTGTCGGAATCTGATAAGGAAGACCCGCAATGGTAGGCACCCACTTCTTCTGGTCCACTATCTTGATATTCGGGCCGATGCCGGCAAAAACGAAGTCCGTCCCGTTGTATGGGATATTGACATAAGAGCGATAGAAGCCGTTCACCTGCTGGGCGGCCGGGACCGGTGCCGAACCGGCCGGTTTGGGCACCGGGACCGCAGTGCTGAGACCGCCCGTGATGCATCCCAGAGAAATCGTCAGAGTTCCGGGAATCAAGTTGGAAGCGCCGGTCATCCTGATCTGGTTCTGGGTGTAGGCTGTCTCGGCGCTGACATAAGGTGAGACGGTGTTTCCGTCCTTGTCGTTGCCTGTGCCGCCGGGATTGCACGCATTGTTGAGGACGGTGAGCAGCTGATCCTTGGCGCTCAAGACGTCCTGCATGTCCTTGTTAGCGAGATCGATCATCACCTGCTGGCCCATGAGGTCGCCGATTATCAAGTCCAATCTAGCTGTGCCGATCAGGGAATTTATGCTCCTCACCGGCAGCGGATAGCCGTCACCTGCCACAGTTCCGGTTCCGGCGGGGGCATAGTCCGATAAAGAGACGAAACCGCATTCGGGCGTGTTGACCACGATCATGCTCAGGTCTCTGGCAGCCGCTATCGCAGCAGCCTCTGTGGCGGTTCTCTGCTCTGCGTTCGTGCCGATCAGACGCATGAAGTTGAGACCGACGAGGGCAAGGGCCAGTACGATGAAAGTGAACGCGATTATCAGTATAAGCATGTTTCCATGCCTATCTCGGCTAAATCTTCCAGCCATGCTCGTCACCCGGGTCCGGTGTAATTCTGATGTTCCTTCTAATATATCACAGGGATCGGTCTGACGGCGTCGGCGCTATGCTGGCGCCGGTGGGGTATGTTAATATTACACTCCCCCCTTTTTACCAAGCACTTGAGCATCGACGAAGCCTCCAGTCAAGCCGATAACCCAGAATCGGGAGCCGATGCTGTCGATACCTCCGATCGTGTCGAACTCGACAAAGAGGAGTCTCAGCAATGCTTTACGGAGGTAGAGGAGGCACCGGACGAGACGGAGCAAGCTTCGCCGGAAGTGGAGCCGGAAGAAGTATTGCCTGAAGAGGAGCTAGATTCTCCTGAACCGGCGATTCCGGATATCGATGATGACGAGTTCGAGCCGGCGCTGCCTGATATCGATGACAGTGAGTTCGGAACTATCGATGACGAAGAGCTCGAATCGGTTTCGCCAGATCGGGATTTGAACAAGCTCATCGGGAAAGTTCTGTTCGACGAATTTTTGCTCACCGACCTTGTGGGCAGCTCACCGGCTATTATCACTTATAGAGCCAGGCAGCAGAGCGGGGCGCGTTTCGTCGCGCTGAAGACGACACGACAGATGAGCCCCGCCATTACTTCTGCGTTCGTGGAAGCCGCCACGAACCATCTGTCCCTCGACCACAAGAACATCGTGGCCTCGTTAGGCTTGTTTCAAACGGAGACGGACTGTCCTTTCTACGCAGCGGAGTGGCTGGATGGTATCTCTCTAATGGAGATCAGCAGGGAGGCGGGAGCCCTGACCGATGAAGAGGAGCTTTCTCAAATAATCTTCGAGATTTGCGATGCTCTCGAATATGCTCACGCCAAAGGAGTGACCCACGGCGAGCTGGTATCAGGCAATTTGATTATGTGCCTGATTGACGATGACTTGCATGCCAGGTTGACTGATTTCGGATTCTGCAGGGTGCAGGAGAAGCTGGAAGGGCTTCATGATCCGTCGACTGTCGATCGGGAGGACGCTGATTCGCCGCTCTGGCTGGCTGATCAGAAAAAGAATGACATCTTGATGCTGGGCAACTTGATAGTCGGGCTCGTAACCGGAACGGAGGTGCCTGCGCGATCCACGGAGCCGCGGGCGCCGCTGACCTCCACCTGTCCCGGATTGATGGCGTCCGCGGTGCTCGATGCCGTCCTCGAAGAGGCTCTGGAGCCTGATCCGGACTGGCGATTCAATTCTATAGGAGAGTTCCGCGAGGCGTTCACCAACTGGCTGGTCAAGGCCAGGGAGGAGCGGCAGGCAGCCGAGCGGAGACAACCTGAGCGATTATTGCTCGAGAAGCAGGAATCGACAGGAGCGGCGGACTCGCCGCAGACTCTGGCACCATCAGTCCTGTCTCCCCTGGACCAGCTCGCCAGCTCTCGCGGTGCTGACGAGCCTCAGCCCGTGGACTTCGTAAGTCCCGCCGGCCTCGCCGGGAGTGTTTTGTCGGGTGCTCTTCCTGCTCAGTTCGAGGGCGGCGCTTCGCCTCCCAGGCGGCGCACGAGAGAAGTGCGAAAAACACTTGTCAAAATGACGGCTTTGAAAGAGCGGCAGGTGGAGGAGGATGACAGGTTCAGCACGCAGATCTTGAACGTCATTTCGAAAGAGCAGGCGCGCGTGTCTCCGGCCAGAGCGATCACAATACTCTCGGCGAAGATCACCGCCTTTGTGTCCATTGTGACTCTTGGCTTCACTTATGTTGTCCTGAACTGGGACCAGATCAGCGAGTCCTGGAGGAGCACGTCGATGCAGCTCAGTGAGGCTATGCGAAACAAAGACCCGGATGAAGTGCAGCCCGCGGCGATCGATGAGGAAGTCACCGATCAGTCTGCCGAAACAGAGACTGCTGCGGAGCCCGGCAAGGATGGTAAGGGAGTCGCCCGGAGCGCCACCTCGGGTGGTGCGTCGGCCCCGCCTGTCCGGAGGGCCCGTCCGAAGTTCTCTTACAAGGAGAGCCCTGCCTATCGTCACTGGGTCCTTCACGAAGTAGGTCCTAAGCGCCGAATCGAACCGGATAAGTAGAGGCATGGAAGAATCGGAAGCGCCACCATATTCGAGGCAGACGTTGATCGCCTTTTTCGCTCCTTTCACGGTGTTTGGAATCGCCTTCTCGATCATTGCCATCGATCATGTTGCGAAGTCAACATGTCGGGATGTGCCGGTCGACTATATGTACGCCGTTTTCTCCGGATTTTCGGATATCGGTGTCATGTTCGGTATCATTTCCCTTGTTATTGTTTCGCTCCTGGGTTCTGTCAGGCGCCTGCTGAAAACCTTGCTCGATAGAGAGCGCAAGGGTGAGTCAGCCTGAAATCCTACTGTCTCTTTGCTTCCTGGCGGTCATCCCGAGGTGCTCCATCCGGAGAATGATGCTTCCGGGATTACTATTCTGGGATACTTCCAGATGAGGAAACCCGTGTGGAGGACCGTCATGCGTTCCAGAATATTGACTGCTATAAGCACTTTGCTTCTTGTAAGCGCCCAGCCATCTCTCTGCGCGCCGGAGTCTGCGGCGAAGACATCCGAAGCCAAATCGGCGGCTACAGTCGTTCATCTCTCTCATTTCGGGGACAATCTCCATGCCACGGTCATGGCCCTCAAAATATGCAGAGCGCTGCAGAAGCGCAAAGTCCCGGTGACTCTCTTCCTGGACCAGGAGGGTGTGCGGCTGGCGGACAAGCGCCAGCCGCAGGATCTTCGCTGGGGTGAAAGCGAGAAAGTGTCGACCTATTTCAATGCGTTTGTCGAAAGTGGTGGCAAGGTCCTGGTCTGCCCGCACTGCGCGCCTGCAGCAGGGCTAGAAGAAACAAATGTGCGAGAAGGCGGCAGGATCGCGACGGAGGACGAGATCGGTTCGGCGATCGCCGATGCGCAGAAGATTATGGACTACTGACCGAGGTTCCTTCCATCTTATCCGGCACAAAAACTGAGCTCGCCTCAGGCAAGCCCAGTCAGACGCATGAAGAATCAGCCCGCTGCGGTTAGCCGGCGGTGAAGAATCCCAGCTCTTTCAACTCGGCCTGGTCGGGCGTGTTGTAGAACTCGACAACATGGCTTTCTTTTTTCGATACCGGTGCCGGTGCACCGAGGGTGCGGAAAAGGCGAATCACTTGAGCTGTGCCAAGAGAAACGCTGCTCAGTCTTTCCTGATCGCCATAGAAGACGATGGAGCAAGTCCAATTCTTATCGGAATCGGATTGCCGGGTGATTTGTACAAGACCTCTGGTCCTGGTGTTTACTGCTGCGTTCATGATGTCTCCTGGACTCCTTTCTGCTATCAGCTCTTGAGGGAAAGCGCATGATAAGGCAGGACCGGTAATTAAGACAACCATGCCGGTATTATTTCTTGACAATCGTAATATCTGTTCATTCATCGCGGACAGTTGATTAACTGTTTGGCCAGCCGAAAAGCAAAGCCCGGTGGCTGTTAGCATCATTCGATATGAAGCTGGAGATGGCCAGTCTGAAAAGCTCCGCGGCCGGACCATGGCTTTATTATGGTCGGCTTATCATATTCTTTATCGCCAGTTTTCTGGTGGTTCTCTACCTTACTTTCGCTCCAGCGATCAACCGCGATTTCTACAATGTCCGGGTCCTTTTCAAGCCGGTCCGCTGCCAATTCGTCGCCCATCAGTGGTGCGGGCGGCAAGCCCGGGAGGTCTATTTCGGCAACAGCCGGGGAGAGCGTTTGCACGGGCTCTACTTCCCAGGTGAGTCAACGGCGGTGCTTGTTCACCACGGGCAGTATGGGAACATCAACGACCACCTGGCTCTTTGCGAGTTCCTCTTGCGAGGGCGGAATTCGCTTTTCATCTATGATTATGCAGGTTTCGGCCTGAGCGAAGGCACTCCTACCGTCTCCGGCATCATGGATGATGCCGGCTCGGCCTGCGATTTCTTGACGGGCAAGCTCGGTGTCGATCCGGAAAGAGTCGTGCACTTCGGAGCCTCCCTGGGCACAGGACCTGCTGCTCAGCTGGCAGCCGAGAGACCCTGCGCCGGTCTGATACTGTTCTCTCCTTATACCTCGCTGAAGGAGGAGGCTCGGGAGGTCTTTCCTTTCCTTTCCATCTATCCGGATTTCTTGTTGACCGACTCCGACTTCGATACTATCGCCTCTGTAGGGCAGATCGAGGCTCCATTCTTGATAGCTCACGGCATCCACGACCCCTGTATCTCGATCAGGCACAGCGATCGCATATATGCAGCTGCCAGGGAGCCTAAGACATATTTGCGCGTCGACACCGGCGAGCATTGCCTGACTCTTATAGAAAGCGTCCAGAGCAGAACGCTTCAGTTCATCCGAGCGCTTCGCTGAGTCTCAGGCTCGGGCCGGTGTCCAGTCGAAAGTGATGGTGGACCAGTTCTTCGCGTTTATCGAAACCACCGAGCAGTCGGACCCGTCGATGACGCTGCGGGTTGTCGAGCCCATCATCAGCTCATAACTGCTGGTGACACCATGGGCACCTACGACAATCAGATCGGCCTGCCAGCTCCTGGCGTACTCCAGAATCTTTTCCGCCGGGTCTCCCTTGAGGACTTTCGTGTCGGTCACCGCTGCGTGCAGGCGATCCTTCAGCTTGTTCGATTCCTCTTTGAGCCTGTGGGCGATGTCTTCCACTTTGAGCTGGGTGGTCCGGCTTCCATCCAGCTTACCAGCCAGCTTTAAATCGACCAGGCCTTTTGATACCGGGGGCTCCACCGCTATCAGCGCGACTTGTGTCCCCGGTGCGCAACCAATCTGGCAGAGCCAGTCCAGGGCTGCCAGGGAATTGTCGGAAAAATCCAGGGCGAGGACGATTTTCCCGGGTGAATAGTCGATTCGGGCGATCTCTTCGTCGTCGGTCTGCTGTTGCTTGAGCAACTTGTGCAGGGCTCGCGGTCTGACGATCTCCACCGAGCAGCTGACTTTGTCGGTGATACTTGATGCGATACTGACCAGCCAGTCTCTGACCGCCGGCGCTCTTTCGTGAGAGCCGATGATTATGTAATCGATGGAGTAGTCGTTGGCAAGGCTGGCCAGCTGGTCGGCCACGTCCCCGATAAGAAGGGCGGTGTTGATCTCGCAGTTCTCGACCTTCAGGCTGTTGGCCAGACCCTCCAGCCACTTTTCGGCTTTCTGCAGATGATAATAAGTGTCCGAATCGAGTCGATTCAATTCGCTGCTTACGCTGGTGATTTCACCACCGCCATATCCGGAGCAGTCTTCGATCACCCGACCCAGTACGATCCTGGTGCCCTCCGGCCATTGTCGCTGCTTGACCGAGTAGAGAGAGGCGAGAGTATAAGGCATGTCATCGACCGGTATCAGAATTTGCATAGCGAAGGAGCCTCACCAGATATGGGGTTAGTTTACCAAAACGGTGAGGCTGATTTTTCGCCGGCAGGGAACGAGAGATTTCTTCCCCGGAATGCTCTTTAGAACCCGGGCTTCAGGCCGCGTCTCCGGTACGGCAGCGGCCGGCATGGCGCTCGAGAGCACCGGCGTGAGCCGCGAGATAGGTACCGGTATTACCTGGATCGACAGCAATGGCGTTGTAGCAGTCCTCCAGCTCTTTGTCGGGCATGCCCAGCGCTCCGTAGGCTCTGCCCCTGCCGCTATAGGCGCTGCCGTCCCGGGGGTCCATGCGGATCATGACGGAATAGATCTCGACGCACTTTTCATAATGCCCCTCTTTCATCTGGAGCTCGGAGAGCCTGCCCAGGCAGAAACTGCTCCCGGGCTTGATGCTGAGGGCCCGGCTCAGATCGTGGATGGCGTTCTGGCGGCGGCCCAGGAGCAAGTAGGCTGCGCCCCTGTATTTGTAAGCCGAGAAATTTTCTTGATCGAGGACGATGGCGGTATCGAAGTCACGCACCGCTCTTCGGTAGTCATAGAGCTGCAAGAAAACGAGACCGCGCCCGCAATATGCCTCGACACTCTCCGGGCAGAGCTTGACGGCTCTGTTGAGATGGAGAAGCGCTTCCCGGGCATTGCCGCAGGCGAACTCGGCGATGCCGGCAAATAGCCGGGCCAGGAAGCTGGCCGGCTCCAGAGCTACTGCCCGGACCAGGTCCTCTCGTGCTCTGGCATGCTCCGCCAGGCAGGCATAGGAGAAGCCCCGCCACAGGAGATAGTTTGCATGCCCTCCCGGAAGTAGGCTTATTGCCCGGGAGAGATCTTTTATGGCGGACTGGTAATTCTTCGTATGGGCATAGGCTTTTCCCCGGCAGTAAAGCGCCGGAGCGTAGTCGCTCTGAAGCGAGAGGGAGCGAGTGGTCTCCCGGATAGCCTGCTGGTATTCACCAAGCTGCACGAAGATCCATCCTCGCGTGCAAGAATAGGCGCCATTTTGCGGGTCGAGCTCCTGAGCTCTTTCAAGATCTTGCAGAGCCTGGCTCCGGTCACCCCGGGTAATCGAAGCTGTAGCTCTCTGCCTGTAGGCTTCGAGAAGCTCCGACTCCATGGTGAGTGCTAGATTGCAGTAAGTCAGGGCCTTCTCCGGATCGCCCAGGCGGTTATGGGCACGGGCGAGCTCCACATAAGCGCCGGTATCGAAAGGATTTACTTTTATGCGGCTCAGGGCCGCGATCACGAGTTTGAGGAGCTCTCTCTTTTCGCCCGGGCGTTTTCTGCGCTTCGATGACGATACCGTCTCGGGTGCCTCCCAGTTTCCGTCGAATAGCTCTCCGATGTTTCTGACTATGGTCCAGTCGATTACGTCTTCGTAGTTGAAGCTTATCTGGTCGCCGCTTTGGAAGCCATGTTCTATCAAGGCGTCACTTGCCAGCAAGCCTCTCATCTGATTTTCGCTCCAGCTTTCTACTCTCACAAAGACAGGCTCTACAGAGTCTGATGAATTGCTCAGATTGATACTGACGAAGAGCTTCTCGTCGTCTGCGAGACCTTTTTGAAAGCGTTCCTGAAGCACCGGCAGCGCCACCTGAGATTTTTGCTCCTGGCAGAGGCGGCTCAGTTTGTCCAGGAAGTCCCGACCTTCCGAAGGGCTAACCGGGCCGAATGCGGTTGCTTCATTTATCGATGGGATTTCTATACCCGGCATCACTGTGCTGCCTCCCTTCCTTTGCCTGCCAGTGTCGAAACGGCAGCCGCTCGCACCTCGCTCTCGTCGTCGGCGGCGAGGATAGCGAGAATCGAGGAAGGCACACCGGAATTGGCTGCCAGGCTCCTGCGCACGCCTGGATCAGGATCTATCGCCAGAAGCCGGGCGATTTTCGCAGGCACCTCTCTGGTGACCGCCACCTTGAGCCGCATCTTGGAGTCTCTGCTTGTGGCCAGATTCCACCAGACCTCCATGGGGCTTGCATGAATGGACCTGGCCAGGGTGTCGATGAGAGCCGGGTGCAGGGGCCGTGGAGCCGGGGCGATAGTAGTAATGGTCATTTCATCCTCCCTAGTGTGTAGAAACAAACACAAGGAGGAAAGACAGGCGGCTGAAATCGGAATGTGGAATCATACTAGACGGCCTAGACTGAATTGTCAAGAGGGGGTACAATCGGAATATTGATTAATTTCAGTGCGTTTTGGGAATACAGGCCTTGAGACTGACCAGTCTAGTTGACTCTTCTGTCGACTTTGAATCCTTCCTTTATATAAAACCCGCGAGCGAAATCGATGGCCAGCTCCAGAAAGAGTCCACTAATGAGGCTTTCCGCCCTCAGTCCCGACGGCGCCGGGGGGATCGCTCCGGTGGGATCGGGGGTGGACAAGCGCCAGAGCATTCTCAGGGGTGCTCTCGAGGTCTTTCTGGAAGGCGGCTATGCAGGTACCAGCATGGACGCCGTGGCCAGACGAGCCGGGGTGGCCAAGCAAACGATCTATTCCCACTTCAAGGACAAAGAGAGTCTCTTCAAAAGCCTCATAGAGCAGATCACTTTCGACTTCTCCAGCGCGTCCGTGCAGAAGGAGCTGTTCGCTCTGGACGCCAGAGCCTTTCTACCGCGCTTCGCCACGATGTTCCTGGGGCGAATGGACAACTGGCAGTACATAGCTTTCATGCGCCTGCTCATCGGTGAGTCGGCACGCTTCCCCGAGCTCGCTCATGCCTATGTGGAGCGGGTGGCCAAGCCTGGTCTCGCTGTCATGACCGAGTATTTTCGCAACAGCCCGGAGCTCAATTTCCCCGACCCGGAGGCTGCCGCCCGAGTCTATATGGGATCCATGGTATCCCTGATCCTCACCCAGGAGGTTCTGCACGGCAAGCGCTTTCTCGACATGTCCCGGGAAAGATATGCCAGTACCCTGGTTGATATCATGCTATATTCCAGTGAAAAATTCGCCGAACAGGCGGGCCTGTCCGGTCGGGATTGACTCCTGCCAGCAGGGACAGCGGAGAATAGATTGGAAAGAAGCGAAGTCAGATTCTGCATGCGCTGCCTGACGCCTCTGGATGACGAGAGCCGGAGAGCTTGCTTCAAATGCGACCGGGTGACCTGCTCGAGTCGAGCCTGCGGAATCTGGGTGGTCTTGAACCGGATCTGGTCGTGCCAGGTATGCGTGGAAGAGGAGATCGATGCTGTAATCGATCAACACGATAAAAAGCTGGACGAGAAGGAAGATTACTGAACGCCGGAGTTCTCAGGATGCCTTGAAAGGCTCGTGAAAGCTTGGGTTTGTTCGCGCGGGCACGATCTTCTGGACTATATGAGTGCACGCCTTATGGCAACGGCATCGGCAATCGGCAGGCGAATCGCATACGTGGGCGGAGCGGCGCTGGCAGTAAGTCTCCTGGTCACCCCGCCGGCAAGCTCTGCGGATTCGACTTCGAGAGATACTTCTCGCAGACAGATCCGGGTGGACCGACAGCACCAGGCGAAGCTCGAGAACCGGAGACACGAGCAAAGACACGAGCGCTCCGACCCGACGCGACAGATCCGGAGAAAGCATGGACTCACGCCGGCGTGGAGACTCCAGGTGAGCGCCTTATACCGGCGGGCCGCGGCGCGTGCCTGATACCGAAAATGGTGCTTCCTCGAGTGGCACAGCATCAGGTGACGAGATCCAGGAGTTGGGCGTATGGTTATTGATTTGCGAACCGATCTGGATAGTCTGAAACGCAAGCTGGGAATGGATGAGAACAATCCTCTCAATCATATTACCGAGAAAGTGCGTATGAACGGCCAGCAGATCGGCGTGGTCAAGCAGCAGTCCTCCGATAACTCTGCCGCAGTGACCAGTCAGGGTCAGCGCATCGTCACCCTCGAGGCTCAAGTGAACGGTCCAATCAAGGCGATGGAGCAATCTTTCGCGCAAGTGGTCAACGCGGTCAATAAAATGCCCGGCGTCAATATCGAGTATTGAGCCTTCAGGGAGTCTGCCGGGAGCGCTGCGCTTTCAGAATCTCGCCGAAATAGCGCTCCGGTATGCGGCTCACGCGATTGGAGAGGTGGTATCATCTCTTGTGTCGATTTTGGGCAGTCCAGTGGTGTTAGGGGTATGATTGGCAGCGTCGCCAATCACAATGCCGGTCGCCAGGCATGATACGGACCAGATCCACAGGCGAATGTCTTTTTTGAGCATCTCACAGACCTCTTTCAAAAAGGAATATTGCCGGTCTTGATTATCTCAAGTCTCTTGCTTGATCTGAGCTGGTTACCGATTTGTGCCTGGCGCCTTTTTACCTCCGCTCCGATCGACGCTTACGCCGCGGATTTCGATACCGCTTTCGGTGCACCCGAGACCGGTGTCAGGAGGACCGATTTCGATCCGTCGGTAGCTCTCGACGCGGTTGTCTGATCCGAAACTAATGCGATAATCAACAGTTCTCCTTCCGACTTTAAACCGAGGAATGAAATGGCCAATCTGAAACTCGAAATGCTCAAGATGACCGGGCAGGTATCAAAGGTGCTCCTGATGCCGGAGATGTTCGGTGGCGACGACAAGAACAAGCTGAATGTCATCTGGCTATACAAGTCTGCCGCCAGGCAGAAGGAAGAATTCGACCGACAACTGCAAGCGCTGATCGAGCAGTACGGAACCGAGTGGTCCTACACAGCGGAGCCGGAGTACGGGGACGATGGCGAATTGCCCGAAAGGCTCAGAATACAGGCTTTTTCGAGAGGCGGTCAAAAGTTGACCCAGACCATTGCAAACAGCAACTCGACAGACGCCGTTACGGTTGCGGAATTCAGCGAAGGTCACGAAAGCGAAGTGCAATTCCTGCCCAGCTCCAGGTTTGTCGATCTATACCACCAGCACATCGCCGCCTCTTTCGACAAGCATGTCCAGCTCGAGGAGCTGCTCGGCGATGATTGGTCCTGGAACCTGGACATGAGAACTGCCCTGTTGACGCTTACTGTCAAGGGAGAGGCTATCGAGATTCCTTTTCAGGTTCTGGGCTCCGAGTCTCATGTCTCCGGAACCTGGCTCTGGTCCTGGGCCAACCAGGCAAGCAATCTTCCCGATAATGTGCTCGCTGCCGCTTCGAGGCTGAGGGCGCAGTGAGAGGAGCAAGACATTCCTGAGCTGGCTGAGGCTCAGTTGCCGCTCGAGGCGGTAAGCGGACATATGCTCTCCCTGGTAGCCGCAGGGATCTGTGGTGCCGATGCCTTTTTCTGCGGTCCCTACGAGAACGGTGGTGTTTTCCTGCTGCTGGAGAACTTTCCGCAGTTGCCGAGACCCGAGAACCCGGCCGTCAGAATGACCTCGATCTTCCCTCTGCTCGTCTCCAATGTTCCTGTCGACAACCACAAGGCCGCTTTCGAGGCTTATTCCAGGTACTATGCATTCGTCACGCAGGAAGATCAGAGCGAAGTGGTGGCAAGGCACGAGAAATTCGGAGAGCTGGTCGCCGGCTTCGACGAGATGGGACGCATGACCAGCCTGGATGCGAAACTGCAGCCGACCGGAGGAAGCAAGCAATGAGGCGGCGTTGCGCAGGCCTGTTTTCAGTATGCGACATCTTTCATCAGACGAAAACCCGCGGTGGTACCGATCAGGATCAGGTGGCTGGATGCCCGGGAGGATGCCACATAGAGGAGGTTGCGCCTCATCCTGTCGTTTGATTTGCCGAGTCTGTGATCGAGACCGGCGAGAATCACCACTGGTTTTTCCAGTCCTTTGAATTTGCGGATTGTTGTGAACCCTACACCTCTTGATGAGCCCCCGGGCTCCTTTTCGATCAGCTTGATTCCGCAGGGCAGGGTGCAGTCCTTCAAGAGTTGCTTGCTCTGCTCCAGGACGATTATGTCTGCCAGGGTCACATTCTCTCCGTGCACCAGATGCGCAATCACCGAGTCGAGCTTTCCGTAGAACTCGTCTCTGGTTTCGTAGCTTTCCCAGCCTATCTTTCTTCCGGGTGGTCCTTTGCATATGTATCCATTGCGCGAATCACAGAACCTGGAGATCAGGTTGAAGATCATTCTTGTATTGCGGTGGTTGCCCTTCAGCTCGAACTCCCGATCCATGAATGAGCTCAGTTCTTTCGAGATGTCCGTATCGGTGACCCGGACACTCTGCTCACAGTCGGAGAAGGCGAATAGCGAGCTTTCGTCCTGGTCTCTCAGGCAGTAGAGCAGAGCATCCCAGTAGTGTCTGTCGAAATCCTGCAGCTCATCCACTAGAATGGCGTCGTATTTCTGTGCCTGATTCTCGTGCATATATTGCCGCAGAAACATCGGCATGTATAGGTTCCATCCTTTTTTGCTTTCGATGACATTCTTCTGCAGGCGTGCTGTGGCTCTCTTGCAGAGTCCGTGGAAATTGATGATTTCCAGATTTTTGTATCCGGTACCGATGCTGTGTTTCAGATGTTCGGCAAGAGCCCGGTTGTAGCAGGTTAGCAGCGTTCGCTTTCCGGCGCGAGCCAGCTGCTCTGCCATATTCAGCGCCAGGATAGTCTTGCCCGAGCCGGCGCATCCCTTGACCAGAATTCGCCTGCCGTTTTTCAGCTCCGACAGAACTTTATTCTGTTCTTCCGAGAGCATGTCGACGAAACGTTGTTCGTTCTCGATCTCGATTTTCAGAGACGAGCCCGGGTGCCAGGACATGGTCAACTTCTCGAGCAATCGCCCGCACACCAAGGGCCCCTCCTGCCAGGGCACCGCGGTTCCGGATGCATAGGCGAGAATCGCTTCGATTTTTCCAGGCAGGTTATCCATGTCGGCTCGATCTATTATGAGATTGCCGTCGATCTCAAGCCCCGGTCCCTGCGCCGGAAATTCCGAATCCGGGAGAGCTATGGCGTGATGGATACGCCAGCCTGTCTTCAGATTCAGCGATCTGACCAGATCGATGATGGCATTCTTGCCGTTCAGGGCTTGTTTTTCCGGGTCGATCTTCACCATTGCGCTTGTCATACCTTCATGGTGCCTTTGATACCAGGACCGCGTCGAGGCGTCGTACTCGACCAGACCGCCCTTGAGCTCGATTACGAGAATGCCCTTTGACGGATTCATGACAAGAAAATCGATCTCGCCGTCACAGAGCCTTCCCATCCTTTTCCGGGTGTATCTCTGGCTGTAGATACATGTCCAGCCGCTCGGCATATCCCGGCTCAGGCGCTCGAAGAAACGACGCTCAGGTTGTCTGCACCAGTCGTATTTTATGTCCAGCGGGAAGGATGCAGGAATCATTCCTCGACTTTTTTGAATAGGCTCGAACATGTTTACCTCCATCTGCTATCGGCTCTATCTATCCCCAGAAACCTGCGGCTCAGCTGTCAATATATCGTTGGCTCGGGCTCCCTGCACTGAGGAATTGCACAGTATTCTCGTCCGAGTTTGCGGAGTCGGAACCCGGGAATCAGAATTCAGGAGATCAAGATCGAGGTCTGCGCCAGCCGGCGATCTCTTTCAACTGGCTTTTGACTCTTAGAGCAAGAGTTCGCTCATCAGGATCTTTGCTGTTAGTCAATAGATTAAGCGATCGTGTGCAGTACTCGGCCGCAGCTCTGACAAGTCTGGTGCGCCGTTCAATGTCTTCTTCGGACTTTGCCAGGTCGAAATGCAGGGCCCCATCATAGTAGAGTACGGAAGCCGCAAGGAATGATAGACCAGCGCTATCCTTTTCTCCTTTTGCAGCCCTGGCCACTGGCTCTTTCAGGCTGGCGAGAATTTTGGCTGCTTGATTGAGGTCACTCGACTCGCGCGCCGCGTCCATGGCAAAAAGCCCCAACGCAAGCTGGAGCTCGTCTGGTGCCTGGCTGGTAAAAGCCTCTTCAAAGGACTCCTGGTAGATTTTGTAGGCGGCTTTGACATTGGCTGAGTAGTAGAGAACCTCGGCTTTAGCAAGTCTGGGTGCATACTTCTCGGTCATCGAGGAAAGCTTGCCCTGAGGTATTATCGTGGATCGCCGTTTCTCAGATCCGGGTGTAGACTCGGACTTGAAAGTCTGGCTCGGTCGGTGAATTTCTTCCGCGACAGGCTTGAGATGCCAGGCGGCAGTGGCTGCGACAATTGCCGCGAGGAGCGGAGCTGCCATGACGAGGACGGAAGAAAGGCTGTTCTTGCGGCTGGAGGATTTTGTCCGGATATTCTCGAGTTGCTCGATGGCGCTTTCAAGCTCTTTCATAGAAGCGAAGCGATTATCTTTGTCCCTTGCCAGGCAACGCGAGAGGAGCGAGCTCAAGTCCTGAATGTTTTTCAGATCTGGTTTGACAGTCTCAATTGGTGCGGGACTCGAATCCAGATGGAGAGTCATGGTCGCCAGGAGGCTGTCTCCACGAAAAGCCTTTGTTCCTGTGAGGAGCTCGTAGAGGAGGCATCCAAGGGAGTAAATGTCCGAACGCTCGTCTACTTCTTCGCCACGGATTTGCTCGGGGCTCATGTAAGAGGGGCTGCCGAGCACATTTCCGGTGCTGGTGAGTCGCTGCATCTCGCCTTCCGGCAGAAGGGCTTTTGCGATACCAAAGTCTACGATAGTCACAGCGTCGTCTCCGTCCGGATCGGTCCATACGATCAGGTTAGAGGGTTTGATATCCCGGTGTATGACGCCCTGCTTGTGGGCATGGGCGAGGGCATCGGCAGCCTGTCTGACGATACACAGGGCTCGCGGTGGGGCGAATGATCCCTGGCGAAGCAGAGCCTCCAGGCTCTCCCCTTTGACGAACTCCATTGCAATGAATGGCGAGCCATCATCGTCGATACCGTAATCGATCACCGATACGAGACCGGGATGATCCAGGGCAGCGCAGGCGCGAGCCTCCATTGCCAGTCTTTCCCGAGCTTCGTCCTCGCGGCCCGTGATGATCTTGACCGCTACCTTCTTGCCCAGGGAGAGATGCTCGGCCAGGTAGACGCTGCCGGCACCGCCTCTGCCGAGTAGGTAAACTATCTGGTACCGGCCGCCTATTGGGGGTCTTTCCGGTGTCGATTGCGAATCGACCTTTACCGTCTTGTCTTGATTGGCGTCTGGCACGCTCAGGCACTCGAGTCAGCAAGGATTCAGGCTTCCTGAAGTTTAGTCGTCTTTACCCGATGTTGTCCAGCGCTCATGACAAGATGGCTGGAGGCTTACTCTGCCGAGAGTCATAAACCAGCGATTGATGCGTCACAGCTCGGGAAGGGAAGTCCATTGATGGGCTCTTGATTGGCAATCCGGTCAGCAGTTCATTTACTGTCAGTGTGCTAAGATACCTTACCCTGCCGACCTCTTGAGGTTCTCATGTCCGAGCAAATGATCATAGAAGCGATTCAGAACAAGAAGATGCTCTGCCCGAAGTGCAAGAGTCCGGTTCAAAGGTACGAAAAGTACGCTGAGACTGTCGATTCGGTTCGCGACGGGTTCAACATTCAGGAGATAAGCTCCCAGGCAAGCCGCGTCACCTTGCATTGCGGTAACGGCGATTGCAACTGGAAGGAGCGCACCGAGTACTGGGAAACCTATATCATCGAGGATTAGAGGACCATTCTCGGCGGGTCCCGGCTCGATCCTCTACATCTTCCTCCGAAGACAGGGAGGCACATGAAAATCTGGGTCGATGCGGACGCCTGTCCCACAGCGTTGCGAGAGATCATTTCCAGGGCTGCGCACAAGCGGCGGATTGATGCCATATTCGTCACCAATTCCGTTCTGCGGGTTCCGGAGTCGCCTTATATCAGCGTCGTGAGGGTAGAGGGCGGACCGGATCGTGCCGATGACTATATCGCCGAGCACGCCGAGGCTGGCGATCTGGGGATCACCCAGGATATTCCTCTAGCGCACCGGCTGGTCGAAAAGGACGTGCTGGTAATCGAGCAACGCGGGGTGCTGCTCACTCGAGAAAACATCGGAGAGCGTTTGTCGATCCGGGACTTTATGCAGGATCTCCGCGATTCAGGCTTGCAGAGCGGCGGCCCAGGCCCCTTTGGCGAGAAGGAGAAGCGAGCTTTTGCTGCCACCTTCGACCGCGTGATTGTGAAGAGTCTGGATTGATAATCGGCGCAGACGAGCGTTCCGTCAGAGATCCTCGCGAACTCCGAAGAAAAACCATTCATCGTTTATAGCGGCATTTCTATTCGGCAGGACGATAAAACCATCTTCTGGTGCTCTTAGCATTTCTCCATCGCCGGAGGTGGCAATGGTTTCTCCTTCGAGAACAGAATCCATATTGATCCAGTCCCTTGCGAAATCTCCGTCCTTTGTTTTGAATTGCACGTACTTCAATTTGATGCTGTACTGCTCGCTTCCCATCACGCTCGGCTCGAAGAGCTGGTCGTCGATATCCGCGATTCTCAACATTCTCAGAACATTTAGCGTCGCCTGATAGCCAATGTCCGCCGCGTCGGGATTGTGATGGTGACCACACTCCAGTGTGATAGAGTACATGGCGTTCTCTGGCAGTCGGGCATAGTTGACGGTTCCCTGCCCCATGCGCGCATCTTCATGGGTCCTGTCGGCTTTTACAACCTCCCCCCATCCGTATATAAGCCTCGAGACGCCCAGTGATTTTGCGAAAGCTTTGTATTTTTGCGACATCTCTCCGCCCAGGATAGCAAAGGCGTTTCCCTTTGCCGTATAGGAATGGAGATCGAGAAAATATCCGCCCCGCTTCTGTAGCAGCGGCGCCAGGACATTGGCGTAGCGGTGCTCCTGACAGGTGATTTCGTTGTCTTCGCGGGGGTAGAAAGCTCGGTTCAGATTGTGGCTTATGAAGCGCTTCTTCTGCTCGAAGGCCAGGGGATTCGCTACAGGAACGCAGGTGAAACTTCCGGATCTGATAACAATCCTTCCGTCTTCTATGTCCTGAAGAATACGCGCAAGAGCCCGGGCACCGCAGTACTCATTTCCGTGGACACTGCCAAAGACGGTGAAATCTTCACCTCTTTCCCCACCTTCTACGGCATGGACGGCAATGCCTTCTTTCTCGTAGGTTTTGGTTGTCGCCATGGTCCCGGGGAGCTCAAGGGGGTTGCTAAGGTTTCGAGAGATTGTCTTGTGGCGTAATTGTACCGAATCGCCAGGAAGTTTTTCCTGCTTCTTTTCGCAAACGCATCGCCGATTGCACGAGCGCATTGAGAGAAGGAACGACCTCCCTCCAGTCTCTGGTCTTCAGTCCACAATCTGGATTTATCCAGAGGCGGTCTATTGGTATCACTTGTAGTGCTTTCAGAATCAGGTCGTCTATTTCATCGTCGGATGGAACTCTCGGTGAGTGTATGTCGTAGACCCCCGGGCCGATAGAGTTCGGATATTCTTTCTCGCTCAAGAATTCCAGTAGATCCATTTGCGATCTGGCAGCCTCGATAGAAATCACATCCGCATCCATTCGAGCTATGTCATCGACCATATCGCCAAATTCGGAATAGCACATGTGAGTGTGAATCTGGGTCTCGTCCTTCACGCTGCACGTGGCTAGTCGAAAGCAGTCAACCGCCCAGCGCAGATAATCTCCCCACTCTCTCTTCCTGATCGGCAGTCCCTCACGAATAGCCGGCTCATCGATTTGAATCACTTTTATTCCTGCTTTCTCGAGATCTTCGACTTCATCTCGAATAGCCAGAGCAATCTCAGTGCATGTCTTCTCGCGCGATTGATCATCGCGGACAAACGACCATTGCAGTATGGTTACCGGTCCGGTCAACATTCCTTTCACGGGTTTTTCCGAAAGCCTCTGCGCGAATACAGCCCAGTCTACGGTCATCGCTTTGGGACGAGAGACATTACCGTAAAGAATAGGTGGTTTGACGTACCGTGAGCCATAGCTTTGAACCCAGCCGTGTTGTGTACTGGTGAAGCCTTGCAGCATCTCGGAAAAATACTCAACCATGTCTGTTCTTTCCGGCTCACCATGAACGAATACATCAAGACCAATTTTCTCTTGCAAACCAATATTCGTTTCTATCTCTTTTTGCATCGCCAGTTCATAGTCAGCCTTGCTAATCTCCCCGGACCTGTATTTTTTGCGCGCTTCTCGAATGTCTTTCGTCTGGGGAAACGAACCGATAGTCGTAGTCGGAAGAAGCGGTAGCTCTAGCTCCCTCTTTTGAGCCAGGAATCGTTCGGCATGATTGCTTCGGCGTCTTGTCATGCTGCTCGATATCGTCTTCAGCCTCTTCTCTACAGTGGGATCATTGCGAATCTCACTTGTTTTTTGCCAGGCGATCACCTGCCTGTTTTCATGCAGGGCTGATTGAATTTCTCTCAATCCAATGCACAGGGCGTCTGTCACGATAGAGACCTCATCGAGTTTTTGCTCTGCAAATGCCAGCCAGCTTTTTACCTCTTCATTCATAGATGTTTCCAGTTCTACATCTAGTGGAACATGAAGCAGAGAGCATGAAGGCGACACTATGAGTCTTTCCGGACCGATCTTCTCTGCGATGTCTTCAAGCGCTGATATTGTTTTTGAGAGATCTGCACTCCAGACATTGCGTCCATCGACAATTCCTGCTGACAGGAGTGTCGCGTCAGGGAGATACTTGTAGATTACTTCCAGATCTTTCTTTCCGTTGATCAGGTCGAGATGGATGCCATGGATTGGCAGATTAATGGCCCATGGCAGGTTATCTCCAATCTCAGCGAAGTATGAGGTGAGCATTATCGCCAATTTGCATTGCGAGAGCTTTTCGTACGATAGCCGGAAGAGATCTCGCATTTCCTTGTCCAGATCCATTGAGAGAAAGGGCTCGTCGATCTGGATCCATTGGCAGCCTGCTTCACTCAATTGATTGAAAATGGCCCGATATACCTCGAGTAGTCTTTCGAGAAGGAGTTTTATCCTGTTCGAGGAATATCCTTTGGACAACAAGAGAGAAGAGACCGGTCCCAGAAGTACGGGTCTTGTAGGGTAGCCGAGTTTTTTTGCTTCCAGGAACTCATCCAGGCATTTCTTGGTAGCCGGGCGAAACTGCTGATCATCGGTGATTTCAGGGACGATTATGTGGTAGTTGGTATTGAACCACTTCGTCATCTCCATGGCTCTTGTCTGAAGGCTGGTTCCGTTCGACTCATCTACCTTGATCAGTCCTCTAGCCATGGTGAAGTAGGTGCGAAGATCCACGGTCTTACCGTTCCATCCGAACCTTTTTGGAACTGCCCCCGCCATCGCAATCGTATCCAGCACGTGGTCGTACATCGAGAAGTCATTCGATGGAATGAAATCTATCCCCTTTTCAGATTGTAATTTCCAGTTGTCTGTTCGCAGGGCGCGGCAGCTCTCGAGCAGGCTCTCCTCCTGGATGGATCCGCTCCAGAAAGCCTCCAGGGCTTTTTTTAGCTGTCTTTTCTTCCCAATGCGGGGATATCCGAGATTTGCTGCGTAGACCATATCGTCCTCATACTAATACGTTTTGATCGAGCTTTACGGGCTTGTTGTTCTTGTCGACAGCGACCAGTACAAATTTTCCTTCCGCGCAGAGGGTCCGCTCACCGGTGAGAAGATCCTCGGCAAACATGTCTACCTTCACAGTCACAGAGCTGGTGCCAATCTTCAGTATTCCACCCACTAACTCGATCAGATGCCCGTTTTTCACCGGCGCTCTGAAATCCACCTTTTCGGAACAGGCCGTCACCATGGCCCTGCGAGAGAATCTCGATGCGGTGATGAATGCGCTCTTGTCCATCAGCTCGAGCGCGTGACCGCCGAACAGAGTTCCATAGTGATTGGTCTGGTTCGGAAAAACCATTTCAACCATGCGGGTTTCAAATTCGTTCTTTTTTTCATTCATGCGAAATTTCCTAAGAAAAAGTTCCCGCTCGTGACCAGGAACTCAATTTCGTATGAATGACAGAATGCCATTGTTCATAGAAATTTCCTCCTTGCCTCGAAGAGGTAAATTCAAGAGTCGTATTCAGGTGGGCAGTCTGACTTGCAATTTCTTGCTTCACAGTTGCGGGACAGCGGTGGATTCTCACCACACTTTCCCCACCAGATCGCATATGCGATCCCTTTACTTGCTGAACACGTGAGTGTTTTTTGCTCAATTTCTTTATAGCCGGGAGATCGCTTCTAGCGATTGCTTGACTAGCGATCCCGATAGATTTCTTATTATTCGAGCCATAGTTGGAAAAGAGATAAGCTGGAAGAGAGATAACTTGGAAAAGGGGCAAACTCTCTTCATGACCGAACTCGATCCGCAGGTGTCAGCTATAGTCCCGGAGGACTGCCGGGGGCGCAGCGTTGCCATCATCGGCGGAGGCCCCGCCGGCCTCACGGCTGCCGAGGTGCTGGCCAGCGCCGGTGCCGGCGTAGATGTATACGAGTCCATGCCCACCCTTGGACGGAAGTTCCTGAGGGCCGGTCTGGGGGGATTGAATATCACCCACAGCGAGCCGTATCCGGCATTCTGCTCGCGCTATGGCGACCGGCAGAGCCGGTTGCAGGAGGCTCTCGATCTGTTCTCTCCTGAAGCTCTGCGAGAATGGGTACACGGGCTCGGGATCGATACGTTTGTCGGCACCTCCGGCAGGGTTTTTCCTACCGAGATGAAGGCAGCACCCTTGCTTCGCGCCTGGGTGAATCGTCTCCGCAATAGCGGAGTGCGTTTTCATGTCAACTGCAAGTGGCTTGGATTCGATGTTGATGGCTCAATTCGGATGGAAGGCCCTGATGGCGAATCGACCATCGAGGCCGATGCCGTCGTCCTGGCTCTGGGTGGTGCCAGCTGGCCTCAGTTGGGATCGACGGGGTCCTGGTCCGAGTGGTTGCGTGAGCGAGGCGTCGAGATGGCACCTTGGCAGAGCGCCAATTGCGGATTCGATGTCTCATGGACCGAGCATCTGCGTGAAAAGTTCGCGGGAGCGCCACTGAAAGCAGTATCGCTCACATTCGTAGGTCTCGACGGGCGCTCCGAAACCAGGGAGGGAGAGCTTCTCATCAGTGAGTACGGGGTGGAAGGCAGCCTGATTTATTCATTCTCGACGCGGCTGCGGGATTACATAAATGTTCACGGGGACGCTACTTTCGAGCTGGATTTGCTGCCCGGACGAAGCGCCGAACGTGTATTGAACGACCTGTCACGACCTCGCGGATCGCACTCCATGTCTCGTCATCTACAGGGCTGTTTTGGCGATGATGCTTTGAAGAGAGCTTTGCTGTTTGAAGTTCTCACCCGAGAGCAGATTGCCGATCCGTCTCTCCTTGCCAGGTACGCGAAGGCTCTGCCGATTACAGTGAAGTCCACCCGTCCCATAGCTGAGGCAATCAGCAGCGCTGGCGGTGTTTGCTTCAGCTCGCTGGATAAGAACTATATGCTCGAGGCTGTGCCGGGGGTTTTCGTGGCAGGCGAGATGATCGACTGGGAAGCTCCCACTGGTGGATATCTGCTCACCGCCTGTTTCGCCACCGGACGGCAGGCTGCTCTCGGGGTGACCAGGTGGCTCTCGGGCGCTGGGACCTGAGTCCTGTAGTGAGACTGACCTGTTTGCCAGATCGACCTGGATTTCCGCCTCCGGCGACCTCTCAGGTCTCTGGAACCGACTCGAAAATAAAGACTACCTGAATTCCCTTCCCGGTTGTCAATAGATCGTATATCATTGTGCAATTCAGTCGGGTCCCCAAACCGGCGCCGGAGGTTTCTTTCTATGTCCCGTCAAACCCCTGCAAGCATTTCCAGTGACTCGCATGTCCATAAGCTGGAAGGTCGTCCCCTGCGTCAGTGGTGGCAGATAGATGACCTCTTCGCGCTCAAACGCAAGAGCTTCGAGCAGGACAAGTTTCAGAATCAAGCCCTGCGCTCGCACGTTGCCTTTTTCGCCACTCTACCCTTTGTTGCCGGTCTCATTCTGTACACTGCCGGTATGGCGTACGCTCCCGTTATCTTGCTTCCATTGCTTCTTCTCCTGACTCCTCTTGTCCTGCATTTCATCGATGCCTATAGAAGGCACGCGAGAAGAGTCCTCGAGGTTCAGAACCTCTCGAACCAGCTGATTCTCAAGTCCCCCGGGCTCGAGAAGCGGATCATGCTTGCTGAAGTTCGCGAATTCTTTCCGGTCTCGTCTGGGGACTATATTCTCGAGATCAACAACGGAGAGTACTTCGTTTTGTCCAGGGAGCTGACCAAAAGCGACCAGCTTTTCGCCCATTTGAGTCAGTCACTGCATGGAAAAGCAGCCGCATCCGGGGGAAACTATCTGTTACCCGGATATATGACGGACTCGATGGAGATGGCATGCCTGGCCATTATAGTCGCCGTTTTGTCTCCATATGCCTTTCGTCTTGTGGCTATCCTTTTCGGGCTCAAGCAGGCTGCAGGAGCGACTGCATTCGGCTCTACCGAATTGACTGGTCTTTTCCTATCTCTCGTCTTCGTTGGTCTTTGCCTGGTCTTCCGCAACGCTGTCCTCTCGAGATTTGCAGAGCTTGTGCGTCTGAGCGAATACAGCTGTGCTGTCCGGACACGGAGAGGATACTCGAGCATTCCTGTGGAGAGTATCAAGAGCGTCAGGAGAATCTTCGGTCACACACTTGTGAGCCATAACAACGGATGGTTTATCACCATTTCAGATAAGGGCGAGTCGACCAATGAGAAGTTGATGAGCTTGAATCAAACAAACCTGTGCCGTTTGAGATGATGATAGCGTTGGCTATCACGTTCTCGTGGCGGTCGGTGCAGTACCACTCCTGCTTGATGGCTGCTTCTCATCGAGTCAAGCTGGGATAACGTCCTTTTCGAGAATAAGCGCCTTGGGAAAAAGAATGCTGTTCTCTTTGTGGATGTGGATGCGCAGGTCCTGATCGAGAGCCTTGAGACTACCGACTAGGGACTTCCAGCTGCCACAGGCATCAGGAGCAAAAGTTGTCCCGATAAAGAAGCGAGACAAAGACAGCCGAAGTGACGCATTTACTGATTAGCTGTGTGCCGTACTAATCGCTGTTTGAGCCACTGCTCAGCGCAGTCAGAGAGTTCCTTCTCCAGAGGCTCCAGATCGGCATCGAGCGGATAACGAAAATGCACGAGCAGAATCGGTGCCTCTTCCCGGTACTGCACCTCTGCGCGCTCGACATAGACTTTGTCTTCGCCAAGTTGTGCCTGCAGGAAGTCTCGCAGATCAGTTAGGTCCTGCGCTTCCTTGAACCAGCGTCCAAGCATGGCAGACAGCGTCTTCGGCAACTGAATGAACTTTCCTTGTCCGGAAGTCACCTTGCCTGCAATTCGTGCCCCAGGATAACCGAACTCTTCTTCCCGATATGGTGCGGCATGCTTGCTGTCATTGAGTCCTGGCACGACCAGACGTAAAGACAAAGGATCGGGACGTTTATCCGTTTCGGTCGAGTCAATTCGCTCGACCAGTCCTTTATCGTAAAGCTCTTTGTAGGCTGAACTTGCTTCCTCGGATTTGACACCAATGTCGGTGGGCAGGAATCGTCTAGAAACACCAACAACATCCGGCGGATCGGAAAGCCAAAGACTGCCCAGCAACCAGAGTAGCAATCGATGTGCCGGCGGTGACAAGCCCTGATCAAGGAGACGGCGGCTCATGAAGCCATATATCTGCAGCTTAAGATCGAGCGCTGCTTCCAGATCGCCTTGAAAGGGCTCGGCTTCAAGCTCCTCTGCCTTCTCATCATCTTCTTCTACAGTGCGCAGATGGAGCAATGCCCCTTTCGCAATGTTGGTTGGATCGCCGATCTTCCATTTTCTGCACCAGTTTGCCAATGCGAAACTGCCGCCTTCCAGCACCTCTCCCCACTCCTCTCTATCGGCTGCCTCAGAACCAGCCTTGTTTAGAAAAGCAACCACCGGGGCCAGTCTATCAATAAGCAGTTCGGCTGTCCGAAGCAGCTTGCGTTTGTACCAGCCAGTTGTATCGGGCTCGTTGGCGACGTCAACAAGGCTGACCGCAGCTTGCAGCGCGTGCAAGGTCTTTTCTTGCAGCCAGGGGAGAGGATCAAATTCACCGGAAAAAATTGACATTGGCCAAGTATATCATTAGGAGTAATGTCTGTTTGACTGGCGGGACAAGCCGCACTGGCTACTTGCGCACGCTCGGTGATAGGTAGCGCGCTGTCTGCTCTGACCCCGGCCGCGTCGCCCATCCCGGCAGCGGACCGGCTCATCCTGGATTCGAGCCCGCGCCGAGCCAAAGCGGATGGCGAGGACCAGCGTAGAAAGGTACGTAGACGTCTTGACGCCGCGCTACAATCGCAATGCGCGACGGCGGCGGATGAGTCCAGCCATTCTCATCCCGTCATCTCGCCCGGCGTCGCCATCTTTGACCCAGCGCGGCAAGTCAAGACCTGTCGAGCTGACTACCGACTGGCGAGTTGCACTCCTTGGAAGGATTTGGCTGGCTAGTCCAACCGGACAGCCGAATTTGTGCGACTATGCCGCAATAAGGACGGGATCACGGGTTGAAGAGGACGAACCTACGGACTTGGCTGTGTGGTACCAGTTATGGTGTCGGGTATGAGTTCCCTTAAACGCAACACCGTCCCAACCAATCGCTGCCTCTCCAGGTTGGCATAATACTCCGGCCAAGTAAGAGCTGGATTCTCTAGGGACTCCTTATGTCGGCGAACCGCTTGAATGATGAGTTCCGCGGAAAGATCGAGCTGATCAAGAACAAAGTCATCCGGCGTCACTGCAACAATCCCGAGGGGTGCCAGTGCTCCCTCCGGGAAATCACTTATGTTCCAGGTAACTATCAGACTGGATTTACTTTCGATGGCGGCTGCCAGCACGTGGCGGTCATCTGGATCTGGAAGGGCAAGAGCGTCGATTCTGTGCTCGTAGCCTTCGACAAGCGCGTCAAGAACATGAGCATCCATTAGCTGCCTGGTGCGTGTCAGTTGTGTCAAAGTGAGGTCTGGTCTGTCTTCTAGCAAGCTGGTTATCCACTCATCATGAATCTGATTCGTCCACTTGGCTCGAAATAGCCCTGTCAGAGCCAGATGCATGAGCAAATCGCGAACGGGTGCCGGGTACAGGACGCTGGCATCGTAGATGACAGTGAATTGCGAGAGCATCAGGTGCCGTATCCCATATTCAGCTCTTGCGCCTGTGCAGCAAGTTCATCCAAGACAGCAAGCCTCTTGTCCTCCGTGCGCTTGCGATAATTCATGATGTCTTCCAGCCGGACGCGCCGGTGACGCCCGACAGTTCTGAAGGGAATCTCGCCTTTTTCCAACAGCCCAATCAAGAACGGACGGGAGACGTTAAGGAAATCAGCGGCCTGCTGTGTCGTCAATTCTGCGTGAATCGGCATGACCATTATCCCGTTGCCTTTTGCCATCTCGTCCAGAATCCTTACAAGCAGCTCAAACGCTCCTTCGGAAAGCTCGACTTCAAAGCCGCTCGTACTTGCCAGCTTATACTTGGCCGGGGGTTTACCTTTCGCTGTCTTCAACTCAGATATGACTTGTGACGCCACGTCAACGTCGCGTTCAGTCGGGACCACTGGTTCATTAGCAAGTGCAGGCATTGCGTAGTGCCTCCGGTAGGTACAAGCATATTGTAACACATAATCGCAACAGTCGCAATAATCGTAATATTCGCAATCCCGGCGGTCCAGAGCAATCGGTGGGCTCGGTGGAGAAGCCAGCCTGCCATTTCTCATCCGGTCATCTCGCCCGGCGTCGCCGCCCATGCCGCAGCGCGACCCGATGATCGGTCCCAAGAGCCTGGTGGAACAAAGGGTTCGCCAGTCGATGCCGATATGATCGATAATTTGACATTGCAGTCCCAGCCAGGCAGAATCTGGCTTTCAGGAAAGACTGCTACGGTTGCGTTTCGAACCATCGTAGGCCGATCAATGAAGCTTTCAATATGTGCCACACCGGTCATCGAGCATAGCCGTCACTGATTTGGAGAGTTGGTCGTGGCGAAACGAAAGAAGCCAAAGCTCATATCGGCTGATGGAAGTACAGTACAGTTACAACTACCGCTTCTAAGTGACGTGCTTCAGGAGTGCCAGACGCTTCGTTCAGAACTGTCCTCGCTTCGACGCAGCTACGATGCGGTTTGCCAAGAGAACGCAAGGCTGAAGCAAGAGAATGCGGAGCTGAAGAAGCGCAGTGAGTGGCCAGTGGCACAACGCAGCGCTCTCAAAGTTCAGGAGGCGAGTCCGCGGGCAGCATCCCAATCCCTGAGGCAGGTAGACGGATTGAAACTACTCCGGGGATTGTTCTATGGTCGACAGGATGTCTACGCAGAAAGAGGAAAGAGCCGGAATGCCCGCGGGAAGTGGCCCTACTGGCCCGCTCGTAAACACGATTGGTCGATACCGCACAAATCAACCAAAGGCAAACAGAGCCAATGTTCCTTGGTATGCCCGGCTCTGCCGCTTGATGACCAGGCACTCGAAGACCATCTTGCCGGTCGTCGAACCATCGGCATTTACGCTTTGCTTCCAGACGAGACGTGTCATTTTCTAGCACACGATTTCGATAAGGGAGACTGGAAGGAGGATGTGCTCGCCTTTCTTGCTACATGCGATGAGTTGCAGGTGCCGGCCCATCTTGAAAGATCGCAGTCCGGAAACGGTGCGCATGTCTGGATATTTTTCGATGCTCCCATAGCTGCGTCACAAGCACGGAAGCTGGGATCATATTTGATCACGAAAACAAACGAGCGGTTCTACCTCCACCTTGAATCACACGATCGCATGTTCCCAAATCAAGACACGATGCCTGAAGGTGGTTTCGGAAACTTGATAGCGTTGCCTCTCCAATTCGACGCAAGCAAGTTGGGAAACAGTGTTTTCGTCGACAGAAACTTCCAGCCGTATGCCGATCAATGGCACTACCTCAATTCCATTAAGCCGATGAGAAGCACAGATGTTTGCTCGATGGTAGAAGCGATTCCGCAGGAATCCGTGGTTTCGCTGCCGGAGCCATCAGACGATGAAAATTCAAACGAGCCATGGAAGCAAAAGCCGTCCGGCCCATCGCGAGATCCGATATTGCGAGGAGCGATTCCGAATAAGGCTGACGTTGTGGTCAGCAACATGATTTACCTCGACAAGACCGGATTTTCAGGCTCCGCTCTAAACAGAATCATGAGTATTGCCGCTTTCCAGAATCCGAAATTCTACAAGTACCAGTCCATGAGGCTGTCTACCTATAACATTCCGCGAATCATAAGCTGTGCGGACAATCTTGCTAAGCACGTCACCTTGCCCCGGGGTTGCCTTGATGATCTGCTGGCTCTGCTTGCAGGCAACGACATCACGGTAGGATTGCGAGATGAACGATTCACTGGCGTGCCTATTGATGCCCGTTTCCTCGGTACACTGAGACCAGAGCAGGTTACCGCTTCAAAAGCCGTAACCGGACAGGACATTGGCATTCTCTGTGGTACCACCGGCTTCGGAAAGACTGTAGTGTCAGCGCATGTTATAGCAGAGCGCATGGTGAATACACTCATAGTTGTTGAGACAAAGACTCTGCTACTGCAGTGGAAGGAACGGCTACAGCAATTTCTTGATCTGCCGGCCGGCAGTGTTGGGCAAATAGGCGCTGGGAAGAAGAAGCCTTCAGGCATCGTGGATGTTGCGACGATTCAGAGCTTGATTCGTAAAGGCGTTGTTGCAGACGTGGTTGCTGAATATGGTCAATTAATCGTGGATGAATGCCACCACATCTCCGCTTTCACCTTCGAGTCGGTAGTTAAGCAGTCCAAAGCGAAATATGTACTGGGTTTAACAGCCACGCCCGTGAGGAAGGATGGGGATCAACCGATATTCATGATGCAGTGCGGTCCGATCGTATTTAAGGACACCAGGAAGCTTCAGGAGCGTCATCCTGGTGTAAGCCATTTGGTGATTCCTCGCGAGACTGGCTTTGACGGTGCCCTTCTCGATGACAAACAAAACTTCCAAGAGATCTGTTCCGTGCTGGCTGCTGATTCCATGCGCAATGATCTGATTATTGATGATATCTTGAAGGCGGTCAAAGAGAAGCGCTCGCCGCTTGCAATTACCGAAAGAGTGGATCACCTGGAATTTCTGGCCGAACGACTCCAGGGCAATGTAAAGAATGTGCTGCTCCTGCGCGGCGGTATGAGCGACAGAGAGATGAAGGATTTCCATTGTCGGCGTCAGGATATTCCAAACGATCAGGAAAGGGTTATCCTGGCCATTGCGAAGTGTGCAGGCGAAGGATTTGATGATGCCCGGCTGGATACGCTGTTCTTGATGCTTCCGATATCTTTTCACGGCAGAGTCGAGCAATATGTTGGACGCCTGCATCGTGACCATGAAGGTAAGACGGAAGTTCGAATCTATGACTACGTGGATTCTGGACACCCGATGCTAAAGGGAATGTTCAAGCGAAGAGCGACAAAGTATCGCAAGATTGGCTATGAGATACGTTCGTGAATCGCGCAGATCCGAGGGGCTTGTCCTTGAGCAAGATCTCATGTTGCTTGGCCGGCAGCCGGAGCAGATGTCCGGCGGAATGCGACGACAGCAGATAGCTATTTCGTATCTGTTTGTAGGACTTGATCAACTTCCCCATTCAGGTGATGATCTACTGGGTACGAATGGTGGGGCAAGTGCAGCATATGCCGGCAGGCGCGGTAGATATCTAGCGAAAGCGCGGCGCAATTGATCAGGGAGAATGACAGAGGCATGAGGAAAGCGACAAAGCCGCTTATAACAGCACTGCGGAGCACAGCCAGCAGTATTCTCAGCCGCGCGGACCAACGCCACCATCTTGTGCAACTCGGCGAGGAAGTTCTGGCGAACGCGCTGCTGGAGCTGGCCGCTCGCAGTTCTGAGGCCGATGATATGGTCGCCAGGCTGATTGCGAAGCCTCAAGAAAATATTGGCCGGTACCAAGACAAGCTACGCGCCCTTCGACAGATGCGCAGATTCGTGGAGTGGCAAGAATCAGATAGCTTTGCGCACGAGCTTGAGTCCTTACTCAGGGATCTGAGAGCGGGTGTCACAGATCCTCGTACAGGCGTGGAACAGGTCGTTGCATTCTTTGAGCTTGACGAGGTCATTATGGAGAACTGTGATGACTCAGACGGCGTGATCGGCGATGTTTTCACCTCGCAAGCGCGTGATCTTTTTTGGTTTTACGGAGGCCAATGCGAAGACAGAGATTGGGTGTTTGATTTAGCGGTGACACTTTCGGCCGATGACAATTATGGTGTTCGCGATACGTTGATGGATGTACCAGAAGATGTTCCCGATCTCACTCTACGATACTTCATTGAGCGTCTCTGGCAACTTGCGGACAATACCTCGGATTCGTCTTCTGGTCGGCGATGGATTCGAGATATTCAAGTGATGGCTAGGCGACTGAAAGATCCGGATCTCTTTGAAAAGTGTGCATGGATGCTGGAAAAGGAACTGTCCGATTCAGCAATGTTTGAGATTGCGAAGGTATACCTTGAATCGGGAGACGCGGAAACGTCCCTTTATTGGATTGAACGGATCCCCCCAAAGGGAGCCCACGGAATTGTTTGGGGCTACGATGACTTGCTCTTCCAAATCCACAAGCAGCTGAACAACACAAAGGAGATGGGGAACATTGCCTGGAAGCAATTCCATGCTTATCGTAGCGAACGTTCATTCGAAGCCCTCATTTCGGCAATAGGCGAGGAACAACGTAAGAAGGTAATCGACGACGAGGCCCGCTTGATTCACCAGTCTGAAGTCTTCTCCCCTACGGATCTTGCCTTTTTCCTGCACGTGGAAAGGGTTCAGGACGCGGAGGATTACGTGCTGCGGCGGGTCGGACAACTCGATGGAAGCTACTATGGCAGTCTCGTTCCTATCGCTGAAGCGCTGGAGTCCGAGGGGAGATTTCTGGCATCCACCTTGATATACCGGTCATTGCTCGATTCCATTCTTCAGCGTGCTCAGTCGCGTGCCTATCATCATGGCGCCGATTACCTCAAGAAGCTGGAATTGATGGCTCCAAAGATAAGCCGGTGGGAAGGACATATGCACCATGGACACTACGTTAACGGGCTCCGTGTCTCCCATGGAAGGAAGTACGGCTTCTGGGGACAGTTCCGACAGTGACATCCGGACTGGTACTAAACTTGATACCATGAGCAAGCAGGGTAAACAGCGCCGAGAGCGAACACCGAGAGTTTGGGAACGCCGAGCAAACAGCCGACGAGCTGCCTGGAATCGGATTGGTGCCAGATATAAGTTAGCGAAGGAAGACATCAATTATGCCAAGAAATGTGAACTGAGCCCATATCCAATTTTGCGGAAGAATGCAGTATACACTGCCGATTCCGTGAGGGCGTATATTTGGAATGGAGGAATAACTCCACGAGTTTATCCATCCCTGGCGGACTACCTTGTGGACCGCGAAATTGACAGACTTACTGAAATTGCGCGACTGGAGCAGGAAGGGATTGACGAGGACGAAATCCGGGAACGCGTCAGCGAGCATTGGTGGTAAAGTAAAGCCGAGATTTTTCTCTGCGAACCGTAACATCCGGATCAATTGCAATCGTCGCCCGCCATCGCTTCGTTCTTCTCGGGAAATCAAGTCAAGGTACGGGACGCCGGTCAGCTCAGGTAGTCTCCTTCAGACCCCTTTTTACCGAATCATCTTTCATCCTGGCTTCGCGACGGGCCTGAATCTTTGCTTTCTCGGCTGCCTTTCTTTCCATTCGGGTAGGATCGCCAAAATAAAAGTCGAGAATATCCTTTACTGCTTCTTCAGGAGTTGACCATTCATCAATGAAGTCAGCAGGTCCTAGACCACCTGCACAGTCCTGTCCATGAACTTGCCATCTGCCATTAGCAAAGAAGAACTTGAGCATTGGTGCGTCTATGTCGGGGCACTGTTGTGCATCGCCAAGACTAATGTATCCTCCGCCCGAATAGCCGGGAATGTGATTACCAGGCGTCGAGGTAGGTTTGCAGACCCAAACACCGTCGAGGAAGGCTTCGATAGGATGCGAAACATGCAATCCTGCCTCCCGAAGCTCATTCAGATATTTTTCCTCAATCCGAGGCATGGGATCCTCCTCTGTGCAGGTCCTATTCAACCTTACGGTAAGCGCAACGTCCACTCTGTGTATTCCGCTCAAATCGGCCAGGCATTCCGGTGGGAAACCGGCCACCTATTCCGGCCAAATTCGGCCGCCTGTCAAGGGAAGATTTTTGGGGTAGTGGAGTAGGATTCACGCTGAGGCTATTCCTGGTTGTCTAGATCCTTTTTACCCTTTGCTTTGCGAATTGACTCGCCTTTAAGCTCGACCGTGTGTGCATTGTGCACGAGTCGATCAAGGATGGCATCGGCAATCGTGGGGTCGCCGATGGTATCATACCATTGTTCCTGGGGCCGCTGGCTTGTGACAATTGTCGAGCGTTTTTCATATCTATCCTCCATTATTTCCAATAGGTCGAGTCGGGCTTCTTCGTTTAGTGGCTTGAGGCCGAAGTCGTCGATGATCAAGAGATCCTTCTTTGCGATGGAGGCAAGAAGGCTGGCATGTGTTCCCATGATTCTGGCTTCGCCGAGTTGTTTGAACAGGCGAGGTGCACGCTCGTACTGAACAGTGAATCCGTCCCTGCAAGCCTTCTGCCCCAGGGCGCACGCCAGGTAGGTCTTGCCGGTACCGGTCGGTCCGAAGAAGAGGAGGTTGCGGCGAAGCCGCAACCACTGTAGCAACGTGAGAGTAGTGAAATACGATCGATCGAGAGAACGATGGGGAGCCCATTCAATGTCCTCGATGCATGCCGCCGGCTGTCCAATCCGTGCATTTTTCAGGCGGGAGCGGAGCTGTCGATTTTCCCTCTCAATGCGCTCCGAATCTACCATCAGACCTAAGCGCTCTTCGAAACTGAGATTAAGCGCATCAGGAGCGCTTAACTGAGACTCAAGCGCCTGAGCCATACCTGTGAGTTTCAGTGCTCTCAGGGTCTCCAGAGTTGCTTGTATCATCATCTTCCTGTACCTCCTTGTTGTTTACAGCGAAGTAGTTCGCTCCACGAATGTTCTCGTGGACGATGGATAGCGTTGGCTTGTCGGCTTTACTCGCAGTCTTGCAGTCTATGCTGTTTTTCAGAATCAGCTCAACGCTCTTGTAGGAGAGAGCGTTGGCGGCAATGGCACGACCGCAGGCTACTTCTAGAGCTTGCTCGCCGTATTTCTTCGCCAGACGAACAATGCCGAGGCAGGAGCGAAAGGCCTGTTGTGGAAACTCCTTGCGGGTCAGGAGAAGCTCTGTTAGCTGTGTTGTCTGTGGGCCGATTCGCACGGCACAATCTCGAACACGCTTCGGTGTCCACTCAAGGTACTGCTGGTGCGCCTCCGGCATGTGCTCTTTCAGAGTGGAGTGCCGATACTTCTCGATCGAGCGCACATGAGACGCTACACGGATCCCGTTGAAGAGAATCTCAACGACGTTGTAGGTCAATCGGTATTCGATCTTCTTCTTCGCCAGCGTGTAAGGCACGCTGTAGAAGTGATCTTCGATTTTGACGTGGTAGTCGAGGCTGCTCACGTTGGCGTATCCAATCTGGATATACTCGTATCGCTGGCTCGGCGGTGCCTTGAGAACAGGACGTTCGAGCTTCTCGAATAGGCTGCGGCGAGACTCGGGAATCT